>ERZ827490.58-NODE-58-length-170497-cov-5.515378_pt1 | contig 170497 bp, 133 predicted proteins | sample MGYA00519770_ERZ827490 | MGnify/ENA primary metagenome ERZ827490 (study PRJEB31778, sample SAMEA3449324) | human gut metagenome | biome: human gut; feature: human-associated habitat; material: faeces | place: United Kingdom | collected 2010/2012 ... | reverse complement strand
TAATATCTTTTGTGAGAAGATATTCTTCTGATGCAAAGCTTCGATTCATATTCTAAAGTAACAATATGGATCTCAAAATATCGTTCTTATCTATGATAAGGGTTATATTTTTCAGAAGATGTTTCTTTACACAAATTCTGAATTCTTTGTATCAGGGGGGACAGATATTCAATATAAGTGATCGCTTCTATAATTACCTTGGATACGGTTCTTCTATATATTTCATTTCAATATTATGCGTCAGGAAACCCTGATCGGCCGGATGAAAAAGCAGTATCGGGGAACGTTCATATTGACAGTCCATTATACCGAGTGGAGTTTCGAACTTTTGGGCGACCGGAAAAAATTACGACAAATTCTGAACAAACGCGATGATCAGCAGACTTTCAGGGACAGTTATGTTTTAACTAGTTTTTTTCGGGACAAAAAGGTACTGAACGAACATGCTGACCGGGTTATTGCCATCGCCCGACATTCATACGACGATATTATCGGAATATATGGGACGAACCCTGAAAAGGTGACACTTATCAACAATGCGCTGCCGGATAAATACAAATCCGGTCGAAAACGGAACGAACTACGTTCTCGGTACAGAATAGCTCCGGACGAAAACGTCGTTGTTTTCGCCGGCCGATTGGACGAAGTAAAAGGTATCGCTATTTTGGTCCGGGCTTTCCGGATGTTGTTGGAACGGTATCCGAATTCCCGTCTGATCATTGCCGGAGAAGGAGATTATCAGATGCTGTTTTCTCATGCTTTTAAGGATTGGAGCAAGGTGACGTTCACCGGTTATATCGATCAGAAAACATTGTATGATTTTTATTCCATCGCGGATATGGGCGTCGTTCCGTCCCTGCACGAGGAGTTCGGATACGTAGCCGTGGAAATGATGATGCACGCCCTTCCCGTCATTGTCAATGCGACGACGGGACTAGCCGAGATTGTCGATCACGAAGTCAATGGGTTGCATGTGGTTTTGAAAAGGGGAAAAAAGAATCTGCTACAATCTGCCAAAAAATTGGCATCGGCTCTGGTTCGACTGTCCGAATCGCCCCGACTGAGAACGGATATGGGAAATAAAGCGCGGGAAAAATATTTGTCCTATTACGAGATCCGTCATTTTAACGAACGAATGAGATCATTATACCGAACTTTATAATCAAATATTATGAATCCCAAAGAAGCTAAAGTACACGAATCGCCCGCATATTGGCAGACAGTATGCAAATGTTGGATGTAAAAGAGGAATCGAACTGTAATACCGGAAATTTCGGTATCCTACTTTCTGACCCACTATGCCGAACGGTTCTCCAACGAATCCAACCATAAGTTGCTTGATCGTTATCTGAAGGAATGCTGCAATGATCTTTGCAACAATATAGCTTATTTATACACCTTTTGTTCCGAGTTGGCCAGAGCGAAGGGTTCGTTCCGGCTGATGGGCGAACTCTCTCTGATAGATTTGGATATTTCCGAGATAGAAGCCTAGTATGAGCCGGTTATGTTGCGGTAGATGAAAATGTTCCTCAACTATAATCCTGAGAATTACGATTTCATACACGACTTTTGGTATCGCTTTGCAATACAGAACCGATCCCAATTTCATCGGGAAAATCGTATTATAGCTGAGCAAACATGCGAATCGGGGATTTTCCCGATACGAGATCAGTGAACTAGTTGCTGTACGGTCGGATATATACTTTCTTAGGAATAGGACCGATCGGTTCATGGATGCCTCTTCCCTTTTCAATCGACGGGAAATGAGGGCAAAGCCTATAAAAGCCGTTTTGGGGGAGCAACTTGGAAGTAGCCGTGCCCTGAGGCAGGTCGGAAAACGTTCGGCCGACAAGAGCGAATGCAAAGTCATATTATTCACAACTCATTGGCACGATTCGAAAGAGGACAGCATCAACGATGCCGGACTTTGCCACGGCGGTACGGGATTCGCTATGATATTTAAGTATATGTATGATGTAACAGGAGACGGATGTTTTGCTCCGACGGCCCAATATTGGTCGGGTGTTACGCTCGATTTGGCGGTCTATGAGGTCGGACCTGCCGGATACACGGTTTTACTTTGGAAGTGACGCTGCCTAGGAAACTGTTTTATATGCTGCTCGAAGGAATTGCCAGTATCTGACTGAGGGTGCTATCTTCGCTCGACATGAAACACAAAAGCGAATGAACGAAACAGTTTCTGTTATATAATATAACCTTCTTCTTCCAAAATTTCAATAGCTCGATTCAAATCTTTTGACAAAACCTGGAGTTTTACTCCACCGATTGCAGTAGAATAGGGGCTAACTTGAGCTGTCAATTCATCTTTAGTAAAACATGTGATACCCTCTGCTTCCAACCGGCCTCGAATTATCGCGACTTCATGAGCATAGGTAAACGTCAAAACGGTAATAAATTTATTGTCTTCCATCTTTTTTCCTCCATCGTTTACTTATAACTTATCCTGTAATTGTAATTTAAACATATTATTCTATCTGTTAACAAGCTCAATTGCTTTTTCCAATACTTCGTCCCGCCTTTCCCTAATACCCTGTACAGTAGGCTTTACTTCAACATCAGGTACAATACCGATGCGTTGGGTTTCACTTCCATCAGGGTAATAAACGCCAATTCCGCTAATCCATGTTTCTATCCCTCCCGGAAGATAAAATTTTGACACATTCCCATCTGCTCCTGCCGTTGCAGAACCGACTACCACCGCATTCGGGTGAACTCTGTATGCCATTGTCTGGAATTCTCCCGTACTTTGAGTATTTTCATTTACTAAAATAATAATTTTCCCCTTATAGTAATTTTTATTTTTTCTACCTACATTATAACCTTTCTCAATGGTAAACAATCCGGGTATAGAATAATGCTTTGTCGTTGACTTTAAAAAGAAAGGAGTTTTTGTTGGTAATAAATATTGGCAAAAAAGTAAAACAGGAAAATCACCCGATGTTCCATTCCTAATATCGAGAATTAATCCCTTTGTATTCTTTATCTTTTTCCAAATCTTAGGTATATGTTTGTTCTCCAGCACACTGTAATCAAGGTATGCTATTCCGTCATCAATAAATTCCAAACAAGTATCTTTTTCTTTGGAATATACATGATATAAATCGTGTTTGTCATCCGAAAATACCCTTAAGACTTTATTTTGAGGTTTATTGTCCCGAATAAATTCGACATGGATAATCGAGTCGTTCGTTCTCAACATGTTTTTCGCAAGATTTCTCAATTTTCCGGGATAGTTCGAGGCAGGTGTATATTTTAGGAGACCATCTATAATTTCGGCAACCGAAACATGATTGATTTTTGTTAATACATCGCCTATTTCCATTCCAGTGTCCCGGCCTAAGTTTTCGTTATAAAAACCCGTAACGACAGGTTGGTTTTCAATAAATGTCAGCTCAACCGAAGCACTGAATTTCCCAAAATGATTAGCTAATGAATAATTGTGGTTCAAGGTAATTGCATGCGAATCGTGAATCCGTTCAATTAGTTCCAAAATCGCAAGTGCATATTCCGTTCCATTGTTCGTATTCACGATTTTAGGAACGAACTCTTTCAACACCTCTTTCCAGTCGCACTCGATTAGATTTTTGTAAGGGAAGAAATATTGAATAATGTTCCAATATCTATATAATGCCAATAATCGAAAACCGGCATCAGGATAGAGCATATTCGGATATGGTTCTTCATTTTTAAATTTAGGATTACCAGTAAAATAATATCCGACATAATGGTGCTTTTTATACCTTTTTGAGTTTTTGACTTTTATGAGTAGAGAGGTGAGTTCGTTAGAAAACCCCGAACTTTCTATCCATCCCAAATCGGGCGCCAATTTAATCTCTTTCTTTATAGATATTTCTTTTTTATTTTCAGCAAATTTGCCAAGACCGTTTATCCATTCTATAAAAATTGAATCGCGATGAATATTGTTTTCTGATTTCAAAATTTCAGGAAAGATCTTGAACAGTTCATAGTCCCAGTTATAATTTCCTTTTGCGATATTGGGATGGTAGTATTTCAAAAACCCCCATATCAATCCCAAATTGGTCAAATTCTCGATTTGCATACTATCGAGTTGCTCAATTACTATATTCGAGCTATTCGCAAACTCCAAATAATCACCATGGGCCGTTCCTGATTGTTCTTCGATTCGCCCATGATGACAACTTAGTATAAAAATCATTCCGATTGTGATAATAATTCCTTTCACAATTAAATCGACAATAATGATATTCGTTCAATTTCGACAGATTCCAACTCATTAATATCTTTGCCGTCTATACAAATTCTAACGTCATCGAACCATACTTTGCCTTTTCCCACTAAAATGGCACCCACAGCGAAAGCTTTTGTTTTCCGAGGATTCATTTTTAGCGAGACCTCATATTTTTTCCAATCAGTAGTTCCCTTTATTTTAACCTCTTTAACACCTATTTCCGGATCGATCCTCATCAACAGGCTAGCATAGTCATCCACATTTTCGGATTTTACATATCCAGAAAGAGTAACCCGTTTCCCTTCATAATTGTTATGTATTATCAACCCCAGCACTCCAAATTGAGGTGTTCCTTCATACATCTCGATAGAAGCGGAATATTTTCCGCTTTTTACAATGTTTGAATCTGATGAAAATATATAGTCATAGCCTCCTTTTGTATCCCATCCAACTGGCATTCCATTTTCCACCTGCTCAAAATCCAAATTAAATTTATCATGGGTTGACTTAGGTTGATTTTGCCTCTGACGACAACTCATGATAGATAAGCAAACAGATGCTACTATAATAATTATTCGCTTCATAATGTCCATGATATCAAAATTATTGATTAGTTATAATTTTATTTTAATGGTAAAGATAAAAAATTATTTCTATTTAATTCCTGTTGTGTATTAAGAAAGATAAGGTCTAATTCCTCTGAACTATTCTTCGGTCAATAAAAAATTATTTCCTTTTGCCACCTCGTAGCTTGTATGGTGAGGTTTATTACAAGACCATAAAAGTTATTGATGTTGGATATTATCTATGTATTAAGCTGACTACTAACTGCATAAACATTATGGTGATTTTAGTGTAAGTTACAAAAAAATTGAGAGCCCTGTCGATGGTCGAGGTAAGAATCGACTTTCAGAACCAACATAGCTCCCCGAAATTGAGAGAGCTGTAGTTTCTCGCCCTGTCTTGAACAACAGAGTTTTTGAGTGTTGATTCAGAATGTCAGCTATTTTGTGTGATGCTCGACGGTATGTAAGGAAAAACTGAGCGCGGCGTTACAATTGCCACTGAAGAGGGTTGTTTGCCTGTACAGAGCAGCTACGCAAACGTTTGGTTCAGATGGTGTCTCTGAATTGGAATACTTTATTGTAAATAGTATCCCACTGAAATTTACAAGTTGAACCGGGGCTTTCGCTCGTCAATCTGCAAAAAGAATCATTATTCACTCCCGATAAAGGCCATTACGCCTCACAACAGATTTGCTATTACGGTTATAAAAATACAAGTCAAAAATACAAGACATGCGGTTTATTCTTTGAACGACCTAATTCATAACCTCTATCTCTCGAAGGGTTTGGTTCATGATCCGCCGAAACTATGCGAAAATTTTTGAGGGGTTAAGAACAAGAATTATGGCTAAATTTACGACACCAACGACAATATAACTCATTAACAAACAGCAGATATCAATAACTTAAAAATCTCTATAGCTTATATGTACAGTGGATTATTTAATCATCATACATATACACTATTTTCCCAAAACGCGGTATGCTATGAAAAGACTTTTGTAAAAAAGGAACAATTTCATCTCCGGTATATATCGAATCAATTACAATATCATATTTACCTTTCTCAAAATTATTTAAAGCATCTCGCAAATCATTTTCACAACCAAGGCAATTGCCTATTAACGAAATATTTTTCACGATACATTTAGCTAGTACCCTAAAATAATCATTGTTAGACTGTTTAAATGGCTTATATAATATATCCTGATAATAAAATCCACAAAAAATATATTTACCACCGTATTTTAAAAAGTCTATTAATTGTGTGATGTAAATATCAAAAAAAGGATCAATAATTGCATCAAACTCAATGTCTCTCACCTCCCCTCTTTCTAAGGTTGAATATTGTATAAGTTTATGAATTCCTAAGTCTAATAATTCCTTTTCGAAAAGTTGATTTGAAGATATTGCATAAGTCTTTATCCCATTGCTGACTAATGATCTTATGGCCGATAATGAAGTATTAGAGGTTGCTGCCGTAACTAAAACAGTTGATCCTTTAGTTAGGTTTAATCTCCTTATAATACTATGGGTAGTTTGAGAAGCTATCGTAAATGAAGCAGCGACTTCATCTGGCATAGAGTCAGGAATTTTGATTACCTGATTTTCATTAAAACATTGTATTCGTTGTGATGCGGCACTGGTAGGAATTCCTCCAATTACTCCATTTCCTTTATGCGGATAACAACTATCTGGTATTACCCTGTCTCCGACTTCAATGTTTTTTACATTTTTTCCAATTGCTATTACTTCTGCAACAAATTCAGAACCAAATGGCATATAAATGCATTTATGATTTTCATTCGCCTTTTCACACATCTTATTATAAAGGAGCATGAATGCCTTATCTCTATAATTACACGAAAATGCTTTGATTTTAATCAATACAGAATCTTCAGGCAAATCATTTTTACTATTTAATTCAATGTCATTCAATAAACCAATGGTAATATCTTTACCACACAAGGAAAAATTGAAATATTGGTTTTTAGGTTCGAGTTCTTTGAAATTCAAATTACATATAGCAACTGTTTTCATATTTAGTAAGTTTTGATTGTAAAGACTACAGGATAGATTCACAAAGAATATAGGCTTGTTTGTTTTGCTTCGTTATTGCAAGGTAATTAGAAAACAACAATAAAATCGATGTTCTTTATGTTATGAGCATGTCATATAAACTTCAAATTTAGTTGTCTGAAATTGAAATTTCTGTATTGACATCAACAGTGTATTCTTGATGAGAGAAAAATGCTTTAAACGTAGGCATTGCAGGTGGAAGCATGAAAATAAATGCCGGCGATATTTAGCATAAGACATTTTTTAGTTATTTTTTCATGAATACATATTTTGTGAGTCTATTAAATGTGGATATTGTTTTTTAAAATACAAAACGTCGAATTATAAAATTTGAATAATAAATAATAAATTACACACTCATTTATTCGTTGTTTTGTCCTGAATAATCTATTGATATGCATATGGATTATACTTTTTAAAATGTCCATTCTTTCCGATTGATTATCATTCTTTATTTTTTGCAAGAAAAAATCAGTTTTGTTAAAAAAAATATTCAATTCTTTTATCCATTCGTGTGTCTCCCCATCATCATTTATGAGTTCTTCAATTATCTTTGAATGGTTCCGATATTTAAGTTTTAATTGCTCATTGGTTGCTTTATTATTTGTGCCACACTCAATAGACATGACTTCATAGATCTGGTTGCATAAATCCATTTTATCTTTTAATGATAGCCCACATTTATTTAAAAGTAAATCTATATATTTTATAGTAATCAACCACTTTTCATTCTCCTTTTCAGGATAAGTATTTATATAATCAAGAATCAACTTACTATCATAAAAGAAATACCATTCGGTATCGACCATATATCTGTCCCTGTATCTTTCTATTTCTCTGTTATAAGTGTCGATTATCACGCTTGAAATTAGATGGCTAGCAACGTAATCATTTAATATTTTATTAAAATCCACAAGAACGCCTCCGATATAATCTGTATTTTCGAAATGCAATCGCAGTCTAATATGATAGTTAGTATCTGTATATCTAATAAAAAAGAATTTATCGATTTTGTGCTTTTGAAGTAAAGTTAATAGCAGTGGATATATTTCATAAATTAATATATACTCTATGGTTTTGGGGCCTGAGTATATTTTAAAATATAACCATTCACTCCCACAAATATATGTTCTTTGATTCATGTTTTTCAAGTTTTGTGAAGACATAAAATTAACTCATGTGTAAAACGATTATCCCCTCTTTTAACAAATGGATGTTTTGTGTCGATAAATAAAAATTCTTCTAAAATACAAAACTTTTTTTTCTCGAGGTGATTGATAAATATTTTTACCATATTTTTTTTCGAAAAATCTATCAATAATTTGTTGTCATATTCTACAATTTCAACTAAATTAGGAATTCCTTTACTATTCTTCCATTCAATAAGATTTGCATAATAAACATCAAACGAACTATTGTTTTTTTTCGGTAGATCAACCTGATATATTCTCCATTTGGCAGGTGATAAAATAATGTTTTCAAACGTAACTCGTGGCAAAAAAGGCTTGGTATCAAAATATTGCCCCCAATCAAAATGAAGGCCATGGCTGTTATGATGTTGAATAGCGCAAAGGAAATAATAGATTGGCAACCCATTTGAAAAATTATGAGCAGTAGATAACCTTGGGACTATTTCTTTATCATATTTTTTAGAACGGAGTACTATCTTTTGTCCATTTGGAACGGAAATCATTATGTCATTTACCGGAAGACTTTTAATATTGGAATCTAAAGTATAAGGATTAGATAAATAGGATATTTCAAACTCTCGATAATGTGGATGCATTTGAATATTACCTAATCTGTCTTCCGGTAAATGTGATATTTCAGCTAAAATTTTACCTTCGTAAAACTTTGCTTCATCGTTAGAAACTTCTTTAATAAAATTATTAATTTTTTTGTCAAGATATCCAAATCTAGCCAATAGATTTATTGCTGAAGGACCGGCAAAACTATTTACTAATATGGTCTGTTTAGAATCATCCCCGTTCATATCAATGACCTTAATCATCGTATATAATTGAGCTGGTAATTTATCCAAAACCTTTTTATTGTGCAAAAGCTTCAAGTCATCGTTTGTAATGGTTATTGAATTTGTATTATTCTTAATATGCTCTTCATACTTATTAATTAAAAACCGGGAAACAGCATCGAGGTGCAGTGTAGTATTTTGATTAATTATTGTAGTTTGTAAAACTAAATCATCAATTAATGGATTTACATCGCCTCGTAGTTCTTGCCAATTACCAAATCCCACTCCGACTTGAGGGTCCAACGCTACAACCAACGGTACTTCCTGATTCTCATACCGTTTATAAAATGCCTCTTTGAACGATGAGATATGGCTATTCTCGTTTACAGAAGTTAAATGGCTTAATACATACAATCCTTTCCGGACATCTTCACAAATTTGATTGTTGATTGAGGATTTTGACGGAATGAAACAATCTACATGCAGATAGTTTTTTTTAGGAATTGGAAATAAATCAGATAGTAGACCATTAATATCTTTATATACTTCATATCTTGTTCCTATAGTCATACTATCGAACCGATTTAACAATATAATAATTTTATCAATAAGTTGATTTCTTAATCCTAATTCATTTAATTTATCTCTTAGTTGAGTTAACAAATCGCGTCCTGTGGCAGATGGCTCAAGTTCGCTTATTAATATCTGATTATCAATCAATTCATCTACAAATTCTTTTGCTTCAATAAAAGAAATATCGTCAGAAATAATTTCGCTTGCCAGCTCTTCTATCGTGCAAGGATGTAAAGTAGCTTTTTGAATAATCATATCCAAATAATCCGATAGTTTTGCTTCAGAAAACGAATAGCTCCTCTTGCTATTATTAATATTATATTCAATGTATCTTAATTGATTGTGTATATGATATAAAGTAGTGTTTACATGATATCTCATCTTATTTCTAATACTAGAGTTCTGTTCCATTATCCGGATAAGGTCGCATAAATAATCCATATCTATTCTTGAGTATGTTTTATACTCACTCTCTTGTTCGATTTCAATCCAAGGTGTCCCTTTTTCATTTAATGATATTATTCCACAACCCGCAAATAAGCCAAATGGAGTAGGTCTAGTACAAGCTCTTATAAAAAATTTAACAAAAGACAAAATAACCCTTTCTGTCCTCTTGTTCTTTACATATAGGTCATCATATAGACTTGGAGATGCTATAAGAATGGCTTCACGAAGGGAATCTATAGACATTAAATAGTCTATATCGTCAATATACTTTAAAAAACTTTCAGGGAAGAACGGTGTTCTTAATATTCCTTCTGTATAGAAGTCGTATTTTATCTCATTACCCTCTTTCATTTTATCATTATGATAACATTAGACATTCATCCCATTTTGGTTCAGACGAATCAATTGTGGCTAAAAGAGATAATCCTACACCAGAAACACCTGAAAGTAAACTGAAATTTGAAGTATAATGTCCAGAATGGATGAAAATATATCCCGCAAATTCATTAGGGTTATTTCCCATCTTTAATGTTTCTTTTAACCAATATAAAGCAGAATCCTTAAATGCCAAGATATTTGTTTTTTGATACATCCTATTGTAAATATGAGCCACCCCGGAAGTACCATGACAGAAACAGGCATCCATCACTTGGTCCAATTTATAATCTCTTCGACTACAACTTTTAATTAAAATATTTAAAGCAAATTCTTTCAATTTACTATCATTCAGAACCATTCCAGCTTTGTACAAAATAGGACTTATTCCTAAATCTCCATAACACCAGGCTAAACGACTTTCTGCATATCTATCCCCTTCGGCTGTTATCCATGTTGGAAAAACAGATCTGAATGTTGTGGGATTTGTGTTGTTATTGTAGAATAAAATAAGATCAGACAAAAGTCTTCTTGCAATTATTTCGTTTTTGTTAACTTTTACTAATTCAGTCAAGAATCCAGCAGTACTTGCCATCCCATGAGCTACGCCGAAATTGTAAACCAACGACGTTTCATATTTTTTTATAAATACATTTGACAGCCATTTTATACTTCCATCCGGATTGTGAATTATATTATTTTCTAACTCAGATAGCAGATTTTGAATACCAACATCTCCGCATTTGTTGTTTTGTGTGACAAAATAATACCCGATACCAAGAGCCCCATGTAGAAAGTCAAAGTTATTTTGCTTTACATGCATTAACATCAAGTGGTGATTTATTTTATCAATCTCAGTCAAGGTTTCATCGACATCGGATGATTCTATAATCCCCTCATTTGTAAAAAATCTAATTAACCAGCATATACCTGAATACCCATTACAATAAGCAGCAGTTTTACTGTGGAGGAAATCTTCTAACACCTCTTCACATTTTTTTTGCAGCATTAATAAATGTTCCTCTTTTTTTGTGAATCTGTAAAAATAATAAAGAAAGAGTATGCATCCGCCATATCCACCTAATAATCCTGAATTCTCCTCATCATAGTAATTTACAACAGTGTCGTATATTTCATAAATTTTATTTTTTACTGCATTGTATATATTTTCATCTTCTATTAGTGGTTTCCATTCCATCTTGATCAAACATTTAAGGTTTAAGACTAAAATATTCGGAAAATCTAAGCTTTAATTCTGTCAGATTTTGAAACTGTCAACCTATAAATTGAGGCTAAAATGTCACCTAATTTATAAAATATGGTCTGCAGAATTTTCATAAAAAAATCAGAAAATTAATCGCCGACTATTGCAAAGTAGCACACTCATTCGTGAACGGAGAAAGGTTGAACTCGACACGCGACGTATTCGCATGATCCGAGAGTGTGGAGCATTCATTCACTACAACGAAGACCCATGACAGACCTGCGGATTTTGGCTATAAAAAGTATTATCAGTCAAGTGTAACGAGAATGAATTTACAATAGACACAACCATATTAACGACATTAAGAACTTGTGGGGCTTTTCAAAGTCCTAGTTTATTTTATTCAAAAACTTTAAAAAGACATTTTATACCAACTTTTGACCAACAATTATAACGGGAGTATGTCAAATGATAGTAACACTTAATAATGACTACGCAACTTTCGACATACTCCCTTTTAAGAACTTAATTTAGGTAACTAATAGCATCTATAATTCGTAGTGCATAGTCCACAAGAATCCTGATGTCCTGGTTCTTGAGTGAAACAACCGTTCTGAAGTGTGTCGGTACATTCAATACATGAATTAATTAGATAACTAGCTATTGAAATAGTAGTAGTAGTTACCCATGAGGCTGGTTGAACATTACCCCCGAGGACATTCTTTTGATCACCTGCACTCAGATCGTTGAGTTTCAATTTTTCTAATTTCAACTTTTTCATAATCGCAGTTTCAAAATTATATTAGTAAAATAGGTAACAACATTTGCATAATTAGTTTCTTTATCTCTCTATAACAAGGAATTAATATTCTGAAAGTAATCGGCATTTGCTATAATATAGGGGTAGAGAGAAGCATTAGCAAATGCCTTATAATTCGAAGTCGTTTTTGCCTAATTTCCAAATACTTCTTATTAAAACAAATATTTTCGGTTTAGCAAAAACAATATATTCATAACACTTTACAGTGTTTACAATTTGCTTAGCGGCATATTTAGGCATAGCAGTGTTGCTTCTTTTGCTTTATATAATATATTTACAAATGTCAAAAACAAAAATAGTATATTTTTTCTTTTTTACAACTAAAAAGATGATATTTTGATATGATTGCAAAAAAAATATAAAAGATAGAATGAAAAGCTCAACTCTCTCTTAAAAGAAAGAAACTTGCAACTGGATACTGTTTCTATTTACACAAAATTTTGTACAGTGTTCTCGTATTTTAATTATTGCATTAATTAGGGACTGTCGTTTAATTCCGTCAATATGAGTCACCGGGCAGACTGTCCCTGTATTTTCCCGTTTGAACTCACCATTTTTTATGTCGTCGGCTTCGTTTTGGAGCCGATTTTTCATTTTCAGCCACAACTTGAGCCAATACTCCTGTAAAAGTTCCGCTCCACATGTGGAATATCAGGCTGCATAGACAATTTCTGCGACTTTCTTCCGGACAAGCTGGACTACGTTCGCCGTGTGGATGCCGAAGATGATGTACAGAATCTCGGTCAGCTTCGTCTTCGCCTTGATGCGTTTCAGGCCATAGTGTTCCTTCTGTGTTCCGAACGAGCCTTCCATCCTCGTTGCCCTCACCCTCGCCAGCTCATTGCGTATGATGTCGTTCTCTTTCTTCACGAAGGACGGACGGCTCCCGCTTCATGAACGAATTCTGTATCCCTCTCTCCCTGTAGTATTCCCTGTTGGTGTTGCCGGCATAGCCTGCATCTACACCGACTTTCTTCGCATCCACACCGAAGAGCCCCCGGTGCATCTTCAGGCAGCGCGGCACTCGTCCCCTCATTGAAGGCGTTGAATGACAGCTTCTCGATGAAGGAGAGCCCGTCAACCAGGATGTTGTTGCACTTCGCGCCGAACTCTACGCTCTTCACTTCCTTGCCTCTCACGATAGGTCTCACATAGGGCTTGCTGATGCTCACTATCCTGTCTTTAACACTCTCACGCGGGTCGTCGTTCTCGAAGTGGTTTTTCTTCTGGCGGTACATCCTCGTGATGATTTCAATGTCACTCTTCTGTCTGGATGTCAACAACTCCTCCATCCCTGCGTTCTCCCTCTCCATCCTGCGTCTCTCCTTCAGTATCTTCCCCAGAAGGTTAAGCAGGCGTCTGGTCAGCTTCCTGGTCTGAACCTGCGTATGCCTGCGCTGCTTCCTGTACGACAGGTTTGCCTTCTCCACGTCCAAATACTTCGTCCTCGGACGGTGAAGATTCAGCTTTGCACTCAGAGCGCACATTATCACATATGCCTTCTCTATCCCTTCACTCAGAAGCTTCGGATCCGTAGTTTCGCTCTCGTAGCAGGTCGCATCAGTATACATCGTGTCAAGGTCATTCATGTACGGCTTTCAGGCGTTCGCCAGTATCTCCTGCTGCTGTTGGATCTTCAGCCCGCAGGCAAGTTCCGAAAACACATCCTCCAGAAGCTTGTAGTTCGTCAGAGGATGCATCGGGTCTATCCTCACATCGCAGAACATCTGGTAGTGGATGTTCCCGTTCAGCTGCTCCATCAGTTTCGGACTGCTCAGTCCGGTGTACATCTTCAGGAACATCAGCGCCACCTTCCCCTCCGGCGTGAAGTATGCTCTGCGTCCTCGCTTCGGTCTCATGCTCTTCCTTGTCAGACCGAAATTCTTCTCCGCTATCTCATGCAAGGGGAGCTTCCGCCTGATCCTTCCAAGTTCACTCTTCCCGAATGTCTGTCTATACAGATCATAAAAATCAAACTCCGTAAACGGAAGATCGGGTGATATTTCTGAGAAATTTTGTACCTTAGCCATGCAGATTTATTTTTGCGATACCTCCAAAAACAGTTTTTCCAAGGCAGCTGGAGGTGTCCTTTTTACCTCTAATTAAGATGCGAATTTATCATTATATTATCAATCAAATCCCTTAGAAAGTTTTCGCCTTTTTAATGTCTATCCTTAATTGATAAATATTCATGATATATGTCTATATATACTATATTTTATGGAATAATTCAAAAAACATCCAACCCTAGCGATATATCCAGAATTTATTTAAATAGTCCTATTGATTTGTTCAATTTCACAAAGTAAATAATTGACAACTTTGTTAAAATTATAACTTTGTAATCTACGAATACGGATGGCAATTTTATCCATATCTTTTAAAATACTTTTATTCGTGCATTGAATCCAGCCATTTAAAATCCGCCAATTTATTTTTCGCTCAATCTTTACGTAAGTCCTAGGATATATTTCTTGGGAATACTATCTATAATAGTATTGAATAATTCGTCTGCAACATTTTTCCAATATTGATTATTAACTACTTTATTCAATCGATACTAAAGAGTCCCCTATTTTGCCATTAGCCAATCCAAAATCAGTCAATACATCCAAGTTACGAAGCAAAACATTCGTAATTTTTTGCAATCGTTCCGGATAAAACAATATGGTTCGGTCTAAAACTTCAGCAACATTAGATATTTGCGTCCAATTGTAAATATGCATAAACTCATTCCTATGCAATATGAAATAAGCATAATCCATATCAAGATGTTCCGGTACTACAAAGTCTGTATCTTCCATATATTCAATAATCCCCACACCCCAATCCACATCAATTATTTTTACGTCACATGGTGTGTATAGTGTATATTTTACAATGGAACGCCAAACCGTTCCAACCCAGTCCCCCGTCGGATTCTCTTCCGATTGGGATTGCGGAGTTGTCGGGAGACAATCGTGTACAATGACCGCTCCCACCCGGATTCAAATGTTTCAAAGCATTGGATATATCCCGGTCTACCTGATTTTCGAGATGCAACCCATCGATAAATATCACATCGTATTTTTTCTGAGGATAGGCCGAAAAAAACTGATCCGAAGTCATCCGGTAGGTCAGAAAAGGAAGATACTCTTTTAACTTTTCCTGTGTCCAGTCTGTACAATACCTACTGTCCAAATCATACGGATCGACCGATTCTTTTTCCGCGCATCGAACCTTCTGAAAATGGACAGCCGGGTTATCCATTCCGATTTCAAGATAGGAAGTATAACGACGGGCTTTTATCAGATAATTGATTATATCTAAGCGTATTGCCAAAGCCTTATCAATTAATTGTTTGCAAATCTTTCTTGTGCGTAAAAATCTAAAATCTCACAATTGAATATAACTTCATATTTTGCCTGTATCATATCGGATTCGGATTTTTCCATCTTGGTTTTGGCATTATTATAATCCAGAACGGTAGACCGTCCGACTTTCATTTTTTCATTTTCATATCGGAACGATTCCGAAGCGGCTTTGTAGGACTCTTGTGCGGACAAATATTTTTGATAGGCATTTTCTGCATTCTGTAAGGCGATTTCGATCTCTTTACGCAACGCCATTTTAGTTTCATCCAAGACCGCCTCCTGAAGCTTGATATTGATACGAGAGGCCCGAATCTGATTCCGTGTTGCCAGTCCGTTGAATATCGGTACGGAAAGATTTATACCCACATACTCACTTCCGTTATTTTTAAGTTGTTGCCGGAATGCTGCGTTATTATACCCTGTAACAAACGAATAGTAATAACTGTTACTATAACCTCCGGATAAAGATACCGATGGATATCTGGCCGCTTGGGCAATACGAAGGTTATGCCAACTGCTTTGAAGGTTTAACGATGCGGAGCGAATTTCAGGACGATCGTCTATTCGTGAGAACAGCAAAGTCGTATCGTATGACCGTAAGCTATGCAGTGCGGTTTTTAACAGTTCATCGCCGGATGGTTCTGCAACATCGAAACCCGCCGAAGATTTTCTGTTTAATGCTTGGCTTAACTCCAGAAGAGCCATCGATAGATTGTTATTGTTCTGAGTCTGGTTCAATTTATCCTGCGCCCATGAAGCCTTGCTTTCCAACAATTCCGACTCCAGCATTTTCCCGTTATCTACGAATAGCTGACTTCTGTTCACCTGCAAGCGGCTCAGTTCGACCTGGGAAGCAGCTATTCGAACCAACTCCTTGTATTGGAGAACTTGCAGGTAGTAAGCCGTAATATTCAATATTACATCGTTCTTTGCTTTCTGAAGATCTTCCAATGTCGCCTCGAAACCGGCTGCCAGACTTTTGATCTGGTGTTTTATACGCATTCCGTTGAAAATTGTCATGCTTCCTGAAATGCTCCCGCTCGTAGACATTTGGTTATTATCTTGATATGTCCCGTCACGGGAAGGTCCCCGTCCGAAATAGTTCGTATGCCCTAAACTTCCGGAAACGGATGGCAAACGGCTGTTTTTAGCCGTATTAAGGTCCAATTCGGATAGTTGGCTGTTGAATTCGGCCTTTTTGATAGACACGTTATTTTGCAAAGCATAATCGATACATTGCTGAAGCGACCATTTTTCCTGTGCAAGACATTTTATACACAGGAAAAAAAGTCCGATGCAAACAATTATTTTTCTTATGATGAACATAGTCTATGTCAATAATAACGATTCATCCCAAGCGGATTCTTTTTCGGAAACCGCCGACAGAAGCGTCAAGCCGATTCCGGCCAGACCGCCCAGCAATCCATAATGCACTCCATACACGCCATTGATTCCCGTGTACCATAACCTATAACCCGTCTTTTTGTCCGTATAATTCGCATGACTTAATCCCCGATGCAAAAAATCGGACGATAACTTCCGGAATTCCGAACATCCAGACAACCGATATATTCGATTAAACAGATGACCGAGACTGAAATTGCCTCCGTACAATCCGGCTTCCAGATATTCATGATCGTGCTCAAGATGCAATTTCCCGTATTGTGCCCATTGTTCCAGAGCCCTATCCCTTGTTTCAGGAATGTGTAAAAGGCTCCATAGTACGCCGGCTTCCGACTGGCTCCAACCGGGAAGTGTATTCGACGTGTTTTTCAGTGAGATAGCCTGACATTTCAACTGATTTCCGAGATTATCCGCAAGCTCTGCTATATAATCCATATCCGGATATTTCAGCCGTATTTTCCGAACCAGCAAATAAAGTCCCGACAAGCCGGATGGGATGCTATAATCCTGAATGTTATTCAATTTACCGAGCGTCATTCTTTTATACAGTTCCGCAATGAATCTATTTAAGTATTCACGGGGGAATCTTTCATTGCGGTTCATGCAATACAGTGCGATACCAGCAGCACCTTGCAGCAGATCGTAACGATCTTCCTGTATATCGTAAATCATTCGACGGAAAATTTTCGGATCTACACTTCCCATTACATCGAAAAGATCCGCTTCAATCATGGGATACCGAATCATATAATCGAGCATCCATCCTATACCGCCTAGCCCGTCGGCTAAACAGGCATTGCATTCCTGAGGATCGTTTATATACAGAATTTTTTTATGGATATTGTCGATTTTTTGAAAATACTTATCAGTGACTTTTGCATAACACTCCTCGTCGTCCAGTTCAAAACAGCGATGAAATAAGAACAACTGAATGCCGGCTTCGCCGTACATCAAAAACGGATCACAATCCCGATCAAATCTCATTAGTACGAGAGCTATCTCGTCTATCTTTTGCCAAATATTTTTTTGATTTGCTTCGGTAAATATCGGTTGCTTGTTATTCATCAGATGTCCGTTTTAATGTTTTGTTTACAGAATGCACGATCTCCTTCCACGACGAAATCCCAATTATTCTTTTGGCAAATTCGAAAGTCTGCGGTTCATTTTCTGTCCCGGCATCGCGAAAGACTACCCATGAAGGTTTTGTGCCGAACGGATCTTCGGGGTCATCAGAATATTTTCTCAGTCCGGTTTTCAACCCACCTTCAAAATGAGCATCGATCCAACTATGCGCGAGGTAGGCATCGATTCCGTCGCAAACCTCCATTTTTTTCCATGCATAAGCCAATCCTGCGGCTTGTTCCTGTAATGCCTCATCTGTATAGTCCATTGAATTGGGATTCTGTTCCGACAATAACAATGTCCGTTTTTTCCCTTCATAAGTAGAAGCCGTATGCTTGATCCAATCATCCAGTACTTCCAGATTTTTAAATGTGACATAAGACGTATCGAGTGAATAAGTAGCCTTTTTATCGAGCCAAGACTTGGGATCGAGTAAACTTTCCGGATAAGGGTGAATCGCTACTCCCCATTTAAAATCTCCTTCTGCTTTACAGTAAGCCATTAATGTATCCATGACTTCGGCGGCCGGATAACAGTGCGGTTCGGTATATTCTTGATTCCAACAATGATCCAGCGATATGAAGACTTCTGCGTCCGCATCGTATTTCCGTGCCGTATAGTAGACCATCCGCATGGACTTGACGTAGATATCCATAAATTCGACAAGTGTCTTGTTGCCGGCATTCGTCCATACGCTTCCGGAGTTGACTTCATTATGTACGATCCATCTATGAATTCGACCGTATTTACCGTCCGGGCGATTGTAACGAGCCGCTAAAAAATCTAAAGCAGCGGCATACAAATTAACTGAGTCAATATTAGTCAAATTCGGCATGGTATAAGCTCCGCAACGCTTGTATTCCGGATATTCCAGCAGGCGTCCTACCTGAAGGTCGCGGCTCCATAGTTCCGGATAAACTAAAATAACGGCCGATACGTCAATACTGTGTTCGGCAGCGCAGCGGATCGTTTTGTCATATTTTTCAATTTTTCGTTTATCGGCATAATATGTCTTACCATTATATTCGAACGGAATACGGTCGAGGCCGGCAGTAAGGTGCAAAAAGTTATTGAGTCGGATATTGAATGAAATATAGGATATTCCGAGATCTTTCAAATCCGCATATAAATGGTTGTATTTAAAATCGCCCAGCCCTTTTTTCGTCTTGGGAATGAGTGGCGGGAAATGGTGTCCTGTACGAGTCTTCGTTGTGTAACGACCGTACGAACATAGATAAAGTTCGTTGTTGCTGCGATAAGCCAAAAACCAACGGGAATATATACGATCGTAAAGTGTTCCGTCATATTTTGTAATACGAGGAACCGACACTTCGAAGCGCCCATTTTCGGGACAGAGCACGGTGATCTCTGTCATATTATGCACTGCCACGTCTTTGAAAATAGGTAATTCGCATAAACAAACGGTCAAAGATGGATTTGAAACGATCTGCCCCTGTACCCTGATCTCTTTTTCATCCGTTTCTATTCGGTCGATCTCATTAGGAAAAACAGAATCGTATAAATAGCTTTCTTTGCAGATAATGTTCTGCTGCGATAAACGTTTTTTGTAGTCTTCTTTTATAGCGGCTTTTTCCTGCTCATCGGACGTTCTGGAACGCAACCGGATATTCTTGATTTGAAACAAAACGGCCTCCGAAGCTATGACCGGAGCTACGATCAATTGTAGAACGGCATGAGAAGTTAATGCGTATTGCAGCAATAAGTCCTTGTAATCAGATAAGTCGATTGAAAAAGAACGCCATTTCTGAGTTACATCGATATTGCGGACTATTATTAATTCTTTCGATTCTGTATAAATCCCGATATGAGAGATAAAAGAAGAACATTTATAATCGAAAGTTAATACGCACCGATCTGCGGACCATTGTTTCTTTTTAAGCTGTAAAGGCAAATAGCATATGTCCGCCAGAAAAAACTCATATGCATGACGTCCTATCCGTTTTAACGGCATATACGTATGTTGGCTGATTATTTTTAATGCTGACGAATTCATATCATTCTTTTTGAGATGATTGACAATGTTTTTAACGATCGGAGTTTGTTCCACATCCGTAAAAATACGGTTCTGACATCCCACCAGAATACGGCTGACGTATCCGTATAATATTTTTTATAATGTCCGGAAACATACATTCGGACAATTCTAAGCAATGCCCATGGAGAGCGCAAGGTCCAAAAACGCCGGTAAATAAAACGCAGGCGTTTACGGGTATTTTCGTCATTTTTTTCTATCAGGGCGTCATGCCACATCATAATGTTTGAGGTGTGCTCCCATTTCTCTCCGGGATGTCTGATCGCCATTTTTAAACCGATGGTTTGTTTTCCATGCTGCCGGTATTTGATTAAACATTGGGCGATGTATCCTATTTTATTCCGGAAAGCGGATGCCATAGCGATCATTTCGTCATGAGCGACAATATTGGATAAAGGAATGCAATACGGCATCATGGACGCACGTAGTGCACATGTAGCCCCAGTTACGCGGCAGTATATACTTAACATTTCGAGTTCATATCCTCTGTCAAACAGATCGAGGGTTTCTTTATCCAATCCCAACACATCGAAAAGCGTTTGATTATAACTCGGTATTCCTGCGGCGTTGACAAGTGCGGCATTGGTAAAGACGAACTCCTTATCCGGATTGCTGTTAAAATAGCCGATAATGGTTTCGACTTTCGTTGGCAGCCAAATGTCGTCCTGATCCGATAAAAAGATAATATCGCCTGAACAACGGCAAATAGCCTGTTCGAAATTCTTTCGAAAACCGTGATTCCATGTATTTATGTGTAAACGGATCGGCAAATCGTATTGTCGAATCAAATTCTCGATTATTTCAACGGTGTCATCCTCTGAACAATCGTCACAAATAACGATTTCATCGATCCGTAATGTTTGGTTTCGGATAGACATCAGTTGCTCCCGAATATATTTTTCTCCGTTATATGTGCACATGGCAACAGACAGACGCATAAACAGACCGTATTAATGGTTTTTAAATAAAGATTCTATGGGTTGAACGAAGCGTTCGATCAAACGGGTGTCTTTCGTGATAATTTCTGCCGTTCCATCCATTTGCTGAATAAAACGGAATTTATTTTTATAGCTGGATACCATCCCCTGAGGAAATGCGACTTCGCCTATATAACCTATTTCCGTTTGATTGATCGTTTCCGGGACGGAAGATATGGAAATCAAACGTCCTTTCAGCAAGCCGTACTCCATATACGGAAACCCGTTCAGTTTGACATTGACCTGTTGCCCGACTTCGACTTTACCGAGTCCTGAGGATGGAATGGTTATTCTCCCGATAATTTGCGTAGAATCTTCGGGTACGATCGTTGCCAAGCGATCTCCGGTGATAATATTTTGATTTTCGGCCCAATATTTTGTAAATGTGATTTTCCCTGCGATTGGAGTCTCCAATATATATTTATCTTTCCATAATTTGATTTGGGCCAACAACTGAGCACGTTGTTCGTCGAACTGTAACTGGAATTCGTTCTGCTCGTTGTCATATTGGATGGTTAAATCCGTCAATTGTTTTTCCTGACTCAGAATATTCGTTTTTGTTGAAATAATGGAATTTTGCTGGGATGTAACGGATAGTTCTTTTTGAAGCAATTTCTGAACGCTCGCATCGTAATCAGCCTCCGTCAATGCATGTGAATGAAATAATACGGAATCCCGCTTTTGATTGTTTCGTTCGAACCGGAGGTCTCTTTGAAGAATCGCCAACTGTTTTTCCTGTGCTCGTAAGCCCGCATACAGCATTTTTATTTGTTGCTCGATCTGAATTTTTTGTTGAGGGATCGCTCCTGTTTGCGAATAATGGTTATAAGATTTACAGATCTTTTCCAACGTTGCATAATAGGGTTGTAATTCTCCCAATTGATTTGTTTCATTTTTGAAATACGCATTCCCTGTAACCAAAGAAAACAAGGAATCTGACAATATCCTTTCCAATTGAAGGACAGATCGATAATCGGCCGTATTGAACAATACCGCGATCAATTCATTCGGCAGAACGGACTGACCGTTCTCAACCAATATATGTTCCACCTTTCCGGTAGAGCGAGCGATCAATTCGGTCGGAGGATTCGTCGTGGTCAGTACGATAGAAGATGTGACGACTTCCGGATATTTAAAAAAATAAGCGACGCCAAGTAGTACAATAAATATAGCAAAAATCACAGATAGTCCCCATCGGACGACCCATCCGGGAATACGCCCCATGATTTCCTGCACTTCGTCGCTGTATATAGGTCTCGGCATAATCGGTCCTCTCGTTTGTTAATTCCCTAATTCCAGCTGGTCTTTTACCAGATTAAAATAAGCGCCCTTATGGGCTATCAGTTCCGTATGATTGCCTTGCTCGACGATTTTCCCTTTCTCCAACACAACGATCGTATCTGCATTTTTTACCGTGCTTAAACGATGGGCGACGACGACGACGGTTCTATCTTTAAAAAACAGTTTCATATTATCCATAATCGTTTTCTCATTGTTGGCATCCAACGAATTGGTCGCTTCATCGAAAAATATATATGCGGGGTCTTTATAAACTGCGCGAGCTATCAGGATGCGTTGCTTTTGGCCTGTACTTAAACCTTGTCCGTCTGCCCCGATTTTGGTGTCGTACCTCAAAGGCAGACTTTCCACATAATCTTCAATATTGGCTGTTTTTACTGCATTCTGAACTTTTTCCAGGTCCGGGATTTCATCAACGACTCCAATATTGCATTCTAAAGAATCGGAAAAAATATAGCCTTCCTGCATAACGACACCGCAGTTCCGTCTCCACTTCGAATCGCTGTATCGTTTGATCGGAATACCGTTCAAGGTGATTTCGCCTTCGATCGGTTGGTAAAAACCTAACATCAATTTTAACAGAGTCGTTTTCCCGCTGCCGCTTATCCCTACGATCGCAGTCACTTTATTTGCTTGTATAGTCAGATTGATACCGTCCAATACTTTTTCTGAATGAGGACCTTCGTACTGGAACATCACGTCTTTCAATACGATATCCTTGTGTGCTGGGATATCCTGTATTTTATCCTCCTCGGCAGGTTCCTCGTCATCCATGTCGTTGATCTCGTTCAATCGTTCCGTACTGATTTTTGCATCCTGCGCCTCCTGAATGAATCCGATAAACTGAGAAATGGGACCGTTCAACTGCCCCAATATGTATTGCATGGCCATCATCATACCTAACGTCATGTTTCCGTCAACTACCGCTTTGGCAGCCAAAAACGAAACGAAAACATTTTTTGTCTGGTCGATGAATAATCCTCCGACCTGCTGGGTTTGTCCTAAAGTCATCGATTGAATGGATATTTTATAAAGTTTAGCCTGAATCCGTTCCCATTCCCAACGCTTTTGCTTTTCGCAGTTGTTGAGTTTGATCTCCTGCATTCCATTGATCATCTGCACGATACTGCTTTGATTGTCCGCCGCCTGCTGGAAACGTTTATAGTCCAGTTTCCTGCGCTGTTTCAAAAAGACCAAAACCCAGCATGCATACAACAGGCTGCCGGCAAGAAATATAGCCAATATGCCGGCATGATAGCTCGCCATGATAATGGAATATATGACGAAGGTGAAAGCAGAGAAGACCATGCTGATCAAGGTTCCGGTTAAAAAAGATTGAATACGGCTATTGTCCCCTATACGTTGCATGATATCTCCCAACATCTTCACATCGAAGAACGAGATAGGCAATCGCATGAGTTTGCTTAAAAAATCGGAAATGAATGCAATACTTATCCGGGTCGTGATATGAAGGGACAACCAGCTTTGAATTAGACTGTTTGCTGTTTGGCCGAAAGTCAGTACGACCTGAGCGATCAAAGCCGCGATAATGAAATTCAGGTTGCTGTTGTTGATACCGAAATCGACGACGGATTGCGTGATAAAAGGGAAAATCAGGCTGATGACACTGCCTGTCAGCATGGCTAAAAATAGCTGAAAAATAAAACGCCTGTAAGGTCGTAAATAACCAAGCAAATACTTTAATCGGAGTCCCGGTTCTTTCTCCTCCTCGTTATTATAGAATTTGGGAGTCGGTTCAAATAACAAAGCCGTTCCCTGTTTTTGGGAACCTTCTTTCGACTCAGTGGAATACCAGCATTTTAGAAATTCTTCTCGGCGATAAACAAGATTACTTTGTGCAGGATCGGATACATAAATTAACTCTTCGTTGTTCCTCCATTTTTTCTTTTTAATGTCATACACAACAACGAAATGCTGCTGATTCCAATGGACCACACAAGGTAAAGGAACTTCATCGCGCAATTGTTCCCATGTAATCTTAACGCCTTTCGTTCTAAAACCTAACGATTCCGCCGCATCGCTTATTCCCAGCATGGATACTCCGGCACGGGTAATGTGACACTTGGCACGTAACGACCTCAATGAATAACTTTTGCCATAGAATTTGGCAATCATCCTAAGACATGTAGGGCCACAATCCATTGTATCCAATTGTAGAAAGTGTGGGAATTTCATTATTTAAATTATTTAAAATAAATTCATTGTAATTATATTTATATTTTTGCACGTTACCACCTTTAAAATTAAGGGTTTTATGATAAAATGCAAAATCTGAGAACTTTTTTTATGCTTTATATAAAGCCAAATAAAACATATTAGGTGCGAGCATACTTTTATCGACATTTTCCCACACAAATTGATACAATTGTTGCGTCGGAAATATCAATTGCTCTATATGCTTACTTATTTGGGAAATATGTCCTTGAAGAGTTAAAATCTATTATCAATCACCTCAGCAGATGAGATTGTTATTTGCAATGATGATTCGATGTTTAATTTATTCGACAAAACAGGATAAATACCGAAAAGAGATGGGTTTGGAACCTTTATCCGAATATCTGGATTACATGACCCAAAAACAACAGAAAACCATTGAAAAATAGTATTCGTTGTTCGTACAGTTGCTGTCCGCTTTATAAGGCGAACGGAACTCTTAAACCGATAAAATCGTTAAATCAGAGTAATTATCGACCGATCGCTCGGATTTTATCTTGATACTGCTGCTCGACTTGCCGTTTTAAATGCAGCATCTGGGGATTGAAATGCCAGAAGTCTTCGACTTTCCGGCGGTTGAAGTTGGAGTCCGCGATTCCCCGCTTCACCTTGTCGAGCCACTCTTCGAAGCTTTTGGTCTGATAGTGGTTTATCTGGGCGATCTCGTTCGAGAATTCGCTGAAGGCTCCGGGAACGTGCCGGTGCTTTTCGTCTACCGCATAATAGTCATCGCTGTATAAGGCGTAATGCGGCGAAACGACAATGCCGACTCCTGCGGGTTGGACAATGCTTTTCACATGACGGTTCGCCGGAAAATCATAGGGTAACGGTTCCGTATAATTCTGCATGACCGGTCCTTCGGGTTTTTCGATATGGCCGTTGGCCGTATAGATCACCCAGTTCAGACAGACTCCCGCATATTCGTCATAATCGGCCAGAAAAGCGTGGATGTCCCGGTGCTTTTTCAGAACGATAAACTCGTCTATATCGATGTATGCGATCCAGTCGGCCCGGTCGTGCATACTGAAAAGGCAATGAGAATAGGCTTTTACCTGCGGTGTATTGGTTATCGGACAGTCGATAACCAATACGACTCCTTTCCGGACATACGCTTCGAGGGTTTGTTTGGTAGGGATCACGCTGTTGTTGTCGTACAGGACGAAATGCTCGACTCCGATACCGAGGTGATGTTCCACCCATTCGACCAGATAGGGCGTTTCGTCTTTCAGGATGGCGCAGATGATAATATGGTATTTCATTTTGAATGGGATTGTTTATACACCCTAAATATAACGATAAAATATTAAAACACAAAGAACTAAATATTTAAAGCAATAATGGCGGAAGAAAATTCTTCTGCCATTCGACAGTTTCCCTGCGCTTGCTTTTATTCCGTCTGCGGTTCTTTCCGCCCGACATCGAAACTCACGGCCAATTCGGCCTGCTGCCCAAAATTGTCTTGAACAATGAACTGTATCTCGACATTTTTATCCGACAGATTATGATACCACAGAGTAAACTCCTGGCATAACGGATCACTCCGATCGACTCCGACCATATCGTTCAACGCATGAAACTCGCGGTTTACCAGCAGCGTACCCTCGTCGTCCGTCACTTCGCCTTTGCCCTTCATCTGGATGTACCCGATGTAATACTCCGCATCGTGGAAATCCCCTTCCCTTGTCAGTGTCAGACGGATCTCAACGTTTTCCTCTTCTGCTATCTCTTCGGGTAAATACCACACGAAGTAAGCTGAAAAGGATAAGCCTGCTGCACGTCTATTTTGTCATTACAGGCCCAAAGTACCAGCGTGGCCAATAAGACCATACAACCGGCTACTATCGTCTTTACCATAACGGTTTCCATATTTTTCGTTTTTAATAAATCATAATCCTAAGTCCCACACCCAACAACGTATGGAAACAAGAAACGGATGATCCGCCCATTATCCGCTCTTTTAGCGTCAACAGCAGCGCCACCCGGTCGCACAGATACGCTTCGCCTCTCAGGGCGATTTCCCCGCCGTAGACGAAACCGTTTCCGCTGACCAACGTAGCCCCGTCATAGAGCCGCTTTTCGCCCCGGTTGACCGTCTCATACCCCAACAGCCCGGAAACTCCCGTCATTACCATAAAATTATCCCGACGGTCACGCACGATAGGAACAAAATATCCTGCCCCAGCCGTAAACTGCTCTTTAGGTATCGTCACTTCCCGGTACGGGTAGTCTTTCCTCAGATACCCGACTCCGAACTCCCAGTAACGTGTTTTCCGGACATAGCGGATAACAGACAGGTCCGCATGAAAACTCCACGCTCCGTATTTATCGCGCAACAAAAAACCGCCACAGGGGCCCCGTTGAACTGAATGCCTGTCTGTCCGTATAGACACCGCTGTGCGGATAGTTCGTCCGCCGGCCCCAGCAGTCCCGCTGCGGCCAGCAAAATGAATAACTTCCTTCGTATCATCTATTCGATTTTCAGTTCATCCATTTCACGTGCTCCGACCAAACGACTGTTTTCGATTTCGAAACGCTGATGCCGTCCGCCATTCCGCTCATAAACTTCCATGACCAGTGCCTTATCGTCCGGAATCGTGAACTTGCGGAACACGAATACGTTCCTTACCATAGCCTCCGCATCCACGCGCGTGATCTCGTCGAATACCCGTACCGGGTTCACGAAGGTCTCCTGCACGGCCGTCCGGCGTGCCGTTTTCCGGTCGCAGACCTTAAAGCGTATGTAGTCGATGTCGAAAGCCACCTTCGAACGGTTCCGCATCAGCACGTGCAGATAGAACAGATCGCCGTGCACGTAGACTCCGCGCAGCAGTACCTCCATTCCGAAACGCTTGCTGCCGACGCTTCGGATATCCCAGGCGTTCCGCCTGAGAATCGTGTACATGATCCGGTTGACCGTAAGGGGCGTCTCCCCGGATAATTCATCGAGACGTATATACATTTGCCGATTTGCAAAATCCGAGTAGGGATCTTTGTGCAGCCAGTCCTCCATCTCGATGTTGAGTCGGGAGGGATTCTCGGAATAGACCGCCGTGAAAGAGTAGAAGCATCCGTCGGCCGTGATGACCGAGAAGTTCGTCTCTCCCTCGAAGCCCTGTTTCGCGGCTTTGACGCGCACGACGTTCCGCGCCCCGTCCGCCTTGTCCGCGATCAGGTCGAGACTCCCCAGATCGACATAGACCGCCTCCGAGGGGAAAAGGATGTGGAGCGTTTTGCTGAAAGCGACCTCCACCCGGCAGGGCTCCACGACCTGCCGCTGTGAAAACGTGCGGACGGTATCCTGTGCCCGTACTTCCGTACAGAAGAGGAGCGCCAGCGCCGCTGCAAACGATAGATGTTTCATAATATCGATTCGGTTTACTGTTCGGAAATCAGAAGAACGCCGTACCCGGCTTTGACCGATACCTTCGCTTCCCGCATCTTCGAGGCGAGGTACTGCGATCCGCCGCTCATTACGCCGCGCACGACGTCCATTGCGACCTGCTGTCCCGCGCTGCGGGCGAAGGATATGCTCGTGCCCAGACCGGCCCCGATACTGGCGGCTCCCTCCTTGAGCGCCGTGCGTTCCGCCGTATTGGGGATATAGAGCCCGGCCTGCCCGTCCGTATCGTAGGCCGTAAGAGCGACCGGAATGATGCTGCCCCCGTATTCGATCGAGGTGACGACGACCGACAGGCGCTGCCCGTCGATCCTTCCTGCGGCATAAAGTACCGTGTTTTCCGGCACTTCCGTTTCGCCGGCCATCAGGGGTTCGAGCAGCCGCAGTTTCAGCCGCGCATTCCCGTTTACGGTCTGGTCCTCGGCGATGCAGGCCCGAATGGCGTTCGCAGGCAAGGCGTCCGAAGCGCCTACCGGGGTGTGGAATCCGGAATTACGCGGCGGGGTGTTCTCTGCGGCGGCTGCGGAATCCTCCGAAGGACGGGCCAGCGTCGATACGATCCGACTCGGGGGACGCCGCACTTTCGTGACCGGAACCCGGTCGCCTCTTGCCGCCGGCATTTCCGTCCGCGCCTTTTCGGGCGTCTCGAAATACTTCGTGGCCAAAGCGTACTGCCTTTCGACCAGTTCCATCGGATCGGGGCGGGCAAGGCTCTCGGCGGCCTCTTTCGCGGCCAACTCTCCGCGCAGCCGTTCGAGCTCCCGCTCCAGATCTGCGGTGCGCGGCGCCGGAGCCGGATCGCTGTAAAACGATTCGATCTGCCGGGCCATCTCCCGATGGGCGTCCTGCGAACGGTCGATACCGCCCGCAGGCAGCGACGTCGTTATCCGTAACGCGCTGTCCGGTTCGGGAAGCGATACCGCCTCTCCGAGAGACTGTATCTTATTCCCGGCGAGCGCCTCGGCTTCCACCTTTTCGGCGGCTTTCTGCCGGCTGGCTTCGATCCGCTGCACCTTCCCGTCCGGAATCGTCGTATTGATCCCGCCCGTGCCGGGTTCCTCCCCGGCGTCCGTGCCTCCGAAGATCAGGTACATGAAAGCGCAAAAGGGAATGAGCATCAGCAGGGCGGCCACGGCGGTTCTCTTTTGCGCCTGCCGCTGCGGATCGGTGCGCTTTCGCTCTTTATTTTCCGTCCCGGCCGTCTGCGTGCGGCTCTCGGGACGTTCTTCCGTTTTCTCGTTCATCATTCGATATTTTCAAAGGTTATCTTACCGTTTCGATTGCCGTGCCCATAGAAGGAGTCCCGGCCTCCGGCTCCGTTCCGCCCAAGAGCATGGACAGGCAGAGTCCGGCCAATACGAGTATCATCGCTGCGGCTGCGGCCGTACGCTGCCGGGGCGAAAGCTCTCCGAGCAGGGAGGCGCACTTTCCTATGGCATGATCCCGAAGCGCACGCGGCACTTTCATCCATTCTTTAGCGGTCATAGATGCGGAGGTCTTTGTTTTCGACGACCGTCAGGTTTCCGATCAGGAATCCCTGCGGATTGGCGTCCGAACGCACGGCGTCGATCAGCGTACAAGTAGTTACGAGCGACCGTTCGGTAACGGTGCTCTCGCGCACGATCTTCTGCGTGGCATAGGCGCGGGCCCGGTAGGGATACGCGTTCATGTCGCACACTACGCTGTCTACCTGCGTGGTCTGGAGAATGCCTCCCGCGATCAGGCGGTTGACGTTGCCTTCGATCGCCGACTTTTCGGGACCGTAGGTGAAGAAGAGCTCGTGAAAGCGGCGCACATGCTCGCGGGCTTCGACGGGCCGGTTTTGCCGGAGATCCTGCGAAAGGGCCAGCATCAGGCTCTTGCCCTGATCCAGCACGTAGATCTTCTCGCGCTGGGCCTCGGCATAGCGGTACGACATCCATACGGCGCAAAGGGTTACGGCCGCGCACAGCGCGAGGAAGACCAGCGTGAACAGGCGGATCTGCCGGAACTCGGTTTCGATGTTTTTCAGACTTTTGAATTCCATAAATTTAAGATTTTCGGGAGGCGGCGGACGGGGGCTTGGCCGTCATGGATTTCCACAGATGAGCCGTCTTGCCCCATGCGTATCCGGCGGTTCCCGTAACGAGGTTCTTGGCTTTCATGCCGGCGGCGTTGAGCTTGCGGTTGTAGGCTCCGAAGCCGGAAGCCTGTACGACCCATCCCGCCACCGAAGGAATGGTGAAGTAGCCGATGATCCCCACGACCATGAACAGAATGTAGATCGAGTTGTTGGAGTCCACGAAATAGAAAGGATCGACGAGCATACGGTCCATGTCCTGTTGCAGCGAAAGCGTCTGGATACGGGCCAGCACCGCGCCGAAAATATCGGCGACGGGCAGCCAGAGATATACGCTGACGTACTTGGCGAACCAGTGTACCAGCGAGTCCCGGAAGCCGTCGAAGACCGATACGGCGAACACCAGCGGTCCGAGAATCGAAAGCACGATCAGGTAGAACGTCCGGATAATATCGACGATGACCGACGCGATCTCGAACAGTTGTTCGAGCAGCCAGCGGAATGCGCTTACGCATAGCGAGCGCAGGCTGAAAGAGACGCGTTCTTCGTACATATTCTCCATCGCGTTCAGGTCTTCGGGAGACCATCCCAGTTCTCCGATCTGCCGGTCGAACTCCTCGTCGGAGACGTAATAGGCCGTAGAGGGATTTCGCGCGAGGCTTTCCCGTTCCAGATCGTCCTTTTGCCGCTGGTATCGCCGCATGTCGAGCGTGCGGTCGGTCAGCAACTGGTGCGCTCCCGTCACGACGGGGCTGAGTATTCCGTTCAGTCCACCCAGCACGAGCGGCTGAAAGAGCATGATGCACAGACAGAAGAATCTCCTAAAATACCGATTTTGTTTCTATTCTGTTTCTTTTGCAATGTGTTATAATTGCTATATTTGTTGGTATACAATAAACTAAATATAAGCAGAGTAATATTTACCAGATTGTCCGCGACGGCTTGGTTATAGAGCGTACGCAACGAACGGAAACGAATGCCAATGGAATTGTCGGAATAATGCGCTTTCGTTCTCAGCCATGTTTCGAGTTTTTTCAAAAATTCCGTGTCAATGTCGATGAAATAGAAGTCCAGTGAGCCGAAACAACGTATCATCGCTGTTTGCAAATGAACGAATGTCATGGCATTTCCGATACGATTTTCCTGACGCTGACGCTGACGCTCGATATATTCGGACAGATATTCGCCTACGGTTTGCCTTACGACTTTGTTGGATGCCTTGTCTACGAGCGTATGTAACGTATAGTCCCGTTCGCTGGCTTTAAAGTCGACGATTTATTCCTCGTATTCCCTGATCTTCTGTTCGATCAGTGCGATGATTTTCTCCCTGTTAGGACAATGGCGGCGCGGACGGCCTTTCTTTGCATCCCAATATTGAGCGTTAAGGGATAAATGTAGACTGATGTACTTTAACTTGCGGTTTTTTGTCAGGCGGAGCATTAATGGATGTTCTCCGTTAGCGAGTGTCTTTGAGGTAAATAGCACTGCTGAAACTGATGTGTTCATACCGATTTTCGGTTTAAACACTGGTTTAAACAAATGGGGTAATTCGTCCCGAAATCCACCCGAAACAGCACAAAAAAACGGTCTATCGTTCTCGATAAACCGTTGATTTTATTGTGACTCCGACAGGATTCAAACCTGTAACCTCTTGATCCGTAGTCAAGTGCTCTATTCAGTTAAGCTACGGAGCCTTCCCTTATTGCGAGTGCAAAGATAGGTAAAAAATCGTTTCTTCCAAATAAAAAAGGCGGAATAGTGTAAAATAGTTCGATCGGAGCCGGGATTTCCGTCCGTCTCACGTTCTGTTGCCCCTGCAGTCGCGGAATATGGATGTTTTGAACCGAGTCATCGCACTGTTTTCATGCAAGAAGGAAAATGTCTTACGTTCCTTTTCCGATTCGTAAGCATAGATTTACGGTTTGCCAGAATGTCCATTGCGGATTCGGATGGCGTATTATGCGGTCTGGCCTCGGATTCGTCGCGTGCTATGTTCGAGAAGCCGGAATTCGTCCCGATGTCGGTCGTGGTATCTTTCGTCGCGGTACGCTCCGCCGGATGGGAAGCGTATTTCCCGGTCTGCCCCGTAGGCTTTACGGGAACGATCTTATCGGAATGTCGATCGGGGTGGCCGTCGGTTGCGGACGCCGTCCGCCGATGGGGAGGCATGGAAGCGGCGTACCTCTTCATAAACGACTCATTCCCCGACTTGCGGAAAACTGGCGATCGTTGCGCCGGGTCTCTTATATGGAGCTTGTGGGCTCTGTTGCGGCGGAACGGCCGAAGCTGCCGTGACTACCGCAATTCGTCGGCCGGCTGTTTTTCGCAGGATTGGCGTGCGGTCGGCGAGGGAAGTTTCCTTCACGATACGATCCGAAAGCCTCGTTTCTTATTTACCCTTGATCCGGTCGGGGTGGGACGAAATGAACTCTGCCCAGCTCTTGCTGCCCGTGCGGCCTCCCCCGAGGGCCTTCTTGCGCGGCGACGGATCGATCCGGCCGATGACCGAGCACTGGAAATGGTGGCATACGGCGACGGCCAGCCCGTCCGTCGCGTCGAGATGCGACGGCAGTTCGGTCATATGGAGCATGCTTTTGAGCAGGGAAGCTACCTGTTCCTTCGAGGCCGACCCTCGTCCCGTGATCGCCTGCTTGACCCGGCGGGGCGCGTATTCCGAGACGGGCAGCCCCCGGCTCAGCGCGGCGGCCATAGCGACTCCCTGCGCCCGTCCGAGTTTGAGCATGCTCTGCACGTTCGCGCCGAAAAAGGGCGATTCGAGCGCTGCCTCGTCGGGCCGGTAGGTGTCGATCAGCTGACAGACGCGTTCGAATATGTGCTGCAGCTTACGATACGGATCGCCGATCCGGTGCAGGTCGATGTCGCCCAGTACGACCAGATGCAGCGCATTCCCCTCGCTTCGGACGATGCCGTAGCCCGTCCGGTTTGTGCCCGGGTCGATTCCCAGAATGACTTTGCCGTCCATCGGATGATTTCCTTATGCCGTCTCCGGTTACTGCTCCGCTTCGCCGAGCCGTTCGCGGAGCTTGGCCAGCTCCTTCTCCAGTTGGCGGACCTTGTAGCTCAGGTCGGGGAGGTTGCGGAAAACGGCATGCGAACGGTGGTACTTGATGCCCGGCATGGCGGGGCTTCCCATGTAGGTTTCTCCTTCGGGAATGCTGTTCGATACGCCCGATTTCGAGGCGATTTTGACCCGGTCGCCGACGGTCAGATGCCCGGCGATGCCGACCTGCCCTCCGAACATGCAGTTCGCGCCGACCTTGGACGATCCAGCCACGCCGACCTGCGAGGCGGCGACGGTATTTTCGCCTACGGTCACGTTATGGCCGATCTGAATCAGGTTGTCGAGCTTGACGCCCCGGCGGATGACCGTCGAGCCCATTGTCGCCCGGTCGATGCAGGTGTTGGCGCCTATTTCGACATCGCTCTCGATGCGGACGTTGCCGATTTGCGGAATCTTGTGATACGCACCCTTGTCGTCCGGAGCGAAGCCGAATCCGTCGGCTCCGATCACCGATCCGGCGTGGATCGTCACGTTGTCGCCGATCTCGCACTGCTCGTAAATCTTGACGCCGGGGAACAACTGTACGTTATTGCCCAGACGGACGTTGTCGCCCACGTAGACATGAGGATATATCTGGCAGTTTTTCCCGAGGCGGACGTTCGCGCCGATCACCGCGAACTCGCCCACGTAGGCTTCGTCGCCCAGCGTGGCCGACGCATCGATCGCCGCGAGCGGGCTGACGCCCTTTTTCCGGGGCTTGTTCGCTACGTACAGTTCGAGCAGCTTCGCGAAGCACGAGTAGGCGTCGTCGACGCGGATCATCGTCGCCGCGACCGGAGCCGTAGGCTCGAACGAACGGTTGACGATCACGATCGTCGCTTTCGTATCGTAGATATAATGCTCGTATTTCGGGTTGGCCAGAAAAGCGAGCGCGCCTGCTTCTCCTTCTTCGATTTTTGCGAGTTTCGTGACGACGGCCTTCGGGTCGCCCGCGATCTCTCCGCCGAGGTAGCCGGCGATCAGTTCTGCGGTAAATTCCATATCGTTGGTTCGGTTGATTGTTCTGTTCGGCTTACAGGTAGTTTTTAATATCGATGTTTTCGGGCATCAGCGGGGTCGGATCGCCTCCGAAGGTGACCAGCTCGCGGATGACGCTTGACGAGATGGCGACGTACCTGGCCGGGGTGAACAGCAGCACGGTCTTGATCTCGGGAAAGAGCGTCTGATTGACCTGCATGATGTTTCGCTCGTACTCGAAGTCGACCGTATTGCGCAGGCCGCGCAGGATCGTGTCGATACCCAGCTGGCGGCATACCTTGCCGGTCAGCTCGTTGTAAATGACCACCTCGATGCGCGAGTCGTTTCGGTACAGGTCTCGGATCAGCCGGGCGCGGTTCTCGGGCGTCAGCAGGCCCCTCTTTTCGGTGTTGACGCCGACGGCGATGACGATCCGCTCGAACAGTTCGAGTCCCTGATCGACTACGATCTTGTGTCCCAGCGTGAAAGGATCGAACGATCCCGGAAACAGCGCGGTTCGGTTCATGACGTTCCTTTTGGTTTGCGTTTCGCTGAGGCGAAGGTATAAAAAACGCGGCAGATAAAAAACTCGGGCGTCCGAAAGACAGCTTCGTTCGCTGCGAAGAGCGTATATCGAGCCGGGTCCGGAGCTTGCACGGTATTCGTTCGGTCGGATCAGTCGCTGCGCTTTCTTTTTTTTTCTGGAAAAGGATGTCGGCCTTTCGCAGGACGACGGATCGGAGCTCGGGTGTCCGCGGGAAGGATTGCGGCCGAGCGATTCTCTGCGATTTAGCATTTCCCTACCGTGGCGGATGACTTCCCCTCTGCTGTAACCTGTTTCCGCATGCGCTGTCTCCCGAATCCCCCGTATATGACGGTTCCGTTCGACATTCCGAATGCGCTTGCGGATGGGGCCGGTGGAACCGATCCGCATAACGGGGGCGTGTTCTGCGATTCGCTTTCGGAACGGAGGGTAACGATGGTTTGCCGAATTGGAATATTTGCCGGCATTCGGTTTATTGTCTGACGCACCGGACAGGTAGGGCGTACCGGTTGGCCAATAATTCCACGATCGTGGTCCGGTCACGGAATAGGTGACCTTTCATCGCATAGCATGGAGTACCGGACCGGATGTATCCTTCTCCTTTCCAGTAATAACGGGCCATGCCCGTTCCGTATGTGCCGTACAGTACGCCTCCACCCGGCATGATCAGTTTGCCTTCTGCATATTTGTAAACGAATACGCCGTTCATCTCGCCGTAATTGTAATCGTATGGCTGACTAAAATCCACGGTGCTGCTCAGCGATTCGATCTCGTCTTTGGTCGGCAAACGCCATGTCCCGGCTGGATCCGCCAAGCCGCAGGGATCGCTGTCGTCATCGTAAGGCATATCCTTCCATTGAATCGTTACCTGGTCCGGGTTATACGCTATGTTTTGATACATCCATGCTTTCGGATCGTCGGACGGTAGTCCGTAAATGCTGTTGAACCGGAAAAACAGCCCGAAGTCGGTCGGCGATCCGATCGCGAACCGGCTATCCTTGAGCACGATGTTGCCGCGGGCCCACGTCGTCTCTCCTATCGTCACGTCGGTATACATCGATCGTTGGACAACGCTCTGGCGGCAGTCGGTTCCGGAGACGAATATTTTCCACTCGCGATCATCGGTGCTCGTATTGGCCGGAACGGTAAACGTGACGACCGGGTCGTATTTCGATCCGGTCAATGTCGGGGAATCCCCTTCGCTTTTGAGTTCTATGACGAAACGGTCCGGATCGCTCTCGCAAGCGACGACCAGATCGGACGTGTCGTAAGGAACGTTCCCTTCAGGGTGATGCCATTTGTACAGAGCGTATTCGCTCAGGTTCGTTTTGTCGTTGTGACAGCGGGAAAAAAACAGAGTTTCCACGAACAGAAAAAGACATGCTGCGGAAAGATTAGGTTTTTCATAATAGTTGGAATTAGTTGGGATCGAAGAATCGGAGTGATAGTGTTTGCGTATCCGTGTCCTATTATCGGATATATGTGAATTTTAGGAATTTCATTGACGAAACCGTTTTTCTGAATGGGGCTTTGATCGGCAATCCGAGAATCGTTCCGATTCCTTTCGTGATCCTTCGACGACCAACGCTCGGCAATGGAGTCGGGCGACGCCTTAATCGATCGGACTCGATCCCGGGGCCCGGTCGTTGTAATCGTTCATAACGAGCGGACCGTTCGACCAGGCGGTCGAACGGTCCGCTCGGTTCATTTTTTCGTCTGCTTAGTCCAGCTTGGCGAACAGCTTGCGCAGGCTGACCTCCTCGCCGATCATTGCGGGCAGGTCGGCTATGGCCACGCGCTGCTGCTCCATCGAGTCGCGGTGGCGGACCGTGACGGTCCGGTCCTCGAGCGTCTGATGGTCGACCGTGATGCAGAACGGCGTGCCGATCGCGTCCTGACGGCGGTAGCGCTTGCCGATGCTGTCCTTTTCGTCGTACTGCACGTTGTGGTCGGCCTTCAGCGCGTGCATCAGCTCGCGGGCCACCTCGGGCAGTCCGTCCTTCTTGACCAGCGGCAGCACGGCGGCCTTGACGGGAGCCAAAGCCGGCGGAAAATGCATCACCAGCCGGGTGTCGCCGCCCTCGAGCGTCTGCTCCTCGTACGAGGCCGACAGTACCTGAAGCACCATGCGGTCGACGCCGATCGATGTCTCGACGACATAGGGCACATAGCTCTCGCCCGTTTCGGTGTCGAAGTACTGTATCTTTTTGCCGGAGAACTTCTGGTGGTTGCCCAGATCGAAGTCCGTCCGCGAGTGGATGCCCTCGACCTCCTTGAAGCCGAACGGGAACTCGTATTCGATGTCGGTCGCCGCATTGGCGTAATGGGCCAGCTTGTCGTGGTCGTGGAAGCGGTAGTGCTCGTCGCCGAATCCGAGCGCGCGATGCCACTTCATGCGGGTCTGGCGCCAATGGTCGAACCAGCGCAGCTCGTCGCCCGGACGGACGAAGAACTGCATCTCCATCTGCTCGAACTCGCGCATGCGGAAGATGAACTGCCGCGCGACGATCTCATTGCGGAACGCCTTGCCGATCTGCGCGATGCCGAACGGAATCTTCATCCGGCCGGTCTTCTGTACGTTCAGGAAGTTGACGAAAATGCCCTGAGCCGTTTCGGGGCGCAGGTAGATCGTGTTGGCTCCTTCGCTGACCGAGCCGATCTTCGTCTCGAACATCAGGTTGAACTGGCGCACTTCGGTCCAGTTGCGCGTGCCCGAGATCGGGCAGACGATGCCGCTGTCGACGATGATCTGCCGCAGCTCGTCGAGGTCGTTGTCGTTGAGGGCCTTCACCATCCGCTCGTGCGCCTCGTCGCGCTTGGCCTTATGCTCGGCCACGCGGGGATTGGTCGCCAGAAACTTGGCCTCGTCGAACGAATCGCCGAACTTCTTGCGAGCCTTCTCGACCTCCTTGGCGATCTTTTCGTCCTGCTTGGCGATGAAGTCTTCGATCAACACGTCCGCACGGTAGCGCTTCTTCGAGTCGCGGTTGTCGATCAGCGGGTCGTTGAACGCGCCCACATGGCCCGACGCTTCCCAGATGCGCGGGTGCATGAAGATCGCCGAGTCGATACCCACGATGTTGTCGTTGAGCTTCGTCATCGCGTCCCACCAGTAGCGCTTGATATTGTTCTTGAGCTCGACGCCCAGCTGTCCGTAGTCGTATACGGCGCTCAGGCCGTCGTAGATTTCGCTCGACGGGAATATGAACCCGTATTCCTTGCTGTGAGCGACCAGTTTCTTGAAGAGTTCTTCCTGTGTCATATCGTTCGGTTTGCTTTCGTTTTTTGCTCGTTTTACGGGAGCGCGTCCCCCGCGATCTCCAGTCCTCCGTCGGCCGTTTCGCGCAGCGGGAACAGCTTCGTCCGCTCGTCGGGCGTCCGGTTGGGCTGGTGGATGCTCAGCAGCAGCCTGCCGTCGAACGTGCGCAGGATCATGCCGTGCCCTCCGTCGCGCCGAAAGATCGGCTGCGGAAATTGTTCCCACGGTCCGCCGATGTCGCCGCTCCGCGAGCGGGCCAGCCCGATGGCGTAGCCCTCGTCGGTGAACGACGACCAAAGCATCAGCAGCTCGCCCCGGCTGTTGCGCAGCAGGAACGGTCCGTCGGTGACGTACAGCTTTTCTCCGGGGACGTGCGAGCGGACCCATGGCGCCTCGGACGCCTTGAACAGCGTGACCGGCTTTCCCGCCGGGCCGCTCAGGTCTTTTTTGAGCCGGACGGCTTCGACCGTGCCGTTGCCGATCTGCGTCCACTCATGGCAGAAAACCATCCATGGCCGTCCTTGTCGGTCCACATGCAGCGTTCCGTCGAGCGAGTTCCAGTCTTCGGGCGTGACGCGCCCTTTGCTGTGTTCCCTGTAAGGTCCTCTCGGCGTGTCGGCCTCGAATATGGCCGTGCCGAGCAGGCTGTCGGCCTTGCCGCGTATCGTCGCGAACAGATAGTATTTGTCCCGATAGGCATGGCATTCGGCCGCCCAGAAATTGTTCCCGCCCCAGAAGCCTTCGTCCGGAACGAAAGCGAGGTAGGGGCCCGTCCACTCTTTCAGGTCGCGGCTCGCATAGCAGTAAAACCCTTTGGAACGGTACAAAACGTCGGCTTGGTTGGTCCCGAACAGGTAATACGTGCTGTCGCCTGCGACGGGCAGGATATACGGGTCGCGGATATGAATCCCGGCGAGCGGCACGGCCCGTTCCGCCGGCTGTTGGGCCGGTAGCTCTTGCACCGACAGAAAGGCGGCGGCAAAATACAGGGCGAGGCGATTCGATATTTTTTTGTTCGGACCGTTCATAAGCATATAAGGGTCGAAAATCGTTGCGGCGCCGGGAGGCGTTCGGCTCCGACGGCCATTGTCCGTCATGGCGTTCGCGCGACGCAGATGCAAAGATAGGTTTTTTTCTTAACTTTGCGTGCGAACGCCGGAAAGGCGGCGAGGAAATTATGGGGCGGATTCTGGCGATCGACTACGGGGCGAAGCGGACGGGACTGGCGGTGACCGACCCGTTGCGGATCATTGCCGGGGCGCTCGATACGGTGCCTACTGCTGCGCTGCTCGATTACGTGAAACGCTATGTGGTCGCCGAGGGCGTCGATCTGATCGTCGTGGGCATGCCCCGGCAGATGAGCGGGGCTCCGTCGGCGAGCTATTCGCAGATACGCCCGTTGGTCGAGCGTCTCCGGAAGGAGTTGCCCGGGATGCGCGTCGAGCTGTTCGACGAGCGTTTCACCTCCGTGCTGGCCCAGCGGGCCATTATCGAGGGCGGCGTGCCCAAGAGCCGCCGTCGCCATGACAAGGGCTTGGTCGACCGCGTCAGCGCGACGATCATCCTGCAGGGGTACATGGAGTCGGCCGGAAGGTTCCGGGCGGACGGCCCGGTATCAGGAAAAGAGTAAAAAGAAGATACGCGACTATGTTTTTACCGATTTATATCTACGGGTCGCCGGTTCTGCGCAACGAGTCGGTCGACATTACGAAGGATTATCCCGATTTGGATCGCTTTCTGGCGGATTTGTGGGAGACGATGTACGAGGCCGACGGGGTGGGGCTCGCCGCTCCGCAGGTCGGCCGCAACATCCGCGTGTTCGTTGTCGACGCGTCGGTCAATGCCGACGAGGACCCGCGTCTGGCCGGGTTTCGCAAGACCTTCATCAATGCCCGGATTTACGAGCGTTCCGGCGAGGAGGTGCTTTACGGCGAGGGTTGCCTGAGCCTGCCCCGCTTGAACGAGGACGTGAGCCGGCCGGAAAGGATACGCATCCGCTATGTGGACGAGCATTTCGTCGAACACGACGAGGAGTACGACGGCTTCGCGGCCCGGGTGATTCAGCACGAGTACGATCACCTGGACGGCAAGCTGTTCGTCGATCGTCTCTCTCCGTTGCGCAAGACGCTGATCAAGGGCAAGCTGGCCGCCATGGCCAAAGGCAAGTACAAGGCTGCCTACAAGACGAAGCTGGTTCGCAAGTAGTTTGCTTCGGTAAGTGTTTCCTTTGCATATGGTGATCATTCCGGAGTTGTACGTTGTGTTTTTTGTCTGCCGCCACTGGCCATAATCTTTCTGTGGATCTTTCGGTGTGTTATGTAAATTCCTCTCCGTCAGTTTGGAAAAACGAAGAATGCTAGCTGGCTCTATGTGACGTTGCCTTTATCGATTGTTATACTTCAATTTTTTGGCATTAGGCCGTAAAATAGATCGCTTTTGATCGTTTCCATTTTGGTATTAAAAAATACGATACATGGGTCGTACGAACGATACGGTGAAGATTTTAGCCGCTATTCAAAAAAATATGGATAAAAAGTCTTGGCCATGCATATATGGCGGATGCGATCAACATGCTATCAATTCCCATCTTTTGCAACGGCATGGAGTGTTGGATCGCGTTGTGGAGAATGGGCATCTATACGAAGTGAAAAGATGCGATTATTATAAATGGAATCGAAATCCTCCGATTGAATTCAAAATGGTTGGATTGAATCGGGCTATTTCCTTGCCGCTGTTTTGCCATGAACATGACAGCCGATTATTCCGTTCGATAGAGCAAGATGAAATTGACTGTTCGGATTATCGGATGCAATTGCTTTTGAGTTATAGGACCGTTTGTGCAGAAATACGAAAAAAGGAAATGAATATCGAGTTCCTCGGCAGGATGAAAAAATCGAGTACTTTACAATTTTTGGAAGATGTTATCGATATGTCAATTACGGGGAATGAACTGGGTATTAGAGATTTGGATGGATATAAAAGTTTGTTGGAGCAGGAGTTGGAAAAAATATCGCACAATTTTTTCTTCGTTTGTTACCGATATCCTTTGGTGAAAGTTTATGCTTCGTCCGTTTTCAGCTATCATCCCAACGATGCTGTCGCAAGGATTGCCGATTCCTGTACGGTTTGGGACAATGGCTTTGTACATATAATTCCTGCGGAGGATTGCACCTGTATTATTTTGGGCTATCATAATGAACATACCAATAGCCTATTACAAGAATACGTCGTTTCGTGGAAAGATTTGGATATGGCGAGTCTGGGAGGTAAATTGACAGAGTTGTTCGCCGCGAGAATCGAAAGTTGGGGGCTGGCGCCTTCCTTGTATCGCCGATTGTCTCCTTCGATGACGAAAAGGTATATAAAATATATGTCAGAAAATGCATGTAACTACGATATTTCTCAATATGTGGATTTCAATCTTTTTAACGGGGCTTTTTGATTGAAATGCATTTATGTTCCCTGTCGGTGTAAAGTCCGTACATTTTCGTTTCGGAAAAATTCTCCATCGTGAAGGGGCTTTCTTTTTCTGATTTTCAAGTTATACTAGGTGTTTTCTGCGTCAAATTTCCGATTTGGTGCAGGTAGAACTGAAAATGGTTCGACAAATCGCGTGAAGAGAGGGATCTGTCAAAAAAGTAGTCGATAGACGTAACGTGCATAACATAATGACCACAACACTGCATCGTGTGGAATGCGTGGAGAAGTGTGGCATTCTGTGGAAATGTGTGGAGCGCGCAGTGTGGAAAACCAGCGGATGTTCAGCCTGTTTCTACAGCCTTCGTGTTTCGCGGACTCCCGAGCGGGCTGCGCGGGTTCGTCTTGCCCGAAAACAAAAAGGAGGGAGCCGTCGCGGCTGCCTCCTTCTGCGGGACTTGCATCCCTAAACTACTAACCCAAACTTAAATAAATGAAGAAACCTTGTTGCTTGTCCACTTTACTTTCTAAAGCGTATATTTCAAACTCTGTGCCAAATTTCGTGCGACTTGTTTCGCGTCGTCGCTTTCTGCTTTCGGAATACTTCAAATACCGTGCCGAAAATCCGATCTTCCGTTTTGCCGTTTCCGAAAACCGTGCATGGCGGAACGCCTTTCGATTGTGAGTACTGCAAAGTCCATGCCAAAAAACAAGCGGCGGAACGTCTTCCGTCCGCCGCTTATCGAATAAGACCGTCTTGTTTGTTATCTGGAACTCTCTTACGAAACGGGAGAGTGAGCCGTATTATTGTTTTCGTGCCGTTTTATCTTTGTGCTCCAGCGAGCGGCAGATCGCTTGGTTGATCTCGCGTACTTTGGTTTCGTCGATCTTGATCTTTTTCCGGTCGTAGGTCATCAGTCCGTTCACTTCGATTTCCACGTCGCTCGTCTGCGTGTAGACGCCGGCCGAGAATCCGCGCGGGATCATGTCGAGCAGCATGCCCGTGTAGCGGAGATAGGCTTCCGTCACTTCCGCCGGTGTCTTGAACTGGACGTATCCCCAGTTGCGGTCCGGTTCCCACAGATGCCCCTCGGCCGCCATGCCGATTCCTCCGTATTCGCCGAGCACGGTCGCGCGCTTCGCGTCGTAAAGATACATTTCGGGGTCCGGGTAGTGGTGCAGGTCGAGCATGTCGCCGCAGGGGTAGTGATTGCCTCCGCTGGCCGGATTCACCAGACGGGTCGGATCGTGCGTCTTGGTCCATTGCGCGATCTCTGCTGTTTCGAACTGGCCCCACGCCTCGTTGAACGGAACCCAAACGCCGATGCACGGATTCGAGTAGAGATAGTCCATGATTTCCTGCCATTCCTTGCGGAAGTCGGCTTCCGATTCCGGCGACCGCTGCCATTCGGCTCCGTCGAAATATTGTTCCATCTGCCATTGCGGTCCGCCCGTGCTGCTGGGCATGTCCTGCCAGACGATGATTCCGTGCCGGTCGCAGTGCGTGTACCAGCGGGCCGGCTCGACTTTGACGTGCTTGCGGATCATGTTGAATCCCCATTGCTTGGTCTTGATTACGTCGTATTCGAGCGCCTCGTCCGTCGGGGCCGTGTAAAGTCCGTCGGGCCACCAGCCCTGATCGAGCGGTCCGAACATGAACAGGTCGCGGTTATTGAGCTGCAGCCGGACGATGCCGTCCGCATCGCGGGCCGTCGAAAATTTGCGCATGGCCGCGTAGCTTTTCACCTCGTCGACCGTTTCCTTGCCGGATTTGAGCGTTACCCGCAGGTCGTACAGGAAAGGCGAGTCGGGACTCCACAGTTTCATATCGGCCGGCATGGCCGCTTCGGCCGCCACGCCCGGCAGGGCCACGGCGGTAGCGACCGTCCGCTCGCCGTCCATAACCGTCACTTCGATCCGGTCGTTCGGCTCCGCATCGGGCACGTCGGCTTCGATGCGCAGCGTGCGGCGGTCGATGTCGGGCGTCGTCCGCAGCCCGGCGATGTATCGTTGCGGAACCGGTTCGAGCCAGACCGTCTGCCAAATCCCGCTGACCGGCGTGTACCAGATTCCGCCGGGGGCGGACGTCTGCTTGCCGCGCGGCTGCTCGCCTCGCTCGGTCGGGTCCCAAACCCGGACTTTCAACGTGTTTTCTCCTTTCTTGTGCAGCGCTGCCGTCACGTCGAACGTGAACGGAGCATAGCCGCCCGTGTGGCTGCCTACCTGCACGTCGTTGACCCAGACGTCGGCTTTCCAGTCTACGGCGCCGAAGTGGAGCAGTATCCGGTCGCCGTTCCAGTCGGTCGGGACGACGAACGTGCGGGCGTACCACAGCTCGTTTTCGGCTCCGAGCCGCTTGCCTACGCCCGACAGGCTCGACTCGACGGCGAACGGTACGAGAATTTGGCCGTCGTAGGCTCCGGCAGGCGTTCCGGCCGGGACGATCGAGTAATTCCACAGTCCGTTCAGATTTTTCCATCGCGCTCTTTCCGCCAGAGGGCGCGGGTATTCGTTCAGCGGGCAGGCCGGGTCGACCTTTTCGGCCCATGGCGTTTTGATCTTGTCCCCGGCCGGCTGCCATTGGGCGGAGCCGGACGAGCCCAGCAGCAGTGCGGCTGCGGCAAGCAACGATTTTTTATTCATATCGGCAGAGTTTGTTAGGTTCCGGTCAAAAATAACGAATAAGGCTTGAAAAACCAAGTGTTTCGGACGGACCGACCGGGCAAAAGCGCCCGCTGTCAGATCAGCAGCACGGTGGCCGCCGTGACGGCTACGCCTGCCGCCGCACCGGCCCCGACCTGAGCGAGACTGTGGCTGCCCAGTTGCAGGCGGGCGCTGCCGAGCGCGCCCGTCAGAACGGTCAGGACGATAAGCGCAGTCCGAAACTGCGCCAGTCCCGTGTAATTCATCACGATCATCATACCCAGCAGGCCGCCTGCCGCTGTCATGTGGAGACTGATTTTCCAGTAGAGGTTGACGACGAACGCGATCACTACGCAGCAGAGCGCCGCGATCAGAAACCGGTCGACCAGAAAAGCGACCGTCATTTGCCGAAACGACAGAATGCACAGCATATAGCAGACGGCTACGATACCCATCGGCAGCATGCGCTGTCTCTGACTTTGCAGCCTGAGGTCGGACAGACCGCCGAACAGTTTCAGTACGGCCAGCGAGAAGGCCGGAAGTATCAGCGTGTTGAGCAGGACGACCGCTGCGATGAACCAGCGGGCCTCGGCCGGCAGATTGGACATGACGGTCGGGCCGAACAGCAGGAGCAGCGCGGCGATCGTCGGAACGATCAGAGGGTGCAGAGCGTAGGATATCGCCCGGCTGAGGCGGTCGTATGGATTTTTCATGGACAAGCGTGTTTCAGGCGGCCTAAGTTAAGGAAAAAATCCGGATTGTCGCTCGGATCTTTTATTTCGTCGTAGAGGGCGGCCTTTGCGCCTTACGATCCCGCTTCGTTGCGGCATACCTGCAAGAACCGGCCCGAAAGGTTCCGTCCTTCAGGCGCGTCGGTACGCGCGTTTACCGTAGGGTACGCTCTCGAGTCTCGGCTCTGCCCGGATCGGGATTCCGTAAATCGGGACCGTGTGTTGCAAAACTGCGTATGGCGAAAAAGGAGTGCGGATCGCGCCGTTCTGGGCCATGGTGAATTTCCGAGGGCGGGCCCCAGCCGATACGGAGCCGAGCCTCGGTCTGCTTCCGCGTGCTGTTCGCCCGCATGGCTCGCCGCGCGGACGGCGACCGCTATAGCTGCTTGCGGAGCCGAGCGACCGGAATGCCGAGCATTTCGCGGTACTTGGCCACCGTGCGCCGGGCAATGTGGTAGCCTTTGGCGTTGAGGATATCCATCAGCACCTCGTCCGTCAGCGGCTTGCGCTTGTCCTCCTTGTCGATGCACTCCGAGAGGAGGTTCTTGATCTCGTACGACGACACTTCCTCGCCGCTGTCGGTCTGCATCGCCTCCGAGAACAGCCGCTTGAGCGGTATGATTCCGAATTGCGTCTGTACGTACTTGCTGTTCACCACGCGCGAGATCGTCGATACGTCGAGATTCGTCGCGTCGGCGATGTCCTTGAGGATCATCGGGCGCAACTTCGACTGGTCGCCGTCGATGAAGTACTCGCGCTGATAGTCCAGTATGGCCTGCATCGTATGCATCAGCGTGTCGTGGCGCTGCTTGATCGCCGAAATGAACCATTTGGCCGAGTCGATCTTGTTCTTGACGAACTGGATCGCCTCGCGGTCGGCCTCGGTACTCTGCCCGCCCCGGGTGGCCATCTCGCGGATCATCTCGACGTAGCGCCGGTTGACTTTGATGTCGGGGATGTTCGACGAGTTGAGGCTCAGCTCGAAGATGCCGTTCTGATAGTCGAGCGTAAAATCCGGTATGATATAAGGCTGGTTGTCGTTCTTCCCGTCGCTGTACAGGTTGCCGGGTTTGGGCGACAGGCGGACGATCTCCTCGATCGCGTCCCGGAACTCGTCCTCGCCGACGCTCAGCCGCGACATCAGCTTTTCGTAATGCTTCTTCGTGAACTCGTCGAAATAGTTGGTCAGTATTTTCATGGCCAGTTTCTGTGCCTCGCTGTGCTGGGGCATGGCATGCATCTGGAGCAGCAGGCATTCCTGCAGGTTACGCGACCCGACGCCCGTGGGCTCCAGTTCGTGGATGACTTTCAGTACGCTTTCCAGCTCCTGCTCGGTCGTCTCGATTCCGAGGCTGAACGCGATATCGTCCGCGATCGAGCTCAGGCTGCGCCGCAGGTACCCGTCGTCGTCGATGCTGCCGATCAGGTATTGCCCGAGGGTCATCTCGCGCGGAGAGAGGTTCTTGAAGCCGAGCTGCTCGATCAGGTTCTCGTGGAACGACATTCCCTCGGTCAGGTAGACGGGGCGTTTCTGGTCGTCCTTCGAATAATTGTTGGCGTGATATTTGTACCGCGGCGTATCGTCCTCGGCGAAGTATTCCTCGACGGAAACCTCTTTGGTTTGCTGCTCGTCGTTTTCCTCGGTGGCTTCTTCCTCCAGTACGGGGTTTTCCTCGATCTCCTGCTTGACGCGCTGTTCGAGCTGAACGGCGGGCAACTCCAGCAGTTTGATCATCTGGATCTGCTGCGGCGATAGTTTCTGCAGCAGTTTCTGTACCTGGCGTTGGTTGATGTTAGACATATTTCATAGCGGTTAAATAAATTATGGTATGCTCGGTTCGTATAGGACAAAGATACGCATAATCTATTTGACAAAAGCCCCCGTGAAAGGGGACTTTGTGTCGTGATAAGTCGTAAGTGATAGCGATCTTTCGCCTGCGGATCGCACAATCGGACAACGCTTAGAATTCGGCGCTTTTCGGCGTGCGGGGGAACGGAATCACGTCGCGTATGTTGGCCATGCCCGTAACGAACAGCAGCAGCCGCTCGAATCCGAGCCCGAAGCCGCTGTGCGGCGCGCTGCCCCATCGTCTCGTGTCGAGGTACCACCAGATGTCCTTTTGCGGAATGCCCAGCTCGTCGACCCGGGCCCGCAGCTTGTCGAGATTCTCCTCGCGCTGCGAACCGCCGATGATCTCCCCGATCTTCGGGAACAGCACGTCCATGGCGCGTACCGTCTTGCCGTCTTCGTTCTGCTTCATGTAGAACGCCTTGATCTCTTTCGGGTAGTTGATCAGGATAACCGGCTTCTTGAAGTGGCGCTCGACCAGATAACGTTCGTGCTCGCTCTGCAGGTCGAGGCCCCAGCTGACCGGGAACTCGAACTTCTCGCCGCTTTTCTCGAGGATTTCGATCCCTTCGGTATAGTCCAGCCGCACGAAATCGTTCTCGACGACGAAACGAAGTCGCTCGAGCAATTCTCCGTCGTACATCTTGGCCAGAAACGCCAGATCGTCCGCGCAGTTTTCGAGCGCGTACCGGATCAGGTACTTGAGGAAGTCCTCGGCCAGCTCCATGTTGTCTTCCAGCTCATAGAACGCCATTTCGGGCTCGATCATCCAGAATTCGGCCAAATGTCGGGGCGTATTCGAGTTTTCGGCCCGGAACGTCGGCCCGAACGTGTAGATCTGCGACAGCGCCAGCGCGCCGAGCTCTCCCTCGAGCTGGCCCGACACGGTCAGGTTGCAGGGTTTGCCGAAGAAATCCTGCGCATAGTCTACCTCTCCTGCGTCGTTCCTCGGCACGTTGTTCAGGTCGAGCGTCGTGACCTGAAACATGGCGCCGGCGCCCTCGGCGTCGCTGCCCGTGATCAGCGGAGTGTGGAGATAGAAGAATCCCCTGTCGTTGAAATACTTGTGTATCGCGTAGGCCATGGCGTGGCGGATGCGCAGTACGGCTCCGAACGTGTTCGTGCGCGGGCGCAGGTAGGCGATCTCGCGCAGGAACTCGAGCGTATGTCCTTTTTTCTGCAACGGATAGGTTTCCGGGTCGGCGGTCCCGTACAGCTCGATGCGCTCGGCCTGTACCTCGACGGGCTGCCCCGAACCGAGCGACTCGACCAGACGGCCCTCGACCTTTATGCACGATCCGGTCGTAATCTTTTTGAGCAGGCTGTCGTCGAATCGGGCGACATCGGCCACGATCTGAATGTTGTGAATGATCGAACCGTCGTTGACGGCGATGAAGGCCACGTTCTTATTTCCCCGTTTGGTCCGTACCCATCCTTTGACGACCACGTCCGTTCCCGGCGCCGTCGATCGGAGCAACTCCGCGATTTTTGTTCTGCTGTCTGGCATATTTCGTCTTTTAGTAGTTTGCGCGTCATCCGTTTCCTGCATCGTGATAATGAGGCTTGCCTTTGTCACGGCACCGAAAGCGGTTCTGAACGCAAATATCGTAAATTTAATTCAAAAGTCGTCTTCCCGGGTTTCGAAAATGGCTGCCGACGGGCGGTCCGGCCGGGTATCGGTTTTCTTTTACTTGCCGGCGGTGCGACAACGAAAGCGCCCGAATCCGGTCGGTTCGGGCGCTTGGATGAAGCTGGATGAGAAGCGGCGAATCAGTTGCTGCCGCCGTATTCGTCCGAATATTCCCCGATAGTGACTTTGGTCTTGGGGTTGCACAGTTTCGGGTTGTTCTCTCCGAGAAGCTCGATATCGATCGGGTACTGTCCCGCTACGTCGCTCGCCAGATAGATTGTCAGCTTTCCTTGGGCGACGGGATTCCGGGTCGAGCATTCCGGATTATAATAGAACGGAACGGAGGTGCTTGCGTTGATGCGCAGCTCGTTCTTGTCGGAAGACGTGTACATTTCGTACATCGACTTGCCGTAGAGTATCTCTGTCGAAATCGTGTAGTGCGAGGCTTTGATCGCATCGTACGTCTGGTCGCCGGAGAGCTGTACGATCCGGTAGGTTCCGTTCCAGTCCGAGCTCAGGTTGCTGGCCGATTGCGTCGTGGCCATTCCGCTCATCGTGACGGCCCACTGGTTCGTGCTCGTCAGGCTGACTATATAGCTGGTGGAGGTCATGCTTACCGAGGCGCTTCCGTCGACTATTCTGTATTTCGTTTCGCTGGGGAACTCGATGTTCCAGCGGGCCCCCGGTTCGGTCAGCGTAGCGTATCCGTTCGTTTTGATTATCAGGTCGCCCATACGCGTATAGTCGTTTTTCATGTGAGGGGCCCGGCCGTTGTACTGAAGGGTATAGCGGCCGTCCGTCTCGTTGTAGCTGAGGATCGTTCCCGGAGCGAACAGCGTGTCCCTGACTCCCTGAGGGGCGGCCTCGTAGTCGCCGTTTCCCTCGACGATCAGCGTGTTGAGTCGGAATGCGACGTCGAAAGGATCGAGCGAGAACACGCTTTGGTTCATCGTGTTGATGTAAAGGGAATAGTAAGGAAGCGTCGACGGGGCGCTGGGTCCTTCGTTGCCTTTCAGACAAGAGGAAAACAGGGCGGCGCACCCGGCCATCAGAAGCAATAGCTTTTTCATGTTTTGCGGTTTATTGTTCATCGATTTTTGCGGTTTGTCATTCATTCGGTCGATAGCTTGCGCGCGTTTCGCGACGCAAAAGGATAACGTATTCCTTATAGATGTTATTGCGGTCCGAAACGTTGCATCCGTAAAACTTCCCGTCGGCGGGCTTCGCGGCGTCTTTGCCGGAAGTCTCGCTTCCGAGGCGGAAACCGAGAACAGACCTCTGCAAAGCTACGTACTAATTTGCTAATATTGAAATAATGGGGCATATTTGCCGGAAACGGCGCTTGCCGATCCGGAGAAAACGGGGCTTTCGGTTTCTGTTTTGCGGAGTCGTTGCGGCCATGTCATTATCATGCGGGTATGAAGAAAAAGTATAGCAAGCTTTCCGAGTCTCAGAGGGCGGCTTTGCAGGCTCAGGGGTGCACGTCCGACTCGTGGGACTCGATCGAGGTGGGGGACGGCTTCCGGACCGATTTCGTCCGGGACGCTCATTTCGGCGGAAAGGTCCGGCTCGGCGCCAACGGTACGCCGGTCGAGTTGCCGGGAGGCGTGGTCCGCCGCAGCGGCATATACCGTGCGGCGCTTCACGACTGTACGGTGGGCGACGGCGTGCTGATCGCCAACGTCGGACGCTATATGGCCCGGTATGACGTGGAAGACGGCGCGGTGATCGAGAACGTCGGGCAGATCATCTGCGACGGGCGTTCGTCGTTCGGGAACGGGGTCGAGGTCACGACGATCAACGAAGCCGGGGGGCGCGAGGTCCCGATATACGACGGCTTGACGGCCCAGATCGCTTACGTGCTGGCCATGTACCGCCACCGGACTCGGACCGTCGAGCGGCTGCGCGGCCTGATCGCCCGGTACGCTGAGAGCCGGACGGCATCGCGCGGCGCGATCGGCCGGGGCAGCTCGGTGGTCAACACGCTGTCGCTGCTGAACGTCTCAGTCGGAGAGGGCGCTTCGATCGACGGAGCCGCGTCGCTCTGCAACGGAACGTTGAACAGCACGTTCGAGTCCCCCTCGAGGATCGGATCGGGCGTGACGGCGAGCGACTTCGTCGTCGCTTGCTCGGCTACGGTCGATACCGGATCGATGCTGCGCCGCTGTTTCGTCGGCGAGGGCGTGGTGATCGAGAACGGATTCTCGGCCGAGAACTCGCTCTTTTTTGCGAACAGCCATCTCAATCACGGCGAGGCGTGCGCCGTTTTCGCCGGGCCGTATACCGTTTCGCATCATCGTTCGACGCTGCTGATCGCCGGATACTTCTCGTTTTTCAATGCCGGTAGCGGAGCCAACCAGAGCAATCACATGTACAAGTCGGGACCCGTACATCAGGGGGTTCACCTGCGGGGATGCAAGTTCGGCAGCGACGCCTATGTGCTGTTGCCCGCTTCGACCGGCGCGTTCACGATCGTGACCGGCCGTCACTACAATCATCACGATACCGAACGGATGCCATTTTCGTATTTGGTCGAGGAGGCCGGCGACTCGGTATTGCTGCCCGCCGTCAATATCCGCAGTTGCGGAACGGCCCGCGACATCGATAAATGGCCCCGGCGCGACCGCCGACGGGGAGTCGCGCACGACCTGATCCGTTACGATATGATGAATCCCTATACGGCCGGCCGGGTGCTCGACGCCATAGGCGAGTGCGAGGCGCTGATCGGGCGCCATCCTACCGCCGAAGCCGTTACGTGGAACCGGGTGAAGATCAAGACCCCCTCGCTCCGCAAAGGACTCGTGCTCTACCGGCAGGCCCTTCGCTCCTATCTGGCCGGACTGCTGGGCGAAGGGATGGCCGATGCCCGGCCGGATGCGTCGCTCCGGCAGTGGGTCGATCTGGCCGGCTTGATCGCGCCCCGCAGCCGTGTCGAGGCGCTGCTCGACCGGATAGACCGGGGTGAGATCGACGATCTGAACCGTCTGGAAGAGGCTTTCCGCGAGATCGACCGACGCTACGAGGCCGACGCGCGCCGTTGGGCGCTGTACGCCCTGGCCGTACTGCTCGGCAAGCCGGAAGAAAGCATCGGCTCGGACGATATCGGGGAGCTCGTCCGTCAGGGAGCCGACGACCGCCGTGCGCTGGAGGCGGCCGTCGGGCAGGATGCCTTGCGCGACCGGGCTCCCGTCATGGCTACCGGCTACGGCATCGATGCGCCCGAGCAGCGCGAGGCCGATTTCCGTGCCGTTCGGGGCGAGCGGTAGCCGGTCGCAGGTGTTCGTTCCGACGGGGACGGCGTCGGGTTAGCGGATTCTGTTCGGGGCGTTTCCGTGCCGTTTTGCTTGGCCGGCTTGTACGCGGCTTTTTTTCGTGGTTTCCATATGCGGTTTCCGGACGCGCTGCGCGGGCGCTCTCGGTTTTCGGAAAGCGTCGGCAGGGCGGCTGAGCGGACCGGTTTTTACAGAAAAATTACCTATCTTTGACCCATGCGGGGAACCGCATGGGTCAATCTGAAGTCAATAGAAGATGAGTATAGTAGCTATCGTGGGCCGTCCGAACGTCGGCAAGAGCACGCTGTTCAACCGCTTGGTCGGCATGCGCAAGGCGATCGTGAACGATACGGCCGGTACGACGCGCGACCGCCATTACGGCAAGACCGACTGGAACGGCCGCGAGTTTTCGGTGATCGATACGGGCGGATACGCGCTGGGCGGAGAAGATATTTTCGAGGAGGAAATCCGCAAGCAGGTGGTGCTGGCCGTCGAGGAGGCCGACGTGATTCTGTTTCTGGTCGAGGTGTCGACCGGGATCACCGATCTGGACATGGCGGTGGCCGATCTGCTGCGCCGCACGTCGAAGAAAGTGATTCTCGTCGTCAACAAGGTGGACAACAATAACCTGGTGTACGGCTCGCACGAGTTCTATGCGCTCGGTCTGGGCGATCCCTACTGCATCTCGTCGATCAGCGGCAGCGGGACGGGGGATCTGATGGATGCCGTCGTAGCCGCGCTGCCGCCCGACACGGAGGCTGAGCAGACGGACGATCTGCCCAAGTTCGCGATCGTAGGCCGTCCGAACGTCGGCAAGTCCTCGCTGACGAACGCTTTGCTGGACCGCGAGCGCAACATCGTGACGCCGATCGCCGGGACGACGCGCGACTCGATCCTGACGCGCTACAACAAGTTCGGCATGGACTTCTATCTGATCGACACGGCCGGCTTGCGCAAGAAAACCAAAGTGACCGACGATCTGGAGTTCTATTCCGTGCTGCGCTCGATCCGTTCGATCGAGTCGTCCGACGTCTGCATCCTGATGATCGACGCGTCGGCCGGAGTGGAGGCTCAGGACATGAACATCTTCCGCCTGATCGAGCGGAACAAGAAAGGTTGCGTGATCGTCATCAACAAATGGGACTTGGTCGAAAAGGGCAGCAACACGATGAAGGAGTATGCCGAGAGCATCCGTCGCCGCATCGCTCCGTTCGACGACGTGCCGATCGTCTTCACGTCGGTGCTGAACAAGCAGCGTATTCTGGACGTGTTGCAGACGGCCATGAACGTCTATTACGCGCGCATCCGCCGGATTCCGACTTCGGCGCTGAACGAGTATCTGCTGCCGATTATCGAGCAGACGCCTCCGCCGTCGACCAAGGGCAAGTACATCCGCATCAAGTATGTCACTCAACTGGCTTCCCCGACTCCGGCTTTCGCGTTCTTCGTCAATTTGCCGCAGTATATCAAGGAGGGATATCGTCGCTTTCTGGAGAACAAGATCCGCGAGAGGTGGGACTTCAAGGGAGTGCCGATTCAGATTTTCTTCCGCCAGAAGTAGCGCTCGCTCCCGGGCTTGCGGCATTGCCGTTGTCGTGCTTTACGTCTCGGGAGCGGCGGACTGCGGAGAGCATAAATAGAAAAACAGAAACGCAAGGATTCCGATTCGCTATACCATGAAAAGAACTGTTTGCCTGTCCGTGCTGAGCCTACTGGGGTTCGGTGCGCTCGGTGCCCAGAATGCGCCAGAAGGCTTTTGGACCGATCCGTCGGTCGCCTCGGAGGGCAAGGCCGACTCCCGGCCCGAATTCGTCAGCTATTCGACCCGCGAGCAGGCCGAGACCGGCGATCCCTCCCGGTCCCCCCATTACGTGTCCCTCGAGGGCAAGTGGCGGGTGCGCTATTCGACGATGGCCTCGGGAGGAGAGCGCGACTTCTATCTGCCCTCTTTCTCGGCCGCCCTGTGGCAGCAGACCGAGTTGCCGAATACGGCTCCCGTGGCGGGAGCCTCGCCGCTCGAAGGGCTCGTGCCGCCGCAACTGCCTGCCGAAATTCCGCTGGTGCAGTACCGCGCCCAGATCGAGATTCCTTACCTGTGGCTCGACCGTGACCTGTTCCTGCATGTCGAGGGGGTGGGAGGGGGCTATTCGCTCTATGTGAACGGACGGCGGATCGGCTACGCGAACGACAGCCGTACGCCCGCCGAATTTCCGATTTCCCCGGCCGTGACAGACGGCGTGAATACGATTGCTATCGAGGTGTACGGCTTCTCGGCGGGTAACTGGATGGAAACGCTGATTCCGCAGACGGCCGCCGGCACGCTCGGCAAGATTTACCTTTACTCTCAGCCGAAGTTACGGATCGAGGATTTCGTCGTCGAGACGAGTCCTGATTCGGCTCGGGTGCACGGCAATGTCGACTTCGCCGTGGTGATGTCGAACTCTTACCGCAGCGCAGAGAAAGTCACGCTCGGTTACGACATTTATTCGCCGGCCGGCAAGCTGCTGACGTACAACCTCGTCGAGCGGGAGATTCCCGGCGAGAGCACCGACACGATCCGTTGTCACGAACTTCTCTACCATGTGATGAAATCGGCCTGGACGCCCGACGCTCCGACGCTGTACGAACTGATGCTCTATACGCGCCGCGACGGGCGTATCATCGAGTATATCCCGTTGCGGTTCGGGTTCAAGGACGTGGAGCTGCGCGACGGGGAGCTGTGGATCAACGGCAGCAGGGCGTCGCTGGCGGCGGCCGACTACGATGCGGCCCCGGACGCCGCTGCGACCGAGCGGGAACTGAAGGCGCTGAAGAAAGGAGGATTCAACACGGTTTGCGTCAGCTATCCGCAGCCGGCTTGGTTCTACGGCCTGTGCGACCGCGTGGGCTGTTATGTGATCGATCAGGCCAACGTCAACGCCGGATACCGGACGGACGATCCGAATGTCGGCGGCTCGGTGGCCAATGCGCCGGATTTCCTGCCTCAGTTCATCGATCGGGTGTGCGCCATGCAGGGACGGAGCAAGAATCACACGTCGGTCGTCGCGCTGTCGCTCGGCGGTCGTTGCGGCAACGGGTACAACCTCTACAAGGCTTACCAGTGGCTCAAGGCAGCCGATTCGCTGCATCTGGTCACCTACCGCGACGCGCAGGGGCAGTGGAACTCCGATTTCGATTTCCCTGCCACCCGTGACGGGCGGACCTACCTGAACTCGGCCGCCGCTCAGAAGCAGCCGGCCGCCAAACCCAAGGGCAAAGCCTCCGCGCGCCGCCGATGAAAGTCGATCTGATCGTCGTCGGCAAGACCGACCAGGCCGAAGTGCGCTCGCTCGTGGCGGCTTACCTGAAGCGATTGAATTTCTATGCGAAGGTGACGCTTACGGAACTGCCCGACCTGAAGAATACCCGGAGCCTGTCGGCCGAAAGCCAGAAGCGGCAGGAGGGCGAGGCGCTGTTGCGGCAGTTCGGCGAGGGCGACTATGTCGTGCTGCTCGACGAAAAAGGAGCCCAGCTGCGCTCGGTCGATTTCGCGCTGTGGCTGCAAAAGCGGATGAACAGCGGATTGCGCAGGCTCTGTTTCGTGATAGGCGGTCCTTACGGTTTCTCGCCGAAAGTGTACGAGCGGGCCGACGGTCGGTTGTCGCTTTCGGCCATGACCTTTTCCCATCAGATCGTGCGCGCCCTTTTCGCCGAGCAGCTTTACCGGGCCTTTACGATTATCCGCAACGAGCCCTATCATCACGAATAGTTCGCTATCGCTTTGCAGAACCGGCTTTGTGCCCGACTGGAGCGCGTGATTTGTTTCCTACGGGCCAGAAAAGCGTGCCGCATTACGATTATTGCCGGGCAGCGGATGTCCGGTCGAGCCGTTGAGCCGGGTCGTCTCCGAAGAAAGACGCCGGCGGGACTGCTCCTCTCCCCCCCCTTTAAACGTTGCTGGGACCGTTGCCTTCCCCTTCGGACAAGGCGTTCTTGCCGGTATCTTTCCGGATGAAGAGCCATTTGTAAGGATTCTATGATTTTCCTCCCCGGTTTTTGGACGTAAAGAATCCGGTGTCGTTCGCGATTCGTGTATCCCGAAGTTGCGGGCGGGAAGGCGGAATCGTCGCCGGGAAAGTTTTCGCTCCGGTTCTGCACGGAACGAGGAGAAGCCTAAGAAAGGCTTCTCCTCGTTCATGCTCTTGCCGCTTCAGCCGAGCTTTTACCGGTACGGCCGCCGGCCGTAGCCGTTCGATGGCTCGCGCTAGTGTCAACCGATCGCCTGTCGTCCCAGCTTGTCGAGCGCCGCGTCGATACGCCGGAGCGTTTCCTCCTTGCCGATGATCTCGCAGATGTCGAAGATGCTCGGACCGGAGCCGGCTCCGACGAGCGTCAGCCGCAGCGAGTTCATCACCTGTCCCATCGGATACTCTCGGGCCACGATCCAGTCGTGCACGATCCGCTCGGCGTTTTCCTTCGTGAAGTCGTCGATGCCGGCGATCACTTCCCTCAGTGCGGCGATCCGGGCCGGGTTCTCTCCTTTCCAGAATTTGGCAACGCCTTTTTCCTCGTACTCTTCGGGCGCTTTGAACAAGAACCACGACAGGTTCCACAGCTCCTGCGGGAACGTGGCGCGCTCCTTGATCAGCGCTACGGCCTTTTCGGCCCGATCCTTTCCCGCTTCGATTCCCTTTTCCTTCAGCACGGGCATCAGTATTCCGGCCAGTTCGGCATCGCTTTTCGCGTGCAGGTACTGTGCGTTGAACCAGCGGGCTTTTTCGGGGTTGAACCGGGCGCCGCTTTTGCTGACCCGTTCGAGCGAGAAAGCTCCGATCAGTTCGTCCATCGAGAAGATTTCCTGTTCCGTTCCGGGATTCCAGCCCAGCAGCGCCAGCATGTTGACGAACGCTTCGGGAAAATAGCCGTCCTCGCGGTATCCGTGCGCCGTTTCGCCGTCGGGCGACACCCAGCGCAGCGGGAAGACCGGGAAGCCCATCTTGTCGCCGTCACGCTTGCTGAGCTTGCCGCCTCCGGTCGGCTTGAGCAGCAACGGCAGGTGGGCGAACTCGGGCTGCGAGTCGCTCCAGCCGAAAGCCCGGTAGAGCAGGTAGTGCAGCGGCAGCGACGGCAGCCACTCTTCGCCCCGGATCACATGCGATATCTCCATCAGGTGATCGTCGACGATATTGGCCAGATGATACGTCGGCAGCGCGTCGGCCGACTTGTAGAGCACTTTGTCGTCCAGCGTCGACGTGTTGACCGTCACGTCGCCCCGGATCAGGTCGTGCATATGCACCTGCTCGTTTTCGGGCATCATGAAGCGTACGACCCACGGTTCGCCGGCTTCCATTCTCCGGCGCACTTCCTCGGCCGGCAGCGCGAGCGACGTGGCCAGCCGGCCCCGTACCTCGTGGTTATAGGCGAACGTCTGGCCCCGCGATTCGGCCTCGGCCCGGATCGAGGCGAGCTCCTCCTGCGTGTCGAACGCATAGTAGGCGTGACCCGATTCGACGAGCTGCTGTGCGTATTTCAGATAGATTTCGCGGCGCTCGCTCTGCCGATACGGGGCGTGCGGTCCTCCTTCGGCGACTCCCTCGTCGATGCGTATCCCGCACCAGGCGAGCGAGTCGAGGATATATTTCTCCGCTCCCGGCACGAACCGCTGCGAATCGGTGTCTTCGATGCGGAGGATGAAGTCTCCGCCGTGCTGACGGGCGAACAGGTAGTTGTACAGCGCCGTACGGACGCCGCCCATGTGCAGCGGGCCCGTCGGACTGGGCGCGAATCGTACTCTGACTTTTCGTTCCATGTGAGTTCTTTTCCGTTTATTTCGTGATGTATTCCAGCCGCATCGTGATGCTGGCTTTTTTGTTCTTCGAGGCCGAATTATAGTTGCCGCCGGCCGACAGCGCCTCGTTCGAGTTGGCTCCGGTAATCTGGAATACGCCCATGCGGCCGTTCGCGAGCCGGCCGAGCGACGACGAGGCGTTGCGGGCGATGATCTCGGCTCGGGCACGCGCGTCGGCCGTCGCCTCTTCGATCAGCTCGAGCTTCAGGTCCGACAGCTTCGTGTAGAAATACTCCGGTTGTTCGGCGTCCATCCGGACCCCTTGGGCGATCAGCGACGAGATTTCGCGCGATACGCTTTCGACGGCCTCCACGTCGGTCGACTCGATGCGGAACTCCTGCCGCAGCTCATACCCCGTGAAGCGGTCGCCTACGTACCGGCCGTCCTGATAGACCGACTCGGTCTGTCGGTTCACGTTGACGAACATGAACAGCACGGCGCTGTCGGCGATTCCCCTGCTGCGAAGATATTCCTGCACCTTGCGCTTGTTGGCTTCCAATGCGGCATAACCGCTTTCGATCGCCGGAGCCTGCTCGACGATCCAGCCTTTCCATACGATCAAATCCGACGTGAACTGGCGCTCGCCCAGTCCGGTTACGACGATCCGGTTCTGCGAGCGGTATTTGTGCTTGTAGGCTCCGCCCAGGACGGCGGCCGTCAGAATAACGCACAGACCGATGACGGCTGCGCTCCAAATGTTCTGTTTCATTTCTCGATCTTCTCTTTTTCGTTTTCCGGATGCCGTAGCGGAACCGCTTCCTCTCGCTTCCGGAGTTTGCTCCGATGCGGTTTCGCTCGGTCCCCATACCGCCGGCGTTTCCGTTGGAGCTTCTCCTGCCGTCTCGGGTCCGGCGGACGTTGAAGTGCTTGGCTTTCAAAAAACGTTCGACGGACGTCCGTTCTGCCGACCGTACAACGGCCGCTGTCTTTATTCCAATCGCTTTTTCAGCGATTCGGGCAGGACGGGCATCGCTCCGTTCTGAGTGCAGACATAAGCCGACACGTCGACGGCCAGTCTGTGGGCCTCGCGCGTTGTCTTACCTCGCAGCAGAGCCGAGCAGAACCCGGCCGTGAACGAGTCGCCGGCGCCCACCGTGTCGGCGACCTCTACTTTCGGCGTCTCGCAGAACGAGGCTTCCCCGTGCTGTGGGAACACGTAGCTCCCGTTCGCTCCGAGCGTCAGGATCAGGTATCGGAGTCCGTACCGCGCGATCAGCGTCCGGCAGGTGTCCTGCAGATCGATGCCCGGATAGCCGAACAATCGGTTCACAATGACCAGCTCTTCGTCGTTTATCTTCAGTACGTTGCACTTCTCGAGCGATCGTTCGATCACTTCCTTCGTATAAAAGTCCTGCCGGAGGTTGATATCGAATATCCGGTAGCGGTCGCCGTCGTCGGGCATCCGGTCGAGAAACCGGGCGATCGTCTCTCGAGAAACGGGGCTTCGTTGGGCGAGCGATCCGAAACAAACGGCCCGCGTCCGTTCGGCCAAGGCATCGAGCGCGTCGGTGTAGGGGATGTTGTCCCATGCCACGCCGGTGCGGATATCGTAGCGCGGTACGCCTCGCGCATCGAGTTCGACTTGCACGGTGCCGGTAGGAAAATCTACTCGTTGCAACAGGTGAGTTACCCGTTTGCCGTCGAGCGTGCCGGCCGCTTCCTGTCCGAGCGCGTCGCCGCCGATAGCGCTCGCCACGCAGCTTGCCAGACCCAGTTGCGATACGTGATAGGCAAAGTTGGACGGCGCTCCGCCCAGTTTTTTCCCTTCGGGCAGGACGTCCCACAGGATTTCGCCTATGCCTACGATGAGAGGATCGTTCATAAGCCCTTATCGGTTGGTTCTGATTTTCTTGGTAAAGAACAGCAGGTACAGCACGCCGATCATCATCACGGCCAGCGCTCCGGCTTGCGATCCCAGCGAGTCGGCAGCCATACCCATCGGCAGCGCGAACACGGCGCCGCCGAACAGGCCCATGATCATCAGGCCCGATACTTCGTTCTTCTTATCGGGCATGTGCAGCAGCGCCTGCGAGAAGACGACCGAGAAAACGTTCGAGTTGCCGAGGCCGAACAGCGCGATGCAGATCGAGATCACCGTTTTGTCGTGCGTGAAGAAAAGCCCGGCGAGGGCGACGATCATCATCAGCACGCTGACCAGAAAGAACGGCCGGGCCGCGAAACGAGCCAGCAGGAATGCGCCGGCGAAGCTCCCGATCGTACGGAACAGAAAATAGATGCTCGTTGCGTAGGCGGCCTGCTCGATGCCGATGCCCAGACGCTCCTGCAATATCTTCGGAGCCGTCAGGTTCATGCCGACGTCGATACCCACGTGGCAAACGATTCCCAAAAAGGCGAGCAGCACGAATCCGTTGCCCAGCAGCGCGAGGCACTGCCGGAACGTGGAGGCTTCTCCCTTCTCGTCCTCCTCCTCGATCTTCGTTACGCCGAGCGACAGCACGGCCAGAATCGAGATACCCGTGAAGATCGGGTAGAGCAGTTTCCAATTTCCGAACTCGAGGGCGGCCCATCCGGCGATGATCGGAGCGACGAACGAGCCGATCGCCTTGACGAACTGCCCCAGCGTCAGAGCGCTGGCCAGCCGGTCGCCGTGCACGATATTCGACAGCAGCGGGTTCAGCGAGACCTGCATGATCGCGTTGCCGATGCCCAGCAGGCAGAACGACACGAGCATGATCGTGAACGACGCCGTATTGTGCGGCATCGGGATGGTAAGTACGGGCAGCAGCAATGCGAGCGCCGTGACCACCAGACTGATCAGTACCGTTTTGCGCCGGCCGATACGGTTCATCAGCAGGCCCGTCGGCACGGAAAAGATCAGAAACCACAGGAATACCATCAGCGGGAACAGTCCGGCCATGGTGTCCGACAGCCCGAAGTCTTTTTTGATGAAGTTCGTTCCGGTTCCCACCAGATCGACGAAGCTCATCGCGAAGAACGAGAGCATGATCGGGACCAGTTTCAGGTAGAGGTTGCCTGATTTGTTTGCAGTTGCCATGAGTTTACGGTTTTATAGTATTTCAGGTTGTTCTTTCGCTATACGTTGAACAGGAAGTGCATGATGTCGCCGTCCTGCACGATGTACTCCTTGCCCTCGACCGCGATCTTGCCGGCCTCGCGGCAGGCTTTCTCGGAGCCGAGCGCGACGTAGTCGCCGTACTTGATCACTTCGGCGCGGATGAACCCCCGCTCGAAGTCGGTATGGATGATGCCGGCGGCCTGAGGGGCCTTGGTCCCCTTGCGGTATGTCCATGCGCGGGTCTCGTCCGGTCCCGTCGTGAAATAGGTCTCCAGATCGAGCAGCTTGTATGCCGAGCGGATCAGCCGGCTGACGCCCGACTCGCTGAGTCCCGCCTCCTCCAGAAACATCTGCCGTTCCTCGTAGGTCTCCAGTTCGGCGATGTCGGCCTCGGTCGCCGCCGCTACGATCAGCAGTTCGGCATTCTCGTCGCGGATCGCCTCGCGGACGGCATCCACATGGGAGTTGCCTTTCGCCGCGCTCTTTTCGTCCACGTTGCAGACGTACAGCACCGGCTTGTCGGTCAGCAGATGCAAGTCGTGTACCGCTTTGCGGTCCTCCTTGTCGAGTTCGACGGTCCGGGCGCTTTTGCCCTGTTCGAGCGCCGCTTTGTAGCGCGAGAGAATGTCGAACAGCCGTTTGGCCGTCTTGTCGCCCGTGGCGGCCTGCTTGCTCACCTTGCCGATGCGGTTCTCGACCGTTTCGAGGTCCTTGAGCTGGAGTTCCGTGTCGATGATCTCCTTGTCGCGCACCGGGTCGATCGTTCCGTCCACATGCGTGATGTTGTCGTTCTCGAAGCAGCGCAGCACGTGGATGATCGCGTCCGTCTCGCGGATGTTGGCCAGAAACTTGTTGCCCAGCCCCTCGCCTTTGGACGCGCCCTTGACCAGACCGGCTATATCGACGATCTCGATCGTCGTGGGGATGATTTTCTTCGGGTTGTCTATTTTCGCGAGGTTCACGATCCGCTCGTCGGGCACCGTGATGACCCCGACGTTGGGTTCTATCGTACAGAAAGGAAAATTCGCCGCCTGCGCCTTGGCGTTCGACAGACAGTTGAACAGCGTCGACTTGCCTACGTTGGGCAGGCCTACGATTCCGCATTGTAATGCCATTGTCCGGAGTGTTAGTGTCTTTTGGTAATGTGCGCAAATGTACGAAAAAATACCGACTAACACGGTCCGATTCCCCAAGATTTGTGACCTCGGGAAGACGACGGAGCGCCCTCCGGTCGGGCCGGCCGTTCCGCAAGAGCGGAAAATTGCTATATTTGTCGGATAAACGGCGACGTATGATACCGAAAATCATTCACTATTGCTGGTTCGGCCGGGGAAAGATGCCCGAACTGGCGGAGCATTGCCTGGCCTCGTGGCGGAAGTTTCTTCCCGACTACGAGCTCAAGCTCTGGAACGAGGACAGTTTCGACGTGAACCGGCTGCGGTTCACCCGTCAGGCATACGAGCGGCGCAAATTTGCGTTCGTCACCGACTATGTCCGGCTGTATGCCCTGAAAAGTTTCGGCGGAATCTATATGGATACCGACGTGGAAGTGCTGCGCAGTCTGGACGATCTGCTGGGCCTGCCCGGCTTTACGGGATTCGAATCCAACTGTCTGCTGCCGACGGGACTGCTCGCCTCCAGGAAAGGGGCGCCTTGGCTCGATATGCTGATGAGCTATTATGACGGCAAGCCTTTCGTCCGCTGGTACGGCCGCCTGAACGATACTCCCAATACGCTGATCATCTCGAAAATTTTCCGTCGTCGGGGGATTCGGCTCGACAACACGTATCAGGTGTACGACGGGGAGCTGCATTTTTTCCCGAAAGACTATTTCTGTCCGAAAACCTACGAGACGGGGCAGCTCGAACTGACGGAAAATTCCTATTGCATCCATCACTTCGCCGGGTCGTGGAAATAGTCCCGGGCGGCGCGACGTCTCTCGCGCCCGTCCGGGTGACGGATCGGCGGGCCGAACTGAATATCCGCCGGAGCGCAGGGATCGATCCCGAAATTTTCATTCACGACAATCGGGAAGGGGGTTGGGGACGGTGCGAAACCTACAACCATTACGCCTCTCGGGCCAGGAACGACTGTTTGTGCTTTCTGCACGAGGATTCTCGTTCAGGACCGACTCGTGGGCCCGCACGATCGTCGATTTTTATCGGGCTACGCCGGGAGCGGGCGTGATCGGGTTCTTCGGGTATGCGCTCAAGACGCGGTCGCCTTCGCTAATGGGGGGATTGAGTCGCTATGAACGGGCCAGTCTCTACCAGCATATCGGCGAGCGTGTGGTCCGCTTGGAGAGCAGGGCCGGAGAGGCCGACTTCTCGCCGGTCGTTCAGGTGGACGGCCAGTGCCTGATCGTGCCCAAGGCGGTCTGGCGCGAACATCCTTTCGACGAGGAACTCTTTCGCGACTTCCATTTGTACGACGTCGATTTCTGCGTCTGCATAGCCCGTCGCTATGCCAATTATATCTGCCACAGCGTGTTCGGGGAACACGGGTCGGTCGGATCGTACGACGATGACCGGTACCGGAATGTCTTGCTGTTCCAGCGCAGATGGGACGGCTGCCTGCCGCTGACCGTCGTGCCGATGAGTCCGCGCGAGGTGCGGGAGGCGGAAACTTTCGCGGCCTATAAGTTTTATAAAAGGGTTCTTTCCGAAGGGCGGAGCGCCTACGTGCCTTTCGCCCGGAGCATGTACCGGCGCTACCGGACGGGACGCACCGATCTGCGGCTGCTCCGGCACGCCTTGCGCTACGCGCTGATCCTTTGCCGGCGGCGTTTGCGGCGTGAGTAGGCTGCCTTCCGGCCTGCTTTTGTCGTTCCGACCGTTTCCGGTTCCGGAAGACTTGCGGGCTTTCCGATCGTTTCGTGCGACGGCTGTCCGGCAACGTTGCGGGCTGAGGCACTTCTTTCGATTCCTCCGGTTTTTCGGCCGTTTTCTTTTTGGCATTCCGAGTCGCCCGGCCGTTTGACTTGGCACGGACCGGTTTTATGTTTTCCGTCCGGGAATGCCGCGCGTTTCCCGGACGGTGCGACTTGTTCGGCGAACGGCGGAAAATGCCGTAGTTTTCGGTGCCGTTTCGATGGATGCTGCCAGGGCATGAGGAGCCGGACGGACCTCGGTTTTCCGTATCGTATATTCTAAGTAAGTCTTTCGTAAGGAAATACCCCGACAGCAGTCGGATCGGCCGTCTGCAATATGCCGAGAAAAATCGCCTTTCGTCGAAACGAAAGGCGCGGCAAGTCTTTTCAGAAGGCTTGCCGCGCCCGTATGGCGGATGCCGTGCATCGATTATTTCCGTTCGCAGACTCGCCGTTTGTCGTCTCCGGCGTCCCGGTTCGCGGCCGGAACGTTTCCGGAATCCTTCGTATCTGTCTGGTCTCCGCCCGACGCAGCACGGCCGGGTCGGGTCCTATTGGACGGCGATCAGTCTGTACGATCCGCCCCGTACGTCGAAGCTCAGGTGTTGGTCGCTGGGCTGCTTTGCGCTCAGACGGGCTACTTTGTTGCGGACGGCCCGTCCGTTTTTCCAAACGGTGACGCCGTTGATCTTGATCTCGCGGACGCCCTGCTTCGGAGCTCCGATCACGCCGCGCGACCCGGCGGGCAGCTTGGCGTCGAGCATGAACATATAGGGCGTGTACTCGAACGACGAGACTACGCGCCCGACCGGCGTCAGAACCGATGTCCGGGCCGAGTCGAGTCCGGCCGGCAGGGGCAGGATGCCGATCTTGGCATAGGCCGTTTCCAGCGGGCGGATACCGCAGATATATTGCGAGGCGATCGTCAGCCCGCCTCCGCTCCACGCATGGTTGACCGAGCCGCCCCCGAAGCCTTCCGCTCCGATGCCCCAACCCTCGAACAGCGTCGTGAAGCGGTCGTCCTCGACCATTTTCGAGAACCGGCGGTTATGCCGCGCGAGTCCTTCGGCTCCGTAACCCATTTGCAGCATGGCCTCGAGCACGTACTTTTCCATGTAGGGACTGGCATGCTCCTGCGTGCGGAAGACCTCCAGCATGGCCGGGTACTTGTCCCGGTCGGCCAGACCCGATACGACGGCCAGCGCATGGACACGGTCGTCCGTGGCGTCCTTGTATTGCGGGTCGCGGTACTCGCTGCCGGTCCAGAAGTGAGCATTGAAATCCTGTTTGAGCGCGCTCATCTGCTCGGCGTAACGTTTGGCGTCTTCTTTCTTGCCCAATATTTGCGCCGTATTGCGCATACCTTTGAGCAGCAGGTAGTACCAGCAGTTTTGGAGCGGAACGATGTCGATGTCGGTACCCCAGTCGCCCCAGTTCCAGCCTCCCTCGCGCAGCAGCATGGTCCCTTTGTTCCCTTTTTTCCAGAGAGCAATGTAGCGCTGTACGGCCGGATAGACGTCGGCGAGCGTCTGCCGGTCGCCGGTGTACCAGTAGTAATTCCACAGTCCGTAGAATCCGAGCGAGGCCATGACCTGTCCGGGCAACTCCTTGTCCCAGTTCGACGAGGGAACGGGAGCGTAAATCACGCCGTCGGTCTTCTGCCATCCTGCCAGATCGTGCAGCCATTTGCGCGTCAGCAGCGCGGCCGACTCGGAGAGCACGTAAAACGCTTCGCCCGATTCGTTGACGGCGTCGCCCGTCCATTGCGAGCGCTCGCGGTCGGGGCAGTCCATATAGGTGTCGCGCATCGTGAGATACAGCGTGCGGAGCGCTTTTTTCCAAAATCTGTTGTACAGCGGGTCCGAGCACTCGAACTCGCCGGTGAACTCCGTGTCGTAGCCCGTCTCACGGAACTTCAGCTCGACGGCTTCGGCCCCTTTGGGCAGCACGTAATAGATCTTGTGCCCGTTCGTCCAACCCAGGTTCTCGTAGCTTTGGAGACCTTCGCGGGCGATGTATTCGCAGCGCAGGTAGTTGTCGCCGCCGTTGTAGACGAGGTAGTTGTCCGACATGATCTTCACCGTGTCGCCGGCATGCGCCTTCAGCTTGATGTACGGTGTGATCTGAGCGTTATAGGGCAGCGTGCAGATGATCGAGTCGCCGCTGCGTCTCTGCGAGGCGTAGTCGCGCAACTCGCCGATCTTCCACAGCGGGATCGGGCGCTTGACCAGCTTGTTCCAAGGCCGGCATCCGGCCGGTCCGTTGTCGACCGCCCGGGTCATGTCGCGGTCGTCGAACGAGGGCATGTACCATGCGTCGTCGCTTTTGCGCCCGTCGTAGCGGATGTTCGACTCGGCCAGGCGGAAGTTGGGGTCCGGCTTGTCGCAGGTTCCGTAGGCGGCGTTCGTCTCGCACTTCCAAGTCTCGTCGCTCAGAATGTCGAAATCGGCCGTCTGGCAGTCGAAGATCAGACCGGCCTTGCCGCTGTCGTTGTGCGAGAACGACGGCTTGCCGAAATACCACAGCAGCACGGCGATCGTGTTCTTCCCCTTGACCAGGTAAGGAGCCAGCTCCACCTCGTCGTAGTAGGTATCCTGCGGATTGGGGCCTCTTTTGAGACCTCCCTCGAATACGACCAGCCGGCCGTTCACCCAAAGCCAGTACTTGCTGTCCGCTCCGATGCGGGCGACGACCGAGGAGGGCAGGGCGGGCAGATCGGCCGTGTAGCGGTAGTTGAGCCATGTATTGGGTTGTTCGGGCGTCGTGCCCGAGCTGATCCAGCGGGCTTTCCATGGCCGCTCCGCGCGGTCGGGCAACGCTGCGACCGCACGGTCCGAGCTCCACAGCAGGGCGCTCAGGCAAAGGATCGTCAGAAAAGGTTTGAGTTTCATACGGCAATTAGGGTTTGGTAGTTCGTCGCTAATGAAAAATGATCCGGAAAGCGGTTCCCGGATCATTCTTCGTCGTATCGGTTAAAGGCCGGCTCCCTTTTTGGCTATCTTCTTGATCTCCGACGGGAGCAACTTGCGGACGTTCTTGGCGACGTCCTGCTTCTGTTGGTTCTGCTCGATCGTGAATTCGACCGGATCGCCTACGTTGAGGTCCGCGAACTCCCCGACGACGTCCTGATAGTGGAAAAACAGGTTGTTGTTCGGGTACTTGATGAAGCCGAAACCGTTCTTGAGGCTCAATATCTCGCTCGTTTCGAACGTCTGCTCGCGGGCTTGGCGCGACGGGTCGGGCGCGACGAACATTTCGCTGATCAGCGGGTTGTTCTGTTGTACGCCGTAGTTGATCACGTCGTGCATGGCGACCGGATAGGTGGCCAGCGAGAGCAATTCGTGCGAGGTCTTGGTGACCATCTTCACGCCGTCGTCGTTGACATACTCGAATTCCCAACTGAGCAGCATGATCCGCAGTCCCAACCCCGTGAGTTTCCGCATCAGCGGGGTGTAGTCGGTATCCGAGACGATCAGCACGACCGTGTCGATGCGGCCGGTCATCGCCAGTTCGTAGGCTTCCAGCGAAAGCCATACGTCGATTCCTCGCTCTTCCTTTTTCCTTTGCAGATTTCTCAGCGGCAGGTAGTGGGGCTGAATCCCTTCCGACATCAGGATATCGTCGAACACCCGGTCGTTGTACAGCTGGTTCCCCCGCTGGGCCGCCTCGGCCGCATTGAGCCGCCCTCTGAAATAGTGCGCTTGGGCGATCTGGCATTTCGAGGGCTCGATGCCTTCCTCCTCGGCCACGCGGTGGCGGATGAAATTATGCAGTCCGCCCAGACTCAGCCGCCTTTTTACCGGATGGATATAGTTGTAGTAGTTCGATGCGTGCAGCAGAAAATTTCCGTCGTAAAATACTCCGATTCTACATGATCCACAGGGTGAATTCATAGTATTGGATAAGTTGTTTTATTGTATAAGTTTACAAAAATTCCGGTCGTTCGCTGTGCGCCGGAACCGTCGATTTGTTTTCCAAAAGTATGCAATTCGGGTATAAAATGCAATTTTTTCTTGTGTTTTTTGTATCGAACGGTTGCTTTTTTGCTTTCCCGGGGCTTTTCGGCCGAAATTCGGGAACGGAGCGGGCCGAACGGGCCGTCTCCCGGAATTTGTATTAATCCCGTATAAATTCTAACTTTGAAAAAATTTTGTTCGTATATTTCGGCCGCTGGCGGATACGACGGGCGCGCGGCGAACGGGCGTCTCGCTTCGGCGGCGGTACGGAAACGGACTGATAAGAATTTGACGGAGTATCTATGGATGTACAGAAACTGATCGACGACGTGGAGCGCCTTCGCGCCCTGATAAAAAGCTGGAGCGCGGCCGGACCGGCCGGAGCTCTCGAACGGGACTTGGTGCTGGAAAAGCTCAGGGGACTGTATGAAACGGTTCTGTTTTCGGAGCCGCTTCCCGCTTGCGAGGTCTCCGAGCCGCATTCCGGCGCGCAAGGAGAGGCAGCCGTTCCGACGGCCGGACGGCCGGGTTCGGACGCGCCGTCGGAGAGTGCGCAGGAGAAGTCTTCCTGCGACGTAGGGTTCGCTGCCGCCGGGAAAAGGCATGCGGAGAAGGAAATCCCTGCGGCAACGGCCGGTGACGTGCCGGAAGCGGTCGCCGAGATACCGGCCGGCGCTTGTGCCGAAACTGCGGAGGCGCCGCAGGACGGTTGCGCGACCGCTGCGGCCGAAGCGCTGCCGGACGGGGAGGATTCCGTCGAGCAAAAGCTGTTCGACGACGAGCCTGTCACTCGTCACCGGGTTGACAAACGGGTCATTCTGTCTCTGTACGGGGATGTTCCCGCCGCTTCGCCTTATCCCGCTTCGGCTTCTTATCGCAAACACGAGGAAGCGGCCGGTCTGCCGACTGTCTCCGAGCCGGAAGGGATTTCGTCTCATACGGCCGTGCCGGATGGCGGTACGAGCAAGAAAGTGCTCGGCGAGGTGCTTGCCGGCAGCGGAGCGACGGCTATGAACGAAGTGCTCGGCAAGCAGACTCTCCATGCGGACGTCGCATCGAAAATTCAGCAGGGGATACGCGGGGAGCTGCGCCAGCATATCGGCGTCAACGACCGTTTCATGCTGATCCGCAATTTGTTCGGAGGCGATGCCGCCGCCTATTCGGCGACGATCGAACGGCTCGACAGCTTTACCGACTTGGACGACGCGCTGCTTTACATGCAGGAAAATTTCGAGTGGGACCCCGACAGCGAGGGAGTGCAGCTGTTGGTCGATCTGCTCGAGCGCAAACTTAGCTGAGAGGAACCATGTCGAAGCTCTATGTGGTGCCCACGCCGATCGGCAACTTGGACGATATCACGCTGCGCGCCGTGAGGGTGCTTTCGGACGTGGACCTGATTCTGGCCGAGGATACGCGGACCACGCAGGTGCTGCTCAGACATCTGGGGATCGAGAAGAGGATGTGGAGTCACCATAAGTTCAACGAGCATTCGGCCGTCGAGGCCGTTGCCCGTACCATCGAGTCAGGCGAGGCGGTCGCGTTGGTGTCGGATGCCGGCACGCCGGGTATTTCCGATCCCGGTTTTCTGCTCGTGAGAACTTGCCTCGAGCACGGGATCGAAATCGAGACCCTGCCGGGCGCTACGGCTTTCGTGCCGGCGCTTGTGGACAGCGGCTTCCCGTGCGATCGTTTTTGTTTCGAGGGTTTTCTGCCGGCCAAGAAAGGGCGGACGAAGCGTTTGCTGCAACTCGCCGACGAAGAGCGTACGATGATTTTCTACGAGTCGCCTTACCGTTTGACGAAGACGCTCGAGCAGTTCGCCGGGGTTTTCGGACCCGAACGTCCGGTTTCGGTATCGCGCGAGCTGACCAAGAAGTTCGAGCAGACGGTTCGGGGTACGCTCGCCGAAGTGGCGGCCCATTTTGCCGCGCACGAGCCTAAAGGCGAAATCGTCGTCGTGCTCGGAGGACGTCCTCGCCGCGAGGCGGGTGCCGACGGACCGGCGGCGTCGGGGCGGGATTCCGCCGACATTAATTCCATGGGATTATGATGGCCAGAAATAACGCTTCCGGATCTCCGTTCGACTCGCTGAGGCGTTTTCTCAGGGACCGTTTCGATCTGGGGGAGGACAGCGCCCTGCAGGACGAGGTGGTGGACAATATCTGCCGCGGGGTCGATTTTCGCGGCACGAATCTCTGGGTGCTGATATTCGCGACGTTTGTGGCTTCCTTGGGCCTGAATGTCAACTCGACGGCCGTCATCATCGGCGCGATGCTCATTTCGCCGCTGATGGGCCCGATCATGGGCATGGGACTGTCGGTCGGCATCAACGATTTCGACCTGCTGAAGCGTTCGGTGCGCAATTTCGGCTTCATGGTGCTCGTGAGCATTCTGACCTCGACGCTCTATTTCGTCGTTTCGCCGCTGAGCGGAGCGCAGAGCGAGTTGCTGGCGCGCACGGTTCCGACGACTTACGACGTGCTGATCGCTTTCTTCGGCGGACTGGCGGGTATCGTCGCCCAGTCGCGGCGAGACCGGACTTCGACCGTGATTCCCGGCGTGGCGATCGCAACGGCGCTGATGCCGCCGTTGTGTACGGCCGGTTACGGACTGGCCACGCTCCAACTGAATTATTTTCTCGGCGCTTTCTATCTCTTTTTCATCAATACGGTCTTCATAGCGATCGCTACCTTCGTCGTCGTCCGCTTCCTGAAATATCGCAAGAAGGAGTTTCTCGACAAGGGCCGCGAGGCGCGTGTCCGCCGCTCGATGCTGCTGATCGTTCTGGTGACGATCGTGCCGAGCGTCGTGATCGGCTACCGTATCGTCAAACGCAGTTTTTTCGAAACGAATGCTCAGCGCTACGTGTCGAACGTGTTTCAGTTTCCGAAGGCCAAGGCGATCGATTTCCACACGCATTTCGATTCCGACAGCTCCTCGATCGAGGTGTTTATGATCGGCGAACCCGTCTCGAAGGAGGCGATCGAGAGCGCCCGACTGCAAATGGCCGGTTACGGCCTGTCGCAAGCGAAGCTGATCGTCCGGCAGAATGGCGAGGACGATCACGTCGATCTGGTCTCCCTGCAAAGCGGATACCGCGAGCTGATCGCCGAGAAGAACCGCCGCATCGGCGAGTTGGAGCGGAAGTTGTCCGCTTATGCGACCGATACGCTGCCCTCGGCCGACATTGCGCGCGAGATGCGCGCGCTGGTGCCTTCCCTGCGCGAGGTGTCGCTGTCGAAGACGATTCGTTACGGTTCTTCGGCCGATACGCTCGTATTGTGCGTGGTCCGTACCGACGGGCGGCTCCCGGCTGCCGAGCGCGCGAAGATCGAGACGTGGCTCCGTGCGAGGACCCGGACCGACAGTTTGAAACTTTATATCGAATAGAGCGATGGATTACAGAGCGGTTTGTCTGGATGTGTGCGAGCTGGCCCGCGAAGCGGGAGCCTATATCGCCCGGCAGCGCGAGCGTTTTACGTTTTCGGACGTGGAATTCAAAGGGGCCCAGAATCTGGTGTCGTATGTCGATAAGCAGACCGAACGGACGCTTGTCGAACGTCTGAAGGCCCTGGTTCCCGAGGCGGAGTTCGTAACCGAAGAGGGAACCGTCTCCGCCGCCGGTGGGGCGAGCCGTCTCAAATGGATCGTCGATCCGCTCGACGGGACGACCAATTTCGTGCACGGGCTTTCGCCCTATTGCGTCAGTATCGCGTTGACCGAAGAGGACGAGCCGGTCGTCGGAGTCGTATACGAGGTGACCCGCGACGAGATGTTCTATGCCTGGCGCGGCTCGTATGCCTATCTGAACGGTGAGCGGATCGTTGTCTCGCAGACCGACCGGCTGGAAAACTCGCTGATTGCCATAGGATTCGCCTACGGGACGGTTTCAAAGACGGACGGCTTTATCGATAGTCTCATACGCTTTCAGAATACGACCAACGGCGTGCGCCGTCTGGGGTCGGCGGCTGCCGATTTGGCCTACGTGGCCTGCGGTCGCTTCGACGCTTTCTTCCATGAGGGCCTGTCGCCGTGGGATGTCGCGGCGGGGGCCTTGGTCGCTATGCAGGCCGGGGCGCGGGTGACCGACTACGGCGGAGGGAACGGCTATTTGTACGGCCGGCGGATCATCGCGGCTACGCCGGCCGTGTACGACGAATTTCAAAAGCAGGTCAAATGACGTCGAGCGAGCGGATACAGTATCGGCTGCTGTGGGGGGTCAGTCGGGTGGCCGGGTGGCTTCCCCGCGGGCTGCTTTATCGCGGGTTCGCGCCGATGGTCTGCTGGGTGCTCCACCGGGTCGTCCGCTACCGGGTGAGCGTCGTGCGAACCAATCTGGCGAACGCTTTCCCCGAAAAGAGCAGGGAAGAGCTGCGCGACATCGAGCGCAGATTCTACCGGCATCTGTCCGAGGTGTTTATCGACACGATTCTGCTGGGCTCGATTTCCCGGCGGGAGATACTCGAGCGCATGGTTTACCGCGATGTGGAAAAGCAGGAAGAGCTGATGCGCGGCCGCAGCTGGATTTCGGCCATGTCGCACTTCGGAAGCTGGGAGCTGACGATCAATTACGTCTGTCATACCGACCACCGCGTGTTCGCCGTATACCGGCCGCTGCACAATGCAGTGGTGGATCGTTTCTATCACTCGGCCCGATCGCGCTTCGGGACCCAGCCGGTACCGATGAACGACATCTTCAAGGAGACGATCGCCGCCCGGCTCTCGGGCGGGAAGCCCGTAATCGTCGCCCTGATCGCCGACCAGACTCCTCCTTGGCACGAGATCAAGCATTGGTACCGTTTCCTCGAGCAGGACACTCCTTTCTTCTCGGGCATCGAGAAGATGGCCCTGAAATTGAAAATGCCCGTTTATTTCATGCACGTGCGCAAGGTGGCTCCCCGGCATTACGAAGCCGAGTTCAAACTCGTTTACGACGGAGTAGAGCCGGTGGCCGAGCATCAGATAACCGAACGCTATATCGCGTTGCTCGAGGCGATGATCCGCGAGTCGCCCGAGTTGTGGATGTGGTCGCATCGTCGCTGGAAGCACAAAAAGCCCGCGGATTACGACATGCGCCATTCCCGCGATACGGAAACGCATAATATCCCGGAAGCATGACCCGAGTAAAAATCGTCATACTGAACTGGAACGGGCGCGATTATCTGGAGCGCTTTCTTCCCTCCCTCGTTTCGCGCACGCCGGGCGCGGGGATCGTCGTGGCCGACAACGGCTCGACCGACGATTCGGTCCGTTTCCTCGAGCGTAGTTATCCTCAGGTCGAATTGTTGCGGCTCGACCGCAACTACGGCTATGCGGAGGGATACAACCGGGCGCTCGCCGGGCTGAACGCCGAGTATTTCGTACTGCTCAATTCCGATGTCGAAGTGACCGAGGGGTGGCTCGATCCGTTGGTCCGCACGCTCGACGGCGACGGGTCGGTCGCCGCCGTGTCTCCGAAAATCCGCTCGTTCGGCGAGCCGGACAAGTTCGAGTATGCCGGTGCGGCCGGCGGGTTCATCGATTTTTTGGGCTATCCTTTCTGTCGCGGCCGCATACTCGATTCGATCGAGTCCGACAAGGGACAGTACGACGATCCGCGTGAGGTGTTCTGGGCATCGGGCGCCTGCATGGCCGTCCGAGCCGACGTGTTTCGCTCGCTGGGAGGGTTCGACGGCGATTTCTTCGCCCACATGGAGGAGATCGATTTCTGCTGGAGGGCCCAGCTGGCCGGTTATGCGGTACGGGTCGAGCCCCGTAGCTGCGTGCTGCATGTCGGGGGCGGCACGCTGCCGAACAACAGTCCGCAGAAGATCTATCTGAACTTCCGCAACAATCTGTGCATGCTGTTCAAGAACCTCTCCCCGCTGTCGTTTTGGCCGGTGCTGTTCGCCCGGATGGCGCTCGACGGCGCGGCCGCTCTCGTTTTTCTGGTTCAGGGGCGCCCCGATTTTTTCAGACAGGTGTTCCGTGCTCACATAGACTTCCATCGTCGCCGCAGCTCGCTTCATCGGAAGCGGCGCGCGATTCAGCGCGGCCGCGTGGCCCGTTCGCGCTGGATATTTTTCGGTAGCATCGTGTTGCGGCATGCGTTGGGCCGCCGCCGCTTTGGTCGTATGATGTGACGGCCGGCGCACGGGGTGCCGTATCTCGCGGGCGTTCCTCTCCGTATTTCGTTTGCCCGGAGCTTTTGCCGGAAGCGGTCGCTCGCCGCTTTGCGAACGGACTTCGGCTCCGGAAACGATTACGTTACTTGCTCGCTCTCTTCGAAATGGAAGTTCTGAAACGGGAATCCGTCGCGGAGCCGTCCGGAAGCGCGTCGGCGATTCTCCCGTTGCCGGACCGGCAACGCTTGGTCGTAAATGCAAGATAATCGGAATTCCGGATAAGACGATGTCGGGCCGTGGTCTCTGCCGGTTTTTCACAGCGTCCGGGTGCTTCTGGCCATGCGTCCGAAACGCAGCCACGAACCGGAACGTCTGATCGCGAGAAAAAGCCGAGCAGTCCTTCTGCGGATTGCCGTGCATTTCGGGCGTGAAGTTGAAACCGTTTTCCGTCGGACGAGCAGAGTGAGCTAATGGAACGGCGTTCCGCACCGGTTGCACCGGAAATACCGGCGGATGTTGCCTGCCGAGCCGTTCCCCAATGCGCCGAGGCCGGCGAGCAGATAGGCGCCGAAACGTTTCAGACGGGTTTCTCCCACTTCCGAACGCACGCCCTGCGACCCGCATTCGGGACAGACTATCGGTCGCTCCGAGGCCGTTTCTTCGGCCAACAGGTCGCGGACCCTCTCGTAGTCGTCGTCTGCTACGACGACCTGTACGGCCAGCAACGGAATAGCCCCGGCGAACGGCACGTAGTCGTTGGAGTTCTCGTTCAGGACGAAAGCTTGTATCCGTTCGCTTTCGAGTCTTTGCCTGACGACCTGAGCTTCGAACAGGCTGCCGCATTCCTTGACCGTTTTCATCGCTTGAGATTTTAAGGACGGTTCGCGCGGCCTCGCGTTCCTTGATTCCGGCCGTTCCCGTTTCGTAAGGCATACGCCTGCCGTCCGTCCGTGACGGACCGGTTTTTCGGTTGTCGACCGCGCGTTTTTACTCTGTTTATCCGCAAGATAGTGAAAACAAGACAGACTTGTAAGCGGACTCGGCAGCATTTTCCGGTCGCGACGACGTTTTTTCGGAGGGAACTATGCTTTCGGATATTGAACGAACAGATTCCGGTCGAGTTGGTCGAAGCGGTCGATCACGACGTCCACGCCTTCGATCCGGCCTACCGTCCCGCGGTCCATCGTCGAGGCGACGGCGACGATCATGCCGGCGCCGGCTCTCCGTGCCGCTTCGATACCCGAACGGGCGTCCTCGGCCACGATGCACCGGGAAGGGGACAACCCGATCCGTTCGGCGGCCCGGAGGTAGATATCCGGCGCCGGCTTGCCTGAAAACGTGCCGTCGTCGTAGACGATTCGCCTCGGATCGAACCAGCGGTCCAACCCGAAATGCTCCCTGAAGAACCGTACATTGCGTATTTCCGAAGCCGTTGCGATCGTATGCGGGATGCCGTGCTCGCAGAGCCAGTCCAGCAGTTCGGCGGCTCCGGGAGCCAGACGGAAGCGCTCCTCGTCCTGCAGGCAGAGTTCGCGGTAGATCGTTTCCTTGCGTTCGATCAGTTCCCAGACCTGCTCTTGGGTCAGCGGTTTCCGGAGCAGGTATTCGAAGATCGAGCGCGACGAGCGTCCGTGTACCCGCTCGTACATTTCTTCGGAGGTAAAACCTTTTCCGCGTAGTTGTCGCGATACGGTATGCCATGCCTGCTCTTGCTTGTCGGAGTCGAAGAACAGCGTTCCGTTGAAGTCGAAAATGATTCCGTCGTATGCCATGACCTTTCGGTTTTTTATCGGTTTTCTCGGTCGGGATTCCTGTCGGCGGAAAGATTTCGCCTGTTTCCTGAAAGCGTAAGATCGTTTCCGTACCGCCGGCGTCGCGAAAGGCGGCGAACCCGATCCGTCGTCACGACCGGACCGTCACGGAATATGGCCCGGAAGTTTCCCGGCGTTCGTTCCGGTCCGTATCCGGACCGCTTGGCAAGCGGCTTGACCGGATATTAGCCTGCCGGGCCGGTTCCGACTTCCCGTCCGCCGAGCCGGACGGCTTCGCCTCCGGCTCGGCGGAACCGGGAGTCGCCGCTGTTTCTTTTCGTCCGTTGCGACGAGGCGGACGTTTCCGCGGCATTTGCCTGCCGTCGCGCGGCTACCGCCTGTAGCTCTTTTTGTAGACGGCCCGGTTTCCCTTGTTGTCCGTCACGGTCAGCACCAGTTCGTGGGTCTTGCCCTTCTCCCAGCGCTTGTCGTCGAAATAGTGCGTCAACGTCCCTGTTTTGGCGTCGAGCTCGAACAGGGCCCACTGGCCGTCGATCGTGGCCGAGTAGGAGCCGATGCCCGAGAAGTCGTCGCTTATTTTCACAGCGATCGTTTCCCGCGACCCGAAGTCGGCGTCGGCCTTGAAGGCGGGAGCTATGCGGGGCGGAACGGTGTCGACGGCTATGTAGAACGTTCCGAAAGAGCGGGTGTCGGTGCTCACCTTGCCCTCTTTCCACGAGCCGCCGGCCGAGCTGCGCCGTCCGTCGGCGCCTATCGAGCCGATCAGGGCCTTGCTTTGCAGATGCTCGGGCAGCTCCGATGCGTCGATGCTGACCCGGATGCTCTTGTGCAGCGGCACGTCCGGCGTGTGGACCGTATACAGCGGAGAGTATCCGTAGGCGGGTCGGGGTTTGGTTTGCATGCGCAGCAGAATCGATTCGTAGAGCGCTCCCCGGGGAATGGCGAACCAAAGACCCTCGCCTCCGTAGCGGTAGTCGCTGTTCCAGCGCACCGGGATGCCCGAGGGCCTGTCTTGTTCCTCGTCCGTTCCGTCCGCCGCCGACGCGAGGCGGACGTCGAACGCGAGCGTCGAGCGGTTTTTGCAGTCGTCGCCAAGCGTGATTTCCATTCTGTGCGTGCGTCCCTCCTCGAATGAGAGCATGCCCCTGCGAGCGTCCTTGCCGTAGATCGGCAGCGGATTGTTGGGCAGGGCGCAAAGGCGGTACACTCCGTTGCGCGTGCCGCGCGATTCGGGGTAAAGCGCGACGGCGTACGAGTAGCGGCCCAACTCGAAGCCGATCCGGTCGACCGTCATCGAGAAGCAAGGTTCCCCGTCTTTCGACACTTCGGCCTCGTAAATGCCCATCGGGTTGCTCGTGCCGTTCTTTTTCTCCTCGGCCTCGACGGCGAAGTATCCGTTTGCCGTGACGGGCAGGGGGACCGTATCGGGCAGCGCGTATCCGCCCGAGGCCGTCCGGCCGACGGGAAGGCTCAGCCGTACGGTGTGCAGGGGAATGCCCTGGACCGTATCGACGGATACGTAGTAAAGCTTCTTGACGACGGGCGGGATCGTGTCGGGCACTTTCAGGAATCCGCGCGCCAGTACGTTCAGCGGTCTCTGCGCCGCTCCTTCGCGCACTTCCAGATGCAGGTGCGGTCCTCCCGACGAACCCCGGTTGCCCGACAGCCCGATGCGCTCGCCGCGCTTGACCGGAAAGCGGGTTTCGGGCGGGGCGAAGTCGAGGGCGAACGTTTTGCGGGCGTATTGCAGCTCGTGGACGTAGGCTTCGATCGGCTCGGTGAAGCGCTCCAAGTGGCCGTATACCGTCATCCGTCCGTCGGGGTGAGTGATGTAGAGCGCCTTGCCGAATCCGCTCGGCGAGACGTTGATGCGCGAGACATAGCCGTCGTCCATGGCGAAGACGGGCTTGCCGATCACGCCCTGCGTCTTGATGTCGATCCCCGCGTGGAAATGGCCTCCGCGCAGTTCGCCGTAGTTGGCCGACAGCCGCAGCGGAATATTCAGCGGCGAAGCGTAGCCGATCGCCTGTCCGCTTGGCGCCGTCGCTTGTCCTGAAACGGCGGCCGGCTCGACTCTGCTCGCTTCGTTTGCCGCGCTTGCGGACGGGGCGGGCGAGGACCCGGAAAATTCGCTCGGTTTGTCTTCTCCGGTCCGTGCTTCCGAGCTCGTCCGTACCGTCCGCTCCGACGGAAGCGGTTCGTCCGTACCGCTCGAGGCGATCCATGCCGTGCAGAGAGCAGCGGCCGCAGCCAATGGCAGCAGAACAACAATTTTCCTTTTCATATGGCGTTTTTCCTTGTTGATCGTCATTTTTCCCTTTCGCGCATCAATCTGTCGATCGCGTCGCTCACTTCGTCGTAGTCGAATCCGAGGCCCGCGCCGTAGCGCAGCAGTTTGCCGCGCATCTGATAGTCGGAGACGGCACGGGTACCCTGCATCTTGCGCCGCAGCGACTCCTCGAGCTTCGTGCCCAGTTTTTGCGGGTCGGCTTGGGCGAGCGCCTCGTCGATCGTCTGCTCCGGAATCCGCTTGGCTTTCAGCGCGGCTCTGATCTTGCGGACGCCCCAGCGGCTCAGGTTCAGTTTTTCCCGGACGTATGCCTCGGCATAGCGTGCCTCGTCGATGAACCGTTCCCTGACGAGCCGGTCGATAATCGGCTGATGCTGCTCGGGGGCTACTCCCCACCGTGTCAGCGATCGCCGGACGTCCGAGATCGCCCGCTCGCTCTTGGCGCAGACGTTCATCAGGGCCCGCAGAGCCTGTTCGGGCGTTTTGGTCCGTTTCACTTCCATTGCGCGCTGACCGTTCTGGGCTTTCCGAAAAAGTCCTTCGACAGGACGATTTCGCGGTAGCCCTCGTTTTCGAGCAATTCGACGGTTTGAGTGCCGAACCGCTCGTTGATCTCGAAATAAACCGTCCCTCCGGGTGCGAACAGCCGCCGGCCGAGACCGGCGATCGCCCGGTAGAACAACAGCGGATCGTCGTCGGGCACGAACAGCGCCCGGTGCGGCTCGTATCGCAGCACGTTCGGGCTCATCTGCCTCTTCTCGGACTCCGTTACATAAGGTGGGTTGCTGACGATCAGATCGAACTCTCCCTCGGGCGGGCCGGTCAGGATGTCGCGCCGCTCGAAACGGACCGTCTGCCGGTGGCGTTCCGCATTCCGTCGGGCGATGCGCAGCGCCGTATCGGATATGTCGACGGCCGTCACCCGCGCATCCGGCAGCTCGGCCGCCAGCGTCACGGCTATGCAGCCGCTCCCCGTTCCGATGTCGAGAATACGCAGGCCGCTGTCGCTCCTGTGCCGCTCGACGATCGTCCGGACGAGCTCCTCGGTTTCGGGACGGGGGATCAGCACGCCCTCCTCGAGGGAAAACTTCCTGCCGCAAAAGCGGCAGAATCCGGCTATGTATTGGGCCGGGCGGTACGACCCGATCTCGAAAGCGAGGCGTTGCAGATCGTCGCGCAGCGGACAGGGCGCGTCGGGCTCGACGATCACGTCCGTGAATCGCAGCCCGAGCCGGTCCTCGCACACGAGCGCCGCGACGGCCCGCGCCTCCCTCGGCTCGTAAGCCGCCGCGGCCGCGCCGTACACCGTATCCCATATTTCGCGCCGGGTCATTTCGAATGGCTCTTTGACGACAAATATAAGCAAAGGCGGGAGCAATTGAGGAGAAAAAATTCGTTTTTCCGGAAAATTTCCGGGCCGAATCCTACGAATTATCCTCAATATGTAGCGAATGAAACCGGAAGCCGAAACTCCTTTTCTTGCCGGTTTGCGCTGTGCCCGTTACCTCCGTGCCCGAGACCGGCCCGATTTCGCATGGAATTTTTTCGTGCCCGCCTTACTGCATTTGAAACGGTATTGCGCGATTTTTTGCCTGATTGTGCCGGATAATGGTTAACTTTGTCGAATTACGGATTGCATCCCTGTGGTCCGAAGTCAATAATTTTCAATGTATGAAGTCAATAACCGATAGAATCTATGAAAAAGCTTTCTTTGTTTCCGTTTCTCACCCTAACCGTTTTCGGCATGAGTAGTTGTGCGAGCGGAACAGACGACCGCGCTTCTCTCGAGTACGAGAAGTACCGGCTGCCCAACGGTCTCGAGGTCGTATTGCACCAGGATACCTCCGATCCGGTCGTTTCCGTGGCTATCCAGTACCATGTGGGCAGCAACCGCGAGAAACCGGGCAAGACGGGTTTCGCGCACTTTTTCGAGCATATGCTTTTCCAGCGTTCCGAGAACCTGCCGCGCAACGCCTTTTTCCAGAAAATAGACGCGCTCGGCGGCACTTTCAACGGCGGCACGAGCAACGACGGTACCGTCTATTTCGAGACTGTGCCGCGCGATGCGCTGGAGAAGGTGCTGTGGATGGAGTCCGACCGTATGGGCTATTTCATCAATACGGTGACCGAGGGCGGGCTCAAACGCGAGATCGACGTCGTGTCGAACGAAAAACGTCAGGGCGAGAACGTGCCTTACGGTCTGGCGTGGGATCTGACATTCAAGAACCTGTTTCCGCAGGGACATCCGTATAGCTGGACCGTGATCGGGGAAATTCCCGATCTGCGCAGCGCGACGGTCGATGACGTCAAGGAGTTTTACGACAAATATTACACGACCAGCAATGCTACCCTCGTCGTAGCGGGCGATTTCGACAAGGCAGAGGCCAAAAAACTGATCGAAAAGTATTTCGGCGAAATACCCGACCGAGGCAAGCCCGAGGCTCCGCAGGTGCAGAACGTGACGCTCGACTCGACGAAGAAGATTTCGTACGAGGATGTCTTCTGCAACGCGCCGATGCTGTTGCTTGCCTATCCCGGGGTCGAAACCTATAACGAAGACGGCTATGCGCTCGATTTTCTCACGAACCTGCTGGCCGGCGATAAGAAGTCGCCGCTGTACAAGGTGCTCGTCGAGGAGCGCAAGCTCGCGCCCGAGGTCGAGATGTTCAGCTATCAGCTGGAAGTGGCGGGACTGATCGTTTTCGATGCCAAAACCTTCCCCGGCGTGAAGCTCGACGACGTGCAGGCTGCGTTCGACGAGGCGCTCGCCCGCTTCGAAAAGGAGGGGATCGATCCGAAAGACCTCGAGCGTTACAAGAATCAGGAGGAAACGCGTACGTATAACCGGCTGACTTCTACCAACGGCAAGGCGATTTCCATGGCGCGCGACAACGTGTTCGGCGGCGCGCCCGACCGTTCGCTGCGGGAGTTGGACAAGTACCGCGAAGTGACTGTCGACGATGTGATGCGCGTGTACGAGAAGTACGTCAAGGGGCGTCCGTTCCTGTCGGTCAGCATCTATCCCGAGGGACAGTCCGCTTTGGCCGTGACCGGTTCCGTGCCGGCTCAGGTCGAGCAGGAGTCGATCGACGACCAGCAGATGAGCTCCGAGGGCGGACAGATCGTCGACGACCCGTACGAGAAGACTCCCTCGCAGATCGACCGCAGCGTCGAGCCCGCCCTGATGGCCAATACGCCCGAACTCAGCGTACCTGCTGTCTGGAGCTCGACTCTGCCCAACGGAATGCAGATCAAGGGAATCGAGTACGGCGAGCTGCCGCTGGTGAACTTCTCGATCGAGTTGAATCAGGGCATGCTACTCGATGCTCCCGGCAAGGTGGGCGTCGCTTATCTGACCGCGCAGATGCTGAACGAGGGAACAGTCTCGAAGACGCCCGAGCAGCTCGAGGAGGCGATCGGACAGCTCGGCGCTTCGATCCGGGTCGCATGCAGCCGCGAGTCGATGACGCTCAGCGGCCTTTGCCTGAAAAAGAATTTCGCCCGGGCGATGGAGTTGGTCGAGGAGATGCTGCTCCATCCGCGTTGGGACGAGCAGTCGTTCGCCGTAGTCAAGGAGCGGGCGATCGATAACGTCCGCCAGCGCGCGACCGAACCGGAGGCGATCGCTCAGAGCGTTTTCGACAAGGCGCTTTACGGCGCGGGCAGCGTCTTGTCCGAGAATCCGAGCGGCACGGAAGCGTCGCTTCAGTCGATCACACTCGACGATCTGAAGGCTTTCTATGACGAGTGCTTCAGCCCGAAAGTCGCGCGCATGAGCTTCGTGGGAGGTTTCACTCAGTCCGAGGTGGAGAAGTCGCTCGCGTCGCTGACCGGGAACTGGCCGGCCAAGGACGTCCGTCAGCCCGAGATCGGCGAAGACGGCACGGAGCCCGCGGGCAAGGTTCTCTTCGTCGATTATCCCGGAGCGCGCCAGTCCTATGTGCTGATCGGTTCCAAGGCCATGCCGATGCGCAGTCCCGAGGCCTATCCGGCCGTAATCGTCAACGATAAGCTGGGTGCCTCCTCGGGCAGCCTGCTGTTCGAGATCCTGCGCTTGCAGCATGGCTATACCTACGGGGCGTATTCCCATTTCGTGCAGGGCAATTACTACAACAATTTCCAAGCTCTTTCGAGCGTTCAGGCGATCGTGACCGAAGAGTCGGTCGCTCTGTTCCGCGATATTCTTTCCTCGTACGGCGCGGATTACTCGCAGGAGTTTTTGGACCGGACCCGTCAGGCGCTGTTGCGCACGATGAACGGATCGTTCGAGACGCCGGCGGCCCAACTGGCTATGTTGCGCAAGATCGCCCTTTACGGCTTGGCCGACGATTACGTCAAGCGCAACGAGCAGACGCTTAAGGATATGACTCTCGACGAGGCCAAACAGGTGATCGGGCAGTATATCGATTTCGACCGGATGACGATCGTCATCGTGGGCGACGCCAAGACGCAGTTGGCCGGCGTGCGCTCGCTCGGTCTGGGCGATCTGGTCGTGGTAGACAGCCAAGGGAAGCCTGTGAAATAAGTGCCGGCCGATCCGGCGCGTTCGTCGGAGAGCCGAGGAACGTCAATATACGAAAGGGGGGGCGCGAGCCTCCCCTTTCGTATATCCGTCTCCGCCGTCTTTCATGTATGGCGGAGCTTTTGGGCGTGCAAGGCAACGCATGGTCCGGTACTCCGTTGCCCCGCGTTTTCGCTTCGGAAATTCGCCATGGCGCTGGAACGAACCGCCGGTCATTGCGGATGCCGTCGGATCGGCGGCTCGGCCGCGATTGCCGGACAGCGTCGGTTGCGACGGGTTTTCGGTGCGGCGTGCGTTGCCTGTCCGCTGCTTGTCCGCCGTTATTCGACTTGCCGTGCTGGGTAAGGTAGGTCCCCGGCTTGCCGGTAACATGCCGGGACGGATGTCGGTATGCTGTCACGAGAAGTTGTTGCCTGTCTTGACTTGTTGCCGGGCGATCGGTTGCGACGAACTTTCGGCACGGCTGTATTTCCTGATTTTCTTGTTTGTCGTGTGACACGCGGTGATAAGGCCGGTCTCCGGCTTGCCGATGACACGCCGGAACGGACGACGGTACGCCTTAGCGAAATAGGGCTGTTACTTGTCTTGGACTTATTGCCTCTTGCCGTCGGTCGTGTCGGCCGATACTTGGAGAATTACGGCCGTATCCCGCACGGCCGTCGTATCGGAAGGAGACGGGGCGGGGGCCAGTCCCCGTGCGACCAGCAGCGGCCGGATGTCGGGATCGCTTCCCCGGAAATTCCGGTACAGCGAGGCTCCCGGCTCGGCGGCGCCCCGCTCGAGAATGTTTCTCCGGTAGGAACGGGCCAGCTCGCGGCTGAATACGTCGCCGCTCTGCCGGAAAGCTTCGTAGGCGTCTTCATCGTACATCTGCGACCACAGATAGCTGTAGTAGCCCGCCGCATATCCGTCGCCGTTGAATATGTGGGCGAAGTAGGGATACCGGTAGCGCGGGGCGATCTGCGGCAGCAATCCCCGCTGTTCGTAGAGCGAGCGGCGCTCGAGTTCCGTCGGATCGAGCGTGTCCGACGCTCCGAGCGTATGAATGTCCATATCGAGCTGCGCTGCGGCGAGCAGTTCGGCGGTCATGAATCCCTGATTGAACAGCTTGCTGCGGACGATGCGTGCGATCATATTGGCAGGGAGCGTCTCGCCGGTAGCGTAGTGTTTGGCATAGGCGCGGAGCATTTCGGGCTCGGTGGCCCAGTTCTCCATGATCTGCGACGGCATTTCGACGAAGTCGAGCTCCATCGAGTTCATGCCCGTTCCTTTGTACCGGGTCTGGGCGAACAGGTTGTTCAGCGCATGTCCGAACTCGTGGAACAGCGTTTCGGTTTCGTCCAGGCTGAGCAGAGCCGGAGCGTTGCCTCGGGGAGGCGTGAAGTTGGCTACGACCGTCACGACCGGCGCGACGCGCTGTCCGTCGGCCGTGTACCGCTCGGGCCGGAATGCGTCGCACCATGCTCCGGCCTGCTTGCCCTCGCGCGGGTACAGGTCGAAGTAGAGGATGCCCAGATGCGCGTTGTCCTTGTCGAGAACCTCGTATGTCAGGCACTCCTTATGATAGACCGGGATCGACACGGGGCGGAAAGTCAGTCCCCAGAGCCGGTTGCTGAGCATGAAAACGCCTTGCTTGACATTGTCGAGCGACAGGTACGGCTTGAGGGCCTCTTCGTCGAGATCGTATTTCGATTGGCGAAGCCGTTCGGCGTAGTACCACCAGTCCCACGAGGCGAACGTGCTGTCGCCGGTTTCGGCCGCCTTGATCGCCTTCATTTCGGCGAGCTCCTCGCCGGCCAGTTTCAGCGTCGGTTCCCAGAGTCGGTCGAACATCTCGTATACTCGCTCGGGCGTCGCGGCCAGCGTACCGTCGAGCTTGAGCGCTGCGTAAGACGGATAGCCGAGCAGGGCGGCCTTCTCGGAGCGCAGCCTGACGATCCGCTCGACGATCCGCGTGTTGTCGTGGTCGCCGCCGTTGGCTCCCCGGTTCAGATAGCCCCGGTAGAGCCGCTCGCGCAGGTTGCGGTCTTTGGCGTAGGTCAGGAACGGAATCAGGCTGGGTTTGCCGAGCGTGAAGACGTATTTCCCCTTCATACCCCGGGCCTCGGCCTCGGCCGCCGCCGCATTGATCACGTCGTCGGGCAGGCCGGTCGTCTGCTTGAGGCTGTCGAGCACGAGCGCGAAGTCCTTGTTCTCTGCCAGCAGGTTATTGCCGAAGCGGATGCCGAGTGTCGTCAGTTCCGAGTTGATCTCGCGCAGCCGTTTCTTGCTGTGGGGCGTAAGACCGGCTCCGGCGCGCACGAAGTTTTTGTACGTGAGTTCCGTCAGACGTTTCTGCTCGGGCGTGAGCGGCAGCGAGTCGAGCTTCTCGTAGACAGCCTCCACCCGTTCGAAAAGCTTTTCGTTCAGGTATATGTCGTCCCGATGGGCCGCTACCGCCGGCGATATTTCCAGATCGGCCTGCTGCATCGCCTCGTTGTTGTCGGCTGCGGCGACCAGCGAGAAGGTCGTGTAGACTCGGTCGAGCGTTTCCCCGCTCCGGTCGAGCGCCGCGATCGTATTTTCGAAATCCGGGGCCGCCGGGTTCGATGCGATCGAGTCGATTTCCTTTTGGTGACGGACAATGGCCTGCTCGACGGCCGGCTTGTAATGGCGTATTTCGATCTTGTCGAAAGGAGGAACCTCGTAGGGCGTGTCCCACGGGGCGAGCAGCGGATTGACCTCCGCCTGTTTGTTACGGCAGCTTGACATGGCGGTTATCGATAAGAGAACGATGAGCGGAAACGAAAATTTTTTCATCGATGGCAAACGTTGTGAGTTCGTCGGTTGTTTTGTACTTTTGCCCGGAGAGTTCGGGACGCTATTGCAAAAGTAGCGATACCGATCCACAAAACGCCTATTTCTATGCAATTATTTTATGCCCCCGATCTGGACCCTGCTTCCGGAAGCTATCTGCTCGGCGAAGAGGAGTCGAAGCATGCCGTCCGCGTGTTGCGTCTGGGCCGGGGCGACAGCCTGTGGGTGACCGACGGCCGGGGCGCGATGTGCCGGGCCGAGATCGCCGACGATTCGCCGCGCGGCTGCCGGCTCGAGATACTCGGCTGCGAGCAGGGCTTCGGGCAACGCCCTTACTCGCTGCATCTGGCCGTCGCGCCGACGAAAAACGTCGACCGTTACGAGTGGTTCGCCGAGAAGGCGACCGAAATCGGCGTCGACCGGATCACGCCCGTGCTGACCGACCGCTGCGAGCGGCGGACGCTCCGGATAGACCGGATACTCCGTGTGGTGACCGGTGCGATGAAGCAGTCGCTGAAGGCTTATCTGCCCCGGGTCGATTCTCCGATGCCTTTGCGTGAGCTGCTGGAGCTCCCTTGCGCGGGTAGCCGGCTGATCGCCCATTGCGAGGAGAGCGGGAACCGGACTCCGCTCGGGGAGGCTTTCGGCCCCCGGGAGCAGGTGCTGATCCTTATAGGGCCCGAGGGCGATTTTTCTTCCGATGAAATCCGCTCGGCGCTCGACAGCGGTTTCCGGGCCGTTTCGCTCGGCCGCAGCCGTCTTCGGACCGAAACGGCCGGCGTCGTGGCTGCGCACTCGGTCGCGTTCGTAAACGGCTGGTAGGAACTTTGCGGGACGCTCTTTAGCGGTGCGCGCCGTGCCGCAGGTGCCCGCAGTATCCGGTTGCGCAAGACCGGTGTTTCCGGACTCCTTCGGGGACTGGTGCAAGGCGGCGGACGCAATCGGAGGAAGAAGTCGCTCGCGGTTTCTGTTTCCGAATGCGTACGTATCCGTCATAGAGGAAACGGCGAAGCCGCGGATTTGGCGGAAGGGGCCCGACCGGCGCTTCCGTCCGTTTCCGGGAGAAAAGTCCGTGCGGAAACGGACGAAAGCGAGCGAGCGGGCGAATTACAGGAGAAAAAGACTTTATGCAGAAATCGTTGAATCTTTTCTGGTCGTTCTTCAAGGTCGGGGTATTTACCTTCGGCGGGGGATACGCCATGGTTCCGCTGATCGAAAAGGAAGTGGTCGATCGCCGGGCGTGGATCGATCGCGAGGAATTCCTCGACCTGTTGACGCTCGCCCAGACTTCGCCGGGACCCTTGGCTCTCAATACGGCGGTTTTCGTCGGCTACAAGATCGATCGTTACCGGGGGGCGTTCAGCTCGGTGCTCGGTGTCGTCGTACCTTCGTTCGTCATCATATTGCTCGTGGCGCTGTTTTTCGTTTCGTTCGAGCACGAGCCGGTCGTCGAGGCCGTGTTCAAGGGCATGCGTCCGGCCGTGGTGGCGCTGATTTTGGCCCCGATCATTCATCTGTCCAAGGGGCTCGGGGCATGGCGTTTCGTACTGGCCTCTCTGGCGCTGGGCGCGACGTGGTATTTCGGATTCTCGCCCGTCTATCTGATTCTGGTCGGGGCCGTCGGAGGGCTGGGCTGGACGTTCTGTCTGAAAAGAAAGGGGCTGAAGCCATGATCTATCTGCAACTGTTCCTATCCTATCTGAAAATCGGCTTTTTCGGCTTCGGCGGGGGGTATGCGATGCTGTCGCTGATTCAGCACGAGGTGGTGATCGCCCACGGCTGGATCACGAACGAGGAGCTGACCGACATCATCGCCGTTTCGCAGATGACGCCCGGGCCGATCTCGATCAACAGCGCGACCTATATCGGCTACGTCGTGACCGGCAGCGTCTGGGGAGCGGTCGTAGCGACGGCGGCCGTCTGCCTGCCCGCCATGACGCTGATGATCGTACTGACGCGCTTTTATCTGGCCCTGCGGAACAATGCCTACATCCGCGGAGTCATGTACGGCATGAGGCCGATGATTCTGGCCATGATCGCACTGGCAGGCGCCGTGCTGTTCACTCCGGTCACCTTTATCGACTACAAGAGCTGGCTGATTTTCGGCGCGGTCTTTCTGGCTTCGCTGCGCAAGATCGATCCGATCCTGCTGATCGTGCTCTCGGGCGTAGCCGGTTATCTGATATACGGTTGAGAGATATCGACGGCCGAACGCTCGGAGAAGGTATTTCAAGCCCCTGATAGCATATTTCGGTGCGCCGGCATTGATTCTCCCATATAACCCGGAAACAATCGGACGGTGGTCCGAACGAAAGGAAAGGATCGAAGGCGACTTACGCGACAGCATAGTCATGTAAGCGTCTTGAAATAAATGTGCATGAGGCTACGCACACCGTCCCGGTTTTTCGCGATCGCGTGCTTGCAGGAGCTCTCCCGACTTTTCGCCGTCTTAGCGACAAGGCATCGTTCCGGTCGGAAACGGTCCGTTTGTCCGGGTCGTCCGGGCGAGTCGATCGTACCGTCGAGTATACTTGCAATAAAGTAAAGTATGTCGGGTGTGACGTAAGTGTGCGACATCGCGTTGTTTCTCGCTATACGGGCCGGGGCGCGCAGCGGAAAGAAAGGCCGGAGCCACTGGGCTCCGGCCTCGTGTCGTTGCGCTAAAGCGACGGCTCGGTCCGCGCGACCGTATCCCGGACATGGAGCTCGTTGTCCGGCCGGGGAGCCGACAGCACTTCGAGCGCCTGTTTTACCACGTTGTCGATGCTTTGGATGTTGTGGTAAAAAGCATTGTCCTCCAGCGGCGTGTTGCGGCCTACGTAGGCTTTGATCTGGGCCAGCATGACCTCTTTCGAGCGTTCGATTTCGGCCGGTTTCGGTGCCACGCCTTGCCGGGCCGCATAGCGGACGAATTCGCCGAGCAGGTCCGGCTGCGAGCCGAAGAAGCGGTCCAGTTCCTCGAGCGTCCGGATTCCGTTCAGTTGCGCGCGGTGGCGATCCGTATAGTCGAGCGTGAAACGGTAGAGAATGTTGCGCCCGGCCACCTCTCTGAAATAAGGGGTCATGTCCGAAGTGTCGGCCGGTACGAAGATGTCCGGCATGATGCCTCCTCCGCCGTAGACGACCTTGCCGCCTTCGGTCACGTATTTGAGGCTGTCGGCGAAATGGATGCTGTCGGCCGAAAAAAGCTCGTTATGCTCGTAGCGCGACAGCAGCTCGCGGTTGTAGCTTTCCGTTCCGTCGCTGTACGGTTTCTGGATCGACCGTCCCGTCGGCGTGTAGTAGCGCGCGACGGTCAGACGGACCGCCGAGCCGTCCGGGAACGGGATCTGACTTTGGACCAGTCCCTTGCCGTAGGAGCGGCGGCCGATGATCGTGCCCCGGTCGTTGTCCTGAAGCGCTCCGGCCAGAATCTCGCTCGACGAGGCACTGTATTCGTCGATCAGCACGACCAGCTGTTCGTCGGTGAACTCTCCTTGCCCGTCGCTGTATTGGGTCTCCCTGTTTCCCGCGCGGTCCTGCGTGTAGACGATCATCTTGTCGGCGGGCAGGAACTCGTTCGAGATCGCGATGGCCTGTTCGAGCAGGCCGCCCGAGTTGCCCCGGATGTCGAGGATGAGCTTCTGCATGCCTTGTCCCTTGAGCTGTCCGATCGCTTCGCTCAGTTCTTTGTAGGCGTTGACCGAGAATTGATCGAACTTGATATAGCCGATATCCGGGCGGATCAGGTACGAAGCCGTGATGCTCTTGATCGGAATGGCGTCGCGCCGGACGGTGACCGGGATCGGCCCGTCGATTCCGGAGCGTTGGATTCCGAGCCGGACTTCGCTGCCTCGAGGACCCCTGAGTCTTTTCACTACTTCGTTCTGGTCCATTCCGACTCCGGCGATCGTGCTGTCCTCGACCGTCACGATCCGGTCTCCTCCCTGTATGCCGGCTTTGGCGCTCGGTCCGCCGGCGATGACGTTCAGCACGACGACCGTGTCGGTCGCCATGTTGAACACGACGCCGATGCCGTCGAACTCTCCTTCGATCGTCTCGTTGGCCTGAGCGAGGTCCTTCGCGCTGAAATACATCGAATGCGGGTCGAGATTTTCGAGAATCAGCGGGATGATTTCTTCCGTGAGCGAGTCCATCCGCACCGTGTCGACATATTGCGCGTCGATCAGGCGGAGCAGCATGTTGAGCTTATCGGTCCCGGCTACGGAAAGCGCGGCCCTGCGTGCTGGTCGGTCCGCGCCGCTGCGCAGCAGAGAACTGCCGAGTAACATCCCTGCTGCCAGCGAGCAGGCGATCACGGTCGGCAGCAGAATCGTGAATTTACTGTTTTTGTACATGTCGTTTTAGCGAAAGTTTCTTGTCGGGGCGCACGGGCAATTCCCGTACCCGAAGCTACTTGTTTTTGAACGTATAGGACAATCCGACCCCGATTTTGTAGGTCCATTGAAGCGACCGGTTCCGGGGCGTCGCCTGAGGCTCGTTGTAGACCATGCGGCAGAAAAGCCCGATGTTGAATATCTTGGCTGCGATGATGTTGAACGTATTTTGCCATTCGACGTAGTTGTTCTGCTCGTAGTTCGTCGAGACATAAAAGTAAGTGATGCAGTTCATCTTTCCTCCCGCGATCGGCTGGTTCAGGTCGATGCGCAGCGTCGATCCGAGCGAGCTTTTCTGGTGCTTGCCGGCCGGCACGCCGTGGGCGCCCTGCCGCGAGAGCGAGTCGTCCAGAACGAATTGCATGTTGCCGCTCAGGGGGTTGACCGTCACGATCAGCGGCACTTTCTTCAGCGCCCGGTACGTGAAGCCGACACCGAGCGTCAGCGTGCCGGGCGACATGAAGTTGCTGACCAGTATTTTCTCGGTGACCGACTTGTATCCTTTCGACCATTGGCTTCGCAGGTTGGCGCTGGCGCTGTACGACCAGTTCTTCGAGATGGCCCATCCCGTGTTGAGGTTGAAAATGAAGTAGTCGAGATTCTTGAACGTCGTGCCCGAGATGACGTTCATGCCGTATTTCGAGTCGAACGAGTAGGTCATGTTCAGTTTGTCGCGGGTGTAGACGTGCGTATAGAGCAGCGAGGCGGTCGCGTCGAACGTGTTGTTTCCGCCCGGGGCCCAGTTGTCGAAGCCGGTTTGGTTCAACGATAGCCCGACCGTGCAGGTGATCGTGTTCCGTTCCTTGCGCAAACGTTTTTTCTCGGCCCGGTAGCGCGCTTCGCTGAAGAACTGGTTGTTGACGGCCGACAGCTGCTTGATCGTGTCCCGAAAGTTTTTGACGTCCGCCTCTTTCGGTGTGACTTTTGAAATGGAGAACTGGGCTTCGGCTCGGCTCGAAGCCAGCAGAAGCCCTGCAAGCAACAGAAAAATTCTCAGGGGTTTCATAGTCTGCGCGGGGTTGAGTCTTGCGCAAAGATAGCAATTTTGACCCGGATTGAGCGGACCCTCTTTTTTTTGCTTCGGAAATCCGTATTTTTGCTCCGGTGCGTCCGCCTTTCCGGCGCGACGAGGAGACGGACGCGACAATAACATGGTACGATGAAATATTTTGGAGCGCATGTCAGTGCGGCAGGAGGGGTCGAAAACGCTCCGCTGAACGCCGAAAAGATCGGGGCGACGGCTTTCGCCCTGTTTACGAAGAATCAGCGGCAATGGTCGGCCGCGCCGCTCAAGCCGTCCTCGATCGGCGCGTTCGAGGCCAATTGCAGGGCGGGAGGATACGCTCCGGGCGTCGTCCTGCCTCACGACAGCTACCTGATCAACCTGGGCCATCCTAAGGACGAGGAGCTGAAGAAGTCGCGCGCTGCCTTCCTCGACGAGATGCAGCGTTGCGAGCAGCTGGGGCTCGACCGGCTGAACTTTCATCCGGGCAGCGATCTGGGCCTGATCGGCGCCGACCGATGTCTGCGGCTCGTGGCCGAGTCGATCGACTGGGCGCTCGAGCGGACCCGGGGCGTGACGGCCGTCGTGGAGAACACGGCCGGGCAGGGTTCCAATGTCGGATATTCGTTCGAGCAGCTGGCGACGATCCTCTCGCTCGTGAAAGATCAGAGCCGCGTGGGCGTCTGCATCGACACCTGCCATGCCTTTGCCGCCGGCTACGACCTGACGAGCGACGAGGCGTGCGAGAGGACCTTCGACGAGTTCGACCGCACGGTCGGATTCCGTTACCTGCGCGGTATGCACCTGAACGATTCGATGAAGCCGCTGGGCAGCCGGGTCGACCGTCACCGGAATCTGGGCGACGGTTTTCTGGGTATGACCGTTTTCCGCTTTATCGCCCGAGACAAGCGTTTCGACGACATTCCGCTGATTCTCGAGACGCCCGACGAAAGCCGTTGGCCGGCCGAGATCGAGCTTCTGAAAAGTTTTGAAAAGGAGGGGTAGGATCGGCGTATGCCGGCCTTTTCGGCTGTTGCGACGTGTTTCGGTTGCTCGGCATACCGTTTCCGGCGATTCGGGAAGGACAAGGCGTTCGGTCCTGTTTTCGGGGGGCGGCGTGTTTTCGGATTATGTCTGCGACGAAGCCGTTTCCCGTGGGCCGGGAGGCGAAAATTCCGGTTTTGCCGTGCCTCTGCCGGTGAAGACCGTTTGAAAAAGGCTGGCCGCGGTCCGTTTTTTCTCCGGCGGACCGGCCGTTTCCGGCACAGGCGCGGTGCGTGAGGCGGGAAGCTGCGGGCAAGCGCGATTCGTTGCGGCTTTTTTCGTATCTTTGCAAGATAAATTCCGACCGAAACCTCCCCGCGCGGAAAGTCCGGGGTAACTCGACCGAAATGAGAAAACTGTTGCAATCGCGAAATCCCGACGTACGGCTGTGGCTGCTGCTGGGCCTGTGGTGGATCGCCAACCTGATTCAGGCCGGCTGCACCGAGCTGGCCAACGACGAGGCTTATTACCATATGTTCTCCCGGTCGCTGGCGTGGGGCTATTTCGATCATCCGCCGATGACGGCGCTGCTCGTACGCTTGGGAAGTTTTTGGGGCGGAGAGTTCGGCGTGCGGTTTTTCTTCACGCTGTTGCAGCCGCTCTACCTCTATCTGCTGTGGCGGATCGTCCGTTCCGATTCCGCGACGGTGCGCGACGCGGGGCTGTTCGTCCTGATCGCCGCTGCGATGCCGATCCTGCAGCTTTACGGCTTTCTGGCCGTGCCCGACGGTCCGCTGATGCTTTTTACCGCGCTGTTCCTGTGGTGCTACAAGCGCCTGACCGAGGACGACCGCTGGAGCCATGCCCTGTGGCTCGGCGTCGCTATGGCAGCGCTCGCGTACAGTAAGTATCACGGCGCGCTGGTCGTGCTGCTGACCGTGCTGTCGAACTTGCGCCTGCTGCGCAATCCGAAATTCTACGCCGCCTGCGTCGTGACGCTGCTGCTGATCCTTCCGCATCTGGGATGGCAGTCCGGGCACGACTGGGTTTCGTTCCGCTATCATCTGGCCGGACGCAACAAGGATTTTCAGTTTTCGTTCGTGACCGAGTACCTGCTCAATCTGCTGGCGATCTTCAATCCGCTGCTGTTTCCCGTTTTTGTCGCCGTCTGGTGGAAGACCCGAGCCGAAACGCCCGTGTTGCGGGCTCTCAACTTCATTTCGGCCGGGTTCGTCCTCTTTTTCCTGTCGACGACTCTGCGCGGGTACGTGCAGCCTCAATGGGAGATTCCCGTTGCGTTCGGCGTGATCGCGCTGCTGTTCCTCCATGCCCGTCGGGGCGGTCGTCCGCGCCGCTACGTCGTGCGGGTAGGGTGGGTGACCGTCGCGCTCGTCGCGCTGGTTCGCATCGAGATGATATTCAACCCGCTCGGCCTGCGCTTCGAGGTGTTCGACAACCGGACGTCCTACGGACGGATCGCGCAGGAGGCTGCGGGAGCTCCCGTGATATTCGACGGCCAGTATACGGCGGCGGCCAAATATGCCTTCTATACGGGCGGACAGGCGTATGCCCAGCCGTCGATCTATTACCGGACGAGCCAGTACGAGCTGCGCGACGACGACGACCGGATGGCCGGAGGCCCCGTGCTGATTCAGGTGTGGGACAGCGTGCCGGGCTCGCGCGACGTTCAGTTGCCGAACGGCCGGACGTTCCGCTATCTGCGCTGCGGACGGTTCGTTCCGGTGCGCCGCATCGCGGTCGAGACCGGTTCGCTGCCCTCCGAGGTCCGGCCGGGCGACACGCTTCGTCTGAGTCTGACGCTGCGCAATCCCTATCCTTACGACTACCGTTTCGACGGCGACTCGGTGAAGGTCGGCATCGTGTGGCGCAACCTGAGCGAGACGACCCGTCGCTACGATTTGCCCGAAGTGCAGGGCCTGCTTCCTGCCGGCGGGACGCTCCGCCGCGAGGCGCGTTTCGTCGTGCCCGAATTGCCGGAGCGCACGTGGCAGGTAGGCTTCACCGTGTCCAACCTTCCGGTGACGACTTGGTTCAACGGGCCGACGGAACGGATAAGAACGATTGCAAAATAACGAGATATGCTTATTCAATTCATCAAATTTTGCGTTGTCGGCGCTTCCGGCATGGCGGTCGATTTCGGCATTACCTTCCTCGGCAAGGAGAAGCTCCGCTTGAACAAGTATGTCGCCAACTCGCTGGGATTCATTTCGGCGGCCTCGACCAACTACGTGCTTAACCGGCTGTGGACTTTCCATAGCCGCGATCCGCAGGTGGCCCAGCAATACATGCAGTTTATCGGCATATCGGCTATCGGGCTGCTGATCAATAACCTGATTATCTATCTGCTCAACGACCGGGCCCGTGTCGGGTTCTATTTGTCGAAGCTGATCGCAATCGGCGTCGTGACGCTGTGGAACTTCTTTATGAACTATTTCTTTACATTTACTTCTTGAGCGGACCGATGACCGAAAGGGAAAAGATGCTCCGGGGCGAGCAGTTCGAGACGCTCGACCCGCAACTGAGCGAGGATCGCCGCCGGGCGGCCGCGCTGCTGAGCCGGCTCAACGCGCTGTCGATGGATGCGCCCGGGTACCGCGAGGCGCTCGGCGAGCTGCTGCCTCATGCTTCGGACGAATGCCTGATTCGTCCGCCTTTTTACTGTGACTATGGTTACAGCCTGTTCATCGGACGTGGCGTTTTCATTAACTTCAACTGCGTGATGCTCGACGGTGCGCCGATCCGCATCGGCGACCATGTGCTGATCGGGCCTGCCGTGCAGATTTACACCTTCACCCACCCGATGGATTTCGAGCAGCGCCGCCGCCCGGTCGAAAGCTGTCGTCCGGTCGCGATCGGCGACGACTGCTGGATCGGCGGCGGGGCGATTCTCTGTCCGGGCGTCCGGATCGGGCCTCGCTCGGTCGTCGGCGCAGGCAGCGTCGTGGTGCGCGACGTCGAGCCGGACGTCGTCGTGGCCGGCAATCCGGCCCGTGTCGTCCGCCGGCTGAAATAACGGCTGGGAATGAATTTATATAATAACCGGCCCTCGGGTTTTCGACGATTCCGGTTTCTCGATATGAAGTCCCCTGCGCCGGAGGGGAATTTGTGACAGAGGGCTGATCGAATGTGTGTCCTGTGTTCGCTAACACGGGGCGCTTGCATAGCAGGCGCCCCGTGTCTCGTGTCGTCCGTAAGGGACTTATTTCTCGCTCATGTCGGGCATGGGCTTTTTGTATTCGCCGGCGAGCAGCTTCTTGTGACATTTCTCGAAGCAGTCGAGCGTGTAGTTCACGTCGTCGAGCGTGTGCACGGCCGTCGGGATGATGCGGAGGATGATTTCTCCCTTGGGGATCACCGGGTAAACGACCACCGAGCAGAACAGGTTGTAAGTCTCGCGCAGGTCGACGACGATATTGCAGGCTTCGTCCACGCCGCCCTTCATATAGACGGGCGTGACGGGCGACAGCGTGCCTCCGATGTCGAATCCGCGCTCGCGGAAGCCGCTTTGCAGCGCACGGACGATTTTCCACAGGTTTTCCTTGAACTCCGGATGCGTGCGGATCAGGTCGAGCCTCTTGAGCGCTCCTTTGACCATAGGCATCGGCAGCGCTTTGGCATAGGTCTGCGAGCGCATGTTGTAGCGAAGATAGTCGACGATGAACTTCTCGGACGATACGAACGCTCCGATGCCGGCCATCGACTTGGCGAACGTGTTGAACAGCACGTCCACGCCGTCGGTCACGCCGAAGTGTTCGGGCGTACCCGAGCCGCGTTTGCCCATCGTGCCGAAGCCGTGCGCGTCGTCGACCAGCAGGCGGAAGTTGAAGTCCTTTTTCATCGCGACGATCTCGTCGAGCTTGCCCAGATCGCCTTTCATGCCGAATACGCCCTCGGTGATGACGAGCACGCCGCCGCCGTTCTCCTCGGCCAGTTTCGTCGCATGGGCGAGCTGCTTGCGGCAGGCTTCCATGTCGTTGTGCGGATATACGAAGCGCTTGCCCGTGTGCAGCCGCAGCCCGTCGATGATGCAGGCATGCGCCTCCGAGTCGTAGACCACCACGTCGCGGCGCGTGAGCAGCGAGTCGATGATCGAGATCATTCCCTGATAGCCGTAGTTGAGCAGGAAGGCGTCGGGCTTGCCCACGAAAGCGGCCAGCTCGCGCTCGAGCTGCTCGTGCCACTTGGTCTGTCCGCTCATCATGCGGGCCCCCATCGGATAGGCCATGCCGAACTCGGCGGCCGCCTCGGCGTCGGCCTTGCGCACCTCCGGATGGTTGGCCAGGCCCAGGTAGTTGTTCAGGCTCCAGTTCAGCACCTCGCGGCCGCGGAAGATCATGTGCGGGCCGATTTCGCCCTCGAGCTTCGGGAAAGAGTAGTAGCCGTGGCTCAGCTTCTGGTATTGGCCGATCGGACCCCCGGCATTCTGTTTGAGTCGTTCGAAAATATCCACAATCGTATCCGTTTTAAATTGTATTTAAATTGAGTAATCGTTTCGGAAACAAACGTACAAAGCTAACTATTTTTTTTCGTATGCGCGTACAAAAACGGCTTTTTTTATCATGGTCTCTGCGGAGGGGAGAGCCTTCGTGCGGATTGGCCGTCCGTTGCGGGCGGGCGGCGGAACGGGTGCGCGGCTCGCTCTCCGTGCCGGCTATGCCGGGGCGTCCGGGGCTGCGGATAATATCCGCCCGAAAACGCAATATATATTTTTTCAACTCGTTAAAAATACATAACTTTGCCGAAATTAGGCGACGAACCGTTCTCGGGACGGTTCGGAGTCGGTGTAGGCGCCTAATCCTTAATGAATTGAAGATGAGAATCGACGTAAACAAAGCTTTGGTCGTGCTGGCGGGCGTGACGGCCGCCTCGTGCAGCGGATACAGCAAGGTCCTCAAGAGCAACGACAGCAACCTGAAGTATCAGACGGCCATCGAATACACCGATAAGGGGAAGTACAACAAGGCGCTGACGCTTTTTCAGGACGTCGCTCACGTGTACGCTCAGTCGGCCCGCGCCGATACTTTGGCTTATTATACGGGACTCTGTTATTACAAAAGCGGGGACTTCGTTTCGAGCGCCGAGCTGTTCGACGGCTTCCGCCGCCGTTTCGGGCGCAGCCCGTTTCTGGAGGACGCGGAGTATATGTATGCCAAGGGTTTTTACTTTTCCTCGCCTAAGCCCGAGTACGACCAGACGGCCACGCATCAGGCTCTTCAGGCCATAACGGAATATCTGGACCGCTATCCGAACAGCGTGAAGAAGGACCAGCTGATCGAGAACATGATCGAGCTGAGGCAGAAACTCTACGACAAGGCTTTCATGAACGCCAAGGTGTACTACGATATAGGATACTACAATTCGGCCGTTACGGCGCTTCAGAACGCCATCGATATGTATCCCGAGAGCGGTCACCGCGAAGAGCTGGCCTATCTGATCGTCAGCGCCCACTGTCTCTATGCGCGCAACAGCGTCGCTTCGCTGCAGCGCCAGCGGTATCTCGATACGCAGAACGCCTATTACAATTTCGTCGACCAATATCCCGACAGCAAGTACAAGAAGGAGGTCGACAAGATGCTCGAGGAGGCCAAGAAGCACTTGGCCAAGTACGGCGACCTGCAGAACGGCTCGAACAGCGACAATACGAATCAATCAGATAATTCCGAAACGAAAGATGGAAATCAAGAAAAGTAGCATTCCGACGAACACAGTCACCCGGACGCTCACCGACATCGACGCGCCGACGGGCAACATTTACGAGTCCGTGGTCGTGATCGCCCGTCGCGCGAATCAGATCGCCAGCGAGATCAAGCAGGAATTGAACCGGAAGCTGGCCGATTTCTCGAGCGTCACCGATTCGCTCGAGGAGACGTTCGAAAACCGGGAGCAGATCGAGATATCGAAATACTACGAGCGGCTGCCGAAGCCTACGCTCGTGGCGACCGAGGAATTTCTGGAGGGAAAGGTCTATTTCCGCGAGAACAGACCGGAGCCTCAGCCCGAGACGATCGCCGAATAGTTTTTAACGGTCGCAGACATGCTCGGAGGCAAGAAAATAATCGTCGGCGTAACAGGCAGTATCGCAGCTTACAAGGCTGCGATACTCGTCAGGGAACTGATCCGCGAGGGCGCGGAAGTGCGCGTACTGATGACTCCGCTGGCCAAGCAGTTCATCACGCCGCTGACGCTCGCGACGTTGAGCCGCCACCCGATTCTCGTCGAGTTTTTCGATCCGGAGAGCGGACAGTGGAACAGCCATGTCTCGCTCGGCGAGTGGGCCGACGCGCTGGTCGTCGCTCCGGCTACGGCCAATACGATTGCGAAGATGGCTACCGGCGTGGCCGACAACCTGCTGCTGACCACTTATCTGTCGGCGCGTTGTCCCGTGTTCGTCGCCCCGGCGATGGACCTCGATATGTACGCTCATCCGACGACCCGCTATAACCTCGACAGCCTCAAAAGCTACGGATGCCGGATCATCGAACCGGCTTCGGGAGAATTGGCCAGCGGCCTTTCGGGCAAAGGACGGATGGAGGAGCCTGCCGCGATCGCGCGTGCGGTGTCGGACTATTTTGCTCGCCGGCGCTCGCTGCAGGGGCGGACCCTGCTCGTGACGGCCGGCCCGACGATCGAGCCGATCGACCCCGTTCGCTACATATCGAACCATTCGTCCGGCAAGATGGGCTATGCCTTGGCCGAGGAACTGCGCGACCGGGGAGCCGACGTGATTCTGGTGACCGGACGCACGGCATTGCCGATTCCCGACGGGATGCAGGCGCTGGAGGTTACGACGGCCGACGAGATGTACGCGGCCTCCCTGCATGCTTTCGAGCGTTGCGACGGAGCCGTAATGTGTGCGGCGGTGGCCGATTATGCTCCGGTTTCGGTCGCCGACCGGAAGATCAAGAAGGAGAGCGAGGTGCGGAGCATCGAGCTGCGTCCTACGCGGGACATTGCCGCGGCGATCGGAGAGATCAAGGGGCCCCGTCTGCTGGTGGGCTTCGCGCTCGAGACCGATCACGGGCTCGAGCATGCCGAGGATAAGCTCGAGCGCAAGAATATGGATATGATCGTGCTCAACTCGCTGGACGATCCGGGCGCGGGCTTCGGCGTCGATACGAACCGCGTTACGATTCTGCACCGCGACGGGCGGCGGAACGCTTTCGGGCTCAAGAACAAGCGAGAGGTCGCTTCGGATATCGCGGACGAGATCGAGGCGTTCTGGAAAAAGGAGGAATAACCGGAAATTCGTAACTTTCGCTTTGTAGTTCGGACTTTTCCGGCGAGGAAGGGTCCGTTTAATTCATACGGGATATGCTGTGTCGTTTGACGGTCGAGAATTATGCGCTGATTGACCGGCTGGACATCGAGTTCGCTGCCGGGCTGAATATCATTACCGGCGAGACCGGAGCCGGCAAGTCGATCCTGCTCGGCGCGCTGGGGCTGGTGCTGGGAGCTCGCGCCGACGCGGCCGCGATCAAGGACTCGGGGCGCAACTGCGTCGTCGAGGCCGAGTTCGACGTCCGGGGTTACGGCTTGGAGCCGCTGTTCGGGTCGCTCGATGTGGACTATGACGAGCGGACCGTCGTGCGGCGGGTGATTACGCCCGCCGGCAAGAGCCGCGCTTACGTCAACGATCTTCCCGTCCAGCTGACGGCCTTGCGCGAGATCGGCGTCCGACTGATCGATATTCATTCGCAGCACCAGACGCTGCTGTTGGGCGACAGCCGTTTCCGGACCGGTTTGCTCGACAGCGTGGGAGAGGCCGGCGACAGGCTGGGGGAGTATCGCCGGATATACGGCGAGCTCCGCCGTTGCGAGAGCGAGTTGGAGACACTTCGGGCCCGGGCCGAGCAGAGCGGCCGCGACCGGGAGTATGTTTCCTTTCAGTTGAACGAGCTGCGTGGGGCGAAATTGTCGGAGAACGAGCAGCAGGAGCTGGAGGCCGGTCTGTCCGAGCTGTCGCATGCCTCGGAGATCCGCGATACGTTGCTTTTCGCCGCTTCCGAGCTGGAAGGGGCCGAGAATAGCCTGCTTTCCCGGCTCAAGAGCGTCGAAACGTCGGTCGGCCGCATAGCCGAAGTCTATCCCCGGGCCGAGGAATTTTATGCCCGCTTGCACGCGGCGGCGCTCGATCTGAAGGATCTGGCTTCCGAGGCTGCTTCCGGCGCCGACCGGATCGATGCTGATCCCCGGCGACTCGAACAGGTAACTGCCCGTCTGGACCGCATCTATTCGCTCCAGCAGAAGCATCGCGTCGCTTCCGTTTCCGAACTGCTCGCATTGCAGGCCCGATACGAAGCGCAACTGGCGGATATCGAAGGCGGTGCCGAGGCGATTGCCCGGATGCAGCAGCGGGTCGAGCGGCTGCGTGCCGAGGCTGTCCGGATCGCGGACGAGCTGACGGCGGTTCGTACGGCGGCCGCTCCGCGGATCGAAGAGCAGATAGCGGAGATGCTCGCCGAGCTCGGCATGGAGTCGGCCGTTCTGCGGATCGAGATCGTGCCGGCCGCGGAGTTGCGGCCCGACGGCGCGGATACGATACGCTTCCTGTTCACGGCCAACCGGCGGATGCCGCTCCAGCCGGTCGAGAAGGTGGCCTCCGGGGGCGAGATGTCTCGGCTGATGCTGAGTCTCAAGTCGCTCGTCGCCCGTTCGGGGCAGCTTCCTACGGTGATCTTCGACGAGATCGATACGGGCGTTTCCGGGTCGGTGGCCGACCGCATGGGCGAGATCATCGTTCGCCTTTCGTCCGGCTTGCAGGTAATTAACATCACGCATTTGCCTCAGGTGGCCGCCAAGGGGAGCGACCACTTTTTCGTGTATAAGGAGGAGTCCGCCGCCGGTACGGCGACTCGTATCAGGAAGCTGGCGCCTTCCGAGCGCGTCGAGCAGATCGCCCGCATGCTCAGCGGGACCGACGTGACCGAGGCGGCGCGCGAGCAGGCCCGCCTGCTGCTCGGCGACCGGGCCTGCTGACGGAGGTCCGGACGTTCCGGTATTTCGTCCCGGCTTCCGAGACGGGATTTCCTCGCATCGCGTGACGGAATGTCGGGACGTCGGGTGACTTTTTGCAATGCTGGTGGATCGGCCGTGCGTTTTTTTCGCTTTTTGCGGTCGGATTTTTCCGATGGCGAACCGGGGTTTCCGCGCGGCCGGGGAGCGGTTCGGCGATTCATTTTGATTTTAGGTGTCGTATTTATATATTTGCAATTCGAGATAAAATTTAACAATCGGGCTAATTTTGTAACAATGCGATTTTGGAACGTTGTTAAATAGGGAGGAGAAGTCATGAGCGAGAAATTGTACATTTTCGACACGACGCTGCGCGACGGGGAACAGGTTCCCGGCTGTCAGCTCAATACGATCGAAAAAATGGAGGTGGCCCGGGCGCTCGAAGCGCTGGGCGTGGATATCATCGAGGCCGGCTTTCCCGTGTCGAGTCCCGGCGATTTCAATTCGGTCCGGGAAATATCGAAGGCCGTTTCCCGGCCGACGATCTGCGCGCTGACGCGGGCCGTGCAGAACGACATCGACGTGGCGGCCGACGCGCTGGCTCTGGCCAAGCACAAACGGATACATACGGGCATCGGCGTATCGCACTCGCATATCTACTATAAACTCAATTCCACTCCGGAGCAGATCATCGAGCGGGCCGTAGCGGCCGTCAAGCATGCGAAGAAGTATGTCGAGGACGTCGAGTTCTATGCCGAAGACGCCGGGCGTGCCGACAACGAGTACCTTGCGCGCGTGATCGAGGCCGTGATCGGGGCCGGGGCGACGGTCGTCAACATCCCCGATACGACGGGCTATTGCCTGCCGCAGGAGTACGCCCGCAAGATCAGGTATCTTGTCGAGCATGTGCCCAACATCCACCGCGCGATCATTTCGACCCATTGCCATAACGATCTGGGCATGGCGACGGCCAACACGCTCGAAGGCGTGATCAGCGGAGCTCGTCAGGTCGAGGTGACGATCAACGGCATCGGCGAGCGGGCCGGCAACACGGCGCTCGAGGAGGTCGTGATGGCGTTGCGCTGTCACAAGCACTTGGGCATCGATACGAGCATCGACTCGAAATTGCTGACTTCGACGAGCCGCATGGTCGCCAGCATGATGAACATGCCCGTTCAGGCCAACAAGGCGATCGTCGGCCGCAATGCGTTCGCCCATTCATCGGGCATTCATCAGGACGGCGTGCTCAAGAACCGCGAGAGCTACGAGATCATCGATCCGGTCGACGTGGGACTCGACGAGTCGGTCATCGCGCTTACGGCCCGCAGCGGTCGCGCGGCGCTGAGCCATCGTCTCGATCTGCTCGGTTTCAAACTCGAGCAGGCCGAGCTGGACGAGGTGTACGCCAAGTTTCTCGATCTGGCCGATAAAAAGAAGGATATCCGCGACGACGACCTGCTCTATCTGGTCGGCGCGACGACGGGCGAGAAGATAACCAAGCGGATCAAGCTGAAATACCTGCAGATACTGACCGGTACGCTGATTCCGACCGCGACGGTCATTCTGAAGATCGGCGGCAACGAGCGCACGGCGACCTGCACCGGGAACGGACCGGTCGATGCGGCCGTCAAGGCGATCAAGACGCTGATCAACGAGACGGTGCAGATCACCGAGTTCCTGATTCAGGCGATGAACAAGGGCAGCGACGACGTGGGGCGCGTACACGTGCAGGTGCGTTGCGGACAGATGCTCGTCCACGGCTTTTCGGCCAATACCGATGTCGTGAAGGCGGCCGTCGAGGCGTTCGTCGATGCGCTGAATCTGCTCAATGCGACGGAGAAGGCAGAATAAGAACACTTAAATACCGAACAGATGGGAAAGACTCTTTTTGACAAGGTATGGGACGCTCATACGGTCCGTCAGCTGGACGGGGGCCGGAGCGTGCTGTATATCGACCGCCACTATATCCACGAGGTGACCTCGCCCGTGGCCTTTCTGGGCTTGCGTAATCGGGGAATCAAGGTAGCCCGTCCCGACCGGACGACCGGTACGCCCGACCATAACGTGCCGACCGTCGATCAGGACAAACCGGTTGCCGAAGAGCAGAGCCGGATGCAGCTCGAATCGTTCGGCCGCAACTGCGAGGCGAACGGAGTCGAGTATTTCAAACTCGGCAGTCCGCGTCACGGGGTCGTGCATATCGTGGGCCCCGAGCTGGGCATTACGCAGCCGGGTATGACGATCGTCTGCGGCGACAGCCATACGTCGACGCACGGGGCTTTCGGCGCCGTTGCTTTCGGCATCGGTACGTCGGAGGTAGAGATGGTTTTCGCCTCGCAGTGTATCTTGCAGCCCAAACCCAAGACGATGCGCATTACCGTCGACGGACGGCGCGGTCCGGGCGTGACGGCCAAGGACATCATCCTGTACGTCATATCCCGGATTTCCGCTTCGGGCGGCACGGGCCATTTCATCGAGTTCGCCGGCGAGGCGATCCGGGCCTTGTCGATGGAGGAGCGGATGACCGTCTGCAACATGAGCATCGAGTGCGGAGCCCGCGGCGGCATCATCGCTCCGGACCAGACTACGTTCGACTACGTTCGGGGGCGCGAGCGCGCGCCGAAGGGCGCCGATTTCGACCGGGCCGTCGAACGCTGGAAGGAGCTTTATTCCGATCCCGACGCCCGTTTCGATACGGAGTACCGCTTCGATGCCGCCGATATAGAGCCGATGATTACCTACGGCACGAATCCGGGCATGGGCGTCGGCATCACCGGAACGATTCCCTCCGACGAGGGTCTGAGCGGCAGCGACCGCGTGAGCTTCTCCAAAGCACTCGCCTACATGGATTTCCGTAGCGGCGAGCCGATGCTCGGCAAGCGGGTCGACTATGTTTTCTTGGGCAGCTGCACGAACGGACGCATCGAGGATTTCCGCCAGTTCGCCCATGCCGTCAAGGGTCGCCGCAAAGCGCCCCATGTGACCGCATGGCTCGTTCCCGGCTCGAAAGGGGTCGAGGCGCAGGCCCGTGCCGAGGGGTTGGACAAGATACTGGCCGAGGCGGGTTTCGAACTCCGTCAGCCCGGTTGCTCGGCCTGTCTGGCAATGAACGCCGACAAGATTCCCGCCGGGATGTACAGCGTTTCGACGTCGAATCGCAACTTCGAGGGGCGTCAGGGGCCCGGCGCGCGTACGATGCTGGCCGGACCGCTGGTAGCTGCCGCCGCCGCCGTGACCGGATGCGTTTCCGATCCGCGTGAGGTGTTCGGTCTCTAACCGATTCGTTGAACTTAAAGCGATATTTGTCATGTCTATTCCGAAATTTACCCGTCTGACGACGACGGCCTGCCCGTTGAACATAGAGAACATCGATACCGACCAGATCATTCCCGCCCGCTTCCTGAAAGCCGTCGAGCGGAAGGGATTCGGCGACAACCTGTTCCGCGACTGGCGCTTCGACAAGGCCGGCGCGCGCGTGGACGGTTTTCCGCTGAACGATTCGCGCTACGGGGGCGAGATTTTGGTCGCCGCGAAGAACTTCGGTTGCGGCTCGTCGCGCGAGCACGCGGCCTGGGCCATTTTCGACTACGGCTTCCGCGTGGTCGTGTCGAGCTTTTTCGCCGACATATTCAAGAACAATGCGCTGAACAACGGCCTGCTGCCGGTTCAGGTCAGCGAGCCTTTCTTGGAAAAGATCTTCGCTGCGATCGCGGCCGATCCGCAGGCTCGTTTCGAGGTCGATCTGCCGAATCAGACGTTCACGATTCTCTCCACCGGCGAGCAGGCGTCTTTCGACATCGACGGCTATAAGAAGGAGTGTCTGCTGAACGGCTACGACGACGTGGACTATCTGCTCAGCATCCGCGACGACATTGCCCGCTACGAGCAGGCGCATGCGTAGTTTGTCTTTTGACCGTCCGTCGTTCAGAGAAAGTCGGCAGAACGACGGACAGTGAAAAATGGTCTTCGGGGTCTGTCGCTCCATGCGTGATCGATCGGGCGGAGCGGTCCGGGGGGCGGAGTGAAAGGCCGGCCGGGACGAGTGCCGGCGATTCGGAACGCGCGGCCGAGGACCCTACCCCTTGTCGTCCGGTGGGACGGGGACTCGGAACGGATTTCCGGACGGATTTTGAAAAAGAGATTGATTGTCTATGGTGGATCGCATCGAAATACTGGATACGACCTTGCGCGACGGCGAGCAGACTTCGGGAGTGTCGTTTACCGTGCGCGAGAAGCTGAGCATCGCGCGTCTGTTGCTCGACGAACTGCATGTCGACCGGATTGAGGTAGCCTCGGCCCGGGTTTCCGACGGAGAGTTCGAGTCGGTGCGGCGTATCGCCCGCTGGGCCGAGGAACGCGGTTTTCTCGACCGGGTGGAGGTTTTGGGTTTCGTCGACGGCGGAGTTTCGCTGCGGTGGATCGCCGATGCCGGATGCCGCGTGATGAATCTGCTTGCCAAAGGTTCGTTGCGCCATTGCGAGTTGCAGTTGCGCAAGACGCCCGAACAGCACGTAGCCGATATTTGCGAGGCGATCGAGGCTGCCTCGGCCGAGGGTATCGCGGTCAATCTCTATTTGGAGGACTGGTCGAACGGCATGCGCTTTTCCAAGGATTACGTTTACGGGATGATCGACGCGCTGCGCGATCGGCCGATCGCGCGTTTCATGATCCCCGATACGCTCGGCGTGCTCGCTCCCGACGAGTGCTATGCGTTCTGCCGCGAGATGGTCGAGCGTTATCCGGAACTGCATTTCGACTTCCATGCCCACAACGATTACGATTTGGCCGTGGCGAATGTCATGGCCGCTGTCAAGGCGGGCGTACGGGGAATCCATACGACCGTCAACGGGCTGGGGGAGCGGGCCGGCAACGCGCCCCTGTCGAGCGTTGCGGCTGTGCTGAACGACCATCTGAAGGTGCGTAACGCGATCGTCGAGAAGAACATCAACCATGTGAGCCGGTTGGTCGAGACCTATACCGGTATCCATATCCCGGCCAACGAGCCGGTCGTCGGCGAAAATGTCTTCACGCAGTGCGCGGGCATTCATGCCGACGGCGACAACAAAAGCCACCTCTATTACAACGATCTGCTGCCCGAACGTTTCGGCCGTGTCCGCGAGTATGCGCTGGGGAAAACCTCGGGCAAGGCCAATATCAAGAAGAATCTGGAAACGCTCGGCATCGATCTCGACGACGAGGCGATGCGCAAGGTGACCGAGCGAATCATCGAGCTGGGCGACAAGAAGCAGGCCGTCACGTCGGAGGACCTGCCCTACATCATTGCCGACGTACTGAAACAGGACGTTTACGAGACGCAAGTACACATTCTCAATTACAACCTGTCGCTGTCGCAGGGCCTCCGGCCCGTGGCCACGCTCAAGATCCGGATCAACGACGAGGAGTACGAGCAGACCTCGTCGGGCGACGGCCAGTACGACGCCTTTATGCGCGCGCTTCGCAAGATATACAAGGAGCAGCTCCGGCGCGAGTTCCCGATGCTGGTCAACTATACGGTCTCGATTCCTCCCGGCGGCCGGACCGACGCTTTCGTCCAGACCTACATTACCTGGGAATACCGGGGCGATACGTTCAAGACGCGCGGGCTGGATGCCGACCAGACCGAGGCGGCGATCAAGGCCACGCTCAAGATGCTCAACAAACTGGAAAATATGCAGGCGTAAATACCTGCTTCCCGGACATGCGCGTGTATTCCCGTTCGCAACTCCGGAAGGTGCCGGCGCGTCCGTTCGTACCTACTGCGGGGAGAGGGGCCGTTCCCTGAATTCGTTTCTGTTCGGCGGCGTTCCCGTATCGTTACGCTGAAGTCAACGGACAATGCGGTTCGGCTTCGTGTCGCTTATAGCCGATGGTGACAGCCGGCTCGTACTCAATGAAACTCGCGTGTAGCGGATCGTAACAAACGGTCTGCGGCCGGGCGGCTCCGAGGACGGGCCGAAGTAGGCGAAAGTCGCCGCTTGCGCTCCGAAACGGACTTCGTCCGGTTCTCGTAAATTTTATTTCGAACGGGAACGGCGCGATTTCCGGGGAATGAAAAGCGGGAAAAAGTTACTCGTTGCGGAACGTTTCCTGCTATTGCGCGACCAGTTCTCTCGGGTCGAACATGCCGATTTCCGAGCGGTCGATCAGCCGCATTTTCAACTCTTCCATATCCGGGAGACCTTCGGCCGCCGAGCGGATTCTGTCGCCGAACCGGGCCGCGCTTTCCGCCGAGTCGCGTTCCCGGTTGTAGACGATCAGCAGCACGGGCGCGGCTCGTCTGCCCGTAAGGCCCCGGTAGCGGCAGAGGCACGTATTCATTTGTCGAACGATGTCGAATACGTATTTCCCGTTCAGCCCGTTTCTGAAATACTTGATCTCGATTATTTTGTCACTCCGGAGCCCGTTGTCGCGGGAAAGCAGCAGCATATCCAAGTGCAGCCGGTCGCCTATCTCCGTCTGCGGTTTTATCTCGTATTCTTTCCTGTCCGACAGCCGTTTCTCGAACGATTCGATGACCGCCCGCTCGACGTCGTAGTATTCGCTGATGTATCTTGCCCGCTCTCCGGCTTGTACCGGGCCGGAAGGCTTGTCCGGTTTTTTCGCTCCCGAGGGTTCCTGCCGGGTGATTTCGTCCACCTCGCGGGCGATCTTCTCTTTCGTTTCCTCAGGCGAAAGCGCCCGTATCTGCAAGTCGAGCCGTTTGACTTCCAGATCGAACTTGGCGTCGGCCTGCCGTTGCCGCCGGCTCCATTTGTACAGTCCCGCAGCGACCGACAGGAGCCCGGTCGCGAGCATGGCGAGCGACAGGTACGGAACGTAGTTCTGCACGCGGAGCAGCAGCTGTTGTTTCGTGCGTATGATCTGCCGTACTTCCGGCTCGAAGCGGGCCATGTCGGACTGCGGGACGCAGAGCCCGAAATCCTCTTTCAGGTAAAAGTACGGAATCAGTACGGCGAACCCGATCAGAATGACTCCGACCGAGACGAGGAATTTGTATAGATCGCCGTATTCGATTTTTTGCATCGTTTCGTCCTTGGAGGCGTTTTCTGCCGCGCGGCTATTTCCAGCCCGGCGCCTTCAGCGCGATTTCCGAGCCGTCGGGCGTGACGAGCATGGCGCCGGTTCCTGCGGCCGTGACGTGCCCGATCACGTCGACGCCCAGCGCGAAGATTTCCTGCTGTTTCGATAGCGGCACCGTGAACAGCAGCTCGTAGTCCTGACCTCCGTTGAGCGCCGCGACGACCGGATCGGCGTGCAGTTCTTCGGCCATATCGTGCGTCTGTCGGGCGATCGGCAGGCGGTCGAGGTAGATGCGCGCTCCGCAACCCGAACTTTTGCACAGGTGCAGTGTTTCGGACGCCAGGCCGTCCGTGATGTCGATCATCGAGGTCGGCACGATGCCCGCTTCGGCCAGCCGTTCGATTATGTCGGTACGGGCTTCGGGCTTCAGTTGCCGCCCGAGAATGTACTCGTGTCCCTCGAACTTCGGTTTCGGATCGGGTTGTCCGCCGCATGCCCTCTTTTCCCGCTCGAGCAGATGGAGTCCCATGTAGGCGGCGCCCAGATCTCCGCTCAGGCAGATCAGGTCGTTCGGTTTCGCTCCGCTGCGGTAGGCGATCCGGTCCTTGGCGACGTCGCCCGCTGCCGTCACGCCGATTGCGAGTCCGTTGACCGAGGCTGTCGTGTCTCCGCCTGCCAGATCGGTCCGGTAACGGTCGCAGGCTGCTCGTACCCCGTCATACAGCCGATCGACCATTTCGACCGAGAAGCGGGCCGGGATGCCGAGCGCCAGTTCGATCTGCCGCGGCGTTCCGTTCATGGCGAGGATGTCGGAAATTCCCGCGATGACCGCCTTGTAGCCCAGATGCTGCAGCGGATAGTATGTCAGGTCGAAATGCACGCCCTCGAGCAGCAGTTCGGTCGAGAGCAGCACGTAGCGGTCGCCTGCGTCGATTACGGCCGTATCGTCGCCGCAGCCTTTGACCGTCGAGGCGTTTTGCGGCTCGACGCGCGAGCAGATTCGTTCAATGAGTCCGAATTTTCCGATTTCGGCGATTTCGGTTCGTTTTTTTCCTTCCATAAGTTATTCGGGTTGCTGTCGCAGATTTACAAAGATAGTTTATCTTTTGCGCAGGTGAAAAATTATATTAATTTTGTCGACGTTTGTTCCATATCAAGCTAAATTTCGATTCCGATGCTGAATATCGTGCTGTTCGGTCCTCCGGGGGCCGGCAAAGGAACGCAGGCTGCCCGATTGATCGAGAAATACGGGTTTCACCACATATCGACCGGCGAGGTGATCCGCGAGGAAATTCGTCAGGGGTCGCCTCTTGGCCTCAGCGTGAAGGGCTTTATCGACAAGGGGCAGCTGGCTCCCGACGCTTTGGTGATTGACCTGATCGCCGACTATGTGTCGAAGCATAAGGAGAGCAAAGGAAACATTTTCGACGGTTTTCCGCGCACGACGCCGCAGGCCGAGGCTTTCGACAAGATTATGGAACAGCACGGCACGCCGGTCAATCTGATGCTGGCGCTCGAGGTTTCCGACGACGAGCTGATCGATCGTCTGCTCAAGCGGGGCAAGGAGAGCGGACGTGCCGACGACAGTTGCGAATCGGTGATCCGGAACCGGATCGATGTTTATAAGGCTCAGACGGCCATCGTCGCCGATCATTATCGTCGGCAGGGCAAATTCCGTGCGATTCGGGGAACCGGCAGCATAGAGGAGATATTCCGTTCCATCTGCTGCCAGATCGATCCGCTGCTTGAAAAGCCGGATGCGGCGTCTGTCCGTGTCGGGTAGTTGTCTTTTGATTTTTGATGCGGTTATTCAAAACCGTGTTCGGGCGTGTTCCTTGAAAATATGCGAACGACGGTTATGATGTAACCGTGATTTGCGTATTGTCTGCAAAAACTGTCGGTCGACAGCCCGTTTATATTATCCGTGCTTAATATTTCGTGGTATTTTCTCGTGGGAATTTCATACTTTAGCGCATCGAATGCCGGAGCGAATTGTTCGGCAGTTAAAACTATTGGTTCGACTATGAAAAAGCATTTACTGTTCTTTTGGGCCCTGACGGTCCTTTTGATGCCGGGCGTTCAGTCCTGCGACGATTCGTCGGAAGGAGGGAGTGCTCCCGCCGAGTTGACGGTGACTCCTAATCCTTTGACGGTCGGTGCGGACGGCGGCCCCCAGGAGCTATCCTGCCTCGTTGAAAACCCGAACGGCGGGAGCGTCCGAGCTTCGTCGAGCGGGGCGACATGGATTCATTCGTTCGATTGTTCGACAGAGGGCAAAATTTTTTTCTATGTCGATGCCAATCCCGATTACGATCTTCGCACGGGAGAAGTGATCGTGACCTATGAGGATGCCGAGAGCGTCCGACTCGTCGTGGAGCAACAGGGAGCCGAGCCCCCAATCGGCATTCGCATCGAGGAACTGACCACGACTTCGGCTCGGGTAACCTGGGAGCCCGACGATGCTTCGATGACGTACATTTTGGGTGTTGCCGAAAGGAGCGTGATCGATTCTTATGCGAGCGGTCGCGAGATGATGGAGCACGATCTCGAAGGATTCAAAGCCGATGCCGACTCATGGGGCATGAGCCTGAGCGAATATCTCGAGTTCGGTGTCTTATATACCGGCAAGCAGGTATTTCCGAAAGACGGATTCAAACCCGGAACCGAGTATTGCGCCTATGCGTACGGTATGGATGCGAACGGCGAGTTTACGACGGGGCTGGTCAAGGAAATTTTCGAGACGGTGGCTATGACCGACTGTTCCTTTACGATTGAACCGCGGGATGTGACCAAGAACAGCGTGTTGTTGGAGGTGACGCCCGAGCGCAACGATGTTTCCTATTACGTCGCCTATGTCGAGCGAAAAGCCTTTGAAAACGATTTCCATGGCAGCGACAGCGAACTGATGCAGGCGACCGTCGCCCAGATCAGGTCCAACATGGCATTGACGGGCGCCACATGGTCCGACTTCGTTCATTTGGGGGCCAAGTCGTTCCCTGTGGCCTCGCTTCTTTCCGGTACCGACTATTACGCGTTCGCTTTCGGCCTCGACCGTGGGGCGATCACGACCGACATTTCCAAGAAACCCTTCCGAACAGCGGCAGCCGAGCTGACCGACGACTGCACGTTCGATATCCGCTTCGTCGAGATCGGAGCCTCGACCGTCGATGTGGAGATCGTGCCGTCGAATTCCTCGACGCGCTATTATGCGACTTTCATGGAGTCCTCTATCCTCGAAACGCACACGCCGGACGAAGTGGCTGCTATGAAAATCAGTGAGGAGGAAGGCTGGCAGACCGATTGGGTCAACGATCCCCGGATTCATTCGGGGACGCAGACGCTCAACTCGAATTCCGATCTGGGCATCGCTCCGTTCAAACCTCAGCACGACTATACGGTGTTCGTGTTCGGTGTGAGTGCCGAGGGCGAACGCACGACGCAGGTCGCAACGAAGAACGTAACCACCGCGGAATTCCAGAAGTCCGACATGACCATCCAAATTCAGGTGGGCGAACGGACCGACAGATCGTGCGTGTTGAGTTTCACGCCTTCGGTCGACGACGAATTGTATTATATCGGAGTGGTGCCTTATGAGTTGCGCGGCTACTATACGACCGACGAGGAGTTCATGCAGGCCGTTGTCTATACGTTGGGCGACTATATCGAGATGTATTGCGTTCGAGGCAAGATGGACGGGCTTTACTGCCAGAGCGACCTGCTGGGCGATGAGCTGAAGCCCGGAACCCGGTATTTGGCCATCGCTTTCGGCTATATGAGCGGCGTTACGACGGGATTGTTCTCGGAGGAGTTCACGACGATGGACGCCGTTCAGCAATAACCGGTATAGTTCGGTGTAAAATAAGCAGGGGACGGTCTTTCGACCGTCCCCTCATTTTTGAGTGTTCATACTTTGGACGAAATATCGGAACACGGAAGAACTTCTTGGATATGTGCCGGAAATCAGTCGTTCATGGTTATCGGCGTTGCCTGCTTCGTGCGGAAAGCCGGTAGAGTGAGTCTGTTCGCTTCGTGCGGAATGGACGGTCGGGCCCGGCTGTCCCGCTTGTGCGCATCGCTTCGGTGCGGCGGAGGGGATCGGGTCGGCTTCCCGTTTTTCGGCCGGATCGGTTCATAGCATGTCGATGCATTGTTCAAAAGCGGCCCGAATTGTTCATATATTCCGTCTTTTCGTTGAATATTCCGGCCTCGTTTGTCTATTATGTGTTCATAACTTTCCCTCCCGATAGTTTGTCGGAAAGAGAAAAGCCTGTCCGCGGGACAGGCTTTCGAGAATATGGATCGCAAATATGGTATCAGGTGTTCATCGCGCCGCACACGTGGATTACCTGGCCGCTGACATAGGACGACAGATCCGAAGCGAGGAACAGGGCGACCTTGGCGACGTCGTCGGGCGTACCTCCGCGCCGCAGCGGAATCTGCTTGGCCCATTGTTCCTTGATTTCGTCCGACAGCGCGTTGGTCATGTCGGTGATAATGAAGCCCGGGGCGATCGCGTTGGCGCGGATTCCTCGCGGGCCGAGCTCCTTGGCGATCGACTTGGCCAGACCGATCAGTCCGGCTTTCGATGCCGAGTAGTTGCACTGTCCCGCATTGCCCGATACGCCGACGACCGAAGCCATGTTGATGATGCTTCCGCTTTTCTGTTTCATCATCACGGGCGTGACGGCATGGATGAAGTTGAACGCCGACTTCAGGTTTACGTTGATGACCATGTCCCACTGCTGCTCGCTCATGCGCATCATCAGTCCGTCGCGCGTGATGCCGGCATTGTTGACCAGCACGTCGATCCGGCCGAAATCCTTGACGATCTGGGCTACCACGGCGGCCGTGTCCTCGAAATCGGCCGCGTTCGACGCGTATCCCTTAGCCTGAACGCCGAGGGCCTGCAGCTCCTTTTCGGTGTTCTGAAAGTTCTCGTCGACTTTCAGATCGGTGAAAACGACCGAGGCGCCTTCCTCCGCGAAACGCAGCGCGATCGCCTTGCCGATGCCGCGGGCGGCTCCGGTTACGACGGCGACTTTTCCTTCAAGTAGTTTCATCTGCTTGTATTTAAGTTAATGTATGGCTCTTTGTTTTCCGCTCCGAAGCGGGGCGCCATCGCTCCGTCTCCGGGCTGTCGTTGCGCTCCGCGTTTCCGGGACCGTCGCCGGCTTCGGAAATCTGGAGGCGAAGAGCTTCGCAAAGGTAACAATTTATTTCGGCATCGGGAACCGCCCGCTGTGTTTTGTCGCTCTTTTTTACTACCTTTGAGCGTCCGTTTTACCGATCGGCACAACGTTTAAAACCCGTAAGATAATGACAAAGGATACCAAACTATTCGATCTGATCGAAAGCGAAAAGCGGCGGCAGATGCAAGGCATCGAGCTGATCGCCTCCGAGAATTTTGTAAGCGAACAGGTCATGCAGGCCATGGGCTCGGTGCTGACCAACAAATATGCGGAAGGATATCCCGGAGCGCGTTATTACGGCGGCTGCGAGGTCGTCGATCGGGTCGAGCAGCTGGCTATCGACCGCCTGTGCGAGCTCTACGGAGCCAAGTATGCCAACGTGCAGCCTCATTCGGGCGCTCAGGCCAATATGGCCGTATTTTTCACGGTGCTCAAGCCCGGCGATACGTTCATGGGGCTCGATTTGTCGCACGGCGGCCATCTGTCGCACGGCTCGCCGGTCAATACGTCCGGCATTCTCTATCATGCCGTGGGGTATAAGCTCGACGAGCGTACCGGTCGGATCGACTACGATGCGATGGAAAAGCTCGCATTGGAACACAAACCCAAGATGATTATCGGCGGAGCTTCGGCTTACAGCCGCGAGTGGGACTACAAGCGCATGCGCGAGATCGCCGACCGCGTCGGCGCGCTGCTGATGGTCGATATGGCCCATACGGCCGGCCTGATCGCCGCCGGACTGCTCGACAATCCGGTCAAGTATGCGCATATCGTCACCTCGACCACGCACAAGACGTTGCGCGGGCCGCGCGGGGGCGTGATCCTGATGGGCGAGGATTTCGACAATCCGTGGGGCGTCAAGACGCCGAAGGGCGAGATCAAGAAAATGTCCGCCATGCTCAACTCGGCGGTTTTCCCCGGCATTCAGGGCGGGCCGCTGGAGCATGTGATCGCGGCCAAGGCCGTCGCGTTCGGCGAGGCGCTCGATCCTTCGTACAAGGAGTACCAGAAGCAGGTGCGCAAGAACGCTCAGGCGATGGCCGAGGCGTTTGCCGCGCGCGGCTATAAGATCGTTTCGGGCGGTACCGACAATCACCTGATGCTGATCGATCTGCGGACGAAGTTCCCCGATCTGACGGGCAAGCAGGCCGAAAAAGCCCTCGTGCAGGCCGATATCACGACGAACAAGAACATGGTTCCGTTCGACAGCCGCTCGCCGTTCCAGACGTCGGGCATCCGTGTCGGTACGCCGGCCATTACGACCCGGGGACTGAAAGAGGACCGGATGGAGACGATCGTATCGCTGATCGACCGCGTGCTCTCGGATATCGATAACGAAACGGAAATCGCTGCCGTCCGCAAGGAGGTGAACGATCTGATGGCGAATTATCCGCTGTTCGCTTGGTAAGAGCTTCCGAAAAACGTATAAGTCGTCGCCGTGTCTCGTTGAGGGGCACGGCGACGATGTTTGAGAGCGTAGGTTTTTTTGCGGCGGACTGTCGGATTGTGTGTCCGGCAGGCAAACGCTTCCGACTTGTCGACCGTTGCACCGCTTACGCTCCCTACATGGTCGGCTTTCGGCAGCATGTCACGGCTCACGAGATTGACGAAAAGTCTTTTCGCCTTCTTTATGCCTTGATTGGTGTGATGACTCTTGCTCAGGCTGACCGGTATCCGGTCATGGCCGATAACTCCCGTGTGTTCCACTGCGAGTTGGTTCGCTTTTCTTTCGATCTCCGCCCTGGCAACCGTCGTCGGTTCGGGATAGAGCGCCAACGGATTCCCGAGATTTTTCTTGTTCGTTTCCATTATATCGGGTTGAACGGTGTTTTCCTTGACAGTCGCGCGTGTTCAGACATATCGATGGCGTGGGGCAGGCAGGTCTTGCATGGGACTGGCCATGACTTGCCCGTCTATGATCGTGGGGTGATTCGCCGGTGTCGCCGGTCGCATGACGACCGCCCGATAACTTTCGGTTATGGCGTATAAGAATTTGGTCGTTCGGAGTTTGCTCCGAATGTCGTTTCTTTGTCCCCCGGTTCATTGACGTAAAAACGTTCCGGATGATGAAAATGAGTGAAGAAAGGGGCAATATGCTGCACGGCGTTCTGTTGATCGCTCTGTTCTCCTGCGCAGCGTTCTATATCGGCGATTTTCCTTGGGTCAAAAGCCTTTCGTTCAGCCCGATGATCGTGGGCATCGTGCTGGGCATGCTCTATGCGAACAGTCTGCGCAACCGGTTGCCGGCTACGTGGGTTCCCGGCATTCTGTTCTGCTCGAAGCGCGTTTTGCGGCTGGGTATCGTTCTGTACGGTTTCCGGCTGACTTTTCAGGACGTGCTGGCCGTGGGCGCTCCGGCCCTGCTGATCGATGCGGTCGTCGTGACCGTCACGATTTGCGGAGGGGTCCTGTTGGGACGGCTGCTGAAGATGGATCGGGGCATTGCGCTGCTCACGTCGGTCGGTAGCGGTATCTGCGGAGCCGCCGCCGTGCTCGGCGCCGAGTCGACGATCCGCGCCAGACCCTATAAAACGGCCGTAGCCGTTTCGACGGTCGTGATCTTCGGGACGATCTCGATGTTTCTCTATCCGGTTCTCTATCGTCACGGTATCGTTTCGCTGACTCCGGAGCAGATGGGCATTTACACCGGAGCCACGCTGCACGAGGTCGCTCATGTGGTGGGGGCGGGAAACGCGATGAACGGGGAGATATCCGATGCGGCGATTATCGTCAAAATGATCCGCGTGATGATGCTGGTGCCCGTGCTGCTGACGATAAGCTATTCTGTTTCGGTTGCGAGAGCCCGGCGGCGTCGGCTTGCGGACAGGCGGTCCTGCGGCGGCGTGACTCGGCGGATCGCCGTGCCGTGGTTCGCGCTCGGGTTTCTGGCGGTGATAGGCTTCAATTCGTTCGGCCTGTTAGGGGAGGCGACCGTATCGTTCATCCATTCGCTGGACACTTTTCTGCTGACGATGGCCATGACCGCTCTGGGAGCCGAGACCAGTATCGAAAAGTTCAAAAAGGCGGGCGCCAAGCCTTTCGTGCTCTCGTTGCTTCTGTTCGTGTGGCTTGTGGGGGGAGGTTGGCTGCTGGTCAAATACATGGCTCCCGCATTGATGTAGGGGCGAGCGATTCTCGTGTTAGCCGGGCGTAAACCGGGAGATTCGGCAATTCTTCTGGCATTCCGTTGCCGTCCGTAACAGGTTTTTTCGGAGACCTCGACCGACGGCGAGTCGCTTCGATCCGGCATGGCGCTTCCCCCGGAACGTCCGGTTTTGCTCCGGCGGGCCGGTTCTTGTGCGACTGTTCTCGCTCTCTCCGTTCTTTCTGCTGTCCTCACTCTATCCCGCTGTCCTTGCTCTTTGCGTTTTCCTCCGTTCACCTTCATTCCCCTTATTCTAGCATTGTCTCGAGAGGAGTTGTACTGCCCGACTTATTTATAACAGCTTGGAACGCTACCATATCGGGATATGCCCTGTATCGGCTATCGCAGTGTTCCGGTGCATGTTGTTTTGCCGTATCGGCATATGGCCGGGCCCCGTCGGGCTGTGATGTTTCTCCCGGACAGGCATTTCCTCCGAAGGAATCCATCCGACCTTTGTCGGGCTTCGGTGTAAGAGGCATGCCTGACCCGAATCGATGGACGGTCCGTAGAACCCCGTTCAGAGACGACGAAGGCCGCGGATTTTCCGCGGCCTTCGTCGGATTCGTATGCGTACGGTTTTATCGAACAGTTAATTGCTGGAATCCTCCGTGAAGCGGCTTGCGTTCCCCGTTCCATATCAATTCTCCCTCGACTCCCTCGGGCAGCGTGATTTCGGCCGACAGAGAACCTTTTTTGCCGACTCGGTATTTTACCGCGATGTCGCCGCGAGGGTGGGGCATCGTGCCCGAAACCTCCTTCAGCTTGCCAAGCGAGGGCTCGATGAGGATGCGCGAGAATCCCGGTCCGTCGCTGTCGATACCGAGGATCGTGCGGAAAAATTCGATGTTCGGGCTCGAGCCCCAAGCATGGCAATCCGAGCGCGACGGTTCGGGCTGTTCGGCCCAGGTCGAGAGGCCCAGTGCCATCTGGTCTTCCCACACCTGCATGTTGTCTAACAGTCGGTCGCCCAGCCCGGCTTTTTTCAGCGCTTGGTTCAGATAGTAGCGGAAATAGATCGTCGTCTGCGTCAGCGTGGTGTCCGCCAGCGTGCGTTCCATGACGGCGCGCGCCTCGTCGCCTTCGACCGCTTCGTTCAGGATCGCCAGCACGTTGACATGCTGCGAATAGTTGCGCCGGTCGCGCGTGTCGGAGAACAGGCCGCGTTCGGCATCCCAATATTTCTCCTTGATCGTCCGCTTGATTGACGAGGCCGTTTCGCGGTAGCGTTTCCCGTACGAGGGTATGCCGAAAGCCTCCTCCATGTCGGCGGCCGCTTCGAGTCCCATGACAAACAGCAGGTCTTGGAACGCGGAATTGCCGTCCTTCTCGCGGAAAGGCTCTCCCGCCTCGAAATTCGATGCCCAGTCGCCGAAAAACCAGTGCGGCACGAATGCGAGCGAGAAATCCTCTTTCAGAAAGCCTTCGTACCACGACAACACTCCCCGGTATGCCGGCAGAAGCGTTTTCAGGTATTCCTCCTCGCCCCGGTAGCGCCAATAGTCGTGTCCCATGCATATCCAATAGAGCGAGAACGACGAGATGAACTGGTGAATGCCCGACGGGTAGCGGCTCATCGTGATGCCGTCCGACACGATCGACTGGCGGCCCTGTTCGATGGCATTGCGCGCCATGTACCGGTCGCGCGTATTGTAGAGCGTAATGAGCGCCTGAATCCGCGTGTCGCCGAAATATTGCAACTGTTCGTAGTAGGGACAGTCCATGTAGGTCTCGTTCGCGCACAGGCGCGCCGTCCGCCAGCCGATGTCGAGCATGCGGTTCAGCTGCGGATGTCCCGGTGCGTCGAACGTTGATGCGCGCTCGAACGGATAGGCCGTGAACGTGCCGTACACGTCGCCGATTTCGAGCGGCTCGTCTTTCGTCTCGATCGTCAGCTGCACGTAACGCCACGTCCGCCACCAAAGCGACGTGAACAGCCGGTCGCTGCCGCCGTCGGGCAGAATGATGTCCTCGTATCCGACGAATTTCTTGCCTTCGATCTCGTCCCGGTTTCCTTTCGACAGCGGGGCGGTGTCCATATAGAGCGCTTCGGCGTATGCGACGGTGATCTGCGAGCCCCGTCCGCCGCTGAACAGCAGCGACAGATAGGCCGTAGTGAGCGAGTCGTTGTCGAGCAGGATGCGGGCTTTCGTGCGGGCCGGAACGGTGATCGAAGCGGCCGAGCGCGGAAAAGCGTCGGGAATCCGAGCGTTTTCCGATTGGCGCACGCGCGAGAAACGGTCCTCGGCGTACTCCATAGGCGGAATCGGAGTCGGGACGAGCAGCCGGCCCGGATAGTCTCGGGCGCCCTTGGCCGCGCCTTCCATGCCGACGCGGGCCGCCGCCCAGGCGGAGTCGTCGTAGTCCGGTTGCTGCCAGCCCCATGGGTAGCGCGACGCGTCGACCCGCTCGCCGGGTCCGGCGGCGAAGTATCCGTAGACTCCGGTCGTGTGGGGGGCATAGGCGTCGTTACGCAGGCATTTCCAGCTGCCGTCCGTATTGGCGCCCTGCTCGTCGGGGCCGTTGCCCTGAACGATCAGTCCGGTCTGATTGAAGCTGATCTGCGCGATCGGCTTCCATTCGACGAAGTTCCACACTTCGGCGGCCAGCGTATTGTCGCCTTGCCGTAGCCAGGGCGACAGGTCGACCGTCTCGTAGTTCCAGTTGTAGATGTCGCCTCGGGCGGGACCCAGACTGACCAGATGTCCGTTGACGTAGAGCTTGTAGCGGTTGTCGGCCGATACGTGCACGACGTATCGTTCCGGTTTCGACGGCAGATTCAGCGTCTTGCGGAAGACATAGACGCCATAGGCGTTCAGCGGTTCTCCGGGGACGGAGATCCACCGCGCGTCCCATCGTCCTTCGGTCCAGCGGGGGGCGATGTCGCTTTGGCGGTAGCCTTCGAGGTGGATCTGGGCGCCGGCTGTCGCGGCCGCCAGCAGAGCGAGCGTAAGCAGAAACAGTTTTTTCATCGGTTCGGGTTCATTGGTTTCTCGGGTTCGTTTTCCTCGGCGCATGCGTCCAGCGCTTCGAGTAGCGGTCCGCGCACGGTTTTGGGCAGGCTTCCGGCCACCAGACGATACGAATCGACGACCCATTCGCGGATCAGTTTTTCCGGCAGGTCGCCGTCGATGCGTACCGTATTCCAGTGGCGTTTGTTCATGTGCCAGCCCGGCGTCACCTCGGTGTACCGCTCCCGGAGCGCGATCGCATGATCGGGATCGCACTTGACGTTGACGGCGCGACCGTCGGTCATGTCGGCGAGCAGGAACATTTTGCCCGCTACCTTGTAGACCAGCGTCGTCTCGTCGAAAGGGGTCGTTTCCTCGCTCTGAGGCAGAGACAGGCAGAGTTCGCGTACGTCGAGTATATCCATATGGACGCATTTATCGGACGTTCGGATAGTTCCCGCCCCTCGCTTTGCCGTTCGCGGTAAACCGTATGGGCCGGGCCAGATAGGTCCGAAAACAAAAATAGAAATAAAAACGGGATTTTGAAACGCGGCTTTGCTTCATTTCATTCGCTCCGTAATCGGTTCGGTCCTCTGCCGTATCGTTTCGGGGCCGGTTGCACGGGTTGTCCGCGACACGACCGCTTGCGGAGACCGTGTGCGGTTTTTGCAGGCTTTCCCTCCGTAAATTCGCGAGCGAGAAAGAAATACGCAATTACCCGTAGAGTTTAATAACCTAATTCAAAAAGCAATGAAAAAAATTATCTTAGCTCTGTCAGCCATCGCGCTGGTTGTTTCTTGTTCCCAGTCACGGAAGTGGACCGACAAGGAGAGGGACGAGGTCCGCAAAGTCGTGCGCGACCGCCATGACCGTTCGGCTATCCGCCACATGGAGGCGAAAAATTACACGAATCTCGAGGAATGGGTCGTGACGACGATCGAGGAGACGTATCCCGACTACAATCGCTTCGACAAACTGACCGGCAAGACCGATACGGTGGACGCCGTGATCGTCGACTGCCTCGGATTCACGATCGGTCCCAACTACGAGAATCTTCCGCTGCTGTTCCCCTACGACCAGTTGCAGCAGGCCGGTATTCTTCCCGCCGGTTTGTCGAACGATCAGGTCAAATCGTTCTACGGTTGTCTGACCGGCAAGATCAAGGAGTTGTACCGTACGCCCGATCTGTTCACCATCGCGTTGTTCGACGAGCCCGGAGTTCCGACCGAGGTGGCCGATGCGATGCAACAGTGCGCGTCGATGGTCGTATCGCCGGCCGATCAGGCCAAGGCCGATGCCAAAGCCAAAACCGATGCCAATAGCGCGCCTGCCCAGAACGGTAAGTAGCTCGGAACGTATCGGAAAAATCGGAAACGAGGCTGCAGGTTCTGCCTGCAGCTTTTTTCTGTTCGGCGATCCGGATAGAAACGGTCCGGAGCAGGCGATCGGAGAGCGCTCGGACGCTTTTCTGAGACTCGTAGGGGAGGGCGGAAGTAAAGGCACGGACTCCGATCTTACATTCTGAGGCGACGCCAATCGACCGTGCAGGGTAAGTCGAAGCCCGTGCTGTGCACAAGCTTCAACTGTCTATTTTCCTGCTCTATCGGGTGAATGGCGTCTTTCAGAATTGGAATAAACAGTTCGAGCTTAAATCTCGCGTATGTCTATATTCGGTTATCTCATCCGTTCATATCGTGCAAAGGTAATCAAAACGATTTTTCGCATAAAGAGCAACGTCGAATATCGACAACATAAGATATCAGGGAACGCCTGCGGCCGGATTGCGGAGATTCGGGGTATGCAGGCGCTCTATCCGGCAGCGGTCGTATCCGTGCAGATAGCAGAAGTCCCTGATCTCGTCTTCTTTCGCTTTGCGCACGTAACGATATCCGTCCGGCAGGTATTCTCCGTAGCGGAGGCCGCACGGCCGATGCTGGACCGCCTCGAGTTTGATTTTCCCTCGGTCCATGCAGTCGAACAGGCCGTACAGGCCGCATTCGGGCCTATCTTTCCTGGATTCGGTGAACAGATACACCGTTCCCGGCTCGAAACGGAATCGGTTCACTCTCCGCATGGCTCGTCGGAATGGACTGTTTCGCGGACGGGCTCGTCCTGACCGAGCGGCGAGGTGTCGATCTTCCGGGCCCGCAGAAAGGTCTTGTAGGTGATGCCGAATCGCGGCTCGACGTGGCGACGGTATACCGCGCTCAGGTTCCGGTCCTGTCTTCCTGGTTCGTAATGCCGGGAAACGATTCGTTGTATTTCCCGCGCTCGTTTCAAGTACGATGTCTGATGTTTCATAGGTTTTGATTTTAAACGGTTAGTAAATTTATTACGAACGGATGCCTGAATTTCGGAACTCCGGTGCTTTTCGAGAAATAGTTATGTCAAAAAAGCCATAGTTTCTTGGGCTTTGCGACTATGCCGGGACCGGATACGGAAATCCTCGGCCTGTTTTCGGTTCATGTTCCTATGGGGCTCTTTCGTCCGGGGCACGCGGCGGCTTTTGTACGATGAAGTGATGTGAACTTTTTGTTTTCGTGAATTTTTCAATGATTAAAAGTGTAGAAAAATAAGATTGTTAAATAGTTTTTCGATTGGAAGCAGCCGTGTCAAATCGGTCGAATACCGTCCTGATGCCGGCTTTTCCAAGGTCTTTGAACATAGTGCGATGATCCTTTCAATGTTGTGTATATCACGGTATTTTCCTGATGTCTAGGGGGATACATGACCAACAGAAGCTCTTGCCTGTCCGTTAGATAGAGGGCATTGGTCGTTTCCTGTTTCTGATTCCTTAGAGTATCCGACCATTTCACAGCCCCGGAGTGCAGTCGTGTGGCTTCCGTCCGGATCAACACTGGGCATATCCGATTCCGTACGGTATCTGTCAAGCCGGTGAGGCGACATGGATTTCCACTGACCCGTCTTGCTCCGTTTATATAACGATGGGACGCGGTACCATATGTCAGCACCTTACTGCTAAACAGTGCTCATTGACAACCCGTCTTGAATTTATACAAAATAGCGTTTACCGCTTCAATGAAGCGACTTTGAGTGACATAACCACGTTTGTCACGGAAAGGTAGGGCGATATCTCATTTTTATCGTATCTTTATCAAATGTGTAGATCGGACTTTTTTATATGAGTTTGGTTACTCGCATATACAGTGATTAATTCAATTTGTACGCATATTGATACGTATTTAAGAATCCAACATAAACTTAGTCGCTTCACCGCAAGCGTCAAAATATAGTAACTCTAGACAAAAACCTTGTGAAATTATGGCAATATCCCGTTTTTGGAATCAACTGTATTCTGCCATCGTATTTCTTTTGGTCTGTGGGATGGTTTCCACTCTTTCTGCCAAACCCAATCAAAAAAAACTTCCGCAAACAGGAAAAGCTATTTTGCACTTTCGCCCGGAAGGAATGAAAGCCGGAGACGTAATTCCCTTTTTCTGGAAAGGGTCTTATCACCTTTTCTATTTAGAAGGCCCAGATTGGGGGCATATCGTTAGCCAAGATCTTTTGCATTGGCAAGAACTTCCCAAGGCTTTAGTGAAAGGGGCCGATCCCCAAGGGCCAGACTGGGAAAGTATCTGGACCGGAAGTATTGTCGAACATAACGGCACATTCTTTCTTTTCTACACCGGTAAGAACAGCAATGATCCGCTCGGAGACCAAAAGGTCATGCAGGCCAGAAGTACTGATCTGATTCATTGGGAAAAACATCCGGAGTATACTTTTTACGCCGATGGGAAGATCTACTGGAACAAAACCATAAACGGAGCGATCGACAACAAACAGATTTATCATCATCAAGCATTCAGGGATCCGCATGTGGTGTGGAATCCCAAAGAGAAGATTTGGTGGCTTGCCTTGCACTCTGTTTCGACAGACGGCTCTTCTCCGAACGTCGGACTTTACACCTCTACCGACCTGACCCGCTGGACACCCCATACTCCTCTTATTATCTATCCAAACTCTGTTTCAGGAGATTGTCCGGACGTATTCGCGTTGGACGATCTATGGAACGTCAATTGTGCCGACTATCATTATATGCAGGTCGATAAGACAGGAACACTCAACCCGAAAATACGCCCATACGATTGTGGCGATCTTCGCGTTGCCAAAACCATGTACGATGGGAAACGCCGCATTCTGATCGGATGGATCGGCGATTATAAGGACTCTTCTGATAATGGGAGCTATGAATGGGGCGGCAGCCTCAGTATGCCTCGCGAACTATATGCTGACGAAAACAATCAATTATGCCAGCGTCCTGTTAAAGAGGTATTACGCCTATTCTCCGAAACGAAATTTCAGGCAAAGAATGTAGATTTGAACACTGCTATATCTATTCCCCAAAATTATCTGCTTACAGCCACATTGGACCCCGACACAACACGACCTGTGGCTACTATAAATTTTCGAGAATCTGCCGACGGTGACGAGGCCTATCGATTAACTATCGATTTTAACACCCAAGAAATCAGTATCGGTAGCAAATACAAAACATATAAACGAAGTTGCGATTTCGATCCTCTGAAACCGTTGCGTGTACAACTCTTTATCGACGGAACGATTGCCGAGTGCTTTATTGACGATGCCTATTGTTTCACTATGCGTATCTACGATTTGACCGAAGGCAATCTCTCTTTTTTATCTACATCTCCGGAACTAACCGTCGGAAAAGTTTCTGTTAAAACAATACGATAATCTATATACAACCCAAGAGAGAGCCGGAAGAATAATCTAATCTATCCGGTTCTCTTTTTATTGTCTGTTAATCAATTATTCTCCAGAAACCATATTGTCGTAATCGTCCTTTGCGCCAACAATGATCGAATTAAATTCGCGTTGTCCGGTATCTGCAGGTATCAAGTGACTGCAAATCTCATTTTCTTTCAGGTCTTCCAACGGATCGACTTTTCCGAAGATTGCAGCTGCATTCAGTACTTCCGTTATCTTCAGGTGCGATGCCCGACATAAAGCTGCTTGTCTGCCATGCTGCCCGCGTAATACTATGAAGTACTTGATTCGAAGAAGATGGAATAATTCGCGCATTTGCATGAGTTTCAAATCTTCCCGTTTAAGCATCGAATTCTCATTGCGCAACTTACGCAATATAACGATTATACCCGGTTTCATTACTTCGAATCTCCCGTATCCGTTATAATAGCCTTGTCGTAAAGTTCATCGTTGAAATTCAGACCCCTGCTTGTCGACGATCTATTCCTCCATCAAACGCGTATCTCCCGGATCTCCGATTTTCACATTGTTCTTCATCTGAATGTTTGCAGGGAAAGTCTCTGCCTTTTTCGCGCAAGGCCTTCCGCCTCGCTGCGAGACGCCGAGGCGGATATCAGAATATGGATTCAGTGAACACCTACGTACAAAGCAAAAACGGCTCGGATCGTCGTCGGCTTTTTGCTCTTCGCGGTCGCGGCGGTCGTTTCCTTTTGGAATGCGCTCCGAGCTTGGGCCGGATCGGATTATTGGCCGGTATGCTTTGCGGGGGAGTGCTCCCATGAGCTTGGCCCGTTTGTCTTTTCTCCGTTCGGGGGGCCTCTCGCGGGTCCGGCGCCCTCAGACGCCCTGTCGCTTGTATATCGTTCCGTCTTTGACGATCAGCAGAAAGTTTTTTTCCGGCTCGGTCAGCAGTTCGATATTCTCCAGCGGGTTGCCGTCGACGAGCAACAGATCGGCCAAGGCGTCCGTCTCGATCGTTCCGAGCGGGCCCGGATAGGGATTCCTGCGGCCCGACAGGGCGAGCAGCTCCGCGTTGTCGCGGGTTACCATTTTCAGTATTTCGTAGTTCGAGAACCAGCGGGCCAACTTGGCGATTCCTCGGTTCTGGTCCTTGGCTTTGGCCGGGTTGAACAGCAGGTCGGTTCCCCACGCGAGCCTGACGCCGTACTTTTTTGCGAGCTTGTACGTGTTGTCCGTGCCGGCGACGATCATCTCGTGCTTGCGCTGTTGTTCTTCGCTCGGGTAGGTGTTGTCGTCGGCCGTGAACGGCTGCATGCTGAGCCATACGCCGTTGTCGGCGATCATTTTCATCGTCTCCTCGTCGATCAAGTGTCCGTGCTCGATGCTTTTCACTCCGGCTCGGATCGCCTGCCTGATTCCCTCGGGGACGTAAACGTGCACCATGACGTATGTGCCGGCGTTTTCGGCCGCATGGACCGCCGTCCGGACCTCCTCCTCGAAGAACTGGACGTCCTCGAGCCGGTCGTACAGCGAGGCGGCGCCGCCTCCTACCATCAGCTTGATCTGGCTGGCGCCCAGTCTCAGGTTGTTTCTTGCGGCGACGGCGACGGCGTCCGGACCGTCGGCGATCGTCGCCGCTCCGATCATTTCGGTGTGGGTCGGATCGCAGCACTCGAACGGCCGGGGAATGTCATAGACGGCCCGGAAGTCGCCGTGACCGCCCGTCTGCGAAATCATCGAGCCGCTGGGGAATATCCGGGGGCCGGCGACGATTCCCTCGTCGATCGCGCGCTTCAGGCCGAAGACCGGTCCTCCGGCGTCCCGGATCGTGGTGAATCCCCGCAGCAGTGTTCGTTCGGCTTCGCGTCCGGCCTTCAGTTGCGTGTAGGACTCGTCGGCCGTCATCAGGTCCATCGTCGTGTTCGGGGCGAGAAAGGCATGCCAATGCGCGTCGATCAGTCCCGGCATCAGGAACTTTCCTTGACCGTCGATCACCTCGACCGGCCGGTCCCGATCAGAACCGATCGGTTCTGTCGAGACCGTTCGAATCCGGTTGCCGTCGATCCGGACGCTTCCTCGGACGGTGCTTTCTTCTTTGCCGTTGAATATGACGACGTTGTTCAGTATGATGCTCTTCGTTTCCCGAGCGGTTCGTTGCGGAGTCATGGCTGTCGGTCGTTTTACGCTATTCCTTACAGCATATCGTGTGCCATGTGTCGGACGAAAAGAGGGGAAAGGCGTCTTGCCGCATATCGCTCGGACGCTGACCGCAAGAGGTCTGGGCGATAAAAAAAGCCGCAGAGGGAATCTGCGGCTTTTTTCGGATGAAAAATAGAAAAAATCAGTATCTTTTTATAAATACAGAATCTTATCCTATTACGGAAACGTTCACGGCCTGCTCGCCCTTCTTGCCTTCGCTCACTTCGAACTCGACGTTCTGGCCTTCTTCCAAACCGCGGAACCCTTCCTTGTTAATACCCGTGTAGTGTACGAAAATGTCACTACCTGCCTCGGTCGTGATAAAGCCATAACCTTTGGCCGAATCAAACCACTTTACTGTACCTTTCATAAAAGTTGAATTAGAATAACATTGCAAAGAAAATCAAAAAGTCCGGAAATCCAATAGAAAAAGAGTTTTTATTTTCATAAAACCGTCGGTCTCCGCCCCCTTGTCCTCACGGACGGATGCGGTCTTTCCCGCCGGCTGTTCCATATGGGAAATATGGGAGTCCGAATCCTTCGGCGATTTCCGCTCGGATCGTCCTGCCCGGCTTTATTCCGCTTGGGATTTCCTGTTATCTTTCCGCTTCGGAGACGGGCGGCTGCAGGCTTCCCGATGCCGGCCCGGACAACTCGTTCGCTCTCCTTTTGAGCGCGGCTTCCGTTTCCGGCTCCGGTTCCAGCCGAAGCGCCGTGCCGTAATAGTTTTCAAAAAATCCGGTCAGTCTGCCGAGGAAGTGTTCCGTCGTTTCCTGCTCTCCGGTCAGCGAGGCCAGATTCATGACCGGACTCGGAACCGACGCGACTTTCCGACCGCGCTTCGAGACGTCTCCGCGAAGCGCTCTGTCCAGCGCGCCGAGGTCCGTTCGGTGCAGCAGCGTGCCGTGGAAAAGTATCCGCGTACGTGCGACATGCGAGGCGGTCCCCGAGATTTTGTAGCCGCCGACAAGCAGCTCCTTGCGTTCTCCCGAGACGGCCTCGACGCCGAGCGGTCGCAGCGCGTCGATGATCGGCGTGGCGAAATCGCGGTCCAGAACGGGCCTTTCGTCTTTGTCTACGATAAAAGCGTAATTGATGTTTCCGTAGTCATGGTAGACGGTTCCGCCTCCCGAAAGGCGCCGGACTATCTCGATGCCGTGCCGCAGACAGTAATCGGTGTCTACCTCCGCTTCGATCCGCTGGTTGCGTCCGACGATGACCGACGGCCGGTTGATATAGAAGAGCAGAACGTCCCCTAAGGGACGTTCTGTCAACAGATGCTCCTCCAACAGTCCGTTCAGGACAGGGGAGTCCGATATGCTTCTTACGAGCCGCACGGCCGCTATTTGACGTGGAATGCGACGCGAAGGTCTTCGACTTCCTTGTCGTTGATCGGTTTCAGCTCGCCGATCGGAGCCGCCATGATCAGCGACTTGGCGCTGAACTCGGCTACCTCCAGACGGTCGAAGGTCTGCAACAGCCCGTCGCCGGTGATCAGCACCGAGTCGTTGGCCAGCAGTACGGCCGGAACGCTCTTCAGCGTGTCGGAAATCTTCTTGTTATCCTCGTACTGCACGCCGAACGGAATGATCGGGGTGTCTTTGAGGAAAATCCAGCTTTCGGGGATCGTGCGCACGTTGAACTTGACGCCCGACGTGCAGAAGCCCATCAGGTGCGGAGGCTGCGTGATGATGATCGAGTTGATCTCAGGATGGCTTTGGTAGATCTCCTGATGCAGGGCGACCGAGCGGCTCGGAATCTTGCCGGCCTCGACCATGCCGTTCTTAACCTGCACGATGTTGCCCGGCTCGATATCCCAGCGCGGAACGCCCGGAGGCGTAATCAGGAAGTCGTTGCCCCGCCAGCGCACCGAAACCGTACCGTAAGAACTGATCATCAGGCCCTGATCGCAGGCGCGACGCACCATTTTCACGATCAGGCTGCGGATCGCCCGCTCGTCCGACGGATAGGTGACGCCCATGAAGTGCGGATAATCCGTAGGAAGCGACTTTTCGTGCTGCTCGATCTGGTCGTCGGTCAGATACGTGGGCTCGCCCAGCGTCTTGGCGTTGATGACCGTGCGGGCGCAGAACTCGAGCGTCTCGAAGCGCTGGTACGCGTCCATCAGGTCCTCGCCGCACAGCACGACGCCGTGATTCTCCATGATGACGGCTTTGTAGTCGGGGTGATTCTTGAACTCGGCGGCGATTTTCTGACCGAGGCCCTGACTGCCCGGAACATCGTACGGCGCGAAACCGATCTTACCGCAAACGCGCTTGGCCTGCGGAATGATGTTCGTATTGGGTATCTGGTGCGTGATGCTGAACGATACGAGTGCGGGCGGATGCGCGTGGATGACGGCGGTCATTTTCGGACGCATCTCGTAGATGGCCTTGTGGAAAGGAAATTCCGAAGACGGCTTGTGCGGACCGATGATCGTTCCGTCCGGCTTCACGCAGATGATGTCTTTCGGGGTCAGCGATCCCTTGTCGATACCGCCCGGCGTGATCCAGATGTCACCGTTCTCGTCTTTGATCGAGATGTTGCCTCCCGAAGTGGTAGTCAATCCGCTCCGGTAGATGCGACTGATGACGACCGTGATCTGGTCGGCAGGATGCATCAGCTTGGTGTCTAACTGTTTCATAACCTAATTCATTGTTCTTTCGGCCCCTCGGCCGAAAAGTTGTTTATTTTAACTAACCTAATCGTGTATCCTTTCTCTTGGGGTTCCGCTCCGGCGGCGCGCGCCGCCGGAGCGTTGCCTTATTTCCGAACTACAGCTTGTCGGCATGGGCCAGCAGATAGGCTTCCGCCTCGGTGTTCCACAGCCCCTTGTGCTGCTGGCAGAGCTTGTGCAGCTCGGCGTAGACCGGATTTTCCTTGCCTTTGGCCTCGAACTCGGCGATCGGGGTCAGCGGCATGTCGATATGCGTGTATATCAGTTTCTTGCCTCCCGGTATGCTCGGCAAATTCAGCGTCGTGTCGATTACGGCGTTGATACCGCCTACGTGCGTGACCAGACCGGCCGGATCGAGCCCCTCATTCATCATGGCGAGGGCCTCCTTCATGTCGTCCGTGTTGCCGCCGCTGGTTCCTACGACGTGGGTGTAAGCATAGTGCACGTTATAGAAATTGAACGGAGCCTTGAAGTCGGTCTTGGCCGGACCGGCGAAGAAGTTCAGACAGCCGTCGAACGACAGAATCGCGTCGGCCTGCTCGACGACTGCGGCTACCGGCGCGAATACGAACACGTCGTTGTAGCCCTTCCCGTCGGTCAGCGCTTTCAGGCCCTCGACCGGATCGGCCATGCTGCCCGTGTTCACGTATTTCAGCTCGATGCCGTTCTTGGCCGCTTCCTCGGGCGAGTAAAGCGAGGCGGCGCGGTCCAGCCGCGTCTGGTCGATGTCGGTCACGACCATCAGCTTCGGCTTGCGGTCGGTGCGGTGAATCGCATAGTTGATCGCGGCGAGACCCATCGGGCCGACGCCGGCCAGAATGGCCATGTTACCGCCCTGCTTGATCTCCATGTCGTGCTTGTACGATCCGGGCGTGATATGATAGTTGGCGTGCATCGCGCCGATCACGCACGACAAGGGCTCCGACAGCGAGGCGGGGTAGTAACCCTCGCCGGTGAACGGCAGCAGGCATCCCTGCTCCATCACTTCGTTCGGAATCACGACGTAGGTCGCGTCGCCGCCGATGAATCGGTACGAGTAACCCGGCGCGCTCAGCACGCCGACGGGGCCTTTCTCGTAGTTGAGCGCGGGTTGGATCGAGAATTTGTCGCCCGCCTTGAAACGGCCGCTCCACTTGCTGCCCACCTCGACCAGCTCGCCCGCGAACTCGTGTCCGATGATAACGGGATTCTGGGCGATGTCGCGCGGAACCCGCTTGTGGATATCTGCCTCGTGCGAGGCTTTGTACGACGACATGCAGATGCTGTCGCAAACCACCTTGGCCAGTATCTCGTCGTCCTTTATTTTCGGCAGCTCGAACTCCTCCAGCCGGAGGTCGTTCTTACCGTAGAGTCTTACAGCTTTCGTTTTCATGTGTTTTTGGTTTTAAGAGTTTTGCAGCAAGGCTTCACATGAAACATCCGAATTTTCCCGCAAAGATATGCATTATATTCGTTCCGTGCGAATTTTTGCTGCGATATGTGTCGGAATCGCATTATCGAATCGTTAAGCATTCGCCCCGGCTTCTCTCCGTGCCGGAAAGCCGGGGCGGATACCCGGTTTAGCTCAGCATCACCTGCCCGCCGGTCACCGGCACGGCCTGACCCGTTTCGCAGGTCTGCTCGATCAGGTACAGCACGGCCTTGGTGACGTCTTCCGGGCCGGTTCCCTTGCGCATCGGCACTTGATCCATGTAGTACTTTCGGACATCTTCGACCGTTTTGGCTCCCGGGACCTTTCCTGCGTGCAGATATTGCAGGAACAAGCCGTTCTCGGGGTTCGACCACAGCGGCCCCTCGTAGAAATTGCCCGGGCAGACCGCGTTGACCTTGATGCGGAACGGCGCCAATTCCAGCGCGAACGACTGCGTGAGACCCACGCCGCCGAACTTGCCACCGGCGTAGGCGAAGTTGGCTTTCGAGCCGCGCAAGCCCGATTTGGAGTTGATCTGAATGATATCGCCGTAGTTGTCCTCGGCATACTTGTTCTGGAGCTTCATCACGCGCGATGCGGCCTGAGCGCAGTAGAAGTAGGCGTTGTAGTTGATTTTCGTGACGAACTCGAAGTTTTCCGGAGTCATTTCCTCCAACCCGCCTGCGCGCAGCACGCCCGCGTTGCTGACGAACACGTCCAGTCCGCCGAAGCGGCAAACCGTCTCGTGGATCAGGTTGCGCAGGCTCTCCGTGTCGGCTACGTTCGTCTTAACGAAGATGGCGCGGTTGCTCCGGGCCATGCCGTTGAGTCGCTCGGCCGTCGCCGCTCCGACCGTCTCGTTCAGGTCTGCCACGACGATATTGGCTCCCTGCTGGATCAGGCAGCGGGCGATGCCCTCGCCGAAGCCCTGAGCGGCTCCGGTCACGATGATCGTCTTGTTCTCGACGCGTCCCGATGCGCCGCCCGCGCTGACCTTGCGGCGATAATTTTCCACTTCCCAGTTGTCGATGAAGTCGATCTGGCGCTGGGTCATCGGGTGCTCGCCTCCGAACGACTGGGCGATCGCGGCGATCTTCATCATGTCCTCGTACACGTCCAGAATAATGTCGCAGCCTGCGGCGTTGTCGCCGACCGCCACCAAGCCGATACCCTTGATGAGCAGCACCTTCGGCGTATAGCCGTTCGCTGCGACGTATTGCTCGATCTGCGTTTGGGCCTGCTCGAGCAGCGCTTGCTTATCGGCGGCGGCGAGATAGATGTATTTCGACTTGCAGTAGACGATCGCGTCGGGCGAGAAGGGCGCCGCAACTTTCGCATATTCGCTTTCGGACGAAGCATAACGCTCGATCAGCGCGTTGTTGCGGACGCGGAGCGTCTTGATTCCTTGCTTGCTGAGCATCATGCGGATAGCCGGGAGCACTTCCTGCACGCAGTCGCATACCGGCTTGTCGCCTTCGGGCAGCGATACGCCGGCCGCCTTCTCGATCGTCGAGAGCACGCGGTCGTAAATGGCCTCGACCTCGGCCGTCGTGTCGGCGCCGACGAAGATGCCGTGATTCTGCAGCAGCAGAATGGCGGGTTCCTTGCCGAATTTGGCCTTGTAGGCTTTGATCCGGTCGTCCACTTCCTTGAACAGCACGTATCCCGGATCGGTATACGGGATATATACGGCCTCGTCGCCGAACAGGCGGGCCGTTTCGGCCTCGGCGTTCTGTCCGCACATCAGGCCGTTGACCATCGTCGGATGCAGATGGACGATGAACGCGGCGCTCAGTGCGTTGTGCATCGAGGTCTCGACCGACGGGCGGCGGTCCTTCGTGATGCATGCGGCCGCCAGGTCGTTCTTGACTTCCTCCTCGCGCGCGGCCGTATCCGCCGGGTAGGTTTTTTCCGGGATGACGTTCAGTTTCTTGCGGTCCAGCACGGCGAAGCCGTCTTCGGTGATCGTCGCCAGCGCGCATCCGCTGGCCTTGACCCACAGCTTGTCGGCATTCTTGTACGAGGTGTTGCCGCCTCCCGCGATCACGTAGCGGCTGTCGCGGCCGTACTTGCGCGATATTTCGATCAGTTGTTCTATCTCTTTCATTTTCTTTTCGGTTGTTAATGATTGCGTTTCGCTTCGGCAGGATGACCCTGCCGGGCTTCGTTCACGCGACGGCCGGTCTTACCGGATGGCCGCCTTGATTACGCTGTCGCCGTGCTTGATGTATTCGTCGCGCTTGTCGATGTCGGCCTTGCCCCGGCTGTCGACGTAGCCCTGCATGCCGCTGGCTACGATGTCCTGATGGGCCGCCATGACGCATGCGCCGCAGTAGTTGATGTACTTGAGCCGCTCGGTCAGGGGAACTCCGCCCCGGGCGAAAAGCTCGATCGGCTCCATCGCGGGCGTATTGTGCTCCGAGCCGAACGTGACGACGAACCCGTTGTCGTGCAGGTAGCCTGCGTATTTTTCGAGCACCTCCACGCTGTTGCGCGTCGTGATGAACTCGACCGAGAAAATGCCACGCTCGCGGAGCGTCTCGGCCGTTTTCACGACGTCCTGCTCGAAGTCGGTGAAGCCGCCCTTCGCGTCGTCGGCCAGAAACGGATAGGTCGGGATACCTCCCGCCGCCAGAATGATCTTGCGGACGGTCTCCATAGGCAGGAACGCCTTGGGGTCCTCGGGCACGAAGGCCGCGCCTCCCGCCTTGAGCAGGTTGCCCCGGATCTCGTTCTCGACGGCCGCGTGGTCGGCTACGTCCGATTTGAGCGGCTTGCCGCCGAAAATCTTCTCGAAGAAGGCGGCGATCGCTTTCGGCTCGTTTTTGAGGTGCTCGTATGCGGCCAGACGCAACGCCTTGGCCAAGTGACGCTCGCGGATCGATCCTTTGGTCAGCGTCCGCTCGATTTCCTTGAAGTCGAGCTCGAATCCTGCATCGTACGAACGAAGTACGTCGTTCAGCTTGCCGCACATCGTTTCGACCTGAGCGTTCGACTCGGCACGCACCGCGGCCAGCTGCGAGGCGTACGGCTCGGCCAGTTCGACCGGATAGGCGAGGCCCTTGCCGCTGAGGTAGGTGCGGCCCGGATTGTTCGGGTCGTTGACCCGTACGCCGGCGGCCTGATCCTGTTGCTGGAGGCTGATGAACTCGATGTTGAACAACGGGAACAGCTTCCGGCTGCGGCATCCGTCGTTCCACTCCTTGTAGCCGTCCATCGAATAGAAGTCGTTGACGCCGACGACGCGGACGTTTTCGGCCACGGCCCTGTCGAGCGCGTCGGTCAGCTTGTCGAACGCGCTGAACGAGTAGGGCGTATGCAGATGGGCGTTGACATTGACCGCCTCGATCTTGTTTCTTTTCGTTGAATCCATAGGTTCGTTTTTCGGTTGAATGGTAGAAAGTGACAAAAGGCCACACGGACATTTGTTGAATATCTATGCGACCTTTTGTCTGAAGATGAAACCCGTTACAGGTCCTTAGATACCCTCCTTGGCGCGTCGGATCTGTTCGGCCTCGGTGAAGTTGCGCGTCGGAACGTGCCCGGGCAGCGGAACGATCTTCTCGTGGATGATGTCGATGAAGCTGTCCACCTGCGGGAAGAAAGCGTATTCCAGCTCATAGGCCGGCGTGATCCAGTCGCGTGAACCGAGTACGACGGCCGGTGCGTCCAAGTAGTCGAACGCCAGCTCGTTGACGTTGCGTGCCAGATCGTTCAGGAACGATCCGCGGGCCGTCGCGTCGCCGGCGATCACGATGCGGCCGGTCTTCTTGACCGAAGCGAGCACCTTCTCGTAGTTGAACGGAACGAGCGAACGGGCGTCGATCACTTCGGCGCTCATGCCGTATTTCTCCTCGAGCACTTTGGCCGCCTCGAGCGCGCGGTAGAGCGTGGCGCCGATCGTCAGGATCGTGATGTCCTTGCCCTCGCGCTTGATGTCGGGCTCGCCGAGCGGAATCTCGTAGTAGCCTTCCGGCACGCCGCCTTCGTGGAACTGCTCTCCCACGTCGTAGATACGCTGGCTCTCGAAGAAGATCACCGGGTCGGTTCCTTGCAGCGCGGCGTTCATCAGACCCTTCGCGTCATACGGAGTAACCGGGAACACGACTTTCAGGCCGGGAATGTGAGCCGCGAGCGAGGTCCAGTCCTGCGAGTGCTGAGCGCCGTATTTCGATCCGACCGAAACGCGGACTACGACCGGCATTTTCAGAATGTTGCCGCTCATGGCCTGCCACTTGGGCAGCTGGTTGAACACCTCGTCGCCGCAGCAGCCGAGGAAGTCGCAGTACATGATCTCGGGAATCACGCGACCGCCGCACATGGCGTATCCGATCGCCGTGCCGATGATGGCCGCTTCGGCGATCGGGGCGTTAAACAGGCGGTGGTACGGCAGCGCCTCGGTCAGGCCGCGGTAGACGGCGAACGCGCCGCCCCAGTCGCGGTTCTCCTCGCCGTAGGCAATCAGCGAGGCATCCTTGTAGAAGCGGTCGATGATCGCCTCGAAGATACCGTCGCGCAGTTGGAACTGCTTCATCTTCGAGAACGGCTTGCCGTCCTTGTCGAACGCGAAGCGCTCTTTCTTGGCGATCTGCTGCACGCGGGGATTCTCGCTCATCGGATGGTTCACGTCGGGCTTGGCGTCCGACAGCGAGTCGATCGACTGGTTCGAGAACATCATCGTGCCCAGCAGTTCGGGTTCCTTGTGCAGGTCCATGCGCGGCGACAGTTCGTCGTCGATGGCCAGCTTGAAGGTCTCGAACATGATATCCTTGATTTCCTTGGTCATGGCGTCCAGATCGGCCTGCGTAGCCACGCCGGCGGCGATCAGCTCCTTGCCGAATGCTACGATGCAGTCCTGAGCCTCCCATGCCTCGATTTCCTCTTTCGTGCGGTACGACGAGGCGTCGGAGGGCGAGTGGCCGCTATAACGGTAGGTCAGCACGTCGATCAGCACGGGGCCGTCCTTTTCCTTCTCGAGGATCGCTTTCTTGCGGCGGTAGCAGTCGATTACGGCCAGCGGATTGTAGCCGTCGACGCGCTCGGCGTGCATCTGGGCCGGGTTGACGCCGGCACCGATACGGGCCGCGAAGTCGAAGCCCATCGTCTCGCCGCGAGTCTGTCCGCCCATGCCGTACTGGTTGTCCATGATGTTGATGATCACCGGCAGGCCGCCTTTCATCTCGTCCGACCACAGCTGCTTGAACTGGTCCATCGCGGCGAAGGTCATGCCTTCCCACACCGGACCGCGGGCCATCGACGCGTCGCCCAGGTTGGCTACGACGATGCCCGGCTTGCGGTTCACTTTCTTATAGAGGGCTGCGCCCACGGCGATGCTGCCGCTGCCGCCCACGATCGCGTTGTTCGGATAGATGCCGAACGGCGTGAAGAACGTGTGCATACTGCCGCCCAGACCCTTGTTGAATCCGGTCGTGCGGGCGAATACCTCGGCCAGCGCCCCGTAAAGCAGGAAGCGGATACCCAGCTCTTTGGTCGTGCCGCCCTTGAACGCCTTCTTGGCGACGTTTACGGTGGCGCCGTCCCAGAACTCGTTCATGATCTTCTCGAGGCTCTTGTCGTCCAGCAGCTCGATCGCGCGCAGACCCTTGGCGAGAATTTCGCCGTGGCTGCGGTGCGATCCGAAAATGAAGTCGTTGATGTCGAGCATATAGGCCATGCCGACGGCTGCGGCTTCCTGACCGGCCGACAGGTGGGCGGGGCCCGGGTTGTTGTACTCGACGCCGTTGTATCCTCCGGTCGTCTTGACGAGCTGCAGCATCGTCTCGAACTCGCGGATCACGACCATGTCGCGGTAGATCCGCTTCAGGTCGTCCTTGGTGAAATGCTTGGCCTTGAGCTCGTCCTTGACCGTCTTGTTGTACTGGTTGACGGGAATCGGCGTGAACGTGATCTCGCCCGGTTTCCGCATTTGCGTAGGATCGATATATTGCGACTTAGGCATAATACGTAAGTTTTAAAGGTTATTTTTCTGGTTACTCGTTGAATGAAAAGACGGTTTCTTTGAAAATCTCGGAAACGGTCGGGTGGGGGAACACCACCTCCTGCATCTCCTTGAGCGTCATTTCCTGCTCGATGGCCATGCAGGCGCCGTAAATGATCTCGCTGCACGGATTGCCGAGCATGTGCACGCCCAGCACCTCACCGTACTTCGCGCCGACGATCACCTTGCACAGGCCCGCGCCGCCTTCGTTCTCGGCGACGAAGCGACCCGCGTAGGCCATCGGCAGCTTGGCGATCTTGCATTCGATTCCCTCGGCCTTGGCCTGCTCTTCGGTCAGGCCGACGCCGGCCACTTCAGGATTCGTGTAGACTACGCCCGGAATCGCGTTGTAGCGCATCCGGTCCGCGCGGCCCGTCAGGTTGTTGACGACGACCTCGCCCTCGCGGCTGGCCGTATGGGCCAGCATCGAGAACCCGGTGATGTCTCCCGCGGCGAAGACGTTCGGAGCGTTCGTGCGCATCTTGTCGTCGACCTTGACGGCTCCCCGGTTCATCTCGATGCCGAGGTTTTCCAGACCGAGTCCTGCCGTTACGGCGCGTCGACCGACGCTCATCAGGATCTTGTCGCCTTTGGCCGACAGCGTCTGCCCGTCCTTGTCGACATAGACTACCTCGTTGCCGCGGATTTCGGTCACCTTGCAGTTGAGGTTGAACTTGATACCCTTCTTGGCATAGATGTCCTGCAGCATGGCGCTGATTTCGCCGTCCAGTCCGCCGAGAATCTTCGGCAGCATCTCGACGACGGTCACTTCGGTGCCGAGACTGTTGAAGAAGCTGGCGAACTCCATGCCGATCACACCTCCGCCTATGATTACCAGTGATTTGGGTTGCTCCTTCAGGTCGAGGATTTCGCGGTTCGTCACGATGATATCGCCGGCCTCCTTAACGCCCGGAATGGGCGGCACGAATGCCTCCGATCCCGTGCAGAGCAGCAGGTTCACGGCATAGAACGTTTCGCCCGCGCATTCGATCTCGATGCCGTTCTGCGAACGTCCTTTGACTTTCGCCTCGCCCCGCACGACGCGTACCTTGTTGGCTTTCATGGCCGAGCCGACGCCTCCGACGAGCTTCTTGACTACTTTATTCTTGCGCTCGACGATCTTGCCGAAATCGAACGTCGCTCCCGGCGCGCTCACTCCGTACTTGTCGCCGTGCTTGGCGTAGTCGTAGACTTTCGCGCTGTAAAGCAGCGTCTTGGTCGGGATGCAGCCTTCGTTGAGGCATACGCCGCCCAGTTCGCGTTTCTCGAACAGCACGACGTTCAGCCCTTTGGCTCCGGCGCGTTCCGCAGCCACGTAGCCTCCGGGACCTCCGCCGATAATTGCTAAATCGATCATTTTTATTTCAGATTAGAAGTTTTTCGCTTTATATGCCCGTCCGCCGGGGGATTCCCGCGATGCGGGTTCCGCGGAGCGTGGCATGGAATTCAAAATCCGCGAAGCGTCGCACCGTTTCGGCTTAAAGCTCGAAGTCGAGGTTTTCGATCTCCGTGGCGATCTGCTTTACGAAACGGGTCGCCTCGCCGCCGTCCAGCGCGCGGTGGTCGTACGTGAGACTCAGACCCATATAAGGAACGAAACCGTAGACGCCTCCGCCCAAATTCTTAGGCCGCGGCACGATCGTGTTGACACCCAGAATGGCTACCTGAGGCAGGTTGATCACCGGCGTGAAGACCTCGACCCCGTAGTTGCCCAGATTCGATACGGTGAACGAGGCGGCCTCCGACGACAGCAGGTCCGGATCGATCGATCCTTTCTTGCAGGCGTTGGCCACTTCCTTGAGCTGGTTCGAGAGGCCCTGAATCGACAGGTCGTCGGCGTTCTTGACCACCGGAACCATCAAGCCGCGTTCGGTATCGACGGCCAATCCGAGGTGCACTTTCGAGAAGTTGCGGGTGCTGTCGCCCAAGAAGTGAGCGTTGACCTGCGGGAATTTCTTCAGCGCCTTGATGACGGCCAGGCAGACCATGTCGTTCAGCGTGATATTGGTCGGGTAACCGTTCTCCATCGCTTTCTTGACCTTCTCGCGCAGCGCCAGCACGCGGCGAGCGTCGGCGCCGAGGTGGTGCGTCAGCTGGGCCGAGTTCTGCAGCGAAGCGTGCATTGCCTTGGCGATCAGCTTGCGCATGTTCGAGAGCGGCTTGATCTCGCTGTCCGACGAATAGACGTGGTTCTTCAGCGCGCCTACGTCGGCACCCTTGGCCATGCCGGCCAGACCGCTTCCGGCCTCGGGCAGCGGAGCGCCCGTTTCCTTCATGATAGCTTTGGCCAGCGGGGTCGTTTTCGGCGCGGCTTCCAGCGCGGCCTTCACGTCCCGCTCGATCACGCGGCCGTGAGGACCCGATCCGGCCAAAACCGATGCGTTGACGGCTTCCTTGGCCGCGAGCATCTTGGCGCGGGGCGAAACGGGCGACGAAGCGCCGGTCGGAGCGGATGCCGGAGCGGCGGTCGTCTCGGCATGAGCCGCAGGCGCTGCTGCCGGAGCCGCTGCAGGTGCTGCCGCCGGAGCGGGCGCGGGTGTCTCGGCCGGCGCAGCCGTCTCGCCGCCCGGGCGGAACTCGGCCGTCGACTCGCCTTCGTTGCCGATTACCATGACGTTCGTCAGTACGGGAATTTCGTCCCCGTTGTCGAAAAATACGTCCAGTACCGTGCCGGCCACTTGGGCGGCTTCTTCGAACGAGGCTTTGTCCGTTTCGTAGGAGAACAGAATGTCGCCTACCGCGACGGAGTCGCCTTTTTTCTTCTTGAATTCGGTCAGGATGCAGCTCTCTACGGACTGACCCTGTTTCGGCATGATGACTACTGTTGCCATAAGTTGTTCGATTAGTATTTTGTAAAGTTAGTTTTGTGCTTTTACCCTGCAAAGATACAACAATAAGTCATATATACAAGTGATTTCATTATTTTTTTCTAAATGCTGTCGGTTAGCGTGTTAGCTCCGGTGGTGTTGTGTTACAAGTTGGCAGCTTGTATGTACAAATTTCTTTCTGCGAAATTTGCACGGACGGAATTATTTTCCTAATTTTGAACGAGGGAAACGCATTAAGATATTTAGTGGTAATCCTTTTCGCGCGGCGGGAAAGACGTCGCCCGCGGAACAAAACGGCAATTTTATGGGCAATTTGCCTCAATATAAACAGGTATACGAAGCGCTGCGCCGGGAAATTTCGTCCGGCGAGTTTTCGGCGGGCGATCTGTTGCCTTCCGAGCACGAGCTGTGCGCCCGGTTCTCCGTCGCGCGGCCGACCGTCCGAAAGGCGCTCGACCAGCTCGTTTCGGACGGATTCATATTCAAACATCAGGGGAAAGGCAGCATTGTCAAAGGCGCTCCCAAAGGAATCGGCATCTTGTCGATTTCCGGTACGAGCGCGGCCGTCGGCAGCCCGAACTTCTCGACGCACATCATTCTGAAACCCGAACTGCGGACGTGGACCGAGGCTTTCTCGTTTCCTGTGGAAGAGTGGGAGCGGCGTGCGGGATGCATCTATTTCGAGCGGCTGCGGCTGCTCGACGGAGTGCCGGTATTTTTCGACATCACGATGCTGCCCAATGTCGGGCTGCCGCGTTTTCTGAACTACGATCTCGAGAACCGCTCGCTGTTCGACTCGCTTCGCTCCCAATATCAGATCACCGTGACCGGAGGCACGCAGCAGCTGTTCGCCATACGGGCCGACAAGCGCCTGCAGGAATATCTGGGCGTACGTGCGGGGCATCCGATTCTGCAGCTCAACCGCAAGATCGAGACATCCCGGCCCGGGTTTCACATATACAGTCAGGTCTTTTGCGCGACGCAGGGCTACGGGCTGATCGGTACCTTCTAAATTATTTTCGTAGCTTTGCGCTTTCCGTTTCCGAACTTAAAAACGAAGAAGATATGAGTCAGATTAGACAATGCGCCGTCGATACGATTCACGCCGAGGCGGATGCGGTCAGCCGGCTGGCTACCCTGCTGACGGACGATTTCGAGGGCGCTGTCCGCGCGATTCTGGCCTGTACGGGCAAGGTCGTGGTGACCGGCATGGGCAAATCGGGCCTGATCGGTAAGAAGATAGCCGCTACGCTGGCCAGTACCGGAACGCCTGCCTTTTTTCTGCATCCGGGCGAAGCCTATCACGGCGATCTGGGTATGATCTCCCGCAACGACATCGTGCTGGCGATGGCCAACTCGGGTCAGACCGACGAGATTCTGCGGCTGATTCCGTTCATGCAGCGCAACGGCAACCGGATCATCGCGATGACGGGCAATCCCGAATCGACGCTGGCCAAGAACGCGCACTATCATTTGAACGTCAACGTCACGCGAGAGGCTTGCCCGATGAATCTGGCTCCTACCTCTTCGACGACGGCTATGCTCGTGATGGGCGACGCGCTGGCCATCGCGCTGATCCGCGAGCGGAACTTCCGGCCCGAGGACTATGCCGTATTCCATCCGGGCGGCAGCCTGGGACGCCGCTTGCTGACCCGGGTACGAGACGTGATGCGCAAGGACATTCCGTGCGTGGAGCCGACCGCAACGCTCGGCGATGTGATTATCCGCATCAGCGACGCGCGGCTCGGGATTGCCGCGATCGTCGAACAGGGGCGTCTGACGGGCGTTATCACCGATGGCGATGTGCGTCGCGCGATGACCAAGTACAAGGAAAATTTTTTCAATATCGAAGCCCGGCAGATCATGTCGCGCAGTCCGAAGACCGTTTCGCCCGACGCCCGGATCACGGAGGCCGAGGAGATGATGCGCACCCACAAGATTCATTCGATCGTCGTGACCGACGAGAGCGGAGGGCCGGTCGGCGTCGTGGAGTTCTTCAACGTGTCGGTGCTCGGTTGACTCCTGCCGGCGCGGCCGAGCGGGGGGACTTTTCGGGAGGGCGGCAAAAGTTGCGGTCCTTCGTCGCATGAGGATTTGGATTTGTGGATATTGGCGTTGCCGGCGTTGTGCTCGCAGAACGAAGGCCGGTGGCAAATCCGTCGACATGCCGTTTCGCGGATGACCTTGGATCGGGCCGTCCCCCTCTGTCGTAGTCCTTCCGAACTTTCCTGAAGTTCGTCTGTCTGTCGTCCGTATCGAATCGTCGGCAGAAAACGACGGAGAGTTCCTTTCGCCGTTTTTGTCGGAGAACGGACGTTTCTTCGTTATGGCGGTCGGTTTTGCAGGGCACGGATCGTCCGCGTTCCATGTCGGAATTTACGCCGGACGGGCGCATGTCGCCCCACTGCCGATGTGGGAGAGCTCGGGGCGGAAATATGCGGAAAAATACCTATCTTTGGTCATCGGAGCACAGCGCCGAGGCGGGCCTGCGCGGACGCGCCCCGGCACGGGAAGCCGGTCCGGCTATCGGGCGAGTCGGTAGGACCGCCGGGGGCTTATGGGGCGAGGGCTCACTTTCTTACGATCATGGACAAATCGGACCATAGCGAGTTCAAATACCTGGTGGCTAACGAGAGCGATCACCGATGGGGCATTACCGCCACGTCGGTGGGCTTTCAGCGGGTGGACCCCGACGAGGCCTATCCGTCTCCGATTCATCCGCGCGGCTACTATTTCGACGTTGTTTCCGGGCGCGTGCTCGACGAGTACCAGTTGATCTATGTCGTCGACGGCGAGGGGACGCTCCGCACGGAAAGCGGCAGCTACCGGCTGACGGCCGGTACGATGTTCCTGATCTTTCCCGGCGGCTGGCATACTTACCGTCCCAGTCCCGAAACGGGATGGAGCGCCTACTGGATCGGATTCCGGGGACGGGTGATCGACGACCGCGTGGGCGGCGGCTTTTTCAGCGGAAAGTCGCCGGTGTTCCGGATCGGACTTTCTCCGCTGGCCGTCGATGTCTACCGCGAGGCGCTGGCCGTAGCCGGCAGGGAAGACCCCTGCTACCAGCAGGTGCTTTGCGGGGCGGTGTCTCTGCTGATGGGGCTGGCGCTGAACCGCAGCCGCAGGGAGAAGCCTTCCGACGGGGTCGTGCGCGACAAGATCGCCCGGGCCAAACTGATGATGATCGACAATTTGTCCGAGCCGCTTTCCGCTCAGCAGATCGCCCGGTGCCTGAATGTCAGTTATTCGTGGTTCCGTTCGGCTTTCAAGCGCCTGACGGGCATGGCTCCGGCCCAGTATCTGATCGAACTGAAGCTTTACCGGGCCATGGAGTTGCTTTCGGAAAACCGGATGACGGTCAAGGAGATCGCCTATGCGCTCGATTTCAATTCGTCCCGCTATTTTTCCAGCTTTTTCAAAAAAAGGACCGGCCGCAGCCCGCTCGAATACCGCGCTTGGATTCGCCGCAATGTGCCCGAAACGGACGGGCCGAAGCGCGTATGAGGCAAAATTCGTAACCTGCCGGTCAATTTTAGTACGTGCCGGAAGTTTCCCATTGTTTATCTTTGTAAATAAGAGACGCCCGTTCCCGGAAAGCGTAGACCTTTTGCGGCGGCTTGCGGCAGACGGACAAGGGTGCTCCGGAATTAAAAAATGACGAAACGATGAAGATAGGACTTTTCGGAATAGGACTGAACACTTATTGGACCCAGTTCGAGGGTCTGCTGCCTCGTCTGGAGGGTTACCGCCGCCAGATAGCCGGCAGGCTCGCCGAAACGGGAGCCGAGGTTGTCGATGCCGGGATGGTCGACGAGCCGGCCAAAGCCGAGGCGGCGGCGAAACTGTTGCGCGAGAGCGATGCGGAACTGGTCTTCCTCTACATATCGACGTATGCGCTTTCGTCGACCGTGCTGCCCGTCGTACAGCGGCTGGGCGTTCCGGTCGTCGTGCTGAATCTGCAGCCCGAGCCGGCTATCGACTACGACCGGCTCAACGCGATGGGCGACCGGGGGCGGATGACCGGCGAATGGCTCGCCCATTGCCAGGCCTGCTCGGTTCCCGAGGTAGCCTGCGTGTTCAACCGGCTCGGACTGCGCTACGATATCGTCACGGGCTATTTGGCCGAGAGCTCGGTTTGGGAACGGATCGGGGCGTGGGTCGATGCCGCCCGGGCGGCATCGACGCTACGGTGCAACCGCATGGGCGTGCTCGGCCACTATTATTGCGGCATGCTCGACGTGTACACCGACTTGACGCGCCTCTCGGGCGTGTTCGGCACTCATTTCGAGCTGCTCGAAATGTGCGAGCTGAAGACATTGCGCGACGGGGCGACGCCGCAGCAGGTCGCCGCGAAGATCGACGAGTTCTACGAAACGTTCGACGTGGCCCCCGACTGCGAGCGTTCCGAGATCGAGCGGGCGGCCCGGACGTCGGTGGCGCTCGACGGGCTGGTCGCCCGGCACGCTCTCGGATCGATGGCTTATTATTACGAGGGGACGGGCGATTACGAGAACATCGTCACGTCGGTGATCGCCGGCAATACGCTGCTTACCGGCCGGGGCGTTCCCGTGGCCGGCGAGTGCGAGGTCAAGAACGCCCATGCGATGAAGATCATGGCGCTGTTCGGCGGAGGCGGCTCTTTCTCCGAACCCTATGCGATGGATTTCGACGACGACGTCGTGCTGTGGGGACATGACGGGCCTGCTCATTTCGCGATGGCCGAGGGCCGCGTGGGTCTGGTTCCGCTGCCGGTCTATCACGGCAAGCCGGGCAAGGGACTGTCGATCCAGATGAGCGTCCGGCGTGGGCCCGTGACGCTGTTGTCGGTCGTCGAGGGCCGCGACGGCGTATTCCTGCTTGCGGCCGAGGGCGAGTCGGTCGAAGGCAAGACGCTTCAGATCGGCAATACGAACAGCCGCTATCGCTTTCCGATCGGCGCGCGCGCCTTTATGGACAGCTGGGCCAAGGCCGGTCCGTCGCATCACTGCGCGATCGGCACGGGACATCTTGCGGACCGAATCGAGAAACTGGCTTTTCTGCTCGGCATACCGTTCATAAAGGTCTGTTGACGCGGCGGGCCCGCCGGGCTCCATGCGGCATGGCGGCGATTCCGGTCGCTCTTTGGGCGGTCTTGCCGGCGAATGCGCCCGTGCGGCCGATCCGGAGGGACCGTCCGGGCGAGGCTGGCGGACTCGGAGCGATGACGTTTCGGGCCGGGAAGGCATACGGTACGGCTCACGCTCCGGCGTGCGCGTTTTCCGGTCGCAGGGTTCGGAAAGCTTTGCGCCCGATGACCGGACTATATGGCGGCCGCGTGGCCGATTCGCCGATCCGCTTCCGTCCTTCGGGGTGGCGGGCGAGCCGGTTGCAGACGCTTCGAGATAGTTTGCGAAACTACTAACGTGATACTGCTATGACTTTTCTTAACATGATCCGTCGGGCCGGGGTGTGGGCCTTTCTGTTGTTTTTGGGGACTGCCGGGCCGGTTCGGGCCGGTATTCATGACCGGCTGATGTGGACCGATTCGGCCGTTGCCGCCCCTGACCGGCATGTCGCTTTCCGGGGAACTTTCTCGCTCGATGCCGACACGACGGTCGATCTGCAATTGAGCGGGGCTTCGTGGTATGTCGTGTGGCTCGACGGCGCGTACTATACCGAGGGCCCCGACCGCTATGCGGCGAAGTATCCCGAGTACCAGACGCGTCGTGTCCGCTTGGCGGCCGGCGAGCATACGCTGGCCGTGCAGGTGCAACACGAGGGCGTGGCGACCCGCATCCTGCGCGAGATTCAGCCGTTTTTGTACGTGCGCGCTTCGGTCGGCGACCGTGAGGTGCCCGTGCGCTGGCGCTGCCTTCCGCTCGAGGGCTACGCTTCGCAGGTCCGCAGGGTCAATCCTCAGCTGGGCTGGGTCGAGTGGGTCGATACGCGCCGGTTGCCGGAAGGTTGGCAGCAGGCGTCTTTCGACGATTCGTCGTGGGCGGAGCCTGTCTCCGTCCGTCGTCCGCTCGGGGAGTTCGCTCCGTCGCGGATCGCGCCCGTGCGCAGTCTCGACGTGACGCCCCGCCTGATCGGGAAGGGCGTTCTCGCCGAAGTGTTCGGCTACCCGGGCGACAATCCCGGGGCGAGTTTCTTCCTGCGCGATCTGGACGACAGCCGCTATCCGGCTCAGGGCGTTTGGCGGCGTTACGATTTGGGGCGCGTCCGGCTCTCGAGACCCTGCTTGCGGATGGACTTGCCCGAGGGAGCGGTCGTCGAGATCGCGTTTTCGGAGTTTCTCAGCGGCGGACGGGTGGCCCCGTGGATCACGCTGTCGGCGGGCGACTCGTACAACCTGTGCCGTTTCGTGGCGCGAGGCGGCGAGCAGGCATTTTTCCCGCTCGTGCCTAAGGGCGGCCGTTTCGTCGAGGTGCATGTGATCGCGCCGCCCGACAGCGTGCGCTTTTTGGAGGAACGCTTCGTCGAGCGGAGCTATTACGATCGCCCGGAGGGCCGCTTCGCTTGCGGGGACACGTTGCTCGAGCGGATATGGAATACGGGAATCGAGACATACAAGGCTTGCAGCGAGGACGCTTTGATCGACAATCCGACGCGCGAGCGGGGCCAGTGGCTCGGCGATGTGGGCATCGTCGGCATGGAGATCGGGGCCGCCGGCTTTTCGGACATCGCGATCGTGAGACGCGGGCTCGTCCAGTCGGCCCAGTGCGCCGACAGCGCGGGGCTCGTGGCCGGGTTGTGTCCCGGCGGCGAGTCGTACATGGCCTCCTATGCGCTGCAATGGGTTCCGGCTTGCCTCAGTTACGTGCGGTTGACGGGCGATCGTACGCTGCTCGGCGAGTTGTACGAGGCTGCCGAGCGTAACGTGGCGGCGTTCGACCGCTACATGACCGACGAAGGTATCTCGGGCGAATGTCCGTACTGGAACTTCATCGACTGGGGCTACGTTCCGAACGACGGACCGTGCGACATGGCGCTGAATCTGCACTATATGATCGCCGTGCAGTCTATGACACGCTGGTCGTCCGAGTTGCGGCTCGACGACCGGGAAGTCTACTATCGCGAGAAGGCGGACCGCTTCCGCCGGATTCTCGACCGCTACTACGCCGCCTGCGGCTTCGACTGGGACAAGGTGGGGTATCACCGGACCGTGCTCGGGTTACGCGCCGGACTGGTTCCCGACGACCGCCGGGAGGAAGCCGTCGCGTTCATTAAGCGGCATATTCTGCGCTGCTTTCCGAACGATCCGACCGCTCCCCGGCTGAGCGATCCGGCTGCCAACAATCCCCGGCTGATCACGCCCTATTTCGCCCATTACGCGTTTCCCGTGCTTTTCGAGAGCGGCGAGGCCGATTTCGTACTCGACCAGTATCGCGCGTGCTGGGGCTGGGCGCTGGGCGAGGGCCGCACGACTTGGGTCGAGGTGTTCGATACGCGCTGGACGCACTGTCATCAATGGGCGGGCGCGCCGACTTGGCAGCTGACCCGCTACGTGCTGGGACTTCATCCCCGGTTCGACAGACGGACGAACTCGTTCGACTTGAAGCTGCTGCCCGGCTCGCTCGGACAGGCCGAAGGCGATGTTCCGCTCCCGTCGGGAGAACGGATCGCCGTTCGCTGGCAGGCGGAGGGCGACCGCATCCGCTATACGGTGAGCGCTCCTTCCGAGGCGATCGAGATCGTGACGGACCGGGGCGAGCGGATTCGCGTGAAGCCGTTCGCCACGCGTACGGTCTATTTGAAGGATAAAATGTAACATTCCTGTTTCATGTCCGTTCCACTAAGACGGACAGGCTCGGTTTTTGCCGGTTTTTCCGGTTTTCGGGTGAAACCGACTACAAAAAGCGTGTTACGAACCAACGGAGAAATTCCTTTTCACTGCTTTCGTTGGTAACTTTGTCCGGTTTAAAACGTGTAATTCATGAAACAGTTGAATGTCGTTTGGACGGTGATCTTGGCGTTGGCTTTGTCGGCGTCCGTTCGCTGCGAGGCGGCCGGTCCGGCTAAAAAGAAAGTCTCCGCCGTCAAGATTTACGACGCCAGCAACGAGCCGGCCGAAATGCCGTATTTCGGCAAGAAGCACCTGCTGATCTTTTACGTCGATCCCGATCATGCCAATCAGAACAAAGAGTTCCGCGAGAATCTGGAGAAAAATCAGATCGACAGTCCGAATATCTACGGTTTCGGCATCGTGAACCTGAAGGACGCCCCGATGCTTCCGAACTCGATCGTACGCGCGATGATCCGCAAGAAAGTGAAACAGACCGGCGCAGCGATCTATACCGATCCCGACCGGATTCTGAGCAAGGCATGGGATCTGGGCGATTGCAACGACCAGTTCGTGCTGCTGTTCGTGACCAAGGACGGCGAGGTCGAGTTCATGAGCAAGGGCGAAATGGCACAGCAGCAGATCAACGAGTTCTATCGGGTGATCGACAAATACCGGTAGTTTGGTCGGGGAGCGATATTTCGCTACTTTTGCATCTGTTCTCCTTCGGAGGCGAAGCCGCCGAGGCAAGGTGCCCGGCATTAATCTGCCGCATGTATGATAAACGCAAGAAACCTTCTGTCCGCTATCCTGCTCTTGGCCGTGACCGGTTTGCCGGTTTACGGCCGGTCTTCGTCTTCGGTATCGGCGGCCGCTGCCGACACGACGATCGGCTATTCGTCCGATACCGTATTCAAGGCGTCCGGCGATACGGTCGTCAAACACCGCTATCTGACCCGGATCAAGAAGACGGGCGATACGGTCGTTCGCAGGAACAATTTCTTCCGTCGCTTCTACCATTATTTTGAAAGCGCGAACGAGGACAAGACGCTGACCAAGAAGTTCGATTTCAGCATTATCGGCGGACCGCACTACTCGTCCGACACGAAGCTGGGACTCGGTCTGGTGGCAGCCGGACTGTACCGGACCGGCAAGGGGGATACGCTGACCCCGCCGTCGAACGTGTCGCTGTTCGGCGACATTACGACGACCGGGTTCTATCTGCTCGGCGTGCGAGGCAATACGTTGTTCGAACAATCGAAGTACCGGCTGGACTTCACCGCCTATTTTTTCTCGTTCCCGGGAGCTTTTTGGGGAATCGGGTACCGGGACGCCACCTATAATCAGGCCGAGTCGTACAAGCGGCTTCAGAACCAGATAAAGGTCGATTTCATGTTCCGCGTGTCGAAGAATTTCTATCTCGGGGTCAGTCCGAGCTTCAACTACATCGAGGGAAGAGATTTTTCCAACATAGACTATCTGCGGGGACAAAAGACGCGCTATATCAATACCGGGCTGGCCGCTTTTTTGCTGTACGACTCGCGCGATTTCATTCCTAACGCGTGGCGCGGCATATACGTCAAGCTCGAGCAGCGGATATTCCCGGGTTTCTTCGGCAACGACGGAGCTTTCTCGCGGACCGAGTTTCAGGGCAACGCATACCACCGGGTATGGAAGGGCGGCGTGCTGGCATACGATCTGCACGCGATGTTCAATTACGGTAACACGCCCTGGACCATGCTCTCGCTACTCGGAGGCTCGTACCGGATGCGAGGGTATTACGAGGGACGCTACCGCGACAAGAAGATGATCGAGGCGCAGGTGGAACTGCGGCAAAAAGTGTACGGACGCAGCGGTATCGCCGTTTGGATCGGAGCGGGCAATGTCTTTCCATCCATTCAGCGGTTCAACTGGAAGCATACGCTGCCGAACTACGGTATCGGCTACCGCTGGGAGTTCAAGAAGCGGATGAACGTCCGATTGGACTACGGGTTCGGCAAGAAGGACCAGAACGGATTTTTGTTCAGTATCAACGAGGCGTTCTGAGGCGGTCTGCTGCCCGAGGGCAGCAGACCGCCGGATGTCTCGACTCAAAACGGAATTGAACCATGTCATTCGATAAATTGCACAAATGGTGGAACAGGCAGAGCGCGATCGTCGTCGTGTATGTCGTCGTGATGCTGCTGCCCAACGTGCTGCTTGCTATTACGGAGCCTTATTCGTTCACGACCGTGACCGCCTCGCTACTGATGCCGGGAGCTGTCTATCTGCTGCTCGCCGTGGCGCTGAAGCGGCCCGGGCTGCTGATGCTCTGTTCGTTTCCGCTGATGGTTCTCGGCGCGTTCCAGATCGTGCTGCTGTATCTGTTCGGCGGGTCGATCATCGCGGTGGACATGTTCACGAATCTTTTTACGACGAACGCCTCCGAGGCCGGCGAGCTGCTGGGCAACATCTGGCCCTCGATCGTATTCGTCATCGTTCTCTACGTCCCGCTGATCGTACTGGCTGTCCGCTCGCTGCTGCTTAGGGACCGGCTTTCGGCCCCGTTCCGCCGTCGGGCGGCGCTCGGGGCTCTTGCCGCATTGATTCTCGGCGGGGGAATGGCCGGCGTCTCGTATGCCCGCCATCCGGGGTTCGGCATCCGCTATCATATTTTCCCCGTCAACGTGATCTATAATATCCGTCTTTCGCTCGACCGTTGGGCGCAAAGCAACGCATATCCCGAGACTTCCCGCGATTTTCGTTTCGGCGTGACGCGCGACAGCGTGCCGGACGGCCGCGAAATCTACGTGATGGTGGTCGGCGAGGCTTCTCGGGCTCCGTCGTGGAGCCTGCTCGGCTACCCGAGACAGACTACGCCCATGCTCGAGCGCCGCGACGGGGTCGTCCCGTTCGGCGATATGCTGACCCAGTGCAACGCGACGCATAAGAGCGTGCCCGTGATTCTTTCGTCCGTTTCGGCTGAAAATTACAACGATATATTCGAACAAAAGAGCATCATCACCGCGTTCAAGGAGGCGGGGTTCGCTACGCTGTATATTTCGAATCAGGTTCCGAACCGCTCGCTGATCGACTATTTCTCCGCCGAGGCCGACCGGCGGGTCGATATATCTCCGCGCGAAGGACAGCTCTATACCGACAACCGGCCCGACGGCGACATGTTGCCGATTCTGCGGCAGGCCGTCGCTTCGACCGACAGCAGTCTGTTCGTCGTGCTGCACATGTACGGCTCGCATATGGATTACACCAAGCGCTATCCGAAGGATTTCGCCTTCTTCACGCCCGACGATGCGTCGGCCGTCAACCGCGAGACCAAGGACAAGGTGCGCAACGCTTATGACAACAGCATCCGCTATACCGACTATGTGCTCGATCAGGTCATTTCCGTACTCGACAGCACGGATGCCGTTACGGCCCTTTTCTTCTGCTCCGATCATGGCGAGGACCTGATGGACGACGACCGGAACCGCTTTTTGCACGCCTCTCCCACACCGACTTACTATCAGCTTCATGTGGCCAGCTTCGCATGGTTTTCCGACCGTTACCGCGAGCTGTTCCCCGAAAAGTACCGGGCTGCGCGGGAGAACTGCGGCAAGCCTGCCACGTCGGCCTCCGTGTTCCATAATCTGGCCGACATCGCTTCCTTGCGGAGCCCCTATGTTGATTCGACGCAGGCGTTTACGAGCGCGGGCTTCGTCCCCGTGCTGCGACGGATGTATTTGAACGATTACAACGAGGCGGTCGAGTTTTACAACTCGGGGCTCGAGCCGGAAGATTTCGAAATGCTCGACAAACATCGTATCGAGTATGACCGGAATCATGTCCGGACTATTCGGTACTGATAGGAAACTATTTTCCGGCGGAGATGCGGAGTCCGTTTGCACGTCGCGCAGGAGCTCTTGCCGGGAAGCCCGTTAGGAGTTGAACAATAGCGGAGAGGATGTCCGGCCGGACATCCTCTCCGCTATTGTTTTTTCGGAAACGTTTCCCGCGGTCTGGTTCTCGGATTGCGGTCAGAAAGACCCGACGGACGGGTTTTCGGACGTGGCTTTGCGAGGCGAGGGGCGGAAATCCTCGTTCCGTTTTGTCCGCGAATCGTCGTTTATCTTTTTTTGCGTACACCTTTCCGTTGGTCATGCCGTCTATTTTTCGTATCTTGTAACGGATTTCGCGCTTCCTTTTTCGGCTTTGGGTCGGGATGGTCGTGTCGGGGCGCGGTCGTACCCGATATTCGGGGGGGCGATCGTGTCTGCCGCGGAAATGCGTTTGTACAAGGATACGGGAATGGCTGCAGTTATATGGCTGGTAGCCGGTCTTTTGGCCGGTTCGGGACTTATCGTCGGGAGAAACCCGCGCATGTCTTCGCGCTGCGTTTCGTCGTCGGATGCCGGGCGTGCGGGGCGGAAAGCGCGACGGGTCGTGTTGCGGACTTTTCTGGGCGCCGCCTTCGTGACGGCTGCCGGGGGAACGTTGACGCTTGCGCAGGGATGGCGCGAGGCATCGTGGCTGTTTCTGATCGCTCCCGCCCTGGTCGCTCTGATCGCGGCGGTAAGAATTTCGGCCGGCGAATCGCAGCGGAGTTCCGCCACGGCGGTCGTGCCGGCTCTTTGGGCTTTGCTGTTCGGCCTGCCGGTTCTCGTGGCAGGGTATGCCGTTTTTTCCCTGCGGGACCCTTCGCTGAGTCTGTCGTCGGACCGGTTGCGGATCGGCGGGGCCTATGGGGAACGGATTCCGTGGAACGAACTTTTTTCCGTCCGTCTGGCCGACACGCTGCCTTTCGTCGAGGAACGGACGGACGGGCTCGGTACGGGAACGATCCGCAAGGGCTATTTCCGGCTGAGAGGTATCGGTACGGCGAAGCTGATGCTGACCTCGGACAAGGGCCCGTACATTTATATGCGAAAACGATCGGGACAGTATGTCGTTTTGAATTTCGGCGAGGCGGAACGAACGGTCCGCTCGTACGAACGGATAAGCGAGATGCTCGATAAGACAACTTCAAACGATTCGGTCTGCTTATGCGAATGATGAAACCATGGTGGCTGGCGTCCGCGCTTCTGCTCGCGAACGTCTCGGCCGCGCAGGGCCCGAAAGCCTTGCGCGAGGAGTTCCGGAACCCTTCCTTGCGTTACCGGATGAATGTGAACCGACACAGCGTGCCGCGCGAGGAGCGCGCGCAAGATTCGATGATCCGATGGATTCTGGATAACGGCTATCGGGGCATGGCCACGAATGTCAATCCGGACGATTATCTGCGCAGCGACGACGAACTGGCCGTTTTCAACCGCTTCGTGCATGCCGCCAAGAAGCAAGGGCTCGATCTGTGGCTCTACGACGAGCGTTCCTATCCGTCGGGCATGGCCCATACCTATGTGCTCGAAGGACATCCCGAGTGGGAAGCCGAGGGCCTGCTGTTCCGCGATACGACCGTTCGGGGCGGAACGACGCTCGACCTCGCGGCCTTGCCGGGCGAGAGAGTGCTCGTACGGGCGTTGCCTGTGACCGAGTGCGGTCTCGACTACGACCGCTCGCTCGATCTGTCTGCTTTTGTCCGCGACGGCCGCCTGCGCTGGCTTGCGCCCGAGGGCCGCTGGACGGTGGCCGAGATCAACCGCTCGGCGCTGTACGAGGGCTATCAGGCCGGGACCGACCGGGGCGGAGGATACGCCCCGCGCTATCCGAGTCTGCTGCTCGAGGACGTGACGCGGCGTTTTATCGAGACGACGCACCGCCGCTATGCCTCCGCGTTCGACGAGCCTTTGGGCGAACTGTTCACCTCGACCTTCACCGACGAGCCGTCGCTGATGGCTCAGCCGTATCAGAATCCCGGCTATGGCGTCTATCCTTGGAAGGAGAATGTCTCGGCGGAGTTCCGCAGCCGGTACGGCCTCTCGCTGGAGGACGGACTGCTGAGGCTGATGCTGGACGAAGGACCGGAAGGGCAGAAGCTCCGCTATCGCTATTTCCGGGTTGTTACCGATCTGCTGACCCGCAACTATTTCGGACAGATACGCGACTATTGCCATACGCAGAAGCTTCTCTCGGGCGGACATCTGTTGCTCGAGGAGTGCATGATGGCCCACGTGCCGCTTTACGGTGACATCATGGCGTGCTACCGGGCTATGGATATTCCGGGAATCGACAACCTGACCGGAATGCCCGCCTTTACGCGCCGTTACCTGTACTCGTCGCGGCTGGCTTCGTCGGCGGCCGAGCTGGAGGGCCGCTCGCGCATGATGGTCGAGTCGTGTCCGATCTCCGACTATCCTTTCCACGGCGGCAAGGAGGCTCCCACGCAGCAGGTCAAGGGTACGCTGAATCGGATGATTCTCGGCGGCGCGACCGATTTCAACAACTATCTGCAGCTTCAGCACGAGGATGCCGCCGGGCGCACGGCTGTCAACGAGTATGTGGCCCGGGTCGTCGGGATGCTGTCGGGCGGCGTTCGCGCATCGCGCATCGCGGTGTATTATCCGATCGAGACGCTGTGGACGAAATTCCGCCCGCTCCCGTCCGGATTGCTGAGCTGGGACGATATTGCCGGAGGCGCGCCCGAGGCGCAGCAGCTGTCGCGGCTGTTCGACCGCGTGAGCGACTGTCTGATGGACAACGGCTGGGAATTTTCTTATCTCGATTCCCGGGGAGTCGAGGAGTCCGAGGTCGAAGGCGGCTGGCTCGTGCACGGCGATCTGCGCTGGGACGTGCTGATTCTGCCCGGGGTCGAAACGCTGTCGCAGCAGGCTATGGACCGGATCGCCGAATTCGTCCTCGACGGCGGACGCCTCGTCGTACTGAACGCCCTGCCCAAGAATTCGCCGGACGAATTTCCGTCCGCAGGGATCGTTCGTCGCTTCAACGAGCTCGCCGGCGGCGCGGGACCTGTTCGCCCGGCCGTCTATTACGAACCGCAGTTCGAGCCCGGACGGCTGAATACGCTGCTCGAAGGCATTCTTACGCGCGACATCGTCTTTGCGCCTCACAGGGATATTCTTTATGCTCATAAGCGGATCGGGGGCCGCGATGTCTATTTCGTCACGAACGACACGGACCGGGCCCAAAGCGTGAAGCTGAGTTTTCCCGGGGCGCGGAAACTCGAGTTGTGGAACCCTCAGAACGGCGAGGTCGGGCCTCTCGCGGCTTCCTCGGAGCTCACGCTGGGGCCATACGAAGGTATGATCGTCCGCCGGATAAAATAAGTGCAATTCTAACCTAAACCGATAAATGCTATGAAAATCAACCGTATTGCGAGCGGGCTGCTGCTTACGGTCGCTCTTGCCGTCGTTTCTTGCGGTACGGAGCGGTCCGACGGCGGTAAGCTCGCGAAAGAGACCGAGGCGGTCGGCTTGCGTTGCCGCAACCTGATCGATCCCGAGGGAGTGGATAAGGCGTCGCTCAGCTGGCGTATCGCCTCCGATGCGCGGAATGTCGTGCAGACGGCTTGGCAAATCGAGATCGCGTCGAGCAAAAAGTCGCTCGAAAAAGGCCGGGCCGACGTATGGAATTCCGAGAAACAGTTGTCCGATCGTCAGCTGAACATCGTGCCCGAAGGGGTCGTTTTCGAGCCGGGCAAACTCTACTGGTGGCGCGTCCGTGTTTGGAACGCGGCCGACGAGGTGACTCCGTGGAGCGAGCCGGCCCGTTTTTCGGTCGGTCCCGATACGGCCTACCGCTGGCAGGCCGAGTGGATCACCTCCGAGTGGGGCGAAAATTCCCCCATGCCGTATCTGCGCAAGGAGTTCGATGCGTCGAATTCCGGGACCAAGCCCGAGCGGGCCGTCGTCTATATGTCGGGACTCGGGTGCGGCGATCTCTATCTGAACGGTCGGCTCGTCGACGAGACCCGCGTGTTGGACCCTGCTCAGACCAATTACGAGCAGTACGCGTTTTACAGCACGTTCGACGTGACGGATCTGCTCGAAAAAGGGGATAACTGCATCGGCGTGATGCTCGGCGACGGCTGGTACAATCAGGACAAAGTGTGGAGCGCAGGCATGAGTTACGGCAAGCCGATGCTGCTGTTGCAGATGGAGATTACCTACAAGGACGGCTCGAAGCGGATCGTGGCGACCGACAGTACGTGGACGTGGGCTCCGGGACCGGTGCTGAGCGCGAACCTCTACGCCGGCGAGTCTTACGATGCGAACCGCGAGATCGCCGGCTGGGCTTCGCCGGGAACGCCTTCCGGAGATTGGAAGAGCGTTCGTCCGGCCGAGGGCGTGATTCCCGCGCGCTTGGTTCCGCAGGTCATGGAGCCGATCCGGCTCAAGCAGGAAATCGCTCCGGTAGCCATGTGGCAGGATTCCGTCGGCAACTGGATTTTCGATTTCGGCGTCAACGTGGCCGCCGTACCCCGGCTGGCCGTCGAGCAGCCGCAGGGCACCCGCCTTCGGATGCGCATGGGCGAGCGGCTTGACGACAACCGCCGCGCGATCGATTATCGGACGACCGGCGTCGGCGCTACCGGTGTGGTACAGACCGACGAATACGTTTGCAAGGGGACCGGACGCGAGACATGGACTCCGCGTTTCACGTATCACGGCTTCCGCTACTTGGAGCTTTCCGGCGCGGCGACGCAGCCGGATACCTCGTGGCTCAGGGCGGTCGTCGTGCATACCGACGTGTCCCGGCGCGGCAGCTTCGAGTGTTCCGATCAGCAGATCAACCGTCTGCACGAGATGGCCGTACGCACGATGCTGAGCAATACGCACGGTTTGCCGACCGACTGTCCCCACCGCGAGCGTTGCGGCTGGCTCGGCGACGCGCATGCCGTGTTCCCGTTCGAGAGCTTCAATTACGACATGGGTAATTTCTGGGCCAAGTACATGGCCGACATCAGCTCGACGTCCTCCGTCTTTTTGGAGAATACGCTGCATCAGAAACTCTACAACACGCAGTTCTATTTTGCCGATAAGCAGCCCGGCATTCCGTTCATGATCTCGCCGGGCCGCCGCCTGTGCGGCGTTGCGTCGCCCGACTGGGGTACGGCCGTCGTGCAGCTTCCGTGGTATATGTACCTCTATTACGATGACGAGGATGCGCTTCGGAAATATTACGGCGAGATGAAGCAATGGGTCGATCATGTCGAGGCTCTGACCGAGAACCATATCGTGCCTTACGGCCTGGGCGACTGGTGTCCGCCGGGTAAGATCGATTGTCCGATCCCGCTCAGCTCGACGGCTTTCCACTACCTCGACGCCTCGATCGTGGCCAAGGCTGCTGTGGTGCTCGGAAACACCGAGGATTCGGCCCGTTACGCCGATTTGCGGGATCGGATCGGCCGCGCTTTCGTTGCGGAATTCTATGACGGGAAGAACAAGACATTCGGCAGCCAAACGGCCGATGCGATGGCGCTCGATCTGGGACTTGTGCCTGCCGGCGACGAGCATGCCGTGTCCGATGCGATCGTGCGCAATATCGACGAAAAGTACGACGGATTCATCCATACGGGTATTTTCGGTCTCGGGCGGATCGGACAGGCTCTGTCGCGATACGGTAATCCGGAGGCGGCCTGGCGCGTATTCACGAAAAAGGGCGAGAACAGCTTCGAGTGGATGTGGATCGCTGGCGACGCTACGACGCTGTGGGAAGTTCTTCCCATTGACAGCGCACATTCCGACATGGTTTACGGTTCGATGAGTCATCCGATGCAGGGCGGATACGACGCTTGGTTCTACGAGGACATTGCCGGCATCCGTCCCGACGCTTCGGGGCCCGGATTCAAGGTGATTCGCTTCGAGCCGACGATGACCGGCCAGCTTCGCTGGGCCGAGGCTACGCTCGATACGCCCTACGGCCTCGTCGAAAGCGGCTGGCGCAACGAAGACGGCTTGCTGCGGTGGAAAATCGTTATTCCTGCCAATGCTTCCGGCCTCGTGGCGCTTCCCGAGGGCAAGAACATCACGGTCGACGGCCGCACTTTCGATCCGACGGACTATCCGGTTGCCAGACAAGGACTCGGTTCGCCGCTGTACCGCTTCCCGTCCGGCAGCTATACGTTCGAGATCCGGTAGTCGTTCGGGCATGAACGGCGAGGAAGACTCGCGGAACCGGGAAGGTTCCGCGAGCTTCTTTTTCATGGATTGCGGTCTGTCCTGCCGGGGCCCGGTGCGGGTTTCGGACGGTACGGGCTTCGGGCCGACCGCTTTGTCGTCCGATGCCGTCCGCGCGTGTCCGGGCTACAGGAAGGCCGGACATGTTCCGGATAGTGAGTACCGTGTTTGCGTCTTGTCCGTTTCCGGTTTCGCTTCCCGGACCGGGAGGGGAGAAATGGGACCGATTCGCTCTCGGGCTTGTTTCGCCGACGGTTTCGCTCCGTTCGGCCGGGACAGGGAGCGGCGGGTCTCCGACGGAAGTTTCCGGAGCGTTCGCGGGATGGATCGGGTCACGGTATCCAGCCTTTTCGGATCGGACAGGGTTCCGGCAGGCCCGGTTGTGGCCTTGCGGTCGCTCCGGCGGCACCTAAATTCGCTTTCGGGTCGAAAGACTTGAAAAAAATCTTCCGATTGGCGAATATATGTGTTATTTTTGTGCGCGGAAAAATATCTAAAACATCAACTAAACATAATCGTTATGGCTTACAGAATGATTCTCAACGAGACCTCCTATTTCGGAGCCGGCTCGAGAAAGGTAATCGCGGAAGAGGTTGCCAAGCGCGGTTACAAGAAGGCGCTGATCGTGACCGACAAGGATCTGATCAAGTTCGGCGTGGCCGATCAGGTGATCGCCGTGTTGAAGGACGCGAACATTCCCTACGAGATTTTCGACGAAGTGAAGCCGAACCCCACCGTGAAGAACGTGAAGGCCGGCATCGCCGCGTTCCAAGCGGCCGGAGCCGATTTCATGATCGCGATCGGCGGCGGATCGTCGATGGATACCTCGAAGGCGATCGGGATCATCATCAACAATCCCGAGTTCTCCGACGTGGTGTCGCTCGAGGGCGTAGCCAATACGAAGAAAAAGTCGGTTCCCGTCATCGCGCTGCCGACGACGGCCGGCACGGCTGCCGAGGTGACGATCAACTACGTGATTACGGACGAGGAGAACGTCAAGAAAATGGTATGCGTCGATCCGAACGACATCCCGACGCTCGCGATCATTGACCCCGAGCTGATGCTTTCGATGCCGCGCGGTCTGACCGCATCGACCGGCATGGATGCGCTGACGCACGCGATCGAGGGCCTGATTACGCTGGGCGCATGGGAAATGAGCGATATGTTCGAGACCAAAGCCATCGAGATGATTGCCAAGTGGCTGCCCAAGGCCGTCGAGAATCCCTCCGATATTGAGGCCCGCGACGGCATGGCGACGGCTCAGTACATCGCCGGCATGGCATTCTCGAACGTCGGGCTGGGACTGGTGCACGGCATGGCTCACCCGCTGGGCGCCTACTACGACATTCCGCACGGCGTGGCCAACGCGCTGCTGTTGCCGTTCGTGATGGAGTATAACAAGGAGGCCGCCAAGGCCAAGTACCGCACGATCGCCGAAGCGATGGGCGTCGATACGTCGTCCATGAGCGACGACGAGGCCGCCGATGCCGCAGTCAAGGCCGTGAAGGATTTGGCTATCCGTGTTCGCATCCCGCAGCATTTGAGCGAGATCGGCGTTCCCGAAAGCGGTCTGCCGACGCTGGCGCAGGCGGCGTTCAACGACGTCTGCACGCCGGGCAATCCTCGTCAGACGAACGTAGAGGAGATTCTCGCCATTTATAAGAAAGCGTTCTAAGGACGAGGCGGAAGTCTTCAGTCGGATGATAGCGGCCGGCCGGTTCAAAGAACCGGCCGGCTTCGTTTTCCTGCATGGACGCTTGTTCCGGTAGAATGGGAATGGCCTCGTGCGGGTCCGGTGTGGCGGACGGGAGGTTCGTCGTTCCGTGCCGGAGACGGGGAAGCCGGCGGATGAAGTTACGATAAGTTTATTTCGGGAAGCGTGGCGATTATTCCGAAATTCTTACTTTTGTGTAAGGTTATCGGAGAATTTTTCCCGATCGCTACGGTCCTTTCGCGTAACGCTTCGCGACGATGCCGTGCCCGGCGGATTGCCGGTCCGGATCGTTTTTGTCGAGGGAATACCGCCTGTTTGAAATGAAGCGGAAGAGATATATTCCGAAATATAACGCATTGTTGATTATGAAAAATCTATGGTTGATTCTGGCGGTCGGATTCGCGGCCTTTTCTTGTTCCGGCGCTCCTCTGGCGCAGGAGCCGACACGGGTCGACAGTATTCTGCGGAAACTGTACGATCCGAATACCTCCTCGGTCGTGGTGGTCGCTCATCGGGGAGACTGGAGGCATAGCGTCGAGAACTCACTGCCCGCTGTGCAGCATGCGATCGAGATGGGGGTCGATGTCGTTGAGATCGACATCCGCCGGACCGCCGACGGACGTCTGGTGCTGATGCACGACGCGACGATCGACCGGACGACGAACGGTCGGGGCGAGGTGGCCTCGCTGACGTTCGACTCGATCCGCCGATGCCGGCTGAAAGCTCCCGACGGTACGCTGACCGACTTGCTTGTGCCGACGCTGGACGAAGTGTTCGAGCTCGGACGCGACCGGATCTTGTTCAATATCGACAAGGGCTTCGATATTTTCGACGATGTGTTTTTTCTGGCCGATTCGCTGGGAGTCGCCCGCCAGGTGCTGATGAAGGGAACGCAGCCGACCGACCGCGTGCAGGAAGCGCTCGGGAAGTACCTCGACCGGATCGTCTACATGCCGATCGTCCATCTCGACAAGGAGGGGGCGTTGGAGGCGATTGCCGATTTTCAGGAAAAGATACGTCCGGCGGCTTACGAGCTGCTTTATGGAAACGATACGACGCGTGTGCCGCTCGAAGCCGAGAAGATGCTCGCCGGTCGGGCGCTGATCTGGTACAACACGATGTGGAAGGGCATGGCCGGCAGCCGCTACGACGACCGGGCCGAGACGGAACCCGACAGCGTATACGGGGTGCTGATCGACTCGCTGGGCGCACGGATTATCCAGACCGACCGGCCCGGGCCTCTGATTCGCTACCTCGAAGCGCGCGGACAACATTGACGGGTAGCCGATTCGGACGAGCGTTCCGCGGAGAGATGCCGGGCAGGCTTTGCGTCGGCCGGCGGCTTTGTGAATCGGAGCGGTAGTTGCTTCGGTTTTCGGCTTGTGCCGTGGCATTTCTTCGTGGGAATATAAGCCGTTTCCATGAATCCGTTGCCGGCTTCCGCTCGGAGCCGGTTCCGGAACGGAAAGACTGTACGGTGCCGAAAGACGCGCGGAGTTCGGCCGGGCGTGAACGGGCTTTCCGTGCGGGTATCTTCCGCGATAGGGAGATGCGACAGGCGCGCGGAAAATTGCTATATTTGCGTGAGAAATATTTCCGTACAGGCTTATGACACGACGACCGTCCGATCCTTCCGTCCGATCCGTGCAGGAAGACGATATGCCCGTGCGTCCGCCGAGACGGGTCGGCCGCCGGGTTGCTAAGATTTCATTGGTCGCTTTGGCTTCGCTGATCCTTTTGGCCGGGCTGGTTCTGGGCGGCGTGGCTCTGGTGCTTACCCCCGCCCGTCTGACGCCGCTCGTCAACGAGTATGCCAGCCGGGTGCTGAATGCTCGGATCGGGTTCGATACCGTATCGCTTTCGCTGGTACGGCATTTCCCTAACGTGGGCGTTCGTCTCAAAGGAGGCCAGATCGTTTCCCGGGCCTTCGAGGGCCTGCCCGATTCGTTGCGCGCGGAAATACCCGCCGCAGCCGATACGCTGTTGCGTTTCGACGAGTTTACGCTGGCGCTCGATCTGCCCCAGCTGCTCGCTTCGCGCTTGGTCGTCCGCCGGATCGATCTGCGCCGTCCCCGCGTTTATGCCTATGTGGCCCCATCGGGGCGGGCGAACTGGGAAATCTATGCGGCCGATACGGTTTCCTCCGAAAACGATACGGTTTCCGCTTCCGACTTTTATCTGCACGTCGCCCGCCTGACGGTGCACGACACGGCTCATATCGTCTACGACAGCCGTCCCGACCGCACGAAAGCCGAGCTCGATCTGAACATGCTGAGCTTGAAAGGGACTTCCGGCCAGACCTACCGGATCGACTGGGAGAGCCGGGGCAGTGTCCGGGTCGATACGCTCGACTTTTGTCGAGATTTGCCCGTCTCGTTGCACGGGGGATTCGCGTTCGATACCCGCCGGCGCGGAGGAATCCTATTCGATGGGCTGACGCTCGAAGCGGGCGGCATTCCGGTGCGTCTCGACGGACGGGTCGACCTGTCTGCCGACAGTATCGATTCGCGTCTGAACTGTCGTATTCGGCCGCTTTCTGTCGCCCGGCTGATCGGTTTGATACCCGAAGGTCTTTCCCCTTCTCTGAAAGGAATCGAAACGGACATCGCCCTCGATATGAATGTGAATGTCAGGGGCAGCTACCGTATGTCCGACGGCCGTTTGCCCGATTTCTCGGTCGAGTTGAAGACCGACGGGGGCTATCTCGGGTATAGGAATGCCAAGACCCGTCTCGACCGTCTGGCTCTCGACGCCTCGCTGTTCTACCGTTCGGCCCGGCCCGATTCGATAGGGTTCGTACTGAGACGTCTGTTCATGCAGGGAGCCGGCATGACGCTGGATGCCGATGCGACGGTCTGGAATGCGTTGGGCGATCCGTCCGTAGCGGCGAGGGTGGCCGGGGCGGTCGATCTCGATACGTTGTCCGTCTTGTTCCCGTCGCAGCGAGGAATCGGGGTTCGGGGCCGTCTGGGTATCGATGCCGGCGCCCGTTTCCGGCTCAGTCAGCTGAATATGGCTCATATCGGTCAGGTCCGTTTGGGCGGTCGGGTGACCATGGACGACATCGGGATCGATATGCCGGAGGATACCGTTTCTCTGATGGTCCGCGGAGGCGTGCTGACTTTCGGTTCGGAAGAAGGAAGGAACGATTCTACGAGCTTCGACGGCTTGCAGACGCTCCGCATGGTCGTAATGGCCGATACGATGCATGTCGATTGGAAGAACCAGCTGCGGCTGATCGCTTCGAAAGTCGGCGCCGGGGTCCGAAGCGACGCGGCATCGCTCGGAGGAGACACGACGGTCGTCCACCCGCTGGCCGGAGGGGTAGGGGCGCGTTATTTCGAAGTTTCCTTGTCCGACTCTTCCTCGCTGAGGCTGCATTCGGTCCAAAGCACTTTCCGCATCGAACCTTCTGCCGGGAATACCGCCGTACCTTTGCTCGGTCTTTCCTACGATGCCCGGATGATGAATGTACGAAACGGAGTGGAGCGTTACGATCTGTTCGGCAGCCATGTCGATATGAGCGCTACGCTGGCGGCCCGTCGGTTCGATTCGGCGCGCCGTCGTCTGCTGCTCGATTCGTTGCAGGGGGTCTATCCCGCCGTTGCGCGGGATTCTTTGTTCGCTCACTGGAGAGCGCAGAGACGTCGCGGTACGATGGCCCGTCAGGACGATTTCGCCGGGTCGGATATCGATATGCGGATCGACCGGTCGCTCGGCGAGATGTTGCGCCGTTGGGATGCGAACGGTTCGGTGAAGGCTGCGGGCGGGCGCGTCGTTACGCCCTATTTCCCGCTTCCGAACCGGTTGCGTCGAGTGGATATGCGCTTTACGACGAATGAGATCGAACTGAAAAATACCCAGATACGTTCCGGAGTCTCGTCGCTTGAACTGACCGGACGCATCGGGAATCTCAGGCGGGCGCTCTCCGGGCGCGGCGTGCTCGAGGTGGATATGGAAATCGAATCCGATACGCTGAACTTCAACGAGCTGGCTCGTGCGGCAATGGCCGGTGCGGCTTACGGCGAAAAGTCCGAACAATACCGGCAATCGCTGGCCGAGGCCGAGAGCAGCGAGCGCTTGCAGCAGCTCATCGAGGAAGGCAGCGGGATGGCTGATGCCGATTCGGCCGGTAGTCCGCTGATCGTCATCCCGTCCAATATCGATCTGCATGTCGGTCTCTGCGTTCGCTACGGTCGTTACTCTACGCTGGTGCTACATTCGCTTTCGGGCGATCTGATTGCCCGCGACCGTTGCGTCCAGCTAAAGGATTTGCAGGCGAAAACCAATGCGGGCGATATGAGCCTGACGGCTCTTTATGCCACTCGCAGCCGCGACGACATTGTCACGGGTTTCGATCTGGAGCTCCGCCGCGTGCAGGTCGAACGGCTGATCTCCCTGATGCCTTCGGTCGATTCGCTGCTGCCGATGCTGCGTTCGTTCGAAGGTATGGTCGATTGTACGATCGCCGCGACGGCTGCGGTCGATACGATGATGAACATCGAGCTGCCGACGCTCAATGCCGCCTGCAGCATCCGGGGCGAGAACCTCGTGCTGCTCGACGGCGAGACGTTTACCGAAATATCTAAGATGCTCCGGTTCAAGAACCGCGAGCGGAATCTCATCGACCGCATATCGGTCGATCTGCTCGTGCACGACAACCGGATCGAGCTATTCCCGTTCATCGTCGAGATGGATCGTTACAAAGCGGCTGTCAGCGGAGTCCAACGACTCGACATGAGTTTCGACTATCATATTTCCGTTCTGAAGTCTCCTATTCCGTTCCGTCTGGGTGTCAATATTTTCGGTACGCTCGACAAGTTCAAGTTCCGGATAGGGCGCGCGCGCTACAAGAGTGAGAATCTCCCGTCGTTCGTCGGTCTGATCGATACTACCCGCGTGAACTTGCGTCGTACGATTACCGATATTTTCCGCCGGGGTGTCGATGCCGCTTCGCTCGGAGAGATGCGGATCGCTCCGACCGTCGATTCTTCGGCCTATTTGCCTCCCGACGAGCGACTCTCCCGTGCCGACAGCCTGATGTTGCAGCAGGAAGGAATTTTGCCCGATTCGGTCGTGATCGACTCTTCGGCGAGAGTGTCTGCCTCGGAGCCCGATTCGCTTGCCGGACGGTCCCGGGAGCCCGCCGACGAGGCGATGTCGCGGGCGGAGCGCCGCAGGGAGCGCAAGGCGTTGAAACGGGAGCGGAGAACCGGACAGAAGACGCTTCCTTCGATAACCGGATAGATTCGCCATGCGTTTACCGATGAAAAGAGTGCTTGCCGTTTTATTGCTTCTCGGCCTGACCGCTTGCCGCGAGACGTTCCGCAAGGCCGAAACCATCGCAAGGCCCGGCTCCGAACCCAAGATGTTCCGAACGGTCGACGTGCCTATGCTGCTCGATACGCCCGAGCAGCGTGCCGAGTACGTGGCGAAGAATTACTGGAATCATTTCGACTTCTCCGACACCTCCTACGTCGATTTGCCCGAGGTGACCGAGCAGGCGTTCGCCGACTACGTCAATCTGCTCGGGCAGATGCACGGCGAACTCGCTTCGCAGTCCGTCCGGATCACTTTGTCGAAAGCCGAGGCCGATTCGGCGATGTACGGCTATTTTGTCGAGCTGTTCGAGAAATACCTGTACGATCCCAATTCGCCGATGCGTAACGAGGAGCTCTATATTCCCGCGCTCGAGGCGATGATCGCTTCCGAGAGGCTCGGCGAGGCGGACAAGGTCCGGGCCCGTTACCGACTGGAGCTGGCCCGGCGCAATCGTCCCGGGACGCCGGCAACCGATTTCCGCTACCGGCTCGCCTCGGGAGCGTGGGGTACGCTGTACGGCGTGAAAGCCGACTATACGATTCTTTTCTTGAACAATCCGGGCTGTACCGCTTGTAAGGAGACGATCGGGCAGATCGTTGCGTCCGAGCCCGTCGGCAGGATGATTGCCCGAGGAAAGGTCAAGGTGCTGGCCGTTTATCCCGACGAGGATATGAAGGCGTGGCGCGACTATTTGCCGCATTTTCCCTCGGCGTGGATCAATGCCTACGATGCCGACCTGAAAATAAAGAGTGCCGAGCTGTACGATCTGAAAGCCATTCCGACGCTCTATCTGCTGGACGGGCGCAAGACGGTTCTGCTTCGGGACGCCCCGTTCCCTCGTATCGAACGCTATCTGATCGATGCCGAGGCCGGCAGATCGTGAGGGATCCGGCGGGCTCCGTTCTCACGATCTGTTGGCCGCGTCGTCCGTAGCGGCAGTCCGGCTTTCCCCTGCGGGACAATACATGAAAGAGCGGGGCAGCCCGCCGGCTGTCCCGCTCTTCATCGCGAAGCGCTTCTCTGCGCTTTCTTGCTTATTTGATAGCGATCTCCTTCATCCTCTTTTCCTCGGGCTCGACGACCTTCTTGGGAATGTCGATCGTCAGCACGCCGTTCTCGACTTTCGCGTCGATCTTGTCTTTTTCGACGTTTTCCGGCAGCACCATGATCTGCTGGAAACGGCTGTACGAGAACTCGCGGCGCAGGTACTTGCCTTTCTTGTCTTTCTCGTCGTTCTCCGTTTTCTTTTCCATCGACACGATCAACTGGTTCTCCGGATCGATCTTGATCGAAAAGTCGTCCTTGGTCATTCCCGGGGCGGCCACCTCGACTTTGTAGTCGTTGTCCGACTCGATGATATTGATCGCCGGTGAGGCGGTGTTGGTTTTCTCTACCCATTCGTTGCCGAAGAAATCGTTGAAGATTCCCGGCAGCCAGTTCTGTGATCTTCTTGCAGGCATCATAGTTTTGTCCTCCTTATTTGTTTTAGTTCGACTTTCTTTTTCGTCCCGGGCCCCTTTCGGTTTTCCGGGTTCGATATGAGGAAGATCAAAATGTATGCCAGCGGGATCGGGAGGACGGATTTCCGGCTTTGCGGTCCCGTTCCGGGGCGAAATATCGCCGTGATGGCCGCCTTGGCGATCCGGTCGCGCCATTCTGTCCTGACAAACCGGCGGATCGATGACAAAATATCACTGACAACCGTCTGATTGTCAGTGATATGTGTCTTTTGGTCGAATGGATCAGATACCGGCTATTTTCTTGATTTCGCTCAGCTTGTTCAGTGCTTCGAGCGGCGTAAGCGAGTTGATGTCAAGTCCCTTGATCTCGTCGCGGATCTGCTTGAGGACCGGGTCGTCGAGTTGGAACATGCTGAGCTGGATGCCGCTGCCGCCGTATTGGGCGACCGTCGGGGCCTTCTTGCGGCTGTCCTTCAGCTTTCCCCGGTGTGCCGATTCCATATCCCGGAGAATCTGTCCGGCCCGGTCGGTGATTGCGGCCGGCATGCCGGCCATTTTAGCCACATGGATACCGAACGAGTGTTCCGTTCCTCCGCGCACGAGCTTGCGCAGGAAGATCACTTGCCGGTCGACCTCCTTGACCGCCACGTTGTAGTTCTTGACCCGCTCGTAGAGCTCCTCCATTTCGTTCAGTTCGTGATAGTGCGTGGCGAACAGCGTCTTGGCCTTGGCCGTCGGATGCTGGTGGATGTACTCGACCATCGCCCATGCGATCGATATGCCGTCGTAGGTGCTCGTGCCGCGTCCGATCTCGTCCAAGAGCACCAGGCTCCGCTGCGAGATATTATTCAGAATGCTGGCCGATTCGAGCATTTCGACCATGAAGGTCGACTCGCCTTGCGAAATGTTGTCCGAGGCCCCGACGCGCGTGAATATCTTGTCGACGATGCCGATGTGCGCCTCGGTCGCAGGAACGTAGCTGCCGATCTGGGCCATCAGCACGATCAGCGCCGTCTGTCGCAACAGGGCCGATTTACCCGACATGTTCGGTCCGGTGATGACGATCACTTGCTGCGACGAGTCGTCGAGGCGGATGTCGTTGGGCACGTACTGCTCGCCGACTTTCATCAGCGTCTCGATCACCGGATGCCTTCCCTCGCGGATGTCGATCGTCTGCGAGTCGTTCACATCGGGCCGGCAGTAGTTCTTTTCGACGGCCTGCGTGGCGAACGAGAGCAGGCAGTCGAGCCGGGCGACGACCGAAGCGTCGGCCTGTATCGGCGCGGCGTAGCGGGCCAGCTCGGCGAGCAGCGCCGCGAAGAGTTCCTGTTCCAGCACGAGCATCCGGCTCTCGGCGCCGAGTATCTTTTCCTCGTATTCCTTCAACTCGGCGGTGATATACCGCTCGGCTCCGGTCAGCGTCTGCTTGCGGATCCAGTCGGAGGGGACCTTGTCCTTGTGCGTGTTGCGTACCTCGATATAGTAACCGAACACGTTGTTGAAGCTGATCTTGAGCGACGGGATGCCTGTGGCCTCGCTTTCGCGTTGCTGGATGCTCGCGAGGATTTCCTTGCCGTGCGAGGCGATGTTTCGCAGGTCGTCCAGTTCGATGCTCACTCCCTGCGCGATCACTCCGCCTTTCTGAATCTGGTTCGACGGGTCGGGATAGATTTCCTTGTCTATGCGGTCCCTTACTTTCAGGCAGAGGTCGAGCTTCGCGGCCATTTCCCTCAGGGGCTCCTGCCCGGACTGCTCCATGGCGGTCTTGATCTTTTCGACGGCGTACAGCGCGTTTTTCAGTTGTACGACTTCCCTCGGGGTTACCCGTCCGACCGCAACGCGCGAGATGATCCGTTCCAGATCGCCCGTCGAGGCGACCGCCTCGGCGAGCATCTCGCGCAACGAGGCGTTGTCGCGGAGCAGCGATACGACGTCGAGCCGGCGATTGATCTGTCCGGGGTCTTTCAGCGGGAGTGAGATCCAGCGCCGGAGCATCCGCGCGCCCATCGGCGATCCGGTCCGGTCCAGCACGTCGAACAGCGAGCAGCCTTCCTGTCCGCCGTTGGCCGTGAAAAGCTCCAGGTTGCGGATCGAGAACTTGTCGATCCACACGTACCGGTCTTCGTCGATGCGCGAGATGGACGAGATATGGCCCGTCTGACGATGCTCGGTGAACTCGAGGTAATAGAGGATCGCTCCGGCCGCCGTGATCGCCGCCGGCATCTGCTCGATGCCGAATCCCTTGAGCGACGTAGTGCCGAACTGGGCGAGCAGCTTGTCGCGGGCCGAGTTCTCGGCGAACATCCACGGGTCGAGCCGGTAGGTGTAGTGCTTCGTTCCGAAAGCCTCGGAAAACTCGCTCTCGTATCCTTTCTGATAGATCACTTCCTTAGGGGACAGGTTGGCCAGCAGCTTGTCGACGTAGGGGCTGTCGCCCTCGGCCGCGAAAAACTCGCCGGTCGACAGGTCGAGGAATGCGACGCCGGTGCGCTTGTCCGCGAAGTGCACGGCGGCGAGGAAAGTGTTTTCCTTGCACGACAGGATGTTGTCGCTCAGCGAAATGCCCGGCGTGACGAGTTCGATGACGCCCCGCTTGACGATTTTCTTCGTCGTTTTGGGGTCCTCGAGCTGTTCGCAGATTGCCACGCGCTCCCCGGCGCGGACCAGTTTCGGAAGATAGGTGTCGACGGCATGGTACGGGAAGCCGGCCAGTTCGACGTACGAGGCCGCGCCGTTGGCCCGGCGCGTCAGCGTGATGCCGAGTATCTTGCTGGCCTTGATCGCGTCCTCGCCGAACGTCTCGTAGAAGTCGCCCACGCGGAACAGCAGGATCGCGTCGCCGTGCACCGCCTTGATGCCGTAGTATTGCTTCATCAGCGGCGTCTCGACGTATTTGGTTTCTTTTGCCAAGTTTTTAAAATAATCGGTTCAGAGCGTAAAAATAGTCATTTATCTTCGAAAAAGCGTTCGTCGAAGTTGATAAAATACAACTTTTCGGTCGCCCGGGTGAGAGCCGTATAGAGCCATCGCAGCAGGTCCCGGCTGATCGTCTCCTCGCTGAAAAGCATCCGGTCGACGAACACGCAGCGCCATTGTCCGCCTTGCGCCTTGTGGCAGGTGACGGCATAGGCGAACTTGACCTGCATCGCGTTGAAGTAGGGATTTTCGCGCACCTCTTTATAGCGTTTCGCCTTGGAGGGAATGTCGGCGTAGTCCTCCGCGACGGCGAAGAACAGCCGGCTGCTCTGCTCGCGCGTCAGTGCGGGCGACTCGCTCGAGAGCGTGTCGAGGAGCACTTGGCATTCGAGCTCCATGTCGTCGTAGTCGGGAAATATGAGGCTCGCCTGCGCGAAGCGGAATCCGTAGAAATCCTCGAACCGGCGTATGCGGCGCAGGCGGGCCGTGTCGCCGTTGGCGATGAAGTCCGTGCCGCCGGGCTGCTGCTCCGGATTTTCCTGTCGGTCCTGCTGTTGTTGCTTGCCCGTGTAATGGTAGTTGTTCTTGACGATCATCAGCAGGTCGCCCGAGCCGATCTCCTCCTCTGCGAACAGCACGTGGCGCCGTACGGCCTCGTTGAAGCGGTTGGCCCGCTTGTTCGAGCGCGTGATGATGATCGTCTCGTCCATGCCGTACCGGTCGTAGGCGCTTTGGATCGCTTCGAGTATCTCGCCTCCTTCGAGCGCTTCCACGTCGTCGAACGAGGTGTCGAACATCGGAATGTCGATGATGTCGGCCTCCAGCATGCAGCGCACGAGCGTCGCGTTGAACAGTATGCCCGACTGGCTGTCCTGCCGTACCACGTCGTCGAGCAGCACGGCCTCGGCTTCGCCGTACCCCTGCATATGCTGCATGTCGAGCGCCGGGCTGTGCTCCAGCCCTACGGGCGGAAGCTGGGCCGTATCGCCGACCAGAATCAGTCGGCAGCCCGCGCCCCGGCGGACATAGGTGACCAGATCGTCGAGCAGCTGTCCCGACCCGAACAGCGATCCGTCGGGGGAGTAGTTCGACAGCATCGATGCCTCGTCCACGATGAACACGGCGTTTTTCTGTTTGTTATAGTCGAGCGAAAAGTGTGACTCGGCCGAGGCCAGCGTCTTCTGCCGGTAGATCTTTTTATGGATCGTATAGGCTTTGCGGCCGGCGTAGCGGCTCATTACTTTGGCGGCCCGTCCGGTCGGTGCCAGCAGCACGGCCGGCACGCCCATCTCTTCGAGCGTCCGTACCAGAGCGGCGACAAGCGTCGTTTTGCCCGTTCCGGCATAGCCGTTCAGAATGAAAGTGCGGTCCGTCGGCGCTTCGGCGATGAACCGCGACAGCCGCTCGACGACCGTTTTTTGTCCCGGAGTTGGGTCGAATCCGAAATTCTTGTAAATTTGGGAGGCGATATGCGACGATAGCATGGTCGGAAAATGTTCGTTGTTGTCGGTGAGGGACGGATATCCGCCCGAGGCAAAATTAGTTCAAAAACAGGGGATCGGAAAGGCCGTGGCCGGAAAAGACGCTCGTTTTTCACCGAGCGCGCGCATCGCCCGAAACGGGAAACGATGACTGATAGCAAACCGAAATATCGCGCGGGCCGGCTGCTCGCGCTGCAACTCTCCCGCCGGGGAATGACCGGTTGCCTGCTATGCGACGGAGCGGTCGAGCGATTGCTTTCCGTCCGGTTCGCTGCCGGAAAGGGTCTTGCGGAGGCCCTGAGGGAAGCCTCCGACATGAGTCGGCTACCCGAGCCCGTGGGCGACCGGACGGAAATATCGCTTGATACCGACCGGGTCTGTCTGGTTCCCGCCGAGCTTTTCGATCCGAGCGATGCCGGAAGCTATCTGGACGTTCACGGCGTGTCGCTCGACGATGCGGATGAGGTCCTGGTTTCGTCGGAAGTCGCCGGCGCGATCGCTCTGATGGCCTGCGAGGGCGAAGTATGCGCCTTTTTGCGCCGGCGCTACGGCGAGGTGGGGTTCACGCATCCGCTGCTCGACGTGCTTCGCGTCGGGCCCGGCGACGAGGTGATCGAGGCCGTCCTTTCGCGCGATACGGTTCATTTGGCGGCCTATGCGTCGGGATTGCTCTATGCCGCGACGCTGCCGTGCCGGACCGAAGCCGATCTGCTTTATCTGCTGGAGAGCGTCCGACGGATGTTTCCCGACCGGATGTTCCGCGTAGCGCTGTCGGGCGAGCTGCCCGACGGGCTGGTCCGCTCCCTCGGGCGGCGTTTCCGCCGCGTCGGGGCCGTCAGGCCCGCGCTTCCCGGCTCGGTCGGACATAAGGAAGATTCGTACCGGTATGCGTCCGTAATCCGAATGTGTTATGAGAATCGTTAGCGGCATCCTTCGCGGCCGGATCATACAGCCGCCGAAAAATTTGCGGGCCCGTCCTACGACCGACTTCGCCAAGGAAAATCTGTTCAATGTGATCGAGAGCCATCGCGACGTCGAGGGTGCCGACGTGCTCGACCTGTTTGCCGGGACCGGCTCGATCAGCTACGAGTTTGCCTCGCGGGGGGCCGCTTCGGTCGTTTCGGTCGAAATCAATGCGGTGCATTACGACTTCATCCGGCGTACTGCCCGGAATTTCGGTCTCGACCGGATTCACCCTGTCAAGGCCAATGCCTTTCTCTATCTGAAAAGCTGTTCCAAGCAGTTCGACCTGATCTTTGCCGACCCTCCTTATGATATCGCGGGCAGCGACACGATTCCCGGGACCGTTTTCGGCCGCCGGCTTCTGAGGCCCGGCGGATGGCTGATTCTGGAGCATTCGAAGAACCTCGACGTGAGCGGGTTCGAACATTTCGTCGAGCGGCGGAGCTACGGCAGCGTCCAGTTCTCGATATTCGTACAACCGTAGAAGCGGGAAATTTTTTCAACGAAACGCTCCGAAATTTTGGAGATTCGAAAAATAGCCTTATCTTTGCACTGCAATTGAGAAAAAACGGTTGCGGTGTACTTAAACGGTGTGGTAGTTCAGCTGGTTAGAATGCCTGCCTGTCACGCAGGAGGTCGC
>ERZ827490.52-NODE-52-length-174488-cov-6.368296_pt1 | contig 174488 bp, 146 predicted proteins | sample MGYA00519770_ERZ827490 | MGnify/ENA primary metagenome ERZ827490 (study PRJEB31778, sample SAMEA3449324) | human gut metagenome | biome: human gut; feature: human-associated habitat; material: faeces | place: United Kingdom | collected 2010/2012 ... | reverse complement strand
GCCCGCCATTGCTATTGCTTCCTGCGCGCCTATGTCGTAATATCCGTCACTGCCGTATTCAGACATATCTGTGAATTTGCCGTAGCCTGTGGCTTTCGCCGCTTTCTGCCAATCGTCAGGGTCGTGGGCGAAATTCGATATTAGCTGAACCGCGCGGTACTCTGCGTAAGCCGTAAGGTCGGAACGCTTTTGAAGCTTTCCGCTGCCGATTTTCTCCCGCGCCGTATTCAGGTAATAAATTACTCTGTCTGCAGCCGCTTTTGTATCCGCCGCCGTTGCTCTTTTAGGAGTTTCGGGTTTTGTTTCGGGTAACGGTTCGGGATTGTTATTTGCAGGCAATGCGCTCGCTTTGCTTTCAGGTTTTTTATCTGCCTCCCAAACCGACGTATTCGGCTTTGGTTCGGTTGACGGTACCTGTTCGTAGCTTTGTGCAGCTTTTGCACCCGCCTCGGAAACCGCTGCTTCATCCGTTTGCATTGCCTCGCTTGCTGTTACCGTTTCGGTAACAACCGAGCCTTCGTCATACCGAATATTTGAGTCGCTTGCGTTACTTTCATTTTTTCTGCAACCGACAGTTGTTGCCAGCATAACTGCGATAAAAGTAATAAGCAAATTTTCGGATATTTTCACACCCGATGATTTGTTCTTTGAAAGTATATTTGTTTTCCTTTTAAGCATTTTATTCCCCTCGCTTTTTTCTCTTGCTTTTTTGAAATATGGCGTTTTTTCGGTCGGTGTTTTGTTGGAAAAATAGGGTTAATGTACTGCTTCTGACTGCTTAAAAGCCTTTATTTATGCGGGTTTGCTGAAATAATCCCATAAGAACATCTGCACCATAAGTTTTAAAACCCGCTTTTCAAGCGGGTTTTAATTTTTAATGTATGAATTTTGTACTCTTTTGAAGTGCATATATCCTTTGGCAGCATTGCTTTTTTGAAAAAGCTATGCTATTATACATAATGGTGATTTAAAATGATGAAGGTATGTATAATAACCGGCGCAAGCTCGGGAATAGGCAGGGCTGCCGCCGAAAATATGTTAAAACGCGGATACAAGGTATACGGTATTTCCCGCCGCGGCGGCGACATTGATAATGTGGTAAGCCTGTGTGCCGATGTAACCGACGAGCAGGAGATTATTAAAGCCGTTGATACGGTTATGGCGGAAAGCGGACGTATTGATGTGTTAATTAACAACGCGGGCTTTGGCATTTCGGGGGCTGTTGAATTTACAAGGACCGAGGACGCCGAATGTCAGTTTAACGTTAATTTTTTCGGTGCGGTCAGAATGTGCAGGGCTGTGCTGCCGATTATGCGAAAGCAGGGCTTTGGGCGCATTGTAAATATCGGCTCGGTTGCCGGTGATATAGCTATTCCCTTTCAAAGCTTTTATTCTGCCGCTAAAGCGGCGCTGTGCTCTTACACGCTGGCGCTTATAAATGAGGTGCGCGAATTTAATATAACCGCAGTTTGTATTGAGCCCGGCGACATTCGCACCGGTTTTACTGCGGCAAGAAATAAAAATACCCAAGGGGACGATATTTATAACGGAAGAATTTCACGTTCGGTAGAAAAAATGGAAAAGGACGAACAAACCGGTATGCTGCCTGAGACTGCCGGAAAATACATTGCCAAAATCGCTTCAAAGCAATCAGGAAAACCGGTTTTAATTATAGGCGCACAATATAAGGCCGTGGGAATTTTAAAAAAAATTTTGCCGCTGCGGCTTATCAATCGCATAGTTGGCGCTATTTATGCAAAGTGAAAACGCTATTGAGAGCTGAACCTTTAAATTCAAAATCAATAATATCCGTTATGTGGTGGTACATATTACAGCAAAAAATACTTGACAATTTTGCATCACCGATGTATTATTGTATTAGCGTAATAATACAGTGAGGTGATAAGGTGTCTTGGAGCTTTTCAAATGATAAACCTATTTTTCAGCAAATTGCCGATATTATTATTTTGAAAATAATAAGCGGCGAGTACCCACCGGGCTACAGGCTTGAGACAGTGCGGGATTTAGCGCTTATTGCCGGGGTAAACCCCAACACTATGCAGCGTGCGCTCTCCTTTGCCGAGGAAAGCGGAATTATTTATGTAAGGCGTGGAGAGGGTCGCTATGTCACTGAGGATACGGAAAGAATAGCGGCGCTCAAAAACGAATATGTTTTAAAGCAAACGCGGGAATTTACCGAGCGGCTGAAAGCCTTGGGGCTTGAAAAAGGCGAAATTTCTTCGGCTTTAAAAAGTGTACTGAATAAGGGAGGAACTGACAATGGAGAACATTCTTGAATGTAAAAGCCTTTCAAAAATTTATAAAAACGCCGTGGCATTATCTGCGGTTAATCTGCAAATCGCGAAGGGCAGAATTGTAGGATTACTGGGACCGAACGGCAGCGGTAAAACAACGCTTATAAAAATAGCGAACGGATTACTTACCCCCACCGCCGGCGAAATACTGATAGACGGTAAGCCTGTGGGCGTGGAAACCAAAAAAATAGTATCATATTTACCGGACAGAAATTTTTTGGCGCAATGGATGACGGTTGACGGCATGATAAATTACTTCGCCGATTTTTACTCGGATTTTAAGCGCGAGCGGGCGGACGCAATGCTTGAAAATTTAGGAATAGACCGAAAGCGCAAAATAAAGACCCTTTCAAAGGGCACACAGGAGAAGGTAGCGCTTATTCTGGTAATGAGCAGAGAGGCGGAGCTTTATATGCTCGACGAGCCGATAGCGGGCGTTGACCCCGCTACAAGGGATTATATTCTGCGCACCATAATAAGCAACTACAACGAAAACGCAACGGTTATAATATCCACCCACTTAATTGCAGATGTTGAGCAGATATTAAGCGACGTTATATTTATAAACCGCGGCGACGTGGTGCTGTGCGACACGGTGGATAACATACGTATGCGCGAGGGTAAGAGTGTTGACGAGCTGTTCAGGGAGGTATTCAGATGTTAAAAAAGCTATATAAATACGAGTTGTATTCACTTTTCAGAAATCTTTTACCCATATACGCGGCGGTGTTGGGCTTTGCGCTTTTAAGCAGATTAACCTTGCTTATTAAAACCGATAACCCGCTTTTGCAAATTCCCGCGGGTATAAGCACAACGGTTTATGCTTTTTCGATAATAGCGGTTTTGGTTGTGGGTATGGTAGTTGTGGTAATGCGGTTTTACAAAAACCTTTTATCGGGCGAGGGGTATTTGACCTTTACTCTGCCATTTACCGCCACTCAACATATTGTTTGCAAACTGCTCTGCGGCGTTTTGGTTATTATAATTGATTTCATTGCGGTTATCGCGTCACTGCTTATAATGGGTGCGGGAACAGAAGTGCTCGCTGAAGTTTTTGAGGTGCTGAAAGCCGGCTTTAAATTTGCGGGGGAAAAGCTTACCGCCGCTCAGATAATAAGCCTGACCGCAGAATTTATAATAGCGATTATTATAGGTATGTTTCAGTCGCTTTTAATGTTCTACGCCGCTATTGCGATAGGTCAGCAGTTTAAAAGCAGGGTAGGCGGCGCGGTCGTGGCTTATATATGCCTTTATGCCGCGGTGGAGGTAATAAACACGTTTATTATGATAATAGGCATAGCTGTGTTCGGAAGCATAGAAGTAGATCTGACAATATCAGTCGGCACATTTCAGGCTTTCTTAGGTTTAATTGCGGTTTACAGTCTTATTTTAGCCGCCGTATATTTTTGCATAACACGCCACTTTCTTTCAAAAAAGCTTAATTTAGAATAGTATTTTACATAAATGTAGGGGAAAATAATCATACAATATTAAAAGGGAGGAAATTTTAATATGTCTGTTATAAATTTAACTTCGGAAAACTTTGAAAGCGAAGTAATACTGAGCGAAAAAAACGTGCTTGTGGACTTTTTTGCGAACTGGTGCGCACCGTGCCGCGTTATGTCCTCAGTGGTGGACGAAATAGCCGAGGAGCACCCCGAAATTAAGGTGTGCAAGGTAAATGTAGACGAACAGCCACAGCTGGCAGCGAGATTTTCGGTAGAGTCTATTCCTACACTTATTGCTTTCAAAAACGGAATAGCTGTTAATTCCGCCGTTGGCTCTATGCCTAAGCGCGCGGTTTTGAAAATGATTTTGTAATTTAGCCGACAGTATAGTACCAAGCGGAATTGTCAACCTAAATTTATTTTAAGGTTGACAATTCCGCTTTTATGCTTTACAATATATTTCTGTCGGGAGATGATGTAATAATGAAGAAAAGAATACTGAATATAACATTTGCGGCGCTGTTCACGGCAATTACCGCCGCGCTTTCACAGGCGGCAATTCCAACGCCGTTTGGGGTGCCGCTCACTTTGCAGACCTTTGCCGTAGCGCTGTGCGGCTATGTTTTGGGCATTAAATGGGGACTTGCCTCAATTATTACATATATTCTTCTGGGCGTGTTCGGCGTGCCTGTTTTTTCGGGCTTTAAGGGCGGTGCTCAGGTGCTCTTCGGCGCTACCGGCGGGTTTATTTTCGGCTTTTTGTTTTTGGCGGCGTTTTGCGGTGCTGCCGAAATAATTAAAAATAAATACCTTAAAATTCTGCCGGGCTTTGCGGGGCTTGCCGTTTGCCACCTTTTAGGCACGGTGCAGTATGCGCTTATTTACAAAATGGAATTTGTTCCGGCTTTTTTGCTGGTTTCCGCCCCGTACCTTTTAAAGGACGCAATATCGGTGGCGCTGGCTTTTCTGCCGGCGGTTTACATTAAACGGCTGCTTTTAAAAATGCACATAGGCTGATAAAAAATTGAGCGTGTCGATTTTTTCGACACGCTCAAAAGTTATAGGGAATTAAGAAATTTTTCAACCGTACTGTTAAACTCCACGCTGTTTGTTTTGGCTATGGAGTGACCGCCCTTTAAAAAGCAAAGGCTTGAATCGGGCAGCGACGCCGCAATAAGCTTTGTATGCTTTTCTTTTATAACGTCCTGCGTTCCCGCAATTACGAGCACGGGGCACTTAATGCCCGAAAGTCTTTCAGGCTGAATATTCGGCTGCTTTGCCATTAAATAAAGCAGCTCGCTGCGGCGCTTTGCGCGGCGGCTGAAGTGTGATAAAAGGCTGAAAACGGCAAAAAGCACCTTAACCGGAATTAAAAATGAACTTTTAAGCCCCGAGGGGAAAAGATTTGCGCCGTTAAGCACCAGGCTGGCTACCCTTTCGGGGTATTTTAATGCGAAAATAACGGCAATATTGCCGCCGTCCGAAAAGCCTAAAATATTTGCTTTTTCTATATTCAGGCTGTCAAGCAGATTTTTAAGGTCGTCTGCAAAGGTTTCAAGCGTAAAGGGCTTATTTCCGCGCGGCGACGCCCCGTGCCCGCGCGTATCAACCGCAATTACACGGTACTCATTTGCAAAGCGGTCAATCTGATTGACAAAATAGCCGCTGCTTTCTCCGTTGCCGTGCAGCAGTATAAGCGGCGCGCCGTAGCCCTTTTCGGTAAAATTAAGCGAAAAGTTCATTGCTGCGCCTTCAAAGCTTTCATATGCTTTTTGAGCGCTTCAAAGGTTTCGTCGCATATATTATGCTCAATTTTGCAGGCGTCTGCCGCGGCAGTTTCATCACCCACGCCTATTTCCTTTAAAAATTCGGTAAGCACATTGTGCCGTTCGTAAATTTTTCCGGCAATTTCTGCGCCGGCGTCTGTCAGTGATATATAGCCGCTCACGTCAACCGTTATGTAGCCGCCCTCTTTTAAAAGCCCTATTGCGCGGCTGACACTGGGTTTTGAAAAATTCATATACTCGCTTATATCAATTGAGCGCACAAACTGACTTTTGCGGCTTAGAATAAGTATTGTTTCGAGATACATTTCTCCCGATTCCTGAAGATGCATGGTAACGCTTCCTTCTCTGTTTAGTAAATTATATAATACCATATTTTATACATTAAAACAAGTGAAAATTGTTAATAAATCTCAGTGTGCCGACTTTTCGGCACGCTCTCTTATTTTTTCTTTTTTTCGGTGCGCCTGTACTCCTTGGGGGTTATACCCACCGCCTTTTTAAAGGCTTTAAGAAAATGCGAGCTGTCGTAAAATCCGGTTTGCGCCGCAATAGCGGTAATTGTTTCGTCGGTTTCAAAAAGCAGCTGCTTTGCAAGGTTTATGCGGCAAAAGTTTATATATGAGGTTATGGGCTGTCCTACCTCCCTGTGGAAAAGCCCCGAAAGATACGTCGGGTTAATAAGAATATGCTTTGCAATTTCATCAACAGTAATTTTTTCACGGAAATTATCCTGAATATATTTAAGCGCCTGCAAAACATAAGGGCTTTTATTTGCGGATTTCTGATTTGTAAGCAGTGGGATTTTGAACTCGGTCCATTCATCGGCTTGCTTTATTTCAAAATAATAGCGTACCGAAATATAAGAAGGAATAGAATACAAGCTGATTTGCAGCTTACAGGCTTCATTCGAACGAACGGAAAAGCTTATATAACCGGTTTTTAATATATCTGTCAGTGAGCAGTCGTCGGCTTTATGCTCTCTGAAAAACCAAATTTTAAATAAATCACTTGATTTTACGGTGAATTTACAATATTCGTTTTTTATAGGGTCGTTATGTAATTCGTAAACATAATTATCCGGCTGCCGCGGCAGCTCAACAAATTTGTGGCTGGCGAAGAAGGTCATAAACGTATCAGGTGCCTCGTGCGGCTTGGCGGACTGTATTTTAATATTACTTATGTCAAGCGCCAGCTCGGGAAGGCACATAGGCTCAAAGTATTCAAACGCCACGGCCGAAACCTTTCCGAACACCATATCGTTGTTAATGCGCTCATATTCTATTGCGGTTGTAACTATATATTCAATACGTCGGCTCAGTATCATTGCTCTTGCTTGTCCGGTGGCGAAAGTTTCAAGCATTGACTGAAAATATGTGGCGGCGTCAGGCAGGTAATCTACTACCTGCTTTGCATCACATTCAAATTCATGGCTGAAAATACGGTAATCCCTTTGATAGCCTTTTCCTGCGTTATCGTCGGCAAGTGGCGATGAGGCATAAAGCTTGTACTCGGCGCAAAAAACAGAGGTTTGCGAATTTGCGGGTGTAAAAATCCATTCAGCCGAACATTCCTTTGATATAAAGGAAAGCTTTTTATATTTTCTGGTTTGCTCATCACGCGTATTATAATAAGCTCCGTTGCCGGAAATTATTATCCAAAGCCGCTGATTTTCGCTTTGCGGAAAGGTAAATGCTTCTGAAAAATTATAAATATTGACCGAGCAAAGTTTTAATGAGTAGTCGGGACTGTTGTTTTCAAGTGTCGATAACTGCAAAATTCATCACCCTGTTAAATATTAACATATTTTTTAATAAAACACAAGTAAGAAAAAAATTTACCAAAAATAACTGTTTGCTTATGATTACCTTAAATGTGCAAAACAAAGTTAAAATGCCGAAATTTAAGGCGATTTTTTTTTTTTTTTGAGTACAAGCGACGATTGGTTGAGTACTGAAAGTTTAATGACCGATGCGGTAAATAATATTGAAAAAATCAACAAAGTGAGAAATATACCAAAAATGAAGATGATTGTACTATTACTGACCGTTACTATAAGTTATCATATAAACAGATACATTGATAATAACTTTTAAATAATTTATACAAAGGGGCTCGGCCATGAAAAAAACTATTGCGTTATTGCTTGCGGTAATGCTTACAATACCGGCTATAATTTGCAGCGCCGCTGCGGATAACGGGGACATATCAAAGCTGGAAAGCAGCCGCTCCGCCGAAAACGGTTATTCAAATTGGCTGAGCGAAAGCGGGACGGCAGCCCAAGGTGAGGTTATAACACTGGGCGGCGATACCGCCGCAACGGGAAAGGATGAAAACAGCCGCGAATACACCGAGTGGCAGGTAACTCCTGCCGTTTCCTCGCGCTATTACATAAAGCTGACATATAAAATCAAGGATGAAACGCGCGATAATGTTGAAGTGGGAATTTCGGTCGATAATAAATATCAGTATAAAGAACTGGAGCAGGTAAAGCTTGAAAGAGAGTATTACGATGTTACCGAGCCGACCGAGGATTACAAAGGCAATCAGGTGCGCCCCGAGCAGGCTGAAAGCAGAAACAGCATTTGCAATTATTTATACGATTACGCCTATGAGTATTCAGAGCCGCTTTCGGTAGCTCTGACCGCAGGCAATACCCACAAGCTCAGAATAACAAGCCTTTTGTGTTTGGCTGAAATAGAAAAAGCCGAACTTGTGCCGACGGGCAATATAGCGACTTATAAAGAGTGGCTTGCCGCGAAAAAGCAGAGCGGCGCTAAGAAAGCCGGCGGAACGGTATTTCTTGAGGGTGAGGACTATTCCTTAAAATCCGCTACTACCGTTTATCCTATATCGGATAATAAATCAGCCGCCACATCGCCGCAAAAGCCGGGCAAGGTTTTACTTAATACCGTGGGCGGCTACCATTGGAACGGCGTAGGGCAGTATATAATATGGAAAATAAACGCTCCCGAAGACGGACTTTATAAAGTGTGTATGCGTGTACGCCAGAATACGGCGCCGGGGCAGACCTCATCAAGAGCCTTGTATATAAACGGTGATATTCCGTATGAAGAAGCAAAGGCGTTTTCCTTTAAATACGACGCCTCGTGGCAGACGGTCACGCTCGGTGACGGGATGTATGTATACCTTAATAAAGGCGAAAACGAAATTAAGCTGCAAAACACCCTCGGCGAGATGGACGCGGTGCTGCGGCTTTTAAATAACAGCGTTGATATCTTCAACGGCATATACAATAAGCTTTTGCCGGTTTTGGGCGCGTCACCCGACCTTATGCGCGATTACCGCATAGGCAAGCTTTACCCCGAGCTTGTTCAAAGCCTGAAAGAACAGGCTGAGGTTTTGGCGGCTGCCGCTGATTGGATTGAAAGCTACTGCGGCAAGGGCAACTCGGGTGCGGCGCTCATACGCTCGTTTGTGCGGCAGCTTAGTAATATGCACAGCGACCCCGACAAAATACCGAAGGAATATTCTTACTTTAAAACCAATATCGGTTCGCTGAGCACCTGGATAGGTAATGCTGCAAAGCAGCCGCTTGAAATTGATTCGCTTACATTCGGAAACGACAGCTCTGAATATCCGGCAAAGGCAGGCTTTTTCAAGCAGCTTATATTTGGAATAAACTCTTACCTTTATTCATATGTTACCGATTACGAAACAATAGGAACAAAGGAGAAAACCGATAAAAAGGAAGCCCTTACTGTTTGGGTGGGTCAGGGCAGAGAGCAGGCGCAAATTATAAGAAATATGGCGGCAAAGTCCTTTACACCCAAAACGGGCACGGCGGTCAATGTCAAGAATGTTGCCGTTTCCTCCCTTATGATGGCTACGGTTGCGGGAATAGGACCCGACCTTGTTGTGGTTTCCTCACCCGATGTTTTTAACTTTGCAATGAGAAACGCGGCGTACCCCGTTTCCGATTTTTCCGATTTTAATGAGGTTGCGGCAAGATTTGCACCGGCAGCCCTTATACCTGTGAAATATTGCGATAAGTACTACGGTTTGCCCGAGCATATAGATTTCAGTATGCTTTTCTACCGCAAGGATATATTGCAGCAGGTGGGAATTTCAAAGCCCGAAACGTGGGACGATTTGATTTCAGCCTCCTCGGTGCTTTCCAACAACAATATGGAAATAGGTCTGCCGTCGGCTGCGGATAGCTTTTTGCTTATGCTTAAGCAAGCGGGGCTTAATATTTATGAGGACGGCGGAAAATACTCGGTGCTTGACAGTGTAGGCTCAATAAATGTATTTACCGAGTTTACCAACTTTTATGTAAGCTACGGCTTCCCGCTTTCCTATGATGTGGTAAACCGTTTCAGGTCAGGTGAAATGCCTATAGCCATAGCCTCGGTTGCAACCTACAACTCCTTGCAGGTTTCGGCGCCCGAAATAAACGGGCTTTGGGAAATGGATATGCTGCCCGGTACCTTGCGGGAGGACGGCAGCATTGACCGCAGCGCACTTGTAACTGTGGGAGCGGCTATGATATTATCCGACACCGATAAACCCGAAAAGGCATGGGAATTTTTGAAATGGTGGACGGAAACAGAACAGCAGGTAACATACGCCGATGAAATAGAAAGCGTGCTCGGAAAATCATCACGCTATAATTCGGCAAATTTAAAGGCGCTGGAGCAGAGCAACTGGAGCAGTGAGCAAAAACAGAAAATTCTCGCTCAGGTTAATATGCTGGGTGCGGTAGAGCCGATGCCGGGCGGATATTATCTTGCGAGAAACATAAACAACGCGTTCAGAAATGTTGTTTATAACGACGCTTCGCCTACGGACGCACTTTATGAATACACATATAAGATAAACGCCGAAATAGATAAAAAACGCAAGGAATTCGGACTTGAACTAAGGCAGGTGGCAAAGAGTGAAAAATAAGCAAAAAACAGTCGGCTGGAAATTTAAGGACGGCTTATTTTCTATTTGCTACTTAGGCCCGTTTTTAATATTTTTCACACTTTTCACCGTGCTGCCCGTAGTAATATCAATGTTCCTTTCCTTTACGAATTACAATGTTTTTGAAACGCCGAAATTCATAGGCTTTCAAAACTATATGGAGCTTTTATTCAGTGATGATACCTTTTTAATAGCGCTGAAAAACACACTGGTTATCGCGCTTATTTCAGGACCCGTGGGGTATCTGGCATCGCTTTTGGTGGCGTGGTTTATAAATGATTTAAACCCGAAAATAAGGCCGCTTATGGTGCTGTTTTTCTATGCTCCGTCAATTTCGGGCGGCGCGTATATGATATGGCAGATAATGTTCAGCGGCGACGCCTATGGCTATGCCAACTCTATACTTATGTACCTTAATATTATTGATGAGCCTATACAGTGGCTTACCGACGCGAAATATATGCTGGGTCTTGTAATCGCGGTGCAGATATGGATGAGCTTAGGCTCGGGCTTTCTCTCGTTTGTTGCGGGTCTTCGCGGAATTGACCGCTCGTATTACGAGGTGGGATATGTTGAGGGAATAAGAAACCGCTGGCAGGAGCTTTGGTATGTAACGCTGCCATCACTGAAACCTCAGCTTATTTTCGGTGCGGTTATGAGTATTTCGGGCGCTTTCGGCTGCGGGGCGGTATCAACCGCGCTTTGCGGCTTTCCAAGTACCGATTACGCCGCGCATACAATACTTAATCATATGGAGGACTACGGCACTACAAAATTTGAAATGGGTTATGCAGGCGCTGTGGCAACTATTTTGTTTTTAATGATGCTCGGCACAAACAAGCTTATACAAAAGGCTATAAGCAATGTGGGCAATTAAGGGGTGGTAAGCTGTGAAAATTAAAATACTTCATCGCAAGCCGCGCGCGGCAAGGTCGCTTGCAGGCAATACCGCAAACTTTATTTTTCTTTGCCTTTTTGCGGCGGTTATGGTGCTGCCTATGGTTTACACAATAAGCAATGCCTTTAAACCGCTCGATGAGCTGTTTGTATTTCCGCCGAGGTTTTTCGTAAGAAACCCCACGGTTAATAACTTTAAGGGTATATCCGCCCTGTTTACCGAAAGTATGGTGCCGTTTTCGCGCTATGTTTCAAACACGCTGCTTATTACCGCCGCGGGAACGGTAGGCTCAATTTTTATTGCGTCGGCGGCGGGATATATTCTTGAAAAGAAGAAATTCCCCGGGAAAAACCTTGCTTTCAAAATAATTGTTACGGCACTGCTTTTTACAGGTCCCGTAACGGCAATACCGAACTTTCTTATAATGTCAAAGCTCGGAATAATTGATACATATTTTTCAATTTTGCTGCCTGTTTTCGGCTCTTCCTTCAATGTCTTTCTTATGAAGCAGTTTATGGTGAACGTGCCCGATACTATTCTTGAGGCGGCGCGAATTGACGGAGCAGGCGAGCAGCGCATATTCTGGCGAATAGTAATGCCCTCGGTTAAGGCGGCATGGATGACGCTTATAATTTTTTCATTCCAAAACCTGTGGGGGCAAACGGGCGGAAATACTATTTACAGCGAGGCGCTTAAAACCCTGCCTTATGCGCTCTCTCAGGCGGTAACGGCGGGAATTTCGCGCACGGGAGAAAGAGCCGCTATTTCAATGCTTATGATGACCGTGCCGATAGCAGTGTTTATTATAACGCAAAGCAATGTTATGGAAACAATGATGTCATCGGGAATAAAAGAATAACACACCGGAAGGGAGAAGAACAGTTGAAGTACGGTTTTAAAAAATCGACCCTTATAATATCGGCTTTAGCCTTGATTTTCGCAATATTGTTCAGCGTTCCGGTGAGTGCGGCTGAATTTTACAGCTATATATACAATAATGATGAAAAAGCGGTTGCGGCGCCAGACGCGGCGACCCCTGCCGGTATGCTTACGGGGGAAAATATTGGCGGCTTTAATTCCCCGCAGGATCTTTATGCTTATAACGGAAGGCTTTATATAGCCGACACAAAAAACAACCGTATAGTTATAATGGGGCTTTCGGGCGGAAATACCGAAATAATAGCGGATTTTAAAAATAACGGCAGGGAAGATAGGCTTTCCGAGCCTACGGGTATTTGCGTGACCGCGGACGGAATATATATTGCGGATACGGGAAACGCACGGGTTATAAAGCTTAATGAAAACAAGGAGTGTACCCTTGTTATTGAAACGCCGAATGAGGATTCGTTCGGTGAAGACTTTAATTTTTCACCCACAAAGGTTGCGGTTGACGATCACGAAAGAATTTTTGTTATTTCCGCAGGCTACAATATGGGGCTTATACAGTTTGATAAAAACGGCGGTTATCTTAAATCAATAGGCGCGCCGAAGGTTACACTTTCGGTAATTGAGCAATTTTGGAGAAAGCTTTCAACCAAGGAGCAAAGGGAAAGGTCACAGTCGGTAGTTCCTACGGAGTATTCAAATCTTTCGGTTTCATCTGACGGGTTTATATATGTAACCAACGAATCAACATCTGAGGAGGTTGAGGCGTTAAGGCGGCTCAACGCTAAGGGTAACGATGTATTGAAAAGAATAGGCGACCCTGCGGGGGACGTTACGACCGGCGGACTTACCTACAAGGGAAATTCGGCAATAATTGACTTTTGCGAGCTTGAATACGGTAACTTCGCCATTCTTGACAGAAAGCGCTCCAGAGTATTTGTTTACAACGAAAGCAGCGAGCTTTTATATGTTTTCGGCGGACCGGGGACATACAGCGGCGGTATGAGCGTGCCTACATCTATGGTTTACAGCGGCGGCAGGTTTTACATAAGCGACTCGGGCAGAAATGCCGTGTGCGTTTATGAGCTTACCGAATACGGCAGGCTTTTCGGTGATGTTGCAAAGGCACAGAAAAACATTGATTCCGATTCGGAAGAAGCCGGCTGGAAAGAGATAATGAAAAATAACAGTAACTGCGCCCTTGCAATGAACGGCATAGCAAATGCGGCTTATAAACGGCACGATATGAAAACCGCTATGAAATACTACAAAATGGCGGACAACAGAGACGATTATTCAAAGGCGTATGCTTTTGTAAGGCGCGAATATATAGAAGGTAATATTGCCGTGATTGCGGTAGCTATTGTTGCTTTAATTGCGGCGGCGGTTTTAGTTTCAAAATGGCGCAGTAAAAACGCGGAAAAAATTTCCGCCGACTCAGCACTCGGCAGAATAGGATTTATACGGTATGTCTGCTACCACCCGTTAAAGGGCTATTGGGAAATGAAAAGGGAAAAGCGCGGCTCGGTTGCCGTTTCTGCGGTAATTCTCGGTGCGGCGGTGGTTGTTATGACGGCTTCCAACCTGTTTACCGGCTTTATTTTCAACACAAACAACCTGCAAACCTATAATATGTTCGGTATGTCGGCGTTTCTTATAGGCGCGGTGTTTATTTGGTGTATTGCGCAGTGGTGCGTAACCTCGCTTATGAACGGCGAGGGAAAGTTCGGCGATATATTTATTGCTACCTGCACGGCGCTTTGGCCGTATATAGTAATAAATACCGTTGCAATACTTTTAAGCCGTGTGCTGCTTAAAACCGAGGGCGATTTTTATTATGTTCTGGCAGCTGCTGCAATTATTTATTCCGTTGCGCTGATAATTGTAAGCGTAATGCAGACGCATAACTTCACAGCGGCAAAAACGGCGCTTGCAATACTTATAACGGTAGTGGTAATTCTGCTTATGGTATTTATAGGTATGCTGGTTGTGGCGCTTTGCCAGCAGCTTATTGCGTTTGTTAAGGATATTTCAACCGAAGTGATATTGAGGATATGAGGTAGTGTATATGAAAAAAGTAATTTCCGCAATACTGTGCACAATACTGATATTCGCGTTACTTTCGGGCTGCGGCAATCAGGTTTATGAAAAAATAAGCAGTAAAAATATTTTAGGTCAGGGCACCACGGAAAATAATACCGATAACACGGATTTTAAGCTGTACCTTGAAAACGATTATTTACAGCTTTATATAAACCCGGATACCACGGAAATTAAAACGGTAAATAAGGCGGATAATTCCGAATGGCTTTCTACCGGTGCGGAAACCGCCGGTGACGCGGCACGCGCGCTTATACAGCTTACATATATAGACTCAACCGGTCAAACCGGAGAGCTTAACTCCTATGAAAACGCCGTGCGTGACGGTCAGTATGAAATAACCGAGGGTGACGGCAGGGTTACCCTAAAATACAGTATAGGCAGCTTTTCATCACAGGTGCTTATTCCCGAGGTTATAACAGAGGAGCGCTACAAACAACTCTGCGATAGCTTTGAGGACGAATTTGCGCTTATGAAATTTCAGAATTATTATTACCACTTTAATAAGGATGAAATTGAAAACGAGGAGCTTAAAAACCAGTACATTTCAAAATATCCCATACTCAAAACAAAATCAATGTATGTTATAAACGATTCGGTTTTAAACTCCCCCACGGTCAAAAAGGAATTTGCCGACGTTTTAAAGCAATGCAGCTATACCGAGGAAATGTACCGCGAGGACTCGAAAAATTTTAAAAACACCTCAGATTCGGTGAAAGAGGCAGGGTGCAATATAAGTATTGAGCTATCTCTTGACGGCAGCACATTAAAGGTATATGTTCCGAATAAGAGAATCGAAATGTACAGCGATTATTTAATAACGAACATAGCCCTGCTTAAATATTTCGGCGCGCCGAAGGCGAACGAAAAGGGATATTTTCTTTTGCCCGACGGCAGCGGCTCGGTTATGAGCTTTTATAACGGCAAAACCGACGGTCACGAATACTCCGCTGCGGTTTACGGAACGGGCTACTCCCTTTCGGGGCGCGAGAAAACGTCAAACTACTACGACGCGTCACTTCCGATATTCGGAATAAATAAGGGCGAAACGGCGGTTTTTGCCGAAATAACAAAGGGCGACGGCGCGGCGGATATTAAGGCGTATTCGGGCGATGAACGCATTGCCCCGTTTGTATCTCCCCGTTTCAGATTCAGGGAGACCTACACCGCGCAGCTTTCTTCCGGCAAAAAGGAGAATTTCATTACCGTTCAAAAGCAGCGCTATGCGGGGGATGTGGAGGTTGACTACCATTTTCTCACCGGTAAAAACGCTGATTACTGCGGAATGGCGCAGTTCTACGCTGATAAGCTTTTCGGTGATACCGATAAGAAAACCGACAAAATTAACGTTGTGCTTGAATACATAGGTATGCTCGATAAAAAGGCGCAGCTTTTCGGAATATCCTACAATAAGAAAATTGTAACATCAAGCTTTGAGGATATTGAAAACGAGGTAAACTCCCTTTATGATAGCGGGCTTAACAATATAAACGTAAGGCTGAGCGGCTGGTTTTCATCGGGTTATTCGCACGGCTCGCTGAAAAACCTAAGCGCGCAGAAAAGGCTGGGCGGCGAAAAGGGACTTGACTCCCTGCGGAAAAAGCTTGACGGCTTAGGCGCTGTTCTTTGGTATGACGCGGATGTTCAGTATATGAAGGTCTCCGGCTTAAATTCAAATACAGGCGCGATTAAAACAATAAGCAAGGCGGTGGGAACCACCTGCTCATATGATCCCGCAACATTTTTACAGGTTAAAAGCGTGTATGAGCGTAGGGTCAATAATATTTCGGCGGTAACAGCTGAAATTGAGTATTTGAGTAAATGGGCAGGGAAAAACAAGGCTTACGGCGTTTCCTTAAGAAGCATAGGCAAGAGCGTTAATGCAAATTACGATGAAAACGCCTTCTGCGATAACGGCGCCACCGTGGAAAAAACCGAAAAGGCGCTGAAAACACTTACCGAAGGCGGTACAAGGCTTATGACAGCCGGCTCAAATAAATATGTGCTTAATACGGCTGATATTTGCCTTGATACTCCGCTTATTTCCAACAGATATGACAGCACGGATATGTCTGTGCCGTTTCTGCAAATTGTGCTGCGCGGCAGGGTAAGCTTTGCGGGCGCGGCGGTAAATCTTTCGGGGAACAGCAGCGAGGCAATTTTGCAGGCAGCGCAAACGGGAGCGGATATTTACTACATTTTCACCTGCGAAAATTCCGATGAGCTGACAGACAGCAATTATAACGCCTTTTATTCTACTGACAGTTCAGCACATAAGGATGAGCTTACCGGTATGGTAGCAAAATACCAATCGGATTTAGCGGAAACCGCGGGCAAAAAAATAACCGGATTTTCTTACATTACGGAAAATGTTACGAAAACCGATTTTGAAAACGGAATATGCGTGTATGTGAATTTCGGAAATACCGATTACACGGCTGACGGAATTAAAATACCCGCAAAATCGTATACGGCTGTAAAGGAGTGATACTTTTGAAAAACAAACGCCTCTCGTTAGAGGCTAAAAGGGTAAAGGTAGGCTATTTGTTCACGCTGCCGTTTATAATAGGAGCCGCCGTTGCAATAGTTTACCCCATAATAGTATCAGTTATATACAGCTTTGCGGATATCACGGCAAACGCTTCGGGTTACAATATAAAGTTTGTAGGTCTTGGAAATTACAACAATATTTTCAATATTGACCCTACGTTCAAGCGAATACTTTTAAACACGCTTAAAAGCACGGCGCTTAATGTGCCGGTGGTTATAATATTCAGCTTCTTTCTCGCAAGCGTGCTCAACACCGAATTTAAGGGCAGGGGAATGGCGCGAACCGTTTTGTTTTTACCTATGATACTTAATTCAAACCTGGTTAAAAGCATTTTAAGCGGCGATGCGGTTATGGGCTCGGTCACCGAGAAAAGCTCGGCTGATACCGCGCAGATATCGGGCGCGTTTGAGGGCTTTTTATCAAAGCTTGATATAGGCACGGGCGTGACCGACCTGCTTGTTTCCTCGGTAGATAACATTACAAACATTCTTGCAATGTCGGTTATACCCATAATCATAATGCTGGCGGGGCTGCAATCGGTTTCAAAATCGGTCTATGAGGCATCATATGTTGAGGGCGCCACAAAGTGGGAGGTATTTTGGAAAATAAGCCTTCCCATAGTAAGCCCTATGATTTTGGTATCGGTTATTTACTGCATTATAGATTCATTCACAAGTGTTGATAACGCGGTTATTGAAAAGGTAAAGGCAGTCAGCTTTACAGACCTTGAGTTCGGTCTCGGCAGCGCTATGGCATGGTCGTATTTACTTATAGTGCTTGCAATAGTGGCGCTTGTGTATCTTGCGGTAAACAGGTTTGTTTCCTACAGTGATTAGGGGGTGGTTTTGTGAAGGAAAAAACAAAGGATTTCTATAAAAAAACAGCCCTCAACACGGTAATAACGGTTGCAAGACTGGGGCTTTTCATTCTCTTGGCTTTCGTAATTATCTATCCGTTTTTTACCCAGATAATGTCTATGTTTATGAAACCCGAGGATGTTTACGATTCAACCGTAACCTACATACCGAAGCATTTCACATTGGATAACATTAAAAGTGCGGCAAGCCTTTTAGAGCTTAAAAGCTCGTTCTTCATAACCGTTGGGTTTACCGTTTCGGTAGCGGCATTGCAGACCTTTTCAAGCACGCTTGTGGGCTACGGGCTGGCACGGTTTAAGTTTAAGCTTAATAAGCTGCTTTTAATGCTTGCGGTTATAGGAATGGTTTTACCGCCGGTAATCCTGCAAATACCGCTTTACACCCTTTTCAGAAATTTCCGCCTTTTCGGGCTTGTTCCGCTTTTAAACGGCGGCGAGGGAATTTCCTTTATAAACACCCCGCTGCCTATGCTGTTTTTCGCGGTTACGGCAAGCGGCTTCAGGTGCGGGCTGTATATTCTTATAATGCGGCAGTTTTACCGCAATATGCCCATAGAGCTTGAGGAGGCGGCGTATATTGACGGCTCAAGCTCGTTCGGAGCGTTTTTCCGCATTATGCTGCCAAGCTCGGTTACTATGATTGTAACGGTCTTTCTGTTCGCATTTGTATGGACCTGGCTCGACTCGGATTACACAAAGCTTTTTATGGGCGAAATACCCGTGCTTTCAAATATGGTATCGGCGCTTAACGGGCTGCACAGCGGCGGCGCGTCGGATGAGGTTACAAGAAACCTTATAGCATATGCGGGAACGGTATTTCTGGTTCTTCCGCTTATTGTGCTTTACGCATTTACCCAGCGTTTCTTTGTTCAAAGCGTTGAGCGCAGCGGACTTGTAGGTTAAATAACGGCGGTAACACGCCGAAAAAAATAAAAGGAGAAAAGTTATGAAAATGAAAAGAACATTTTGCCTGGCACTGGCATTGCTGCTTATTTTCTCGGTTTGCGGCTGCAAAAAGAAAACCGGCGATGATTCCGAATACTCTGTTTGGTATGAGGATGAAATTATAAGCGGCGGAAAAAGCAGCAAGAGCGATAAAACCGACAGCTCTAAGAGCAGCACAGGCTCGGGCAAAAGCAACACCGGCAACAAGGGCAGTGGGGCAAGCGATAAAAATGAGCAGATAGCCGAAAGCACAAAACTTGATTTCGGCGGCAAAACAATTACTCTGCTGCGCGAGTGGGGACCCTATGCCAGAGGCAAATACTCCTCGTGGGATAACTGGCTCAACAATTTAGAGGCGGTTGAAAAAGAGTGCAATGTTAAAATTGTAGAGAAAAAATGGTCGGTTACGCTGGCGAGCGAAATGCTTGCGGGTGTAAAGCCGGAGGGTAATATTTACCTTGTGAGCAGCGGCGAGGTGTATTCTCTTGCCACCAAGGGCTATATAGCCGGGCTTAACAGCGCTATGAAGAAAAGCGGAATAGATATGACCGGCGAGCTTTTCAATAAGTTCAATACCGGGCTTAACAATATAAACGGCGAGCAGTATACGGTGGGTCTCGGCTTTGCGCGTGTGCCGGCAGTTATTCTTTACAATAAAAAGGTAACTAAGGACGCGGGCTACGATATAGCCAAGCTTGTAAAGGACGGCAAATGGACTTGGGATATGATGACCGAAATTGCCAAAAAGACCACCGTTCGCTCTGCCTCGGGTGATGTTTCGCGCTACGGCATTGCATTTGGTACAACCGCGCCTGCAGCTATGGCGGTAAGCAATAACAGCCATGTTTTATACCCGAACAGCAGCGGCAAATTTGAACTGCAATTAAGCAGCGCCGGAACAAAAGAGGCGTTGCAGCAGCTTTACGATTGGGCAAATGTTGATAAGGTTGCCGAGTATAACTGGGGTCAAAAATCGTGGACCGCGCTGGATGAGGATTTTGCAAGCAAAAAGGTTGTAATGCTTTTTGCGGGGCATAACGGTATAACCGCCGCCTACAATAAGCTTACCGATGAATACGGCGTTGCGTATCTGCCGAAGGGCCCGCGCGCAAGCGGCTATGTATCATACCTTATGGATGAATACAGCTATGTTATTCCGGCAGCATATTCCGATATGGCGGCAGACCTGCTTGTGCTTTTGAGTAAGCTGCACAGGCTGCCCAAGGGCTATACGGTGGATGATGAGTTCAGGGATGAATGGATAAGGTACTTCAAGGATGCCGACGCTTACAAAATGTTCAAGACCCTGCACGACGGCAGCGTTAAGCAGGTATGGGACGGCACAAACAAAATGGCTCCCAACGCCGGTGCCACCACATATGACAGCGCTTTCGGCAGGCTTTTCCAGGGCGAGCTGACCCCCGGCGCGTTTATTGATACATACCAAAGCGCGTTCAAGGCGTCGGTCAATGATTCGGCAAAGAAGGTTACATATACCGGTCCGCTTAAATAATAACCCACAGAAAGGCAACGGTGATAGTTAAATGAAAATTCCGAGAATAAAGCGCGGTATAGCTATATTATTATGCGCCGTTATGACGTTCGGAATAAGTATATTTACAGCGATTGAGTCGGTAGCGGACGATACGGTTACGGTGGATAAGCAGCTGCTGAGCTTCAGCGGCTGCGATACCGGCACCGCCTTTGCCCTGCCTGACAGAATGAAATATATTAACGGAAGCAACGGCTTTAATTATAACGGAACCAAAAGCATAGAGGAAACGGCTGAGGGTGGCAAATATTTTAACCTTGCCCTTAATAAGTCGGTTAAAAAGCAAACGAACGATACTGTCGGCGGCAGAGATAAGCGTATGGCTTTTTCGGTAAGTGTGCCGGCGAATTATGTTGAGTATATTGATACGATCACCCTTAATTACTCAAATAATGTAAACCAAAAGAATACATATACAAAAATGTATACCGTAATAGGCATTACCGACGGGGTGAATTACGGCAAGACGGTTAAAAAATCAATTCCCTTCAGCTCCGGTGAAAACGGGAAAATAAGCGTTGCCGTTTCGGATATGCTTATTACAAACGAAGCGGGCTTTTTGGGCAGCTGCGGCAGCAATAAATGGAGCGACGCCGAGACAGACGGTATAGCAAGCATACTGGTTTACATAACAATGCCGTACTGCAAGGGCAGAGAAAATTGGGCGGTAGGCATAAAGGGACTTACCGTAACCTTAAAGGGTAACGCCGGTGAGCTTGAAAATATTGACACAATAGCCTCCGAAATAGAGAATTTTGATAAATTCGATACATTGGAGGAGCTGAAACAGAATGGCACCTTCGTTGCAAACGGTGATTTTGAGCTTACAGATAAAGCAGATTCCGCGCCCAATGCCCTGCTTTACAAGGGTAAAAAGGACTCCGGCACCGATTATGATTCGTCCCTTGTGATAAACCTTGATAAGCGTGTATCCGAGGTTAAGGGCCTAACCTTTAAGGTGTTTAACCTCAGCACCCAAAATAATGCTGTTCTGCGCTGCTTTTTAGATACGAAAAGCGGCGGTAAGAATAAGACCTGCCAGTATATTACTACTGCTAAGCTGGGCGAGGACGGCTTTACAAGGGTAAGAATTTATTTTGATAACGTAGGCGAAAAAACGGGCGATGAGTTTTGGGGCGGCACCTCCTCGGGCTATTCAATGACCGACGAGGAAATAAGAAACATTACAAAGCTCAGAATAAGAATACCCGATCTTTTAAAAACCGACGCCGGCGTTGCGTTTGACAGCTTTGAATACATAGTAGAGGATGACAGACTGCTGAGAAACGTAACCCTTGTTGACTTTGATAACTGCGAGCCGGGCGGGGATGCACCCGAGGGCATTAAGGTTGAGGGCAGCTATAACGGCACGGTGAAGGTTGTTGAAAAATCGGGCGGTAAAAAGGCGCTGCGCGTTTACTATGACACAGCGGCGGGCGGCACTACCGATAAAATCAACGAGCGCTCCTACGTTGCGGTTACGGTTAATGTGCCAAAGGGAACCCTGCGCAATTCCGGTGAAATACGCGCTAAGGTGACCAATAATGCGGTAAGCTGCGAGGATTCCAACCAGACCCCCACCAATATTTATTACCTTATAACGGTAAACGGTGGCGGGTATTACGGCAGGTACGGTATGAACCACTGGGCGCCCAAGGCGGGGGAACAGGCAGACTGCACCGTGCCTACAACCACGCTTTACCGCATTTCCTCCGACTGGAGCATACTCAACTGGTTTGATACGAAAAATGTGCCTTACTGGAGTGCTGCCGAGCTTGATGAGGTTGATAAAATAACAGTTTACATTACCGCGCCTGCGTGCAAGGGTAATGAGGGCTGGAGCTTTGACCTTGACTTACTTGAGCTTTTTTATACTGAAATTCCCGAATATTCAGAGGGGGAGACCAGAAAAATAGCCCTTGCGGACACGCCGGAAAAAACAAGCTCGGAAAACATAAGCGCTGAGATTTCAGAGCTTACAAGCAACGATAAAAATTACAGAAAATTCAGCCGTGTTATTAACATTGAAACCAAAAACGCTGAAAATACCGAGCCGGCAGTTATTTTAAACCGCTGCTGCAATTACCTGAGAAATCTTGCCCCGTTTACAGATACCGCAACCCTATTTATGTACGCCCGGGCCGATAAGGATACGGAGCTGAAAATAAATATGGTAACGAAAAGCGGCGGCAAAATGCCCTTTACGGTTAATATTAAGGCGAGCGAAAAACAGGATTTCGGCGAATATGAGGTTAAAATGGCGGAGGTTATAAAGGCGTATAACGAGCAAAACCCGAATACGGCGGTAAGCCTTAACGATATTTATGCATTTGAGCTTTTGCCTGTGGCAGCCGAGCCCTCGCTTACACAGATAGCATGCCTTACATTATGGACTAAGGAGGTAGGCAACACCTCTGCCTCCAACAGCTATTATTACTACGATAACGGCGTTGCAGTTGAGGCATACAGCGATTACCTTTTAAACACCGATATTGTGAAGATTGAAAGCTTTCAGGCGGCGGGTAAAATATCCGAGTGGGGAATAAAGGTGCCCGAGGGACTAACTCCCCTGCTGTTTAAAACAGTTTCACTTTATGATAAGGACGGCGTAACAAAGGAGCCCAAAAATAACATATGGCTCACCTTTGATTTGCCGAACGGAACAAATTTGAACCAGCTTTCCTTCTACAAGGTGTTTTTTGACGGTTCTTTGCTTAAAACCCGCTATGTAATTGAGGGTGATAAGCTCAGTGTTAATACCTTTACGGTGGGCAGCTACATAGTTTTCGCGGGTAAGGTGACCGAGGCAACAAACCCGGATAATACCGAGGAAGTTAAACCCGTTACACCTGAAATTAAGAATACCGACAGCACGGATTACAGCTACGACAGCGACAAAACCGATGAAAGCCCCGACGACGGCGAGGAAGAAACCGAGCAGGTAATAAGAAGGCGGAAAATGATGCGCAAAAAGAAATCGGGCGCATCGGCTGATGAGGGTCTGCCGGTGTGGGCGATAGTCTGCATAGCGGCAACGGCGGTAATTGTTGTGTGCGGCGCGGTGTTTACGGTAGTTATTATTAAAAGGAAGAAAAGGGGTACTGTAAAATGAAAAAAATAATTGCATTGTTTCTTGTGCTCCTTTTGACCCTTGCGGTAGGCTGCAATGAGAAAAAGCCGACCCCCGGAAAGAAGGACACCACCACATCATCCTCCACTGTTACGGATTCTTCGGGTGAAAACAGCAGCTCGGAGGACACCGTATCGGATAACAGCTCCAAAGCATCGGAAATATCCTCTGCCGAAAGCCGGGCTGATACTAAAAACAATGTATCAAGCAGCAGCACTGCATCCGGCGGCGATAAAACAACAGCTCCGGCTGAGCATATTACCGACAGGCTTAAAAACGGGATAAACCTTTCAGGCGCCTTAGAGGGCGGCAATGCTAAAAATTATTCCGATTTAATGTATGACATAAGCTATTACGAAACAATACGCGCCGCAGGCTTTGACCATGTGCGTATTACGGCTAACCCCGCTTACTATATGCTGAGCGACGCGCCGGATTACACTGTGGATAACGAATATATGCGGCTTGTGGATTTGGCGGTAAACAACGCGATTGACTCAGGGCTTATTGCCGTGCTGGATTTTTTCCACGGCTGGGCGGGATATCTTGTAAGAGATTTTGATGCAAACAGCGTAGCGTTTTATAAAATCTGGCAGCAGGTTGCCGAAAGATACCGCGATTACCCCGATACGCTTATGTTTGAGCTGATAAACGAGCCTAACAAAATTACAACCGACATGCTTAACGAGCTGCAAATGAAAACGGTGGAAATAATTCGCGAAACAAACCCGACCCGCGTTATTGCTCTTGCGGCTAACGAGAATAACGGCGTTTGGCAAATGTGGAATACCGAGTTCCCCGCAAATGATAAAAACTGCATTATTTCGCTGCACGTATATGATGATATGTCATTCACGCACCAGGGTGCAACCTGGGACGGAAGCGGCAGTAAAGCACAGGTGCGCCTGACCGAGGCTACGAAAAAGAATGTAACAAGCACGCTTGAAAATTGCAAAAAATATGCCGAAAGAACCGGCCGCAAAATTTGGATAAGCGAATGGGGCACATATCTTGAAGTAGCAGATAAGGGCGATGTTTCCGATTATACAAATCACTTCACGAAGGAATGTAAACGGCTGGGGCTTGCGCACTGCTATTGGGAGTTTTACCAGGGCTTTGGTATGTACGACCTGAAGGCGGGCAAATGGAAAGACTTTATTTTAGATAACTTTAATTTTTAACCGAGGAGAAACCAATGATTGATTTTAAGCTGAAACGCGGAATGAATTTAGACCACCATGTGGCAGAGCCGGGGAAAAAACTGGCGCAGGAAAAATATTTTAAGGCAATTAAGGAAGCCGGCTTTGACCATGTTCGTCTGCCCTTTGAATTCTCCCTTAATACTGCGGGAATTTACCCGTGCGATGAATATTACGCACGGATTAAAGCCACCACGCAAATGGCGCTTGACGCCGGGCTTTGCGCTATGGTAGACGTGCACCCGTTTCATAAAATGCAGGACGACCCGCACGCAATAAAGCCGCATTTTTATAAAATGTGGGGCGAGCTTGCCGACGCGCTCAAGGATATGGATGACCGTGTAATTTTTGAAATTTACAACGAGCCTGACGGCGCTTTTAACTTTGAGGTTTTAAACGAGGTTCAGAACGAGGCAATTTCAATTATAAGAAAAACAAACCCCAAAAGACAAATAGCCGCCGCGTGCGCGCACTGCAATACCTTTGAAAACCTTTGCCACCTTGTTTTGCCTGAGGATGACGAGAATATATTCGTCACCATACACGAATACACGCCCATGAGCTTTACCCACCAGGGTGCCGATTGGATGAAGGGTGACTGGCCCACAGGCATACACTGGGGAACACAGGCAGATAAGGACCTTTTAAAGGAGCGCTTCAATATGGCGGCCGCCTGGGGAAAAGAGCATAACAGAAGGCTGCACCTCGGTGAGTTCGGCGCTATAAAGAAGGGCAACCACGAGGACAGGATTGCCTGGACGCACCATTTAATAAAGCTGAGCGAGGAAAGAAATATAGCGTGGTGCTATTGGGAACTGGGCTTTGTATACGCCGCATATGACCTTGAAAAGGACGAATGGGATAAGGAGTTTTTGAATATTTTTCAGAACCCGTAAATAGGGCGGCGATAATAAAAAAAGGGGTGGTGCCGCGGAAAAACAAATATCCCGGCGAATAAAATAAATTTTAAGTAGGTGTTAAGAAAATGAAAAAGTCAAAAAAACTTCTCAGCGGTCTTTTAAGTTTAATGATGATTTTCAGCAGCGCATTTATTATTAACGCGGCAGATACCGATACAGTGGAAAAAACGGTAAGCCTGCTTGACCTTTCGGGGCTTTCGTCAGGCGAGATTTCGGAGCTGCCCTACGGTATGGCGAGTATCAATGCTAAGGATATTAAAGACAATTATACCGGCAGCAGGCACATAGCCGCGGTTGACGGTAAAAAGGTATTAAGGCAGAATTTTGACGTTAAGGCTAGCGCATTTACAACAAACAATCTTTCCGAAACAGGAAACGGTAAGCTTGCCTTGACCGTAAATGTTCCGAGTGCATATCTTCCGTATCTTGAATATATAAGCCTTGACTATAATAATGCCACAAACAGCAACTTGCGATTTGAGTTCGGAATATACAACGGGACGAATTATTCAAAAAAGACTGACGTAAATGACAGACTGGAAGGCAATGTTAAATATAGTCCTCTTAACCTTTATAAGGTCGACGAATGGGGAGCGGTTGCCTGGATGGATAAGAACAGCGCCGTTAAATGGAAGAAGGAAGATCTTTCAACCGTTAGGCAGCTGTTTCTTATAGTATCAACTCCGGAAAGCGGCTGCGACGGAACAGAGGGCTATTACCTTGATATTAAGGATATTGCCATAACCGTAAAGGGCAGTGCCGATGAGCTTAATGCGGCTGAAGCTGCGGCAGCAGAGGCCTGGAAAACATTATATGATTTTGAAGGCTACGCGGATGGCACAAATGAACCGGGCGGAGTATCTGCCTCGGGCGCTGTTTCTAAGGTTATTGAAGGCAGTGAATATTCCGCAAGCGGAACAAAGGCTTTGAATTATGTAAACACCGCTGTAAAGGAATATGAAGATAAATCACTTGCAATTCCCCTTAACTCATACGTTAAAAGAGCTACCGGTGTAAGCTTTTGGATTTATAACACGGGGAAAAGTGAAAAATTTAAAGTATATCTGAATGACGGCTCAAATAATATTGCACAGAAGCAGTTTACCGTTCCTACCGGAGCATATATTAAGCTGTATGTTGATTTCAACGATATGAACGAACTCAATGACAAATATAATACTTGGGATATACCTAATAAAAAGTCTTTGACGGAAGAACAGATAAAATCATTGACGAGAATTATTTTGCAGCCGACAAAAAACAATAAAGAGTCGCATCCAGGTTTTTATATTGACGACGTTAAGTATGAGCAGGACGCAGAGCACACATATTCAAAAACCGTGCCGCTTGACAATGTGACCTTCGGTACCGATACGACTGCGGCAGTTAAGGATGATAAAATAGTATTCACACCGGGTGAAACAGCTGTTACAGCGCTTGCAAAAATAAATGTTCCCGAAAAATTCTTTGCGGGAGCTTCTGCGGTGACCTTTAACTTTACAAACACTATAGCATCAGAAGTCAAAGTAGGTGCGCTTGTAAACGGTACTAACGATGAAGGAAAGAGCGGCTTCTACTGGAAATGGGGCGAAAATAAAGACGCCTTCAAGATTTCGGCAAATGCTGAAAATGCCGCTTCAACACTCCGTTTTGACGGAACGCAGAGAATATTTGAATCAAACGACGGCTGGTGGATAGGAAACTGGTGTGGCTTTGCTACCAATCCACCCTCCGGTTCGGAAAAGGCGACAATAACAAGTCTTGATTTAAGAATATTTGACTTTGCCGGCACCGAGGGCACCCTCACGCTTAATTCAATAACCGTAGCCTATGCCGGAAACAGCGTTAAAGCGGCAGCCGAAATAGAAAACGGCTCTGTAAGCATAGAACGCGCAAATGTATTTGCGGGTGATAGGGCAGGCTTTACGCTTAAACCGAATGACAGCTATATTTATAAACCCGGCTCGCTTAAAATAATCGGAACCGACGGCAGAGAAATTAAGGTTGGGCGCGATGGGTTCAGGAAAACCAATATCGGTTATTACTACGTATTTGATATGCCCGAAACAGACGTTGCCGTTTCAGCTGAGTTTATACCGGCAAAAACAGTGATAATTTCTGCCGAGGCAAATGAAACCGATAAATCGCTTAAATTTGACTTGACGGCAGCAACAAAGGGCGGCAACAAGGTAGTAATTGAGGGTACAGAACGCGAAATAATATCGGTAGGTGCGCTTGTTACAACAGACCGGGCACTGACCGATTACGGATTTGAATGGGCTGACCTTACAAGAGAGCTTGGCGCTTCGAGCCACAGCATAGCTGCGGTTATTGACGATATAAATATAGGTAATGAAGGCAGCGGACTTGTTTACGATAAAGCGCACGAGTTTATACGCTATAACGTAATAATTAAAAACCTCAGCGAAGAAAGCAGAAGTGCCGATTTCCTTGTACGCGCATATATTGAGTATAAAAATGAGAACGGTGAAAAGGCTATAGCCTATTTTGATGACACAACATACTGCTATAACGAAATGTTATACGGTGAGTATTATAACGAGGCAGCCTCGTTCTCAAAGGGGATAAGCTATTCGGGCCCTTTTGAGCAAAAGGTTTCCGCATTAAGTAAAAGCAATAAGATTTTTTTGCAGGAAACCTTTAACGATATAGCGGCGCAGGGCTTTGACTCTGTAAGACTTCCGGTTGATTTTTCCTCAAACACAAGCGATACCGCGCCTTATGCGATTGATGAGACCCTGCTTTCATACCTTGATACGGTGGTAAAAAACACACTGCGTGCGGGAATGACAATAATAGTTGACTTTCACCAAGCCTGCAGGCTCGGCGATACATCGCTTTATACCGACCCCGACACCGTTTCGCCGAAATACCTTGCCATATGGCAGCAATTGGCAGAACACTATAAGGAATACCCCGACAGAGTGGTATTTGAAGCGATTAACGAGCCGGGTGTAAATACTACTACCTTTACGAGCGCAAAGCTTATGGAGCTGCAGGAAAAGGTTCTTGAAATTGTAAGAAAAACAAGCGAAACCAGAAAGCTTATGGTTGCCACCGGTTCAAATAACAGCGTTAAGGCAATTGAAAATATTACCCAAAATCTTATTAACGATAAGAATGTTATAGCGGCTGTTCATTGCTATTGGCCGATGAGCTTTACACACCAGGGCGCAAACTGGATTAAGAATGACGACGGTACGCCTAAATACCCGGGCGGTGCTAAATATACCGCCGCCGCCAAAGCGGAAGTGGAAAGCGCAATAAAAATATGCAAGGATTTTTCTGAAAAAAACAATATGGCTGTATGGCTCGGCGAATTCGGCGTTTACCAGGGCGGCGGAGCAGCTGCCGAGGATGTTCAGGCTTATTTGACTGATTTTACTAAGCTTTGCGGGGAAAGCAAAATCAGCTGGTGCTACTGGGAGTATAATGTAGGCTTCGGCGCTTACGACGAATCAACCGGGTGGAGAGGCAATGTTCTTGCCGGACTCGGTTTGAGACAATAACAGGGAGGTTACGGAATATGAAAAATTTCAAAAAGCTTTTATCCCTTTTATGTGCGGCGGCACTTTGTGTGACAGTGGGCGTTACGGCGGCTGCCGAGAGCGCCTGGGGCGATAATGTGATTGAGGACCATTACACAATTAAGACCCTTAAGGGCGACGTTAATCACGACGGGTATTTAAACATTCTCGATTTGGTAAGGCTTAAAAAGCACCTTGCGGGAATTGCGGTTGAAATAGATGAAGCCGCCGCCGAGCTTGACGGCGATTCGGCAATAACCGCCGCTGATTTAACAAGCCTCAGAAAGCTTTTAATTAAGCTGTAAAAAGCAAAAAAATTGCAAAATTACTGCCCTGTCTTTCGGATAAATGTTCGTCAGGCAGGGCAGCTTGAATATTACGGATTATGAAATTTCAGAGGTGCCGGATATGGTAGAAAAATTTATTTATGAAAATTTTGATAAATGCACAAGAAGCCACAGGGAGGATATGGGCGAGCTGATCGGTCTGCCGTACCCATATACAGTTCCGAGTATAAGCGGCGGTTTTCAGGAAATGTACTACTGGGATACCTATTTTACCAATGTCGGGCTTATACTATCGGGAAGAACAGAGCAGGCAAAAAACAATGTTGATAATATAATATACCTGACTGATAAATACGGCTATATGCCGAACGGAAATCTTACCAAGTATCTTAAATCCTCGCAGCCGCCGTTTCTTTCGCTTATGGTGCGGGATATTTACGACCGCACGGGGGACAGCGACTGGCTTAAAACCGCAGCTGCCGCACTGGAAAAGGAGTATAATTTCTGGTGTGTAAGGCGAAGCACCGTGTGCGGGCTTAACAGATACGGTGTAAACCGCGAAAAGCCCGGCTGCGAAGGTATGGATGCCGAGCTTTCAAAAAGGCTGGGTATAAACCCGCCCATAGAAACGGCGGAGCTGAAAATAGAGCATTTTATTGCAAGCTGCGAGAGCGGCTGGGATTTAACGCCGCGTTTTGAATTTGAAGCGTTTAATTACGCGCCGATTGACCTTAACTGCCTGTTGTATGCGTTAGAAAGTAATATGGCGTATTTTTGCGGGGAAACAGGTGCGGCAAACGCCGGGGAATGGCAAAAAAGAGCCGAAAACAGAGCAGAGCTTATGCGGCGGCTTATGAAAAACGCGGACGGCTGCTTTTATGACTGTAATTTCAATAAAAACAGGTTGAGCCCGGTATTTTCGGCGGCGTCACTGTTCCCGCTTTTTGTAGGTATGGCAACGGCGGCTGAGGCAGCGGCGGCGGTAAAGGCTTTGCCGCGTTTGGAGGAAAAATACGGTGTAGCCGCCTGCGCGAAAAACAGTATTCCGGGTAATTACCAGTGGGATTACCCCAACGGCTGGGCTTGCCTGCAATTTATTGCGGCGGAGGGACTGCTTAAATACGGCTATACTGAGGATGCGCGCCGAATAGCCGAAAAATATATAACCGCTACCGACGGCATTTTCGCCGAAACCGGAAATTTGTGGGAAAAATATAATGTTATTGACGGCACAATAAACACCCGAAACGAATACAAATTACCGCCTATGCTCGGGTGGACGGCAGGCACATATCTTTATATGAAAAGGCTGCTCGGTACGGCAGAGCAGCAGCGTGCTATGCACCCATAATTTTTATTGAGCGGTATTCCCGCCGGGGTATACCGCGTTATGCAGCTTGCCGAGGCTCATATTGCCGTTTTCATCCGTACGCTTCATTTTAAACAGCCAGTTGACGTGAAAATCTTCTGACAGCTGGCTGCCCTTTGCAATATAAACGTCACCGTTTTTCTGCTCAAGCAGATAATAAAAGCTGCCGTCTGTATTAAACGCCGTAAAAGCGTGTAAATTATCCCGACGGAGCTTCTTCGCCGATAAATCACCGGTCCACACTCCGCCTGAAAACGATTTATCAAATTCTGATTTTTTAAGCCTTACTGATTGAAGTTCGTCGATTTTTTCCCATTCGGACGAGGCAGGCTCTTTTTTAAGCAATGAAAAACTGAAATTATCCACTTTGAATTGGGGGATATTATCATTCGTATAGTCGGACGAAGGCTCAGTATATGCTGCCTTTTCGGGCATATATTCAGCCAAAGCATCGCCGGCTTTGAAAACAATATAGGCTTTGTATTTTTTGTCATTCGCGCTTTTTAAATAAAAGGTTTTTTCAAGCCTGTATTGTACCCCGGGCTCAATATCGTAATAAGCCGATAAATTATAAATTTCGGTCTTGCTGCCGCCGGGGCTTATTATATTCCCCACGGCGGCAAAGCCGGTAGCTTTTTTCTGCGTGCAGGCGGCGTCGCCGTCGGTTTTAAAAAGCTTAAATTCTTCACCGAAATAAAGATCTTCTTTTCGTTTATTAGTCCACTTAACGCGGATAGATATATTATTTTTTTCGTATGTGCTTGAAACAAGCTTATAGCCAATGCCCTCGCACCCGTCTTCTACAATGCAATCCCGCACCACAAGACTGTCTGACCTGCGCGAGCCGGTTTTGGGGCTTGTAAGCAGGCAAACGGACGCGGCTATGCCCGCAATAACCGCCGCGGCGGCTAACCAAAAGGCGGGCTTTTTGTAATTAAGCACGCTTTTTACCCGACTTTTAACGCCCACCTCGCCGAATGACGGAGGATATGCGAAAAGCATATGCCTCCCCGCGCTGCAATTGAGCAGTGCCTCGGAATAATCCGCCCGTTTATCGGTGTTCAACAGGCTAATTGCTCTTTCGTCACAGGCGAACTCTATATCTCTGCAAAACAGTATATATGCCAGCCACATAAGCGGGTTAAACCAATGAACGCTTAAAAGCAGGAAACCCAGCGGCTTCCATAAATAATCCCTGCGGGAAATATGCGCCTGCTCGTGCAGAATTACGCTTTCTGCGTCGCGCTCCGTTATGCCGAATGGCAGATAAATTTTCGGCTTTATAATTCCGAAAACAAAGGGCGATGAAATTTTTTCGCTTTGAAAAATGTTATCGTGCAAAAGCACCGCCGTGCGCAACCCTTTTTTAAGCCTGAAAAAGCTTACTGCGGTGTATATAAGCAGCGCCGCTGTGCCGATAAGCCAAATTGCGGCGGCTATTGTTGTAATATCGGTAAAATGCCCGGCAGGTCTTGTAACACCCTCAAAATAATGACCCTCCAAATAATTGTTTACCCCGTTATCAAACGCGGTAATACCCGACTCAAGGCTGGGTCTTGGTGAGTCCCACGCCTTACTCACTGTCTCGCTGCTCGGTATAAGGCTGAAAATGCTTTCAACCGAAAAGGGCATTACAAGCCGCAGCCCCACAATGCACCAAAGCAGCACGGTTATGCGCTTTGGCGCTTTTTTAAAAATCAAACGGAGCAGCAGCACCGCAAGCAATACCCACGCGGCGGATATGCTCATATTAAGAACGGCTAAAAACAAATCACCCATTGTTTTCGCCCTCCCTGAAACGGTCTATCATCTGCTGAACCTCGTCAATTTCCCGCTCTGAGAGCCTGCGGTGCTTTGTAAACGCCGCTATAAACGCAGGTAAAGAGCCGCCGAAGGTTTTTTTCACCATTTCGTCTATTTCCGCCGCCTGTGCCTCCTCGCGGCTTACGAGGGACGAAACCACCGTGTTTTCGTTTTTCACAACGCCACGCTCGGATAAGCGCTTTATAACGGTGTAGGTTGTGGTGGGCTTCCAGCCGAGCTTATCTTTGCAAAGCTTTACAAGCTCGCTGCTTTTTATCGGCTCATATTCCCACAAAATAAGACAAAAACGGTATTCGCTTTCAAAAATCTTGGGTGTGCTCATAATAAATGCTCCTTTCTTGCTCTAATTCGTTAGAGTGTAATTTTAGTCTAACACATTAGAGCGAAGATGTCAAGCATTATATTTGCGAGGATTCACGGGTAATAAGCCTTGCCGAAAAATTATGAATTTCAGCGGGCGTTTTTCCGTCCAGCAGTTCAAAAACGCTTTCGGTTGCGGTTTTGGCTATTTCCTCATTCATATAGTCAATGGTGGAAAGGCTCGGAACAAAATATTCCGAGTGCAAAATGTTATCCATTCCTATTACTTTTATATCGTCCGGCACCGAAATGCCGTTATCGTGAAAAAAGCGCATTGCACCGAGTGCCATATCGTCATACGCGCAGATAATCGCCTCTGGCAGTGCGCCGCGTGAATAAAGCGCGCGGGCTGCCGCGCAGCCGCCCTTTTCAAAACGCAAATCACTTACGGATATATATTTTTCCTCTGTAAAGCCGTAAATTTCCGATACGGCGCTTTTAAACGCCGAAAGCTTAGTGACGGTGCGAGGCTCGCCTATAAAGCCTATGTGCGAAATACCTGCGGCTTTAAAATCGGTTAAGGCACTTTTAAGGGCTGTCATATAATCAAGGCACAGTGTAACATCGGCGTTATGCGCCCTGCTGCCTAACGATATTATAGGTGTTTCGTGCGGGGGCAGGACCGTGGCGGGCGGGTCTATAAGAATTATAGCATCGACAGAGGAGTATTTTTCGTAATACTCTATCATATCTGCGGTGACGGCGGCTGAAAATTCCGTGGAGGAAATGCATATTTCGCACCCGCGGGTTTGAAGGCGCTGCTGCAAATATCTGCAAAGCTCGGAGTAATGTCGGCTGTCAACCTCGGGGCAGATGAGCGCTATAACAAATTTAGGATATTTTGCGTTAAAGAATTTTTTAAAGCAGCCGTTTTCCCTTGCAACCCTGAAAATTTCTTCACGGGTTTGCTCGTTTATATCGTCGCTCATAGAAAAGGCCTTTGATGCGGTTGAAACGGCAACGTTTGCAAGCCGTGCCAGCTTTGAAAGGGTCATTTTACACCACTCCGAAAACCGAAAATTTTTCGGTGCGCAAGCTGTTGAAACTCAGTACGCGCCATGATATTATAATATCAAATTTTTCGGGGGTCTGTCAATATGATTTATGTTTATCTTTTTTCAATTCTTATAGCCCGCGTGGTTCAGGCTATATTCAGCAAGCGTTCAAGCAATGAGGTGGATAATATTGCCCTCACGGTAAAATACACGGCTTATAAGTGTGCGGTGTCGGCTGGATTCGGGCTTATTCTTCTGCTTACCGATATTTCAAATATCAGGTTTGACCTGCCTACTGTTTCAATAGCGGCTTTATCGGGCGTATCGCTCTTTTTCAGCACGTTTTTCAGTATATACGGAATGAAAAGCGGCACGGTAAGCTTGGTTTCCATGTTCGGCACGGCGGGGCTGCTGGTTCCCATAATTGCGGGTGTGTTTTTATTTGACCAGCCCGTAAGCCTTATGCAGGGCATAGGCACGGCAATATTTTTTGTTTCTGCCTGGCTGCTTATTAAAAATTCCAAAAATACATACAGCCGCTTCAACTTTAAAACATTTCTTTTGCTTATAGGCTCAATGCTTGCAAACGGCACAACAATGCTGGCACAGCAAATGTATACCCACTATGTGCCGAACGGCAGTATAAGTCTGTTTTCGTTTTTATCCTTCGGTATAGTTGCCGCGGCGGGACTGCCCACAGCGCTTGTTATGGGCAAAACGGAAAAATACAAGGGCGAGAATATAAAGCTTGGAAAAACGCTTTATATTTGCGGCATAGCACTTGCGGCTGCGGTGTTTGTTATAAACCAGTTTGCAACAACGCTTACGGCGCTTTTGCCGCCTGTATTCCTGTTTACTTTTATTAACGGCGGCGGCACAATAATATCAACCCTTGTGGCGGCTGTTATGTATAAGGAAAAGCTTTCGGTTTACAGCATTTTGGGCGTTATTATAGGAATCGGCTCAATGATAATGATAAAAATGTTTTAACAAAAAATGCACCCATTCGGATTCAAATGAATGGGTGCGTTCTTTATTATTCCTTTGTCAGCAGCTCAATTATTTCGGAGTATATGGCGTTATCGTTTAAAAATCGGTTTTTAATATACAGTGCCTGTTCCTCATCCCCCACAAGCAGCTTTACGCTCATAAAGGGCTTGCCGTTATCAATCGCCGAGCAGGTTATAAAGGTTTTTCCGTCTTCCTTGGTTATTTTAATATCGCTTTCCTTTGCGTTTTTAAAGCGGGAAACCATTTTAAGCGCGGCAGCGTAGGCTCTGTCCTTAACACTGAAGGGAATAGAGGTTTTAAGCGTTTCGGCAATATCCCGCCCGCTCGGTGTTGCGGTGTAGGTGTCCTCCTTTTCATCCACAAGCGATAAATGCCCGCTTTGCAGCAGCGCGGCTATGGAATCGTTTACCTCAAAGCAGTTGGCTATACCCTCATAGTGTAAAACATCCGCCAAAAGCCTGCCGGGAACCGGCTCGTTTATGGTAGAAATAATATAGCAAATAAGTATTCGTATATCTGCGGTGCTGAAAAGCCCGCCTATACGGGAAACGCCCGCTTCAAGCGCGTCTTTTTCCAAGGTATCGCCCCCTAAAATTTCACTGTTAATATTATACCCCCGTTTACCCTATTTTTCAAGAATGATTTTTTAAATAAAAAAATTTAAAAAAACACTTGCAATTTACAAAACGATGTGATATAATCAGCTTACAGTTAAAAGGCAAAACACGCGAAAGCGTGTGACGCAAAGCTATGAATCTAAGGCTTTTAGGCTATGATTGTCAGGCTGCACTTATATGGAATTTTTAAATTCCGTTATAGGTGCAGCTTTTTTATTTTCTCTTAAAAGGACGGATGTTTATGAAAAAGTTATTTTCCTTATTAGTTGCCGCTGCAATGCTTTTGGGCATTTTCGGCGTAACCGCCTCGGCAGAGGCATACAGCTGGGAGGATTGGGATTACTATCCCGGTCACGGCAGCAATTGGTCAAGAACCGTTGACGCAAGGTTCTATTTACTTAACGAAGGTCTTGAGGTTCCGGTAGGAACAGCGTCGCAGCCGTCAAAAAATTATATGGTAGCAGGCTGGGGTAAAATAACAATTACCAACAGTAATTTGGACGGAATTTATGATGAAACCGGCGCAAGCATCGAAAAAATTATTGTAAGCGCGCCGAGCATAACTCTTAAAGATGGGCAATCAATTATTTGGTATGTTGTGAAGTGGGAAAACGACGGCTGGCATGTTGACGGCGTTGTAACTCCTTTCTGCAGCGTGCTTTATGATGCTAACTGCGATAACGCGGCAGGCGCCGTAACCGACGGAACTCATTATTATAAAGGCGACTCGGCTACCGTAAAGGAAAACGGCTTTACCCGCGAGGGCTATGATTTTATAGGTTGGAACACCGCTGCCGACGGTTCGGGCACCGCATACAAGGCGGGCGACGTTATAACGTCGGACAAACTTAATTTCTCGGCAAATATGAATACCGTAACCCTTTATGCCTGCTGGAAAAAGCAGCCCGCAACCGATAAGCCCGACGCTGACAGAGAACCCGGCAAAAATGAGGTTAAGGGCAGCATTGTGTGCCCGAAAAGAATGTCGGTTCGTTTTGAGGACGGCACCGTTTACTACGGCGGCGAAAGCATAATTCTTGAAATCGGAAAAGAATATAAATTTCAGATGTGCTCTAACAACTGGGATAATGACAGATATTCGGATGACGGCGACGGTATTTGCGGTACCGTGGTTTACACAGTTAAGGTATCCAACCGCTATGATGAGAGAAGCTTTGACCCCGAAACCAAGACCTTTGTTTTGCCGAAGGGTGACCCGGTGCTCAGAACCGATGTAAACAAGTGCTTTATGGCCTACAGATACCACTTTAAGACCGACTACAATAAGCAGACCGGAATAAAGCAGGTTGTAAACACTCCGCTTGAAAGTCTTTCGGTAAATCTGCCGTTAGGCTCAACAATTAAGTCCGACGCATACATTGCTCATAAGTATGTCGGCTCGGCTGATGTGTTTATTGAGAACAACGATGATTTGACAATTTCATATACCGATTATATGTGGAATTATTAAACCGTACTGTCAGCCGTTATGAATTTTTAAGTTTTTCCGCCGCTGCGCAAGGTTGTGCCGCGGCGATTTTTTATAGATTTGGGAGACATGATAATGAAAAGGTTTGCGTGCCTTTTGGCGCTGCTTATAATATTTACTTTTGCGGGTTGCAACAACACAAACCCCGGAATAAAAAAGAATTCTTCCGAAATTACTTCGGAAGAGCAGGGCGGGGAAACAAGCAATAAGCCTGTTCCTGAATATATAAACGCCGACGCGCTTGCGCACCGCAGCTATGAATTGCGGTATTTGCTGGCGCAGGAAAAATTTTCGTCGGCGGATGATATTTCGGTGAACGCGCTGGTGCAGTTTGCCTTTTGCCATATTTACTATGAAAATCTTACCGATATGCCGAGCTCCGGAAACAGACTGAGAACCGCCTCTGCCGATGATATTAAATTGCAGATTTTAAAATATTTCGGCTCGGTTTCGGTGGATATTACAAAGGCAGACCTTTACAACAGCGGCAAAAAGCAGTTTGAAATGTGGGAGCCGCACTACGGCACCGAAATTTACTACGATACCGAAATAAAACGCGCCGGAACCGATACCTATAAGGTTACCACGGTGTTTTACTCCGATTCGGCTAAGACCGAAAAAACGGGCAAAACCGTTTTAACGGTTGAGGATAGTTCGGGGCGTGCGATTATTAAAAAAATGACTTCTTCAAAATAAGGGGCGTAAAGGATTGAGCAGAGAAAAAACGCTTGAAGAGCTTGAAAGGGAAAATAAAGAGCTGAGAGCGGCGCTTGAGCGGGTGACGCGGGCGTATGAGGCTTTGGGCGAGGCTATAAAAGCCTGCCCCGATATTTCGGGCAGCAGCGCCGCCACCGCGCAAAGCCCGCCTGAGGTTAAAAAGCTTTTGGAAAAATATTCGCGTTTGTAGGGGTGAAAAATGCGTAAAGTAACCTACTTTTTGCAAAAAATTAAAAAAACAGCCGCAGGCGGGGCAAACTTTTGGCTTTTAGCCGAGTTTGCGGCGGTTTTGCTTGTTGTAACAGTGGCAGTAACCTATGTTTTTAATCATGTGGAGGCTTCGGTTATATTAGGTAAATCGGTGCCGGCGTGGGAGTATATTTACACAAACAGCAAGCAGCCACCGACCGATAACAGGGCTGAGTGGAGCGCGGCTAATGCGTTTACGCCCATGTCAAGGGAAAAAAGCGGGAAATATATGCACATTCGTTTCAGCCTTGACAGCGCTGCAATCGAACGGAAGCTTATTATAAGGGCTGACTATGCGCCTATGCAAATAGCGCTCAACGGTGAGGCGGTTTATAATAACCATTACGGCGAAAGCGAATATGTGGGCAACCGCTATAACGCGGTGGTATTGCCGGCGACTGACGGCGAAACCAAGGTTGAAATGTCTTTGTGCCTTCCATTTTCAGCCGAAATTACAACCGAAATTACCGAGAAATCCGAAAATCCCGGATTTATAGTAAACGGCGCATTGGTTTTTGCCGCAATAATGGTGGTGCTCGGCATAGCGGCGCTGTTTGCGGCAGCTTTCCTGCCTTTTTACAAAAAAAACAGGGCGCTGGGCTTTAAAACGGCGGGGCTTATTTTACTTTACGGCACAGCCGCGGCTTTGCAGGCGGTAACCGATGCAACCTATTTTATAAATTTTCCGCAGCTTTACAATACAGCTGTCGCCACAGAGATATTTATTATTTTAATTTTCACGTTAACGGCAAAATCCGTGCTTGAAATTAAGGGAAAAAAAATATTTCTTTTTTCCGCGCTCAGTGTAGCTGCCGCCGCTGCAACGTTTTTTATACCGAATGTAGTTATTGCAAGGCCGGTTATGCTTTTATCGGCGCTGCTTTCGGCAATTTGCACGGCTGCTTGCGCTTACGGGTGCGCCCGCCCTTTAAAACACAGAATACAGTTTGCCACGGGCTTTTTTATAATGCTTACCTACCTATCACTGCTGGATGCACTTTGCGGCGCTATGCAGTTTTCGCTCAGGTTCAGAAACAACTTTACCTATTGCCGAATTATAGGCGAGCTGGTGTTTTTGGGCTTTATCAGCTTTATTTTATCGGCAAAGGCGTTTGCAAGGGACAGTGTCGATACAGCAAGGCTTAAAACCGAAACTTATGATAAATGCGTGGGGGAAACGGCGGATATTATGGCAGATATAATTTCCCGCCGCGATAAGCTTTCTGTCTGTAAAGCGGCGGCGGACGGCGTTATTAAGCTTTGCAGCGAAATATTTACCGAAAACGCCGCGCAAAATATTGCCTTTGAGGTTTCGGTAAAGGAAAACGGCAGCTACAGGCAGATTTATAATTCCCTGCCGGGCGGTGTAAACTATGAAATAATAGAAAAACGGTGCGCCGAAAGCGGCAGGCTTTGCGTTTTTGCCGACGCTTATTTTGATTTTGTATTTACCGAAAACGGTAATCCCGCCGTTTTTTTCCATTTTGAAAATTTAAGCAACGGGCTTTCACACTTTTTCACAAGCATTATGGATACGGTTTACACCTGCACCGAGGTTGCTTTATCGCGCTTTTCACAGTATGAGGATACGGAAAAGACGAAAATAGAAACATTCACACAGCTTGCAGCCGATACCGAGACAGCCGCCGGAAACAACCCCGACCACATTGAGTGCGTGGCGTATTATACCGATTTGCTTATGCGAAAAATGGGTTATCCCCAAAAAATATGCAATACGGTAGCTGCCGCGGCAATGCTGCACGATATAGGCAAAACGGCAATACCTACCGAAATTACAAACAAAACGGGTCTGCTTTCGGAAAGCGAACGCGAAACTATTAAGGAGCACACCGAATACGGCAGGCGGCTGTTATCTGTTTTTGACGGTGAGTTTATGCGTTGCGCCGCCGAAATAGCCGCCGAGCACCACGAGCGGTGGGACGGCAAGGGCTACAACGGAATTGCGGGGGAAAATATAAACGAATACGCGCGCATAGTAACAGTTGCCGACACAATAGATGCGCTTACCACCAAGCGCTCATATAAGGACGCATGGCAGGTTGATAATGTTGTGGATTATATAGACTCAAACTCCGGAACAATGTATGACCCGGCGGTGGTTGAGGCAATGCACGGGTGTATAGATGAAATAAAAGCAAAGGTAGCGGAGAAAAACAAATGAACGAAAACCCGAACGAAAACGAATTTACCGCCGAGGACGGAGAAATACGCTTTGACCCGGAAAAAGACCGCGAAAAGCAGACTGAGGCTGAGGTTGAAAAGGTTAAAAAGCCGAAAAAAGCGAAGTGGTATTTTATTATACCCCTTGTGTTTCTGGCACTGTTTGCTTTTGTGTTTATAGGGTGGCGGATAAAGCCTAAAACCCTGCTTAACGTTTGCCTGCTTGATAAAACGGTTTTAACCGTAGAGGACGGCAACGATATTGACATACGCTCTGCCTACCGCAAGCATCAGGGCTTTTTCTGGCTTTTGGAGCAGCAGAAGTATGTTTTTCAGAATAAAAAATTTTATAATTACAAAACCGATTATTTCGGACCGCTGCTTGATGAAACAGGCAAAATAAAGTCTCGACGTGATTTATCCACCCTCGATTACACGCCCGACCTTATGTATATTGCGGACGTTTACGGCGCGGTGGACGATACCTACGGCTATTACGATAATTCCACGGCTAAGGGCGCCGGAATAACCGTAGACGATATGTCGGTTATTTCATATGCCTACGAAAACGGCGCAACCGTTGTTGCGGAAATGGAACTTTTTAATTCGGGGCTTGATTCCTCGGTTTATTCGCAGCTATCCTCGCTTTGCGGCATAAGGCCGACGGGCTGGGTGGGACGATATATTTACGATTTGCAGGATTTCACCGACGTGCCCGACTGGGCGCCGCCGATGTATGAAAAGCAGGAGGGCGTTGAGTGGCAATTTTCGGGACCCGGAATACTGCTCGTTTCCTCAGACAGAATTATAATTCTTGAGCAGAAAACCGACTTTGAATCTAAAAACCTGCTTACCGTGCGCATAAATAAGGATTTTAAAAAGCAGTTCGGCAGCTGCAATAAGGTGAACTTTTACAACTGGTTTGAAATTGTTGAGCCGAACAGCGGTACGGATGTTATTGCAAGCTTTGAATTTGACGTAAACGCTACGGGTATGGAAAAGCTCAAAGGAGTTTTAAAAAGTCCCGTTTTTTCGGCGGCAATGTGCAAAAGGGTAGAGGAAAAGGCGCCGGTTTATTATTTCGCGGGCGATTTTAACGATTATGTAAGCCACGAAAATTACAACCGCTTTTTGTTTGCCGAAAGCGTTTACCGGTGGATATCCTACGACCGCCAGGGCGATATAAGCAATTTTTACTGGAATTTTTACAACCCCTTAATGAAAAAAATTCTTAAAGAAATTGAGCCCAAGGCAAAAGTGGAAACGGGTAATAACAAGGCGGAGCGTTTCCGCATTACCGACAGCGGTTTTCAGCTGCTTTCGGGGGATAATTGGGAGGATATGCGAATTAACGCCGTAAGCATTAACGGCTCTGAGCCGGGGCAAAAGGGCTTTTCGCGGAATTATACCTTTTATCAGAATTTAATTGACAAGGCGCTGAAGTTGGGCGCGAACTGTATTTACGCAAAGGATATTCTGCCGCCTGAATTTTACCGCGCGGTTTATTCCAACAATACAAAATCGGGAGCGGATACGGTTTATATAATACAGAATATTGCCGTAAACGGGGATGAAAACGAGGATAATATTAAAACCCGCTTACAGTCGGCGGTTGACGTTCTTCACGGCAAGGGCACATTTAAACCGAGCGGCAGCGAAGAAACCTCATCATACTTTATTGATGTATCAGCTTATCTGCTTGCAGTTACGTTAAATGCCGAAAACGCGCCCGCAAATATTTCATATTCGGGCAAATATGCCGCCGCCGGCGGAAACGCGGGAATTGCCGCGCTTATGTACGATACGGTGCAGGAGCGCGCAGCAGGGCAGTACGGCGGCACCGTGCCGATAGGCATTTATTGCGGTAAATCGCTTATAAAGGGCAGCGAAACGGCGGGCGATGGGGCGTATTCGCTTGACGATATAATAAGCGATAAAGCCTGCCGCGAAAATTACGCGTTTTTCGCCGTCTCCTACGGGGATCTTAAGGCAGAGGAATTTGAAAGCCTTAACAGCGCGACGGGTAACCGACTGCTGATTTCGGGGCTGGGCGCAAACTCTGCAAACGGTCAGGGCGACAGAGCCGCCGTTACCGAAAAAACACAGGGTCAGCAAACGGCGGCGCTGCTTTCGGCGGCGGACAAGGCGGGCGCTGCGGCAGCGGTGGCGGCAGACCTTAACGATGATTGGTCAGCTGTATCCGATGAGCTTTACCCGTTCACGGTGCCGCTTGAAAACAACGGCCTGTGGCAGAATGTAGCCGACCCCGCGCAAACTACGGGGCTTGTGGCGCTTGACGCCGAAGCACCCAAGGAGACGGGAATAAACCTATCGGATGACGACCGCGTTCAGATGCTTTCGCTATCCTCGGGAGCGGGATATTTCTATATATCCGCACAGCTGCTGACCGAGATTGATTTTTCAACCGAGCAGTTCTTTATAGGCATAGATACCTACCAGCGGAATGACGGCGAATACTACTATTCAAAGGACTGCACCCCAACCTCCCTTTCGGGTATGGAGTTTGTTTTACGGTTTGACGGCAAGCAGGAAGCGGGGCTGTACGTTATAAAATCATATGACCGCAGCCGCGGCGCGTATGCTACAAAGGAAAGCTACTCTGGGGATTATAACCTTGTTTCCCGCCTTAAATACGGCGGCTTTACCTCGGGCGATAACCAGTTTTACCAGACGGGTTCCACGGTTTATATAAGAATACCCTGGTCATGGCTTAACGTCACAGACCCGTCACAGCGAATTGTTATAAATAACGAGGGCGCTTTATCGGGTCAGGCAAAGACGGTAAGCACAAACGGCGCTATTGTTTCGGTGCTTATAGCCGATAAGCAAACGGGCGACCAGCTTTACCTGTTCCCCGAGAAAAAGGAAGACCCGGCTTACAAAACCTTTAAATGGGCAACCTGGGAAAAGGTGAACTACACCATGCGCGAAAAGGAAAGCTTTGCGCAGATAAAGAAATATTTTGCATCAAAATAAAGGGAGGTGCTAAGGGCTTTGCATTATGAACTGTTTGCGGTGTTAAGCATTATTTTCTGCCTGCTGGTTTTAGGCGGTGAGTATTTGTGGCTGGCAATTCTGGCTAAACGGCAGGAGGACAGCAAAAATAAATACACGGCGGCATCGCAGAAAATTCAGAGTATGGTAGAGGGCATTATTTACAGCCCTACCGAAAACAGCCGCAAAAATGAAACCGAGCTTTTAAAGGAACTTATGGGAAACGATACAAGGCTTTTTGAAATGATAAGCGCGCAGCTCCTTTTTTGGGAGGAATACGGCGACAGCGAAGCCCTCGGCGGAAAGGATATGGTTATTGACGGTGTGTATGCGGCGCTTGACCCCGTAAAGCTTTTTTCGGATATTTTAAAATCGGGCGATAAATACAGGGTGGGCTATGCCTGCCGCAGACTTGCCGATTTAGACGCTTATGATTATTTAAACGATATTTACGAGCTTTCAAAGGGCAAAAACCGCAGCATTGCCTACAACGCCGCAATGGCGCTTGCGCGTTTGGGATATACAGAGGGCGTGGCGGAATATATTTTAAAAATTCAGAATGATAAAAAGTTCTCATTCCGCATTATAAATGAGCTTTTTGCAAATTTCAGCGCGGATAGGGAGGCGCTGGCGGCAGAGGTAATGGATAAATGCGATGAGTATATGAAAGCGGTTATAATAAAGGCTATTGCACCATACGGTTTTAAGCGCTTTCACCGCCTTTATTCCGAGGGAACCGCGTCACGGAATACCGATATGCGCATAGCCTGCGTGCGGGCGCTCGGTTTTCTTGCCGACCCGGCAGATGAGCACACGTTGCTCACCGCCGCAAAGGACAGGGAGTGGGTAGTGCGCTCCGCCGCCGTTAAGGGGCTTCAGAAGCTGGGCACCCCCGCGGCAATACAGGGCGTAAAGGAAGCCACAAAGGATAAGGAATGGTGGGTACGCCAGGCGGCGGCGTATTCGCTTATTGATATGAACGTAAATATTTCGGAAATTGAGGATGTGCTCGGCGGGTACGATAAGTATGCGTCGGACGCGGTTAAATACGCGCTTTACCGTTCGGTTAATTTAAAGGAGGATTAAGTTTGAATTTCATAACCTATGTACGCTACTTTATATCCTTTTTTAACTGGTTTTGCATGGCATTTACCATTATTCTGAGCCTGATATACATAATTCAGCTCATAATTTCCTTTGTAAAGGTGCGCAAAAACGATAAGGCAAGGCAGTCAAACGACTACGGAAGATATGTTTCAAGCGAAAATCTTTTACCCATTTCTTTGCTTATACCGGCGTATAACGAGCAGGAAAATATTGTTTCAAACATAAAATCGCTTATGAAAATAGATTACCCGCAGTTTGAAATTGTGGTTGTGAACGACGGCTCGACCGATAAAACCCACGAAAAAATTGTGGAGACCTTCGGGCTTTATAAAATCGAATCCGCCGTAAAAACCTCAATACCCACAAAGGAAGTCCGCGGGGTATACTATAACATAGAGTACCCAAACCTTATTTATGTCGATAAGGAAAACGGCGGTAAATCCGACGCGCTGAACGCCGGGATAAATATATCCTCCTACCCGCTTTTTGCCTGCCTTGACGCGGATTCCCGCATTGAGCCGGACGCGCTTTTAAGACTTTCGGTTGAGTTTCTTAAAAATACCGATACGGTTGTGGCGGGCGGACTTGTGCGCATTGCAAACGGCTTTAAAATACGTGACGGACGGGTAAGCGGCTTTTCAATGCCGCAGAAAATGATAGAGCGCTTTCAGATTGTGGAATATTACCGTTCTTTCCTCTCGGGCAGGGTAAGCTGGGGCGCCACAAACTCAATGCTTATAGTGTCGGGCGCGTTCGGCGTTTTTAAAAAGCAGGCGGTAATTGAGGTGGGCGGCTACAAGACCAATACAATAGGCGAGGATATGGAAATAGTAGTCCGTCTTCACAAATATATGCGTGCAAACAGGCGCAAATATAAAATAATATTCTGCGAGGACGCGGTGTGCTGGACGCAGGGACCTATGTCGGTAAACGATATACGCAGTCAGCGCAGGCGCTGGCAGATAGGCTTGCTTGATACGCTGCTTGCGCACAAGGGGCTTTTCTTCAACCCGCGCTACGGCAGCGTGGGGCTTGCGGCAATACCCTATAACTGGGTGTTTGAGCTTTTCGGAGCGGTGGTTGAGGCGCTCGGCTATTTCATAATTCCGTTTTCGCTTTTAATGGGCGAGCTTAATATGTTCTTCTTCACAATTTATTTTCTGCTTGCCGTGCTGCTCGGCGTTATACTTTCAATGGGCAGCCTTATTTTGGAGCAATACACACGAAGATCGGTTATGAGCGCAAAACAGTGCCTTACGCTCTCGCTTTACGCGATACTTGAAAATTTCGGTTATCGGCAAATGATAACCCTTTTCCGCTTAGAGGGGATTTTAAAGTACAGAAAGCTCAGAAAAACCTGGGGCAAAATTAAAAGAAAGGATGTTGAGCAATGAAAAAGGTCGTTATTTCGGTCGTGGCAACACTTTTGGTGCTTGTCTGCCTTGCTCAAACCGGACTTCTTGAAATATTCGGAATACACGGAATTTCCTTTTACACAAAAAAGAAAGAAAAGGACTCATCTGCCGGCGGCGCCGAGAGCTACACCGATAATCAAACCGGCATAAGCTGCCGCTTTAAAGCGGAAGGCGATTATTTCTACATTTACGAGAGCGGCGACTGGAAACAGATGTTCATGCGCGGCGTTAATATAGGCGCAACCGAGCCGGGGCTTTTCCCGGGGGACCTGACGATATCCTACGATACCTATTACCGCTGGTTCGGCTATATAAGCGAAATGAACTGCAACTGCATACGAATTTATACCCTTATGCCGCCGCAGTTTTACCAGGCGCTTGGGGACTTCAATAAAAAGGCGAAAAACAAGCTGTATCTTTACCAGGGCATATGGGTAAACGAGGAGGATATAGAGCGTTTGTCCGATACCTACGCCGAAAATGAAAAGATACTGAACGATTTCATGACTGACGCGGTAAACCTTGTAAACGTAATTCACGGAAAGGCAAAAATTGCCGAAACCGCGGGTGAGGCATACGGAACGTACAACACCGATGTGTCGCCCTGGCTTGTAGGGTGGATTATAGGCATTGAATGGGATCCGAATTTTGTTATAAATACCAACAATCAGCACCCCGATAAAAAGGATTATGACGGCGAGTATTTGTATACGCAGACCGCCTCGCCCTTCGAGGCGTTTTTGTGCCGCGTGGGAGACGCGCTTATAAAGCACGAGGCGAAAACCTACAAATTTCAGGTTCCGCTTGCTTTCAGCAACTGGATAACCACCGACCCGCTTACTCACCCGAACGAGCCGCACTTTGATGAGGATAAGACTACCGTAAACACCGAAAACGTAAAGTGCCGCAATTTCGGACCGGGAATGTTCGCTTCTTACCATATTTATCCCTATTATCCCGACAGTCTGAATTACCAAGAGGATTACCTTGAATACACCGACGACAGCGGAAAGGTGAACACCTACGAGGCATATTTAGAGGATTTAAAGCTGGCGCACACCATGCCTATAATCGTGGCGGAGTTCGGTATTCCCACCTCACGCGGTATGGGGCACGAGAGCGTTATGGGCTATAACCAGGGTATGGTGGACGAAACCGCGCAGGGCGCTATGCTTATAGATATGCTCGGCAGTATTGAAAACGCGAAATATGCCGGCGGAATTGTGTTCACCTGGCAGGATGAGTGGTTCAAGCGCACCTGGAATAACGTTATGTTTGATATAGCCGATCGCCGCCCTTACTGGTCGAACATTCAAACGACCGAGCAGTGCTTCGGGTTGCTGGCGTTTGACCCAGGTAAAGAGAGTATGGCGGCATATGTTGACGGGGATGTATCCGAATGGAAAAACACACAGCCCACCGTTACCACCGGGCAGGGCAAGCTTTATATAAAGAGTGATGAAAGATACCTGTATATAATGCTGGACGCGGGGAACTATGATTTTGAAAAGGATACGCTGCTTATTCCGATAAACACCATTGCCGACCAGGGCAACCTAAAAGCCGCGCAGTACAACGCCGAGTTTGATACCGCCGCCGATTTTCTGATTTATATAAACGGTAAGGATAATTCGCATATTTACGTAGACCAATATTACGACGCGTTCAATTACTACTTTCTTGAGTCAAAGAAATTAAGCGATATTAAGGCGGAGGAAAACGCGGGAGTTAAAAACAGCGGTATGTTTGATATAATGCGGCTGTGCTACGGCTATAATTTGACCGTTAAGGGTACAAATCAGGTTGTGCCCGATAAGGCTTATGAAACCGGAAAGCTGCGCTACGGAAACGGCAATCCCAAAGCGCAGGAATATAAATCGCTTTCGGATTTTTACTTTAAAAACGGCAAGCTTGAAATAAGAATACCGTGGCAGCTGCTCAATGTAATGGACCCATCGGGCAAGCAGCAAATATCGGATTTTCGCAAAACGCAGGTAATATCGCCGCAGGCGTACCAAAGTTTTGATTTCGGCTTTGCTTACCGCACGGGTGCCGAAAGCCTTAAAATCACTCTCGGCGGCAGCTATGAGTATAACGGCTGGAATACCCCCACATGGCACGAAAGACTGAAGCCCGCATATTACGAGCTGCAAAATTATTTTAAGAAATTCACGGAGAAAAAATGAAAAAAATAACCTCGCTGCTGCTTATTTTCACGCTTATATTCTCATTATCGGGCTGTAAAAGCCCGGTAATAAACAAAAAAAGCCAAAGTGAATTTTCGTTTCCGACCGATAGCGTAAAACCGCCGCAGGGCGATAATGATTTTGCCTTTTTTACAAATGAAAACGGCTATTTTTACCGCAATATGGGGGAGAAATCAGAGCTTTTTTATATTAAGGGCATTAATATGGGGCTTACAAGCGCCCTTACCGACCTTAATAACCCGAATGTTTCTTACTCCACCTATACCGATTGGTTTGAAAAAATAAAGCAGATGAACGCGAACACCGTGCGGGTGTTTACGGTTATGAACCCCGATTTTTACAGGGCGCTTTACGATTTTAACAGCCGTAATGCAGAGTCACCGCTCTATCTTATTCAGGGCATATGGTTTTCCGAGGATTTAATGTACGAGCTGACCGACGCGCTTGAAAGCGACGAAATTATTATAAACGCCTTCAAGCGCTCGGCTAAAGAAACGGTGGATATTGTTCACGGCAACAGCGATTACACCGTTTACGGCAAAATTTCCCCCGCGGTATACGATAAGGATATTTCAAAGTATGTGGTGGGATATATACTGGGGCTTGAATACCCCGCCGATTTTGTGGTTGAGACAAATGCTTCGCACCCTAAGCAAAACAGTTTTTCGGGAAAATACCTTTACACCGCGAAAAACGCGTCGCCCTTTGAGGCGTTTTTGTGCGAGGTGGGGGAAAGCCTTATAAGCTTTGAAACCGAAAGCTATTCGCACCAGACCCCCGTTGCGTTTTTAAACTGGCAAACGCTTGATACGCTCACCCACTCTAACGAGCCGTTTGAGGAAGAGGATTCTCAATCGGTCAATACCGAAAATATACTGAAAACCGAAAAATACGCTCCCGGGCTTTTCGCCGCGGTTGACGTTTACCCATATTACCCCGAATTTATGAACTACCAAAAGGAATACCTTGACTACCGCGATGAGAACGGGCGGCAAAACACCTACCGCGCGTATTTAAAGGCGCTTAAAACGCAGTATACCGTGCCTGTGCTTATTGCGGAATACGGGCTTTCCACCTCGCGCGGGGTGGCGCATAAATCGGTTATGGGCTATAATCAGGGCGGACTGACAGAGGAAGAGCAGGGAAAATACTGCGCCGATATGACCCGCAGCATAGCGCTTGAGGGCTACTGCGGCGGCTTGCTTTTCTCCTGGCAGGACGAATGGTTCAAGCGCACCTGGAACACGGTTATGTATTACCCCGATAACCCGACCGACAGAACGCGTAACCTTTCCTCTGCCGAGCAGGGCTACGGCATGTTAAGCTTTGAAACCTCGGTTGCTTACCCCGACGGCGATTTTACCGAATGGGATAATGTAAGCACCGTAAACGGCACGAGCCTTAAAGTGCAGTATGACGCCGAGTATATGCACATTTATATAGACCTGCCCGCGGGCTTTGATTTTGAAAAGAAAGTTTATTACGTTCCGATTTCGGTTTTGGGCACGGGCAGCGCTATGAGCCGCAGTAACGGGCTTACGTTTGATAAAAGCTGCGATTTTCTGCTTAAAATAAACGGAAAAGAAAATACGCGCCTTTTGTGCGACGCGTATTACGACCTGTTCAATTACAGATATTCGGTTTTGAAAAAGGCTGTTGAGGGTAAAGCGGCGGTTAAAAACAGCGGGGAATATGTTAAAATAAACACCCTTGTTTCAAACGAGATGTATTTACCCGACGATAAAAAGACAATTCCGCCGCAGTATTACGAAAGCGGACTTTTAAAATACGGCAACGCAAATCCCGAGAGCGGCAATTACGACTCGCAGGCGGATTTTTATTTTAAAAACGGAAAGCTTGAGGTGCGCATTGCCTGGTATCTTTTAAACGTTGCAAACGCAAGGCTCGGCATATGTATAGGTGAGCTTAATAAAGATGAAATAGGCTTTACTGAGTTTTCGGATATTTACGTCGGCTCAGGCAGCGGCGGTGAAATAAAAATGTTTTCCGCCGCGTTTCGTCCCCTCGGGAATATAACCGTTAAAACACGTCTTAAAAAATCATATAAGGCAATGCAAGGTGTTTTTGCCGAAATCAGTTAAATTCATTCATAGCGCCGTCGTACAGCATATAACGCGTAACAGTGAAATATGCGGGCGGCGTTTTTGTTTGCTCAAAAAACGCGCTCATAATAAGCGAGGGGTTAAGGCTGCCGTTATTTCCCGCCGCCAGAATAAATTGCGCGGTGCTGCCTGTAAGCTCAAAGGATTTTATGTTGGGTATAATATCAAAATCCTTTGTTCCGCCGCGTTTATCCCGCTTTTGGCAAATAACGCTTTTCTGCGATAAAAATTTTTCAAGCTCGGGAAAAATTTCTGCACTGTCAAATTGCAGGCGGTAGCCCGCAAAGCAAATATCCTTTGTGGGCAAACAGGGCTCTGCTGCGCGAATAAACTCAATACCGGGAACCGACACGCCGTTAAGCCTTTGGGGCAAGGTATCTAACGGGTAATTATCGTCCGTTAAGCGTATGTCAATTATCTCATATAGCCCCTCAAAGCCTAATGACAGCGGCACGGCATAGTTAATATAAATTCGCTGATTAAAGCCCTCGGTGTACCACACGGGAATATCCGCCCGCATAATAATACGGCTCATAAGGCGGTTCATATCAAGGTGAGAGACGAACTTCATTCGGTCGGTTTTGGTGTAAAAAATTCTAACGTTTTTCAAAGCAGACGCCCTCCCCATAGCGCGCGGCGCCGCACGCTGAGCATTTTTCGCGGCAGTTGGGCGTGGTAACGCCCGCGTGCGCCGCCTTGTTTTCGGATATTAAAAAGCTCTTTGAAACGCCGTAATCAAGGTGCTCCCACGGCATAATTTCATCATATGCGCGTCGGCGGGATGTATAAAAATCGGGGTCAATGCCACATTCCTTAAAGGTTTCAAGCCACTTTTCAAGGCTGAAATATTCCGACCAGCTATCGAACTTGCAGCCCTTTTTAAACGCCGTTTCAATAACCCTTGATAACCGTCTGTCCCCTCTTGCTAAAACGCCCTCCATATAGCTGGTTGCCGAATCGTGCCAGCTTATGTTTACCTTGCGGTTTTTATTGCAATTACGTAAATAATACTGGCGGCGCTCTGTTTCCTCTTTGGAAATTTGCGGTTCAAACTGAAAGGGTGTAAAGGGCTTGGGTACAAAGGTGGAAACGCTTATTGAAACCGAAACAGGCTTGCCCTTGGGTTTGTTTTCCTGGTGGTAATAAAGGTCTACTATTTTCTGCCCCAGTGCCGCAATGCCCTCTAAATCCGCGTCGGTCTCTGTGGGCAGCCCCAGCATAAAGTAGAGCTTTACCGCCGTATAGCCGCCCTCAAAGGCGGTAAGGCAGGTGCGGAAGATTTCGTCCTCCGTTACATTTTTGTTTATAACGTCGCGCAGCCTTTGCGTGCCCGCCTCGGGCGCAAAGGTAAGCCCGCTTTTTCTTATGTGGTTGGTCTTTTGCAAAAGCTCCTTTGAAAAATTATCGATTCTAAGCGACGGCAGCGAAAGGCTTATGTGCTTAGGCTCCGTCCATTCAAGCATTTTTTCGAGCATAGGCTCTAATTTTGTGTAGTCGCTGGTGCTGAGCGATGAAATTGAAATTTCATCATACCCCGTATTTTCGCAGGTAGCTTTTGCCTGCGCGTTTATAACATCCACGCTTTTTTCGCGCACAGGGCGGCAAATAAAGCCCGCCTGACAAAATCGGCAGCCGCGAATACACCCGCGGAAAATTTCCTGCACGGCGCGGTCGTGTATAACCTCAATAAATGGAACAACAGGCTTTGCGGGGAAATAGCAGGTGTCAAGGTCCTTTATAATTCTTTTGCGTATCTTGGAGGGCGCGCCGTCAAGCGGGGTTATCGCTTTCACGGTGCCGTCGGCATTATAGCTTATATCATAAAGCGAGGGAACGTATACCCCCTCAATTCGGGCGGCGGCGCGCAAAAATTCGCGTTTGCTCCTGCCCTGCTTTTTATACTCCTTGTAAAGGTCTATAACCTCTAAGTCAACCTCCTCGCCCTCGCCCAAAAAGAAAAGGTCGAAAAAGTCGGCTATCGGCTCCGCGTTGCTGCAGCAGGGTCCGCCCGCCACCACAAGGGGAGAAAGCTCTGTGCGGTCGGCGGCGCGCAGCGGCACGCCCGCGAGGTCGAGCATATTTAAAATATTGGTGTAGGACATTTCGTATTGCAGCGTAAAGCCTATGAAATCAAAATCGCGTATACTGTCGCGGCTTTCAAGCCCGAAAAGCGGAATGTTTTTCTCGCGCATTATTTTCTCAAAATCCTCGCACGGGGCAAAAACGCGCTCGCACCAAATATCGTCGCGCTCGTTAAATTGGGAATAAAGTATCTTTATTCCCAAATGCGACATTCCTATTTCGTATGTATCGGGAAAGCAGAAGGCAAACCGCACGTCTACCTTGTTTTTGTCCTTTACAACGCTGTTTATCTCGCCGCCCGAATATCTGCCTGGCTTTTGCACCGAAAGCAGCAGTCTTTCAAATTCTTTATCGTCCATTTTTTATCTCCGTATTTTTGATATATCTATTTTACAATATTTCATCCGCTCTTTCAACTACATTTTAATAATACTTATAACAATAAGGTAAAGCGCCGTTATAAAAAGCGAAATATTTACTTTACCGTGAAAGCATAGGTAAACCGCGGCAAAAAGCACCGCTGCAGCAAGCGATAAATTTATTATACGCATTATAAGCACGGCTTTTTCAGGCGTTCTTTTGCAGGTGAGCAGTGAGAAAAGCACCGTTCCGCCGTCAAGCCCTGTTACGGGCAGCATATTAAAAGCAAAAACCAAAAGGTTTATAAGCGCGCACACAAGCACAGGCTCGTTTTTGTAGGCGAGAAAATTAAACCAAAGCGTAAAAAACAACACTAAATTAACCGCGGGTCCCGCAAGCGCCACGGCAATTTCCTTTTTGCGCGAGCAGCCGAACGCGGTGGTTATTTCCACCGCCGCGGGTACAAGGCGCACACGTTTAGGGGAGCAATCGAGTATCCACATGGCAAGCAAATGCCCGCCCTCGTGCATTACAACCGCAAAGATAAGGGGCAGGGCATAGCCCGTCCTGTCAAACGCGAGCATTGCGGTAATAACGGCGGAAAACAGAAAGGATACATAAAATTCCGTTCCCAAAAGCTTAAACCTCAACTATGTCACCGCCCGCCGTTTCAATTACTTCCTTTATGTCGGTCTCGGCGCAAAGGGACGCGCCGTACCAATTTTTAACCTCGGCGTAGTAATCTCTAAAAAAATATTTAAGCACTGTCAGGGTCAGCAAAAATATTAAAACCGCCGCCGCCTCGGCAATTATAATTCCGGCAATACCCGAGGCGCTTATTTTTTCGTTTTCTTCCATAATTCCAACTCCCTTATTTAATGTATATCTTAGGGAGTGAAAAATAATACCATTAAGCTGATTTAAAAGCATAGAAAAAGCTTGTCCGCCGTATTTAAAGCGGCGGACAAGCGTATTATGAATATAGAAAAATTACATTTTGCAAACCGTAAAGCAGTAATGCCCGTTTGAAAGCGCAATATGTGTCTGCTTATCGGCCAGTGCGTAGCCGCAGGGCAGGCGCAGTGTGCCGGAAACACCCTCGGGCACGGTAATTTCAAGCATAATTTCTTTGCCGGTTTTTTCAAAGCCGCAGGAAAGCCTGCCTTCTTTGAAATCATAATATGCGCCGGCAGAAGAAATTTGCGGAATAAATTCAGGTGAAATTTCAAAGGAGGAAATATTTGAAAGCGTTGGGTTTACCTTTATTCCGGCTATATTTTGCAGCATCCAGCTTGAAATATCCCCCATAAAGTGGTGGTTCTGCGAATCCCCGCCCTTATCGGTGGGAACAAAGTTTTCCCACAGCGAGGTGGCGTTGTGCTCAACCCAGTAGCCGTAGCAGCTTTCCGATTTGCCTGTAATAATTTTATATGCAAGTTCGGTTTCACCCGCGGCGGTAAGCGCATGGAAAATATAGCGCAGCCCTATCATTCCGCAGGTGTTTATATCGCCGTCGCGGTGCACGATTTCAACAAGCCTTTTACGCGCCGCGGGAATCTCGTCCTTTTCAAAAAGCCCCCTGCAAAGCGCCACAGCCTGTGAGGTCTGGTGGTCGCCCGCCACGGTCATAGTGTTAAAATCAATTAAATTACTGCGGAAAGCGGCGCGCAGCTTCTGTGCGTATTCCCGTGCAAGCTCCGCCTCCTTTTCAAGCCCTGCTTTTTCAAAAAGAAATGCTGCCTTGGCGCCTATATCATAAAGCTCGGCGGTTGAGGTTACCGCAAGGGGCGTGCTCGGCATACCGTCCTTATCGGGGAACGGGTCGCACCAGTCTCCCAATCCAAATTCTGCCAGACCCTTATCGTTTAATCGGGTAAGGGTGTATTTGAAGTATTTTATAATCATATCGGCGTTATCACGTATAACCTCGGTATCGCCGTCAAATTTATAAATAAAGTAGGGCAGATTTACGCAAACCGCGTCCCATGCGGGGCCGTTGCCCCATTCAAAGCCCCAGCCGCCCGTGGGAACTATTCCCGGCAGGTTGCCGTCTTTACTCTGAGCACAGCGTATGTTAAGCAGCCATTCCTTTAAAAGCGCCGTCATACGGAAGCCGAGCAGAAAATGCTCTGATGAAACGCTGGCGTCGCCCGTCCAACCGTTTTTCTCGCGGTGCGGGCAATCCGTCGGGAAATAGAAGAAATTCGCGCGGTCGCTGCGGCGGCTGTACTCAAACAGCTTATTAAGCGTATCGTCAGAGCAGTTAAACCCGCTGCGCGTCTCCATTTCCGATGACTGCTCTATAAGCACAAGAGTGTCGTCTGTTATTTGGTCGGCATTAAGCCCCTCAACGTAGGCGTATCTAAAGCCGTCATACTTAAATACGGGGGTAAAGCTTTCATCACCGCCGCGGCATATGTACTCGTCAACCTGACCGTATTCAAGATATTTCTCATATATCCCGTCAGCGCGCTTGAAAAGGGTTGTTCCCACGGTTATGCCGCCGTCAAGCTTTCTTTCCGCGTGTCGAACGGTAATTTTCTGCCCCGCAACACCGTTTATGTGCAGCCGTGAAATGCCGGCGGTATTAACCCCGAAATCAAAAACATACACGTTGCTGCGCACTGTATCAGGCTCGGGCTTTGAGGCGTCGGCGGTTGTTTCGTAATCAAACGGCAGGCTGTCAAAATGCTCCACCGAAACGGGCTTTATTTCGCGCAGCGTAACAATAGGCGGCACGGTGCAAAGGCGCGCCTTGCCCTTTGGTGTTTCGCTTTTTTCGGCAAAGCTCCAGCCGCTGTCGTCAAAATCGGGCAGGCTCCACCCGGGAATTTCAAGCCGTGCGTCATAGCGGCAGCCCATGCGCAGCTCGTCAAATATAACAGGCGACGCGTGCGTCTTAAAGCTTTCGTCAGCCTCAAAGCAAAGCTCCTTGCCGCCGCCCTCTGCTTTAAAGGTAAGAGCCAGGCAAACAGGACCCCTGCTTTCCATTTTTTCAAAGTCCCAAATAAACCCGCCGAACGGATTGCGGAAGCCGTTGCCCAGCTGCACGCCTATAACGTTTTTGCCGTTTTTAAGCAGGGCGGCAATATTATATAAATCATAATAGCATATATCGCCCGTATTGCTGATGTAGGGCGCCAGCGCACCCTTGGTTATTTCGGTTCCGTTTATCCAAAGGCGGTAAAAACCGAGACCGCATATTAAAATTTCTGCCTTTTCAGCTGTGAAATCAAGCTCAAATTCCTTTCTGAAATAAGGCGAAGGAATATGCCTGTCAAAATCACACATATCGCCGTTTGCCCGAATAAATTTGCTGGAAAAGTTCATTTCTGTTCCTCCGTTTTTCATAATAAAAAAGCGGACACATTGAAAAACTGCAATGTATCCGCTTTTGAGCCGAAATATAAATGTATAAAGATAGATACCGGCAGACATAATATACATTAAAATAATAAAAATCGGCAAATGCCTTTAGGTGTTTGCCGATTTTTGGCGCGCTGAAGAAGATTCGAACTCCCGACCTTCTGGTCCGTAGCCAGACGCTCTATCCAGCTGAGCTATCAGCGCGTGTACCTGTTTTTAGACTGCCATAGTATAATATCACATTATGATAATAAAATCAAGTGTTATTTTTAATTTTTTCAAATTCTTTTTAAATAAAAGAAAATTGCGGAGAAATAATATAAATATATATATTAAAGGAAAAGGTGATAGGATTGACAGGAAAAAGAATACTTTCGGTGCAGGGCTTTGAGCTTATGGATTCACGCAGTAACCCGACGGTAGGCGCCAGGGTGATATTAGAGGACGGCAGCTGCGGCTTTGCAATATCTCCCTCGGGTGCGTCAACAGGCGCTTATGAAGCGCACGAAATGCGCGACGGCGATTCCGCCCGCTACGGCGGCAAGGGAGTTTTAAAGGCGGTTTCGGCAATAAATGAAATAATAGCCCCCGCGCTTAAGGGCATAGCGGCAGATGAGCAGCGCCTTATCGATAAAACAATGACCGAGCTTGGCGGAACCGAAAACAAAAGCAGATTGGGCGCAAACGCTGTTTTAGCGGTATCATTAGCGGCGGCAAAGGCGGCTGCTGCGCATTACGGCTTGCCGCTTTACAGGTATATAGGCGGAATTAACGCCAAGGTAATGCCCAGACCCATGATGAACATTTTAAACGGCGGTGCGCACGCGGCAAATAATATTGATATTCAGGAATTTATGATAATACCCTTTAATATTTGCTGCTTTTCCGAGGGATTGCGCCGCTGCAGTGAGATATACCACGCTTTAGGCTCTATTCTCAAAAGCCACGGAAAAGCAACCGGTGTGGGGGATGAGGGCGGCTTTGCGCCCGACCTTGAATCGGACGAGGCGGCGATTGAGCTTATTATAGAGGCAATAGAAAAAGCGGGATATACCACCGAAAATACAAAAATAGCGCTTGACGTTGCCTCAAGCGAGTGGTATTCGGGCGGCGGGTATTTGCTGCCGAAAAGAAATATTAAAATGACAGCCGACAGCCTTATAGATTATTATGAAGGTCTGGCGGCGAAATACCCGATAATATCTATTGAGGACGGCGCCGCCGAGGAGGACTGGAACGGCTGGAAAAAGCTTACCGATAGGTTAGGCAAGCGTATGCAGTTGGTGGGTGACGACCTTTTTGTGACAAATGTAAGGCGCTTTAAAAAGGGTATATCCGAGGGAGCGGGAAATTCAATACTTGTAAAGCTTAATCAAATAGGCACCCTTTCGGAAACGCTTGACGTTGTGGAGCTGGCGCGCGAAAACGGCTATACGGCGGTTATCTCTCACCGCTCGGGAGAAACCGAGGATACCACAATAGCCGACCTTGCCGTGGCGCTGAACGCAGGACAAATTAAAACCGGAGCGCCCTGCCGCACCGACCGCGTTGCAAAGTACAACCGCCTGCTTATAATAGAAAATGAGCTGCAGCAGGAAAATAAGTAAAAATGCATATGAGCGTGCCGCTTTTTCGGCACGCTCATACATATTTCATAAAAGCTATTAAAGCAAATCCTTATTGTAGTGGGCTCTTTCCCCGCCGATAAATTTCGGGCGCACTCTTGCCGCAAGCACACGCGCCTTGCCTATATAATCATTTTCAAGCCTTACAGGCACAGCAACCCTTTTAAGGTGCATACCTATAAGCGTAAAGCCTATATCAAGCCCGGCGTCGGCTTTTATTTCCTCAAGTGCCACAGGGTCTGAAAACGCGGCGTATGCCGCTGTTGCAAATGAGCCGCCGGCTTTCGGGCACGGCACAACGTTTACAGGCTCGGCATAGGGCGCGGCTTTTCGCTCGCAGATTATTGCGCGGTTTAAATGCTCGCAGCACTGCGCGGCTATAAATACTCCCTTTTCCTCGGCGGCGGCATAAATGCCCGCAAATACCTCCTTTGCGGTATCGGGGGAGGAATCGGTGCCGATTTTCTCGCCTAAAATTTCGCTTGTGGAGCAGCCCACAACCAGTATTTGCCCCGCTTTTAAATTTGCAATTTCTATTATTTCTTTTGCGGCGTTATACGCCTGTTTTTTATAATCCATTTTTATCACCCATACATATTATAACTCTTTTTTATGAAAAAAGCAAAGCACAGCGGGAGTAATGCGGAAAATGCGGCGAAATCCGTCGTCTGAGATCTAATATCTAATATCTAACGTCTAAATTGCCAAATGTTGGTGAAAAATGACGATGAAAAATGCTTGACTTTTTATTGTAGCAAATATATAATTGTATACAAAGAGACAAGAATATTCGTTTCGGGCTTTTCAGTTCTCGTCAGCCTACGATATTTTGTGCTCCTTATACATATTATAAAACATATTAAACAACCGGTAGTGCCATTTGTCTATTTGCACAAAAACAAGGCGGAATATTTAGCCGCCGCAGACTGGTTATTAACCTCCTAAAGACTTGACAAAGATTTATTTTAATGATAAAATGAAGAAAACCGTTAGTGGCTGAACGTGGCATTGCCGCTTGCGGTAAGCGGCGCCGAAAGGCGGCGTATAAATATTTATGGCGAAAGCCGGTTAGGAGAAAAGATATGGAAAAGATTTTCAAAAAGTCTCTTGCGCTTGTACTTTCGGCAGCCCTTTGCTTAACCGCACTCGTAGGTTGCCTGACCGTATCAGCCGCAGACGAGACAACCACCCCCATTTATGAAATGGTAGGAGTAGAAGGCAAAGCGGGCGAAACCGTAACCGTAACCGCTAATCTGCAAAACATTGAAGGCATTTGTGCACACCATGTTAAGTTCACATTTGCTAAGGAACTTACGGTTATATCTATGTATGATGTTACACGTGATAAGCCGGTCAAATTTGATACTGATGTTGCCGAAGGTGAAAACTTCCAGTTCAAAAAGAGCATTGACACAAACACAGGTGTAACTACTGTTGAAGATGTTAATATTCTTAACTTTGTTAAATCCGATAATACATATGATGAGCATACTCCTTCGCTCACGCTTACTTTCAGCGTTAAAATAGCTGATGGTACTGCCGATGGTAATTATGCGGTTAATGTTACTGCTACCGCTGCTGATCAGGGCGAGGCTTGGGTAAACACCATTGATTTTAGAAATTCTAATGTAGTTGTTAAGAATACAGTTGCGCCGGTTGAATTAGAAGCAAAATTTAACCAATCTGTATCATTTGAAAGCACACTTAGCATAAATGTTTATGTTCTTTATAATGAACAGTGGGCATCCTGCTCTAATTTGTACCTTTCTGCAAAGAAAGAGGATTATTCCAACGGTACTTTAAAATATGTAGAAGACAAAGTTAATGTTGAATCCATGACTCCGGTAACATTAGGTGGAGCAAAAAGATACAGATTTGTATTCAAAGGCTTTGATGCACGTCAGTATGGCGATAAAATTGAGTTTAAGGTCCACGGTGTAGATGCTGATAATAATGAGATTTACGTGTCTTCAAATGCATACACTACTTGTGTGCTGAATTATTGTGCAAGTCAGTTTACTAAGACAAGTGCATCTGTAGCTCAAAAAACTCTCCTTGCTCGTGTCTTGAATTATGGCGCAGAGGCTCAGAAGTTCTTTGGAAGTGGCTACAGACTGGATGCTTTAGTTAATGAATATGAAAGTGTAGCTGCTTATATTGCTGAGTATGCTACTGCAACCCCCAGAACACCAGTTTCAATTGATAACAAGGCTGGCACCGGGATTTCTATAAGCAATACTGTTAATTGCACCGACATGATAGAATTGGTTTGCGCGGTTAAATCAGCGGATGTTGCTAGCTATGATATTAACAATTTAAAATTTGTTATTTCGTATGGTTCAAAAGAATTGGTATATAACGGCTCTAACTTTGAGTTAAAGGCAAATGGTTATTATTATGCGTATTGCAGAGATTTAAAGTCTACAGAACTTTCATCTGCCCTTACAATTGCACTTTATAATGGTGATGAACAAATTTCAGTAACAAGAACCTATTCTATAGAATCGTATGCTGCTGGACAAATTGCCAAGCATCCTACTGAAACAAAATATACTGATTTCTATACAGCAATGATTGCGTATGGTGATGCTGCTGTTGTTCGCTTTTCTTAATATGTTTTCATTATAATATAGGTGGTGAGAATAATGAAATTTGAAAAGGCATATGTTGATATCGTTGATTTGAATTGCAATGATGTGGTTGCTACATCGTACACATGCGAAGTTGAAGGCGATTTAGACTAAAGTTCAATTTAAAAGCGGTCACTTAAGAGTGACCGCTTTTAATTAACAATAATGGAGTTTATGTAAGTGAAAGAGATTTGTAAAATTCCACCGGAAATATACGCCTTATTATCAGAACAAAGAATTTTGAATGAAGAAAAATTTCGACTTATACAATTTATAATTGTTTCTGAGGTAGGGGATAGTATTGTTCTTTTTAATAGCTTAACACGTCAAATGGTTTTACTTGATAAAGATGAATACAATAATTTAACTAAACACAGAGAAACATATGACTTTTTAATTAAAAATTGGATTCTTGTACCGGAAAAATTTAATGATATAAAGTTTTATGAGCAAATTTATAATTTGTATTCATTGATTATGCGACAAAATTATATAAACAATTTTATTGTCTTTCCGACAACAGATTGTAATGCCAGATGTTTTTATTGCTTTGAAAGGCAAGCTCAAAAGAAAATAATGTCCAATGACACAGCAGTTGATGTTGCCCGTTTTATGATAGATAAATCAAAGGGTCACGATATCACAATTCAATTATTCGGTGGTGAGCCACTGTGTAACATAGCTGCTATTGATACAATATTTAATTTTTTAAAAGCAAATAATGCTGTATATAAGTCATGGATGATTTCAAACGGGTATTTATTTGATCAAGATTTAATAGATAAAGCGAGAAATAATTGGAATTTGTATAAGGTACAAATCACACTGGACGGTACGGAAAGGGTATATAATCGAATTAAGAATTATATACATGAGGATCCCAATCCGTTTGAACGTGTGATTAGAAACATAAAATTGTTATTATCAGCAGGAATCAAGGTCTCTATACGCTTAAATCTTGATGAACATAATAAGAATGATTTATCCGAACTGATAGATTACCTCAATACCGAATTTGCAGATAATAAATCTCTTTTAAGTGTTTATGTATTTCTTTTATATGATTCTCGAAAAGCCAAAAAAAGAAATGAATCAGAAATAGAGGAACTCACGAATAAACTTACTGAGTTGGAAGATAAAATTAGGAATTACGGCTTAAACTCTAAAAAGAAATTAAGAAGAACATTTAAATATTATTCCTGTCTGGCTGATGCGAATTCAAGTACTACAATATTACCCGATGGCAACCTTGGTAAATGCGACCATTGTTTGGATAGTGGCTACTGGGGAAATATTTATGATTCTAATATTAAAAAAGAAAATATTACTGTATGGAAGGCTTTAAGCGCACGTGATGAAATTTGTCAAACATGCCCGCTATACCCTGAATGTATTCATCTTGAAAGATGTCCTGATTATGATGGCTATAGTTGCACTGAGGAGCGTAAAATGCAAAAAATACAAAATGTCCGTGAGAAAATATTATTCGAGATTGAAAATTTAAAGTAGCGGATAGGGTGGAAATATCCCAATTTTTGTTTCAAAGTACCGAATGGTTTCTAACAACTCCTCCGTCTTTGCCTATGGCAAATCTACCGTCTCGGCTGCCGCCTCGGTCGGTGCTTCTGCTTTGGCAAAGGTGTCCACCGGACACATGCACCCTCGTCAGAGGGAGACAAAATAGTTATCTTTCCATACTGTGGGGAGCAGCCTTCACCAAAGGGCGGCAGGGCAATAGTATCACGGCAAGCACCGGGTAATAATAGGGTTTGTTTGGGTTTAAAATTCACCTGATTTTATGCTCATATAGCATAATGCAGAAATAACTCCAAAATATTCCAAAAAATCTTATAATTCTACTTAACAAATCGAAATTTTGTATTATAATAGAATTAAAGGTTCAGGACGCCTTTTAAAAAAAGAGGAACACAGTTTATATTCCGGCTGTGTTTCTCTTTTTTATTAGGCAGGCGCAGCGTGAACCGGAGTATGATCCGGCTCCATTTAGGACAATGGAGGCGATTTTTCATTTCACCTATATTATAGTTTTCAAATTTGCCAAGCACCCGAAAGGGTGTTTTTTAATTATTCGGCTGCGGCGGGGCACTGCTTGCCGGTATGGTCTATTGTGTAGTTATCCTTTAAAATAAGGTCACTTATAAACACAAATTCATAGCCCTGCTCCTTTAGGCATTTAAGTATACCGGGCAGCGCCTCGGGGGTGTGGTCGGCGTCATTGTGGAAAAGGACTATACTGCCGTTTGTTACCTTGCTTGTGACTCTTTTAAAAATACTGTCGGGGGTGGCGCTGTCTTTCCAGTCAAGACTGTCAACCGACCACTGTATAGTTTTCATATTAATGCTGTCTACCGTTTCTATAAGCGCGTTGTCGTAATCGCCGTAGGGCGGGCGCAAAAGCGTGGGGCAAACGCCCGTAATCGCCTTTATTTTGCTGTTGCAGCTTTCAAGCTCATCACGCATTTGCTGCTTTGATAATTGCGGCATATGCGGGTGGGTGTTGGAGTGATTTTGTACCTGATGCCCCGCGTCGGAAAGCGCCTTGACAGATTCGGGGTATTTATCCACCCACGAGCCGACAACGAAAAACGTCGCGGGTACGTTGTACTCCTTTAAAATATCTATAAGCGTTTGAGTGTCGTCGTTGCCCCAAGCTGCGTCAAATGAAATCGCAATTTGCTTTTTCTCGGTTTCAACGCAGTAGATAGGCAGCTTTCGGTCGTTTCCGGCAAATGCGGTTGCAGAGCCTATAACAACGGCGATTACCGCAATAAGCGCGCATATGCCGAGCATAAGCTGTTTTTTGGTTATTATAAGAAATCTCATTTTAACGGTCTCCCTTTTGTTTTCTAATAAAGAATATGTATGCCTGCTTGTATACTATTCTTTAAAATTCAACACAGAAATATTTAATTGTCATTGGGCGGAATATAAGGTATAATTATATTGCCAAGGAGAAGAGTATGAAAAATATTGTTGTGGATTTTTCATTATGCAAATATCCTATGGATTTACATAATGAAATGAAAGAAAAGTTGAAACTGCCCGAATGGTACGGCAACAATTTAAGCGCTTTATGGGATATGCTGACAGGTTTTATAGAAACGCCTGTCAGTATAACTGTGATATTTAAGCCTGAAACCAAGGCGGCAGAAAATTTAAAGGAAAATGTTTTGAAAATAATCGAAACCTTTAAAGAGGCGGCAGAGGAAGAAGAAATAGAGTTTAATTGCGATATGTAAAATCAAAGCGCGCAACTTCTTAAAATTTACATATTGGCAATTGACTTTACGGGGCGGTTATTGTAAAATAAATTTGATAATATATTGCTGTACGGCGGAACGGAGATAATACAATATGAAACCTGTTTATAAACGTATACTTTTAAAGCTCAGCGGTGAGGTGCTTGCCGGCGAAAAGGGCGTGGGAATTGATTTTGACAAGGTGCTTGAGGTGTGCGCAAGCGTTAAGGAATGTGTGGATATGGGGGTTGAGGTTGCCATTGTTGTGGGCGGCGGAAACTTCTGGCGCGGGCGCTCCAGTGGCAAAATGGACAGGACCAGAGCCGACCATATGGGTATGCTTGCAACCTCTATAAATGCGCTGGCGCTTGCCGACGCACTTGAGCAGTTGGGCGTCACCGCGCGCGTTCAGACCGCCATTGAAATGCGGCAGATAGCCGAGCCTTATATAAGAAACAAGGCGGTAAGGCACCTTGAAAAGGGCAGAGTGGTAATTTTCGGCTGCGGCACGGGCAACCCGTTCTTCTCGACCGATACCGCCGCGGCTTTGCGCGCTGCCGAAATAGGGGCGGACGTAATATTTAAGGCGACCAATGTTGACGGCGTTTACGACAGCGACCCCAAGCTCAACCCCGAGGCTAAGAAATATGACACACTCTCGCATATAGACGTATTGAAGGACGGACTGCACGTTATGGACAGCACCGCCGCCTCGCTTTGTATGGATAACAGCATTGAAATACTCGTTTTCAACCTTAACGACCCGCATAATATAGTTAAAGCGATAACAGGCGAGCATATCGGAACAATTGTTAAATAATATAGTAGTAAGGAGATTTTGTTTATGAAAGAGTTACTTAAAAATACCGAGGAAAAAATGAATAAAACCGTTGCCGTGCTTGAAAGGGACTATAAGTCGATAAGAGCGGGCAGAGCGAACGTCTCGGTGCTTGACCGAGTTACGGTGGATTATTACGGCTGCCCGACGCCGATACAGCAAATGGCGGCGGTATCTGTTCCCGAGCCGCGCATTTTAATGATTCAGCCGTGGGACGCCACCACTCTAAAGGATATTGAAAAGGCAATTTTAACCTCCGACATAGGTATAAACCCGCAGAACGACGGCAGGGTTATACGCCTTTCCTTTCCCCCGCTTACAGAGGAACGCCGCAAGGATATTGTTAAAGAGGTGCGCAAAGCGGCTGAGGAAAACAAGGTGGCAATACGCAACACCCGCCGCGACGCAATTGAAAAGCTGAAAGCGCTTAAAAAGGCTAATACAATAACCGAGGACGACGTTGCCGACGGTGAAAAGAAAATTCAGAATTTAACCGATAAATTCTGCAAGGAAATTGACGATTTAGCGGCTCTTAAAGAAAAGGAAATAATGGAAATATAATAATTTGCGGGCTTATCCTACGGTATGCCCGCTTTTAAAGCAGGTGAAAAATTGGGTCTGTTCGGCAAAAAAGAAAATACCGCGCGCACGCTGCCGCGCCACATTGCAATTGTTATGGACGGCAACGGCAGGTGGGCAAAAAAGCGCGGGCTGCCGCGCTCGGCAGGGCATGTATCGGGCGCTAAAACCTTTAAGACAATAGCGCGCTACTGCAATAAAATAGGGCTTGAATACTTAACCGTTTACGCTTTTTCAACCGAGAACTGGAAACGCCCGAAGGAGGAAGTGGACGGTATTATGAACCTCTTGCGCGACTATTTGAAGGACGCGGAAAATTTTAAGGACGAGAACATAAAGGTGCGCTTTTTGGGCGACCGGACGCCCCTTGCAGACGATATTAAGGCGCTTATGCTTAAAAACGAGGACGGCTCAAAGGACGCCACGGGCTTAAACCTTAATATTGCCATAAATTACGGCGGGCGGGACGAAATAGTACACGCGGTTAAAAAAATTATTGCCGCGGGAATACCCGAAACCGATATAACCGAACAGCTTATATCGGATAATTTATACACTGCGGGTATGCCCGACCCCGATTTTATTATAAGACCGAGCGGAGAATACAGAACCTCAAACTACCTTTTGTGGCAATCGGCTTATGCGGAATACTGGTTTTCGGATATTCTGTGGCCCGATTTTACCCCGAAGCAGCTTGATAAAGCAATAGAGGACTTTAATCACCGTAACCGCCGATTCGGCGGCGTGTAAAGGGAGCGTAAAAAATTATGAAAACCCGAATTATTTCAGGCGCGGTTATGATAATTATAGCGGCGGCGGTGATAACCTTAGGTATGACGGTAAACCCGCTTTTTATAACCGCCTGCATTGCGTTTTTAGCTGCTGTGGGAATTTACGAGCTTTTGCACAATGCCGCGAAAATTGAGTCTAAAGCGGCAATAATAGGCGCCTGCGCCTATGTGGTGCTTATGGTGTTTGCAATAGACGGCAGCACGGGAGCTCGGCTGCAGCAGGTGTTTGACGGCACGCACAAAGCATATATAAAATTAACCTTTACTTTGGCGCTGAGCGTTATTTACTTTATATATTCAGCTGCGGTAACGCTTAAAAACCACAAAACCTTTGAGCTTTCGCATATCGCCTTTCTTTGCGGTATGCCCATACCCGTGGCGTTTGCGTTCAGCTCGCTCGGCGTGGTAATAAACCACGAGCACGGGCTTTATTACCTTTTTATGCTGCTCAACTTTTCAAGCGTGTGCGACGCAGGCGCGTATTTTGTGGGCAGCACGTTGGGTAAGCATAAGCTTTGCCCGAATATAAGCCCGCACAAAACGATTGAGGGCGCTGTGGGCGGAATAGTATCAAGCGTTATTGTGACATATATTCTGGGCTTTTCTTTCTCATTTGAAAAAAATCTTACAAACGCGGCGCTTTTAACCGTGCCGTTCTGCATTTTGGGTATGATAGGCGACCTCTTCGCCTCTGCCATAAAGCGTGCGGCGGGAATTAAGGATTACGGAAATTTAATCCCAGGTCACGGCGGAATACTTGATAGGTTTGACAGCATAATTATGACCGCCCCGCTTTTGTATTTGTTTATAGCTTTAGGGGTAATATAATGAAAAGGCTTTCAATTCTGGGCTCTACAGGCTCAATAGGTACGCAGGCGCTTGAAACCTGCGAAAAAAACGGCTGGGAAATAACGGCGCTGGCGGCGGGCAGAAACGTAGAGCTTGCCGAAACGCAGGCGAGAAAATTTAAGCCGCAATTTGTCGCAATGTTTGATAAAGACGCCGCAGCCGAGCTTAAAGTAAAGCTTGCCGATACAGATATTAAGGTATATTCGGGCGAAGAGGGCGTTATTGCCGCGGCGGAGAGCGATTGCGATACCGTGCTTAATTCGGTTGTGGGTATTGCGGGGCTGAAACCCACGCTGGCGGCGATAAACAAGGGCACTACCGTTGCCCTTGCGAATAAGGAAACGCTTGTAACGGGCGGAGAAATTGTAAACCGCCGCCTTAAAGAAACGGGTGTAAGGCTTTTGCCGGTGGACAGCGAGCACTCAGCAATTTTTCAGTCCTTGCAGGGTGCACCCGCTAATTCACTTAAAAAAATATTGCTTACAGCCTCGGGCGGACCGTTTTACGGCAGAAAACGAAAAGACCTTGAAAACGTAACGGTTAAGGACGCGCTTAATCACCCCAACTGGTCAATGGGCGCTAAAATAACCGTTGACTCCGCAAGCCTCATGAATAAGGGGCTTGAGGTTATAGAGGCGGTGCATTTATTCGGCGTTACGGCGGATAAAATTGAGGTTTTAGTGCACAGGCAGAGCATTTTGCACTCGGCGGTGGAGCTTTGCGACGGCGCGGTTATAGCGCAGCTCGGCACGCCAGATATGCGCCTGCCCATACAGTATGCGCTGACCTACCCCGAACGCGCCGACAATGCGTTTGAACGGTTAAGCCTTACCGATATAGGCACCCTTACCTTTGAAAAGCCCGATACCGAAACCTTTAAGTGCCTGCCGCTTTGCATTAAGGCGATAAACGAGGGCGGGCTGGCGCCAACTGCGGTAAACGGCGCTAATGAAGAAGCGGTCGCGCTGTTTTTGCAGGGCAAAATCAAGTTTTTGCAGATAGCCGATTTGGTTGAAAAAGCGCTTGCAGAGGTTAAAAACAAAAGGGATTTTACATTAGAGGATATTTTTGAGACTGATAAAGCGGCAAGAAAACTTGTAAGAGACAGTATTTTTTAGAATCGGGTGGTTATTATTTCAGCTTTACTTAACGTTTGGAGCAATGTGTGGCCGTATCTTGTGACTATTGCGCTGTTTTTGATTTTAATTGTGATTCATGAGTTCGGGCATTTTATTGCCGCGAAACTTTTGGGCGTTCGCGTTAACGAGTTTGCAGTGGGGTTCGGTCCTAAACTTTTTTCAAAGCAGGGCAAGGAAACAAAGTATTCGGTAAATCTTGTGCCCCTTGGCGGCTACTGCGCTATGGAGGGCGAGGACGAGGAAAGCGGCGACGAGCGCGCTTTTTGCAATAAAAAGCCGTGGCGGCGCTTTATAATAGTGGCAATGGGCGCCACCTTTAACCTGGTTTTGGGGCTTATTATTGTGGCTGTAACCTTAGCGCCGCAAAAAGCGTTTAACTCAACCGTTGTGGCGGAGTTTAAGGAAAACGCGGTAAGCGAGCAATCGGGACTGAAAGTTGACGATAAAATAATTGAGGTGGAGGGCAGAAAAATTTTCTCCACCTATGATTTAAGCTACGCCTTTACAAATGTTAAGGGCGGCAAAATAGATATGGTTGTAAAGCGCGACGGCGAAAAGGTTGAGCTTAGAGACGTTAAGTTCGATTCTTCCGAAGAAAACGGAATAAGCTATTTAAACGTGGATTTTTACGTTTACGGCATAAGAAAAACTTTCGGTTCATATATCAAGCAGACATTTGCCACAGCCGCGTCATACTGCGCTGTTGTGTGGCGGTCGCTTATAGACCTGATAAGCGGAAAATACGGTATAAGCGCGGTTTCGGGCCCTGTGGGCATTACCGCGGCGATAGGCTCTGCCGCAAAGCAAAACCTTGAAAATTTGCTGCCTATTATGGCGCTTATAACAATAAATCTGGGTATTTTCAATTTGCTGCCCATACCCGCGCTTGACGGCGGCAGGCTGCTGTTTATTTTAATAGAAATGATTTTCAGAAAGCCCGTGCCGCAAAAGTACGAGGCGATAGTTCACGCCGTGGGCTTTGCGCTGCTGATAGGCTTTATGCTGCTTATAACCGCAAAGGATATTTGGATGCTGATTGCAGGGTGACATAAAATGCAGGAGTATAAAACAAAAAAGGTATTTGCAGGCGGGGTAGCAATCGGCGGCGGCGCGCCTGTTACGGTGCAGTCAATGCTGAATATACCCGCGCACGATATAGCGGGCAATGTAGAGCAGGCAAAAGCGCTTGAAAAGGCGGGGTGCGATATTATACGCATTTCCGTGCCCGATAAAGAGAGCGTTAAAACGCTGGCGGCGCTTAAAAGCAATATATCAATACCCGTTGTAGCCGATATTCATTTTGATTACAGGCTGGCGCTTGAAAGCGTGGCGGCGGGAGCGGATAAAATAAGAATAAACCCCGGTAATATAGGTGCGGACGATAGAGTAAAAGCCGTTGCAAACGCCTGCAAGGCGGCGGGCGTGCCTATAAGAATAGGGGTAAATTCAGGCTCGCTTGAAAAAAATATTCTGGCAAAATACGGCTCGCCCACACCACGCGCTATGGTGGAAAGCGGGCTTTACCATATATCATTGCTTGAAAAATTTGATTTTGACGATATTGTGCTTTCTCTTAAAAGCTCAAACGTTGCCACAATGTATAACGCATATGTTTTAGCGGCGGAAAAATGCCGCTATCCGTTGCATTTGGGCGTAACCGAGGCAGGCACCGCGGCAAACGGCACGGTAAAATCCGCCGCCGGTATAGGCGGGCTGCTTTTGCGCGGAATAGGCGATACAATTCGCGTTTCATTAACAGATGACCCCGTGCGCGAGGTTGAAACGGGCAAGCGGCTTTTAAAGGCGCTGGGGCTGCGCACAGGCGGTGTTAAATTCGTTTCCTGCCCCACCTGCGGCAGAACGAAAATAGACCTTATAAAAATTGCAAACGAGGCAGAAAAACGCCTTGAGAACTGCGAAAAAAATATAACCGTTGCCATAATGGGATGCGTTGTAAACGGTCCGGGCGAGGCAAGAGAAGCCGACATAGGCATTGCCGGGGGAGATGGCTGCGGCGTGCTTTTTAAAAACGGCGAGATAATTAAAAAGGTGCCCGAAAGCGCACTGCTTGACGAGCTTTTGGCGGAAATAGAAAAATTATAAACGGAGTGTAAAAAAGTGGGCAAGGCATTATTTTCTCAAATATTCGACAGAGGGCTGTCAGCCGATATTTCAGAAATATTCGGCAGCACCGTTATAGAAAAATGCTCGCTTGATACCGACGAACGCGCTTTAAATGCAGAACTAAAGGCAGAAAAATACATACCCTCAGAAAAGCAGCATGAGCTTGTAAACCAGCTTAAAAATGCGCTCAAATTAAATGAATGTCATATCTCCTGCATTTTTTCAGAGGACGCTTTAATTCCCGCCGCCTGTGCCGATATTACGGCGGAATTAAGGCTTAAAAACGCCGCGCTTAACGGCTATTTCAACGGCGCGGAATTTAACCTTAATGATAACAACGTTAATATTACGCTTAAATACGGCGGGTATGACACCATAACCGACTGCGGCTTTGAAAACGCCTTTAAGCGCATTATAAAGGAACGTTTCGGGCGGGATATTACCGTTTCGTTTGACGGTCAGCTTGAAAAGGTGGAAATTGACCTGCCGCCCGCAGAGCCTGCGCAACCTGTCAGAAGACCCGAAAGGCAGGCAGCCGAGCCTAGGCAGAGCGCGCCCGCGCGCCCCGCTGCGCCGAAAAAGGAAATTAAATTTGAAAAGAGAGAGGGCAGACCCGATAACGGCATAGTCTACCTTGATAATCCGCAGCAGTTTTACGGCAGGGGCGGCATTTCAAACCACACCCGCGATATGATAAGCATTACGGGGGACGATACCGAAATTGCCTGCTGGGGCGAGGTTTTCGGGCTTGACACCCGCGATATTAAGACAAAGCGAAATACGGATATGACAATAGTCAACTTCTCGTTCAGCGACCACACAAACTCGCTTAACGCCTCGCTGTTTATTGATACTCACCGTATGGGCGATATAGCCCCCTTAAAGGACGGCGCGTTTATACTTGTAAACGGCTCGTATGAATTTGATAATTACAAAAAGGATTTCGTTGTAAAGCCGCGCGCTATGGCGCTTTTGCAGAAATACACCGAAAAGGATGAACACGAGGGCGAAAAGCGCGTTGAGCTGCACTGCCACACCAATATGTCCGCAAAGGACGCGGTTTCCTCTGCCGACGCTATTGTAAGGCAAGCCTACGAGTGGGGGCATAAGGCAATAGCCATTACCGACCACGGCGTTGTTCAGGCATACCCCGCCGCCGCGGGCGCGGTTAAGGCAATACGCAAATCGGGCGGCGATTTTAAGGTTATTTACGGCGTTGAGTCTTACTTTGTGGACGACGTTAATAACGACGTAAAGGATTTAAACGCAAAGCAAACGGCGAAATTCCGCTACCACCAGATTATACTTGTTAAAAACCTAACGGGGCTTAAAAATCTTTATAAATTAGTGTCTGAGGCGCATTTGCACGATTTCCGCGGCAAGCCGCTCACAATGCGCAGTAAACTTGATAAGCTGCGCGAGGGGCTGATTTTAGGCAGCGCCTGCGAGCAGGGCGAGCTGTACCGCGCGATAATTGACGAAAAGCCCGAGGATGAGCTTTTAAGAATTGCCGATTATTACGATTACCTGGAAATTCAGCCCCTCGGCAACAACGCGTTTATGGTGCGCGAGTCATCATACCCCGATAAAAAGGATAAGAAGACGGGAGCGGTTATACCCAACCGCTTTAAAAAGGTTACCGATTTTGAGGTTATAAAGAATTTTAACCGCAAGGTTGTTGAATTGGCGGACAAGCTGGGCAAGCCCGTTGTAGCCACGGGGGATGTGCATTTTCTTAAAAAGAGCGATGATATAATCCGTAAAATACTTATGGCGGGGCAGGGCTTTGACGATTTTGACAATCAGGCGCCCCTGTACCTTAAAACGACCGATGAAATGCTTGCCGATTTCGATTATTTCGGTGAGCGAGCACGCGAATTTGTAATTGATAACCCGAATAAGATAGCCGATATGGTAGACGGCGACGTGATACCCGTGCCCGACGGCAACTATCCCCCTGTAATTGAGGGGTCGGACGAGCTGCTGCACGATATTTGCTGGGATACCGCCCACAGAACCTACGGCGAAAATCTGCCCGAGGTGGTTGAAAAGCGCCTTGAAAAGGAGCTTAACTCCATTATCAACAACGGGTTTTCAATAATGTATATTTCGGCGCAAAAGCTTGTGGCATACAGCGAGGAAAACGGCTACTTGGTAGGCTCGCGTGGTTCGGTAGGCTCTTCCTTTGCCGCTACCATGGCGGGGATTTCCGAAGTTAACCCCCTGCCGCCGCACTATGTTTGCCCCGAGTGCCGATACAGCGAGTTTTTCCTGCACGGCGAGGTAGGCTCGGGCTTTGACCTGCCCGAAAAAAAGTGCCCGAAATGCGGCGCACAGCTTAACCGCAACGGTCACGATATTCCGTTTGAAACATTTTTGGGCTTTAAGGGCGATAAGGTGCCTGATATAGACCTTAACTTTTCGGATGAATTTCAAAATTCGGTGCAGAAATACACCGAAACGCTGTTCGGCAGTGAAAACGTGTTTAAGGCGGGCACTATTTCAACGGTTGCCGAAAAAACCGCTTACGGCTTTGCAAAGGCTTATGCCGAGAAAAAGGGCATAACCTTAAGCAACGCGGAATTAAACCGTTTGGCGTCGCTCGTGGAAAAGGCGCAGATAAAACAGACCACGGGTCAGCACCCTGCGGGTATGATAATTGTGCCCAAAACCAACACAATTTACGATTTCTGCCCCATACAGCACCCGGCGGACGACGTTAATTCCGATATTATAACCACGCACTTCGATTTCCACTCAATTCACGATACAATATTAAAGCTTGACGAATTGGGTCACGTTGTGCCTACTACATATAAATATCTTGAGGAATATACAGGTATACCCGTAAACGACGTTTCAATGAGCGATCCCGACGTTTACAGCCTGTTCACCTCAACCAAGGCGCTGGGCGTTGAGCCGGACGAAATAGATTCAAGAACCGGCACCTACTGTCTGCCCGAGTTCGGCACAAAATTCGTGCGCGAAATGCTTATTGACTGTCAGCCCAAAAACTTTTCCGATTTATTGCAGATTTCGGGTCTTTCCCACGGTACGGACGTTTGGCTCGGCAACGCAAAGGACCTTATTGATAACGGCACCTGCACGATTTCCGAGGTTATAGGAACGCGCGATAACATAATGGTGTACCTGATTCATAAAGGGCTTGAAGAGGGCAGAGCCTTTAAAATAACCGAGACCGTGCGTAAGGGTCTTGTGGCAAAGGGCAAGGTTTCGGCAGAGGACTGGAGCGCTATGGAGGACGATATGCGCTCGCACGGCGTGCCCGAGTGGTACATTGAAAGCTGCCACAAAATAAAGTATATGTTCCCTAAAGCTCACGCGGCGGCTTATGTTATTTCGGCGCTGCGCCTTGCATGGTATAAGGTGCACCGCCCGCTTGAATTTTACTGCGCTTACTTTACCGCCCGCCCCGAGGATGTGGACGTGCCCACCATAATGCAGGGTAAGCAGGCGGTAAGGCAGTATTTGCAGAATATTAAGGCAAAGGGCAAGGAAGCCAGCAAAAAAGAGCTTGACGTTTACAATAATATGCTTATATTCAACGAGATGATGTCCCGCGGAATAGAGGTTCTGCCGATTGATATTAAGCACTCGCATGCTATGAAATATCTGCCCGAAAACGGAAAGATGCGCCTGCCCTTCGGCGCGCTTTCGGGCGTTGGCGAAAAAGCGGCATACTCTATTTACGAGGCGGCGCAGAAGGGCGACTTTGTATCGCGCGAGGATTTCCAGATAGAGGCGGGCGTTTCAAAAACCATTATTCAGAATTTGGCTGATCTCGGCGCTATGAACGAATTGCCCGATACCAACCAGATTTCTATGTTTTAATTTTACTTAATCGGCGGTGATTTATTATTATGAAGCAAGGAATAAGCCTTAAAAAAACAGCATATGCGGCGTATGCCGTTGCTGCGGTTTTGTTTGTTATATTCTCTGTTTATATGCTTTGCTCTGAAAAAACCGTCACATTCAGCTCGCGCGGTGAGCCCTCGTTCGAAGAAATAAAGGATTACACAAAATCTGAAATTTCCGCGCCCGACGCACCTATAGGAATAAAAAAGGAATACCGCTTTAAAACAGACAAAATATCTTCGGGCGATACAAGCCTTATGTTTTACGTCGGGCACAGCTATGTTGACGTAAAGCTTGACGATAGCCTGCTTTACAGCACAAGCGCGGCAAAGAGCAACCGCATAGGCGCATCTCCCACAAGCTATTGGGTGGTTATACCGCTTTCACGGCTTGATAATGACAAAGCGGTTACCGTTACCGTAACCCCCGTATTTAAAAGCGTTGAAAACAGAAAAATCAGCTTTATGCTGGGCTCAAGGTATGCGCTGTTTATGAAACAGCTTAAAGCCGACCTGCCGCAGCTGATTCTTTCGGCGCTTTGTATGGTTATGGGCGTTTTGCTTATTGTAGTTCAGCTTTACCTTATATTAAGAAAACGCACCGCCGTGTGGAATATATTTTTCCTGGGTAATTTTTCACTGCTGCTCGGTATATGGCGCATAACCGATACGCGTTTTTCCGCCTTGATGTTTAAAAACTATACTATGCCCGTAGGGTATATAACGCTGGCGGCGCTTTTTACATTGGCAGCCCCCGTATTGCTGTATACCGATAAGCAATACAAGGAAAAGAGCTATATTGTGCTTGATATTGCCGCAATTGCAAGCTCTGTCATCTGTGCCGTCGCGCTTATTTGCCAGTTCCTTTCAATTGTTGAGCTGCGCCGAATTCTTATTGTCTGCCATATAATGCTTATTGCGGATATTCTCGTTATAATTTCCTCGGCGGTGTTTTACAACATCGGCGGAAAAAGAGACTTAGAGACTGTTATTTTTACAGCACTTCTTATGACGGGCGGCATTTTGGATATAATAATTTTTTATCTTAAAGGCTCATCCTCGGGTATAATAATTACAATGGTGGCTTTTTTAATTTACTCGGTATACGAGCTTGTTGTAAGCCTTTTAAACATAAATAAAAAAGCATATATTGATTCAAAAACAAAACTTTTCAATAAGGCGTATTGGGAGGATCTGGTTAGGGACGTCTTCTCTGCCGAAGAACAAACCGCTATGATAATGTTTGACCTTAACGGTCTTAAACACACAAACGATACGCTGGGCCACAATGCCGGCGATAAAATGATATCTGAATTTTCTTCAATTCTTAAAAGGGAGATAGGCTCAAAGGAGCTTTTATGCCGCTGGGGCGGCGATGAATTTGCGGCGTTTGTGCGAAACGCCGACCGTGAAAAAACAGATGAATATATTTCGGCTGTAAACAGCGCGGTTGCCGCCTATAATCTCTCGGGGCAGATACCCGAAATTCATTTTGCCTGCGGCTGTGCGCTGTCGTGCGATTTCCCGAACCTTTCGTGGAGCGAGCTGCTTGCTAAGGCAGACGAATATATGTATATAAATAAGAAAAGCTGGTACGCTGAAAAAGCGGATAAAAAGCACTAAATTTACAGAAAAGCTTTCAGGCAAAATAAAACCCGCAAAAGCGGGTTTTATTTTGCCTGAAATGCTATATTGCCTTAATATTTGTAAAATGGTCGGCGTAAAACCGTATATTCCGAAAACTCTCCGAAAGCACAGCTTTAAGCGGCTCAACTACCACGTCCTCGGTGTTAAAATGCCCCGCGTCGAATACGGAAATTCCAAGGCGCTCTGAATCTATGAAAATATTGTGCTTAACATCCGCCGTTATAAGCGCGTCGCAGCCCAATACCGCCGTATCAAAAGCATATCCGCCGCCGCTGCCTGAGCAGAGGGCGATTTTTTTTATGCTTTTGCCGCTGTCGGCAAATTTAACGCTGCCGCCGAGCTTTTCTTTGATATGCCGCGCCAATTCATCTGCCGATACAGGAGCATCAAGCTCTGTAAAATTCAGCAAATAGCCGTCGTTTGCGGGTCTTTTTTCAAAATTATCAAATTCAAGTGCACGGCACAGGCAATCATTAACGCCCGATACGGCAATATCAAGGTTTGTATGCATTGATATAACCGAAATGCCGCTTTTTATAAGCTCGAAAACGGTGCTGCCCGCAAGTACGGTTTTCAGCGGGTCGAATATAACGGGGTGGTGGGTTATTATAAGCCCGCAGTTATTATCCCGCGCCGTTTTTACGGCGGAAGCGGTGCAATCAAGCGCCACTACGGCGCCGCTCACCTCGGCTGACGGGTCGCCCACCAATATGCCCACGTTATCAAAATCACAGGCGGTGTTTACAGGTGCTATACCGTTTAAAAAATCAAATATGTCTTTAACGGTCATAGCTTACGCCTTTTTAGCAAACGAGTCTTTCAGCGCTACGGTGCGGTTGAATACAATGTGCTCGGGTGATGACTCGGTATCAGTGCAGAAATAGCCCTGGCGCATAAACTGGAAGGTATCGCCCGGTTTAACGTTTGCCAGCGACCTGTCTATTCGGCAGCCTTTAAGCACCGTAAGCGATTCGGGATTTATATTATCCGCAAAGGAGGATACTCCCTCCTCATCGCTCGGGTTCGGCACATTAAACAGCCGCTCGTAAAGCCTTACCTCTGTCTCAACCGAATTATCCGCGCTTACCCAGTGCAGCGTGCCCTTTACCTTTCTGCCGTCGGGCGTTTCGCCGCCGTAGCTTTCGGGGTCATAGGTGCAGTGAACGGCGGTTATAGTACCGTTTTCATCTGTTTCGTGGGAAGCGTACTTAATGTAGTAAGCGCCCTTTAGGCGAACCTCTTTTGCGGGGCAAAGCCTGAAATATTTACCGGGCGGGTTAAGCATAAAATCATCCTGCTCAATAAATATTTCCCTTGAAAAGGTAACGCTGCGCTTGCCTTTTTCGGGCTTGCCGGGGTTTACATCAATTTCAATTTCCTCGGTCTTGTTTTCGGGATAATTATCAATTATTACTTTAAGCGGGCGCAAAACCGCCATTGCGCGGTCGGCGTTCTCGTTCAGGTTATCCCGCACGCAGGATTCAAGCAGCGCGTAATCAATAACGCTGTACGCCTTTGAAACGCCTATTTTATCAACAAATGCGCGTATAGCCTCGGCAGGGTAGCCGCGGCGGCGCATACCGCATATGGTAGCCATTCTGGGGTCGTCCCAGCCGCTTACCAAGCCGTCGTTTACAAGCTTTAGGCACTTGCGCTTGCTGGTAAGGGTGTAGTTTAGGTTCATACGCGCAAACTCTATCTGGCGCGGCGGGGTAGGAATATCAAGCGCCTCTAAAAACCAGTTGTAAAGCGGGCGGGGATTTTCAAATTCAAGCGAGCAGAGCGAGTGCGTGACTCCCTCCTTCGCATCGCTTAACGGGTGCGCAAAGTCATACATCGGGTATACGCACCATTTATCCCCCGTGCGGTGGTGGGTAGCTTTCATAATTCGGTAAATAATCGGGTCGCGCATATTAAGGTTGGATGACGACATATCAATTTTAGCCCGCAGCACCATTGCGCCGTCGGGAAATTCACCGTCGGTCATACGGCGGAAAAGCTCTTTTGTTTCTTCAATCGGGCGGTTGCGGTAGGGGCTTTCGGTGCCCGCCTCTGTAAGCGTTCCGCGCATTTCGCGGATTTCATCTGCCGACGCTTCGTCAACATAGGCAAGCCCTTTATCAATAAGCTTTAGGGCGCACTCGTAAAGAAAATCAAAATAATCCGACGCATAGTAAACGTTAGCCCAGTTAAAGCCGAGCCACTTAATATCGCGCTCTATAGCGTCAACATACTCAACGTCTTCCTTAACGGGGTTTGTATCGTCAAAGCGCAGGTTGCAAACGCCGCCGTATTTTTCGGCGGTTGAAAAATCTATGCAAATAGCCTTTGCATGACCGATATGCAAATATCCGTTAGGCTCGGGCGGGAAACGGGTCTGAACGTGGGTGTAAACGCCCTCTTTCAAATCCTCATCTATAAAATCATGTATAAAATTTGAGGCTGCGGCATTTTCAGCCGTTTTAATTTCTTCTGACAATTTAAAAACTCCTTTTAAAGCTTTGTTATTGCCCTTTCCATTCGGGCGATACAGGTATCATACCCCAAAACCTGCATAATGCTGCATAGATCGGGGGTGTTGCGCCTGCCGGTTATTGCAATGCGCAAAACCGTGCTTAAATCACCGGCGTGCCCCTTAAAGCTTGCGGGGTCTGCCTTATACTGCTTTGTTTCTGCGGCAAAGCCGATTTCGGGCGCAATGCTTTTAATTACATTGAACCATTGCTGTCGGTCGTCCGATGTGTTGTAAAGAGTTTTGTATTTTTGCAGGAAAGCCTTTGCGTCTGCGGGGTTAATATTCTCGGGCAGCGCTAAATCTTCCTCGTAAAGCTCTGCAAAAAAGTAGGAAAAATAGTTTTTCGCTTCGTTCCACTTCGCAATATCCTTGCGGGGCTTAGGCACGTCGCGGTCTATTGAAAGCATAGCCTTGGTGTAATCGGGATCGCGTATTAAGAGGGAGTAAAATTCCGTATCAAATTCGCGCGCCCACTCCGTCAGGCGGTTATACACCTCGTCACCCGAAAGTTTTGATATATAGGTCTTGCTTACGTCGTTCAGCTTATCATTATCAAAAAGCGCGCCCGAAACGCTCATTTTTTTAAGGTTGAACTTAAATTCGGTATACGGTTTTTCGGGGTTGGCTCTGCGCCAGTCCTCAAAATCGGAAGCCGCCACCGTCATAAGATATTCTATAACGCCGTTCGGGTCGTAGCCCTCTTCGGCGAAGAAATGCACAGCCGCCTCGGGGTCCTTGCGCTTGGAAATTTTGCGCTTTGCGCCGTTTTCAAGCTTCATAATGGGGGAAATATGCCCGTATTTCGGCACCTTAAAGCCTAAAAGCTTAAACAGCTGAATATGCTTCGGTACAGAGGAAATCCACTCATCCCCGCGTAAAACGTGGGTAGTGCGCATTAAGTGGTCGTCCACCGCGTGCGCAAAGTGGTAGGTGGGTATTCCGTCTGATTTTAAAATTACAAAATCCTCGTCGTTCTCTGGCATTTCTATTTTGCCCTTAATGCAATCGTCAAATACAATTTTATTCTCTTCGTTACCCGGCGAACGCAGACGCACAACATACGGCTTGCCCTTTTCAATCAGTGCGGCAGCCTCGTCTGCGGTTATATTTCTGTGCTTTGCCCACTCGCCGTGGTAGCCTGTGCGCACCTTTTGCTCCTCCTGCACGCGGCGCGTTTCTTCAAGCTCCTCGGGCGTGCAAAAGCAGGGGTAAGCAAGCCCCTGTTTTATAAGGCTTTTGGCGTAGGTCTGATAGATTTCGGCGCGCTCGCTCTGCTTATAGGGCGCATAATCGCCTATCTGTTTATCACCGCTTATAAAGCCCTCGTCAATTTTTATTCCGAAACGGTCAAGCCCGCCTATAATATCGTCAATACCGCCCTCAACCTCGCGCTTTTTGTCGGTATCCTCAATTCGGGTGTAGAAAATTCCGCCGCTTGAGGTGGCGGTAATGCGGTTTACAAGCGCGGTGAAAAGCGTGCCGAGGTGCAAATATCCCGTGGGGCTGGGCGCTACGCGGGTGACGCGCGCACCCTCGGGTAAGTTTCTCGGCTTATATAATTCCTCGTAATAATCGGGGGTTTTGGTTATATTTGGGAGCAGCAGCTCCGCCATTCTCTCGTTTTCATTCATAGAATACTCTCCGTTAATCGCTTGAAAGCAGCTTGTTTAACTCACGCATAAATGTGTTAATATCCTTAAACTGGCGGTAAACAGAGGCAAAGCGAACATACGCCACCTCGTCTATCTTTTTAAGCTTTTCCATAACAAGCTGACCTATTTTTTCGCTGCTAACCTCTCTGTCAAGCGAGTTTTGCAGGGTGGTTTCAATTTCGTCAATCATATTGTCAAGCGTGTCAATTGATACCGGACGTTTTTCGCAGGCGCGCAAAAGTCCCGTCATAAGCTTGTCCCTGTTAAAGGTTTCGCGCGATTTATCCTTTTTTATAACGATTATCGGCAGGCTTTCAATAATTTCGTAGGTAGTAAAGCGTTTACCGCAGCTTAAACACTCCCTGCGGCGGCGTATTCTCTGCCCCTCGTCTGTCGGGCGGGAATCAATCACCTTGCTTTCCTCAAAGCTGCAAAAAGGACATTTCATAAAGACTACTCCTTTTAATTTTATAAAAGTACTTGTATTATACAATATATAGTAGTAAAATACAAGTATTAAAAGCAAAAATCAATCGGAGGTAAAGCAATTATGGCAGCAATTCAGTTATCAACACCGCAAAAAGGAGATACTTTGGCGGTTATGCACACAAATATGGGGGATATTAAAATAAAGCTGTTCCCCGAAAAAGCGCCTAAAACGGTGGAAAACTTTGTAACTCACTCAAAAAACGGATATTATAACGGGCTGAAATTTCACCGCGTTATAAACGATTTTATGATTCAGGGCGGCGATCCTCGCGGCAACGGCACGGGCGGAGAGTCTATTTGGGGCGGCAGCTTCCCCGATGAATTTGACCCTGAGCTTCACAACCTGCGCGGCGCGCTTTCCATGGCAAACTCAGGCCCCAACACTAACGGCAGCCAGTTTTTTATAGTGCAGGCAAGGGAAGTGCCCGCAAATATGCTTGAGCAAATGCGCGACCTTGAGGATAACGGATTTCCTGCCGATATAACCGCCGCTTATGCCGAGCTCGGCGGCACGCCGTGGCTTGATTTCCGCCACACGGTATTCGGTCAGGTGACCGACGGAATGGACGTTGTAGATAAAATAGCTGCGGTGGAAACAAACAACGATGTTCCGTGTGAAGACGTTATTATAAGCTCAATTGATATTGAAATAATCTGATTAAAAAACGTCGAATCACCGAACCCGATTCGACGTTTTTACTATTATACTTGAATTTTGCGGCAAAATGGTGTATAATGTCGGATATTACATCAAACATAGATGAATTGTTTTCCCAAAATATTTTGAAAAGAGATAATTTATGTTCAAAAAATTTGAGTCTACCATTCTTTTTATAATGAAGCTCTTACTCTTCTGCGCATGCGCGGGAGTATTTTTCCTGATTTTCGGAAGTAAATTCTATTTTATGCTTATTCCTACGCGCACATCGTTTATAACCCTCGGCGTTTTCACGCTGGTTTATATGATGATGAGTATAATATACGGCGGCTTTGATATAGGCAAACGAAAAAGCAAGCCGATTATCTATTCTTTTGTGCTTTCGGTTTTTTTTACTGATATTGCGGCGCATTTCTTTATGTGTATAATGAATATAACCGTAGTTCACAACGGTAAATTCGTTTACGATTATCCGCTGCTTCTGCTTCTGACGTATATAATACAGATATTTATTATCGTTGTTTTTACCTACGGCGGAAATTATCTTTATTTTTCGGCAAATAAGCCGCATGACTCAATTATTATAACACGAAAAGGCGAACAGACCGACAGCATTATATCAAAGATAGGCCGCTATAAAAAGCAGTATAATATAACCGAAACCGTATTTATAAACGACCCCGATATACTGAAAAAGATAGATAAAGCCGACTCAGTATTTTTCTATAACCTTTCCGTTCCCGAAAGAAATGCCTTTGTAGAATATTGCTACCACTGTAAAAAGGATATTTACTACAGCGTGGAGCTTTCGGATATTGTCTCGCTCGGCTCTCATCGCGTGTATTTTGACGATAAATCAATGGTCTACGCGCCCGTAAAGGGGCTCACCTTTGAGCAGCGCGTAATAAAACGCATTATGGATCTGGTTATTGCGGGGTTCGGGTTAATAGTAACCTCGCCCATATTCCTGATTACCGCGCTTTGCATTAAGCTGGAGGACGGCGGACCCGTTTTTTATAAGCAGGAGCGCGCCACATACGCCGGCAAGGTTTTCAATGTTATAAAATTCCGCTCTATGAAGGTAGAGGACGGCTCTATTCATAAATCGGTAACTAAAAATGACGACAGAATCACCCGCACAGGCAGAATAATACGTAAATTCAGGATTGACGAGCTGCCGCAGCTTATTAACGTGATAAAAAGCGATATGAGCATTGTGGGGCCGAGACCCGAAATGGTTGAAAATGTTGAGAAATACACCAAGGAACTGCCGGAATTTGCTTACCGTCAGCGCGCCAAAGCAGGACTTACGGGTATGGCTCAGATTTACGGCAAGTATAATACCTCGCCTAAGGACAAGCTTATTTTCGACCTGACGTATATCAATGAGTATAGTGTGTGGCTTGATATTAAGCTTATTTTCAGAACGCTGCTTGTATTGCTGACACCGGATAAAAGTACAGAAGCTTTTGAGGATAATAAAAAAACAGAAGGCACCGACGAATAAATAAGATAACAGAGTGGAAAAGAAAAATCGGCAAGCATCTTATGATGCTTGCCGATTTTGGTGACCCGGACGAGATTCGAACTCGTGTTACCGCCGTGAAAGGGCGGTGTCTTAGGCCTCTTGACCACCGGGCCGCTGGTGGCTGTAATTGGATTTGAACCAATGACACTGCGGGTATGAACCGCATGCTCTAGCCAACTGAGCTATACAGCCAAATTTTACGTGACTAATATATTATACATATTACAGTGCATTTTGTCAATACCGAATTTTAAAAAAATATAATTTCTGTTTTTCTCTGCACAAACCGAGCATTTTTGTTCTTGAAAAAATCACGAATATATATTATTATATACTTATTATACCTAATATTGCGTATATTCCTATTTTTTTGAAGGTGGGTATTAAAATATGGAGAAAAAGGAAAGAATACGGCACCCTGTGGGCAGGATTCACGGCGGAACGCTGCTGCCGCACCTGAAAGGCACGGCTGAGGCGGAAACCGTTATAATGCCGCCGCCCGAGAGCGTAAAAATACCTATGCTCCAGCACATAGGCGCGCCGGCAGAGCCGGTTGTGGCTGTAGGAGACAAGGTGTATGTGGGTACGCTTATAGGCAAGGCGGGCGGATTTGTGAGCGCGCCGGTACATTCAAGCGTTTCGGGCACGGTAAGCGCCGTGACGGCGGAAAACGTAAACGGGCGCAGCGTTACATATGTGACTGTAAAATCCGACGGCGAGCAGACCCCCGACCCGAGTATAAAACCCTTTGAAGTAAAAACGCGCGAGGATATAGCCTCCGCTGCCGCCGCGTGCGGACTTGTGGGGCTTGGCGGCGCGGGCTTTCCCACAGGCGTTAAGCTGAATATTAAGGACGGAGTGAAAATTGATACCCTTATAATAAACGGTGCAGAGTGCGAGCCATACATAACAAGCGACTACCGCGAGTGTATTGAAAATTACAACGACGTTATAGAGGGCGTTTACCTGCTTAAAGAAAAGCTGGGCGTTGAAAAAGTAATAATCTGCATTGAAAGCAATAAGGAAAAGGCTATTACAAAGCTTTACACCATTGCCGCCGATAAGCGCGATACCGATGATACCGTAAAGCTTATGAAGCTGCCCACAAGCTACCCGCAGGGAGCGGAAAAGGTAATAATTTATTCGGCAACGGGAAGAAAAGTGCCGCTGGGCAAGCTGCCGAGCGACGTCGGGTGCATTGTTATGAATATAACAAGCGTTGCCGCGCTTTACAGGTTCATAACCACGGGTATGCCGCTTGTTTCAAAGCGCATAACGGTGGACGGCACGGCGGTCAAAGAGCCTAAAAATGTGCTGGTTCCCATAGGCACGTCCATAAAGGACGTTTTGGAGTTTGCGGGCGGCGTGAGCGATACGGCGGCGGAAATAATGATGGGCGGCCCTATGATGGGAATAGACGTGTGCAGCACCGACGCGGTTATTGAAAAGCGCAATAATGCAATAATTGTTATGGAAGAAGAAAATGCACCCGATACTACGCCCTGCATACACTGCGACCGCTGCGCGGGCGCATGTCCTATGCGGCTTTACCCCGCAAATGTTGAGGCGGCGCTTGACAGCAAGCTTTATGACAGACTTGAAAATCTTAACGTTAATTACTGTATGGAGTGCGGCAGCTGCGCGTTTGTATGTCCCGCGCACAGACCGCTCACGCAAAGTATGAGGCTTGCAAAGGCTGAATTAAGGAGGCGGACGGCGAAATGAAAGAAATGCTGACGGTTTCATCATCCCCGCATATAAAAAGACCCGATACCACGCGCGGCATTATGTCGGACGTGGTAATAGCCTTAGCGCCCGCCGCCACCTACGGCTGTATTCTTTTCGGGCTGCGCGCCCTTGCGGTTTTAATAACAAGCGTGGGTGTGGCGGTACTCAGTGAATTTTTATGGAACAAGGCTTTAAAAAAGCCTGATACAATAAAGGATATGTCGGCGGTTGTAACGGGGCTGCTGCTCGGTATGAATCTGCCGCCCACACTGCCGCTCTGGCAGGCGGCAATAGGCAGCGTTGCGGCGATAATCGTAGTAAAGCAAATGTTCGGCGGCTTGGGGCATAACTTTGCAAACCCCGCCATTGCCGCAAGAATTATGCTGCTTGTTTCTTTCCCTGCTGCTATGACGCGGTTTACAGAACCCGTTTCCGACGCGGTTACATCCGCTACGCCTTTGGCAGGCACTGCGGGCGCGCTTTCGTTTAAAACCCTGTTTTTCGGTATGCACGCAGGTTCTATAGGCGAGACCTCGGCATTTTTGCTGATAGTCGGCGGGCTGTACCTTGTTATACGCAGGGTCATAACCCCCGTAATTCCCGTCTGCTTTATAGGCACGGTGGCGCTGCTTTCACTGATTGCGGGTGAAAATGTTATGCTTTCCGTTTTCGGCGGCGGGCTTATTCTGGGCGCGGTGTTTATGGCGACCGACTACACCACAAGCCCCACAACCCCGCTCGGCAAGGCGGTTTTCGCCGTGGGCTGCGGAATTATTACCTTTGTTATAAGAAAATTCGGCTCATTGCCCGAGGGCGTTTCATATTCAATTTTGCTTATGAATATTTTAGTGCCGCATATAAACCGTTTCACACTTTCAAAGCCGTTCGGTTTTGAAAAAGTAAAGGAGGCGGCAAAGAGTGAGTAAATTTATTGAAGCAATAAAGAAAAACCGCGAGGATATTATAAAGCCCGTGGGCGTTCTGCTTGCGATTTGCATTATAATTCCGCTGGCGCTCAGCGTTACAAACAAGGTGACGGCTAAAAAAATAGCCGAGCTTGAAAATGAAAACAGCAAAAAGAATATGCAAAGCCTTGTAAGCGCCGATGATTTTGAGAAATGCAGCGACGGCGGCATAGAGTACTACACCGCGATAAAGGGCGGAGATACCGCTGCGTACATATTTACCGAGAGCGCAAAGGGCTACGGCGGCGACGTTTCGGTAATGACCGCCGTAAAGCCCGATGGCACGGTTGCGGGCGTTGCAATACTCGATGTTTCGGGCGAGACCCCGGGGCTTGGGCAAAACGCCGCTAAAGAGAGCTTTTACTCGCAGTATGCGGGGCTTAAAAAGGGCGTTTCTCTGCTTAAAAACGGCGCAAAGGCGGAAAATAACGAGGTTGACGCCGTAACGGGCGCCACAATAACCTCAACCGCCGTGACCCGCGCGGTAAATGCGGCGCTTGATGATTTTGAAAAGGTAAAGGGGGCGACTGTCGGTGAAGAATAAATATTTGGGCTATTTTACAAACGGGCTTATTAAAGAAAACCCGACTTTGCGGCTGGTGCTCGGCACCTGCCCTACTTTAGCAGTCACTACCGCTGCAATAAACGGCATAGGTATGGGGCTTTCGGCAACGCTTGTGCTTGTATGCTCAAACCTTGCAATTTCGCTGCTGCGCAATATTATTCCCGATAAGGTGCGCATACCCGCGTTTATAACCATTATAGCGGGGTTTGTAAGCGTTGTTCAAATGCTTGTAAAGGCGTTTTTACCCGAAATTGATAAATCCCTCGGAATATATCTGCCGCTCATAGTTGTAAACTGCATAATTCTTGCGCGCGCCGAAATGTTCGCATCTAAAAATTCGGTGCTTCCGAGCGTGCTTGACGGTCTCGGAATGGGCGTGGGCTTTACCGCCGTTTTAACCCTTATGGGCGCAATACGCGAGCTTTTGGGCGCGGGCTCGCTTTTCTCGCTGCCGCTTACCTCCCGCTTTATAAGCCCTATGATAATATTTTTGCTGCCGCCCGGCGGATTTTTCGTTTTCGGCATGCTGGTGGCGGCTTCTAACGCGCTTGCTAAGAAAAACGGCAAAAAGCCCGTGGAGCACTTAGGGTGCGAGAGCTGCCCGTCTAAAGGCGTGTGCGGCAAAAACGGTGAAAAGGGGGCGGAAGTAAATGAATAGCGCAACCTCTATAGCGTCAATTCTTTTGGCGGCTATACTCACCAATAATATGGTGCTTTCAAAATTCCTCGGTATCTGCCCGTTTTTGGGCGTTTCCAAAAAGACCGATACCGCCCTTTCAATGAGCATTGCCGTAACGCTTGTAATGGTGGTTTCCACCGCCGTTACCTGGCCTATTTACCACTTTATACTATCGCCTGATTACACATACCTTGAAACAATAGTATTTATTCTTGTTATCGCGGCGATAGTTCAGTTTATCGAAATAGTTTTAAAGCGCTATATAAAGCCCATATACAACGCGCTCGGCATTTATTTACCCCTTATAACCACCAACTGCGCGGTTTTGGGCATTACAATGCTCAATATTACAAACGAGCTGGGCTTTGTTCAGTCGCTTGTGAACGCGCTCGGCGCGGGGCTCGGCTTTATGCTTGCAATGCTGCTTTTTTCGGGCGTGCGCGAAAGGCTTGAAACCGCAGATATACCCGAATTTTTAAAGGGTCTGCCCATAACGCTTGTTGCGGCGGCGCTTGTGTCGCTTTCCTTTTTAGGCTTTGCCGGAATAGGGGGTTGAAAAAATGGAAATACTTTTACCCGTTATAATTGTCGGCATAATAGGTCTTATTGCGGGGGTGGGATTATCTCTCGCCTCAAAGTTTATGGCGGTGCCGGTGGACGAAAAGCAGGAAAAAATACGCGAGGCTCTGCCGGGTGCTAACTGCGGCGCCTGCGGCTTTTCGGGGTGCGACGGCTACGCCGCGGCGGTAGCCGCAGGGGAGGCAACACCCGATAAATGCGCGCCGGGCGGCGCCGCTGCCGCCGCAGCATTAGCTGAAATACTGGGCGTTGAGGTTGTAAACGAGCCTAAAATCGCCTTTATAGCCTGCAAGGGCACGCGCGAAAACACCAAGCTTAAATACGCTTACAGCGGTATGCAAAGCTGCGCTGCTGCGGCGGCTCTTCAATCGGGTCCGCTTGAATGTTCGTTCGGTTGTCTCGGTTTCGGCGATTGCGCTGCGGTATGTCCCTTTGGGGCTATAACCCTTGAAAACGGCAGACCCGCCGTTTGCGGCGATATTTGCGTAGGCTGCGGCAAATGTGTTTCGGTATGTCCGAAAGCGCTTATATCTGTACTTCCGAAATCGGCAGGGGTAAGGGTTGCCTGCTCAAATAAGGAAAAGGGCGCGCCCGTGGTTAAAAACTGCTCGGTTTCCTGCATAGCCTGCAAAATGTGCGAAAAGGTGTGCGAGAGCGGCGCTGTAAAGGTTATTGATAATCTTGCGGTTATAGACCGCACCCTCTGCACTGGCTGTGGCAAATGTAAAGCCGCCTGTAAGCGCGGAGTTATTATATAAAAGTAAAAAATGCCCCCGCAGCGGTAGCCTGTAACTCCGCTGCGGGGGTTTGGTTTATTATTACGGCGGCAACGCCGCATTTTTTTATTTTCCGCTGACAATAGCGGATTAGGGCTTTTCTTTAAGGCTTGTAATTGTTTTTAACCTTTAGCCTTGCCATAGCCCGCGCTAAGGATATTTCGTTATGGCGGTGCTCCTTAATATTTTCGGCAAGGTGTATTCTGTCAAGCGCGCGTATGCGCGATTCCTCTGCCCGCGCGCCGTCAATTTCATCAGGCCACTGGCAGCACTGCGAGAATATTACCACCTCGTCGCGCCTTACCTCCATAAAGCCCTCGGAAATAAAGGCGCTTTTCCATTCGCCGTTTGTTTTTATCTGTATTTCACCGATTTCAAGGGCTGAAACCATTGTTTGGTGTCCCTTTAAAATTCCCAGCTTTCCGCTTTCGGTCTCGCAGATTATCTGCTCCGCCTCGCCCTTAAAAAACTGCTTTTCGGGGGTTATTATTTCAAGTAAAAATCCGTCCATAATATAACTATAACCTTAAAGCGTTTTCGCTTTTTCCTTTGCCTCTTCAATATTGCCCACCATAAAGAAAGCAAGCTCGGGCAGGTCGTCCACCTCGCCGTCGACTATCTGGCGGAAGCCCTCAATCGTCTCGTCAAGCGGCACAAAACGACCCTCTGCGCCTGTATACGCCTTTGCAACGCTCATAGGCTGCGATAGGAAGTTTTGAATTTTTCTCGCGCGGTAAACGGTAAGCCTATCCTCGGGGGATAACTCCTCCATACCCAAAATAGCGATTATATCCTTTAAATCGTCATATCTTTGCAGGCACTCCTGAACCCTGCGGGCTACGCTGTAATGCTTTTCGCCCACCGTTTCGGGCTCAAGCGCGCGGCTTGTTGACTCAAGCGGGTCAACCGCGGGGTAAATGCCCTGCTCTGCAATGCTTCTTGATAAAACGGTAGTAGCGTCAAGGTGGGTGAATATTGTGGCGGGCGCGGGGTCGGTAAGGTCGTCCGCCGGAACGTAAACCGCCTGAACAGAGGTAATAGATCCCTTATCGGTCGAGGCTATGCGCTCCTCAACCTCGCCCAATTCCTGCGCTAAGGTAGGCTGATAGCCAACCGCGCTCGGCAGTCTGCCGAGCAGGGCGCTCACCTCGTTACCCGCCTGAACAAAACGGTAGATATTATCTATAAACAAAAGCACGTCCTGATTTTTTTCGTCCCTTAAATATTCCGCCATTGTAAGCCCCGTCATTGCAACCCTCATACGGCTGCCCGAGGGCTCGTTCATCTGCCCGAACGCGAGTATTGATTTTTCAATAACGCCGCTCTTTTCCATATCGTGAATAAGCTCGTTACCTTCGCGGCTGCGCTCGCCCACGCCCGTAAACACCGAGTAGCCGCCGTGATTTACGGCGATATTGTGAATCATTTCCATTATAAGCACGGTTTTACCAACGCCCGCGCCGCCGAAAAGACCTATTTTACCGCCCTTGGCGTAGGGCACCAAAAGGTCTATTACCTTAATCCCCGTTTCAAGCAGCTCGGTTGCGGGCTTTTGCTTATTAAGCGGGGGAGCACTGCGGTGTATGGGCAGGTATTTTTCCGCCTTTATTTCGCCCTTTTCGTCAATCGGTCTGCCGAGAACATCAACCACGCGGCCTATAACCTCTTTACCTACGGGCACCTCAATGCCCTTGCCGTCTGATGTTACTTTAAGGTTGCAGCGCAAGCCCTCTGTTGCTTCAAGCGCTATTGCGCGCGCAACGCCGTCGCCCAAATGCGCGGCTATTTCGGCGTGCTTTGCGTATTCCTCCACCGTAACAAGCGCGTTTATCGGCGGTATTTTTCCGTTATCAAAGCGAATATCTATAACAGGTCCCGATATTTTAATTATTTTACCCGTGTATTCCATTAAGCGTCACCTATACTCCGTTATTCTGTACCTGTGTTGCCGCCGCTATTTCGGTTATCTCGTTGGTAATAACCAGCTGGCGCACGGCGTTTATCTGCTCTGTCAGCTTTGCAATCATTTTATCGGCGTTTTTGGTTGCGTTCTGCATTGCCGTCATTCTCGCGGCGTTTTCGCTCGCCGCCGCCTGCATCATAATATCGTACATCATACCGATTACATACTGCGGCACCATTCGGTCGAAAACTGTTTGCAGGTCCGGCTCGTAAATTACCTCGGCGGTGTATTTATTTTCGTATTCAACATCATCAAAATCGCGCCGTAAAAGCGGTAAAACACGCTTGCAAACAGGTCTTTGCACCGCAGAATTTACATATTCGGTATAAACTATATAAACCTCGCTTACCGTGCAGTCGTCATAAAGCTCGACTATTCTCTCTCCCAAATCCCGCGCCGAGTAAAGCGAGGGGCGCTGCGACGCGCCGTACCAGCTTTCATCGGGCTTTATTCCGCGGGATAAAAACATTTCGGTGCCCTTAAGCCCTAAGGAGTAAACCACCGTTTCCTTATACTCCCGCATTTTTTGCAGCGCTAAGGAAACAACCGCGGAATTGTAGCCGCCGCAAAGCCCCTTATCCGAGGTGATTACAAAGAACAGCGCCTTGCCGCCCTCGGTAAGCTCAATAAACGGGTCGCTTAAAGAGTTATGCTTTGTTTTGGAAACAATATCCTTCATGGTGGCGCGCAGCTTGCGCATATATGTGAGGTTATAGTCGATATTCTGCATCGATTTCCTGATACGCGAGGTGGAAAGCAGATACATTGCGTTTGATATCTGCCTTGTCTGTGTAACGGCGTGAAGATGCTGCTTTAATTCACTGATGTTTTCCATATGCAGAATTTTCCTTAAAATTAGTAAGCGCCGTTTTCATGCGCTCGGCGTTTTCATCGCTTAAAGCGCCGCTTGTGTTTACCGTATCGCGCACGGCGGAAAGTTTTTTACTAAGGCTGCCCAGCATATCCCCCGCAAATGCCTTAAGCTCTGCTTCGGGCACGCCCGTAAAAATATCGTTACGGTAAGCAAACAGCAGCGCCACCTGTTCAAACAGGGTGTACGGGCGGCTTTTTGGCTGCTTTAAAAGCTCGGTAAGGGTTCTGCCGCGGTCAAGCAACTTTCTGGTTGATTCATCAACATCACTGCCGAAACGCGTAAACACCGCCATTTCGCGGTATTGCGAAAGGTCTATACGCAAAGAGCCCGAAACCTTCTGCATTGCTTTACTTTGCGCCGCTCTGCCCACACGCGAAACCGAAAGACCGGTATTTACAGCCGGGCGAACGCCGCTGTGGAAAAGCTCTGTTTCAAGGTATATCTGACCGTCGGTTATGGAAATAACGTTGGTCGGAATGTATGCGGATATATTCCCGCCCATAGTCTCAATTATCGGCATTGCGGTGATGCTGCCGCCGCCGAGTTCTTCCGATAAACAGGCGCTGCGCTCAAGCAAACGGCTGTGCAGGTAGAAAACATCACCAGGGTATGCCTCACGTCCGGGTGGTCTGTGTAAAAGCAGTGACATGGTACGGTAAGCCACGGCGTGCTTTGATAAATCGTCGTATATTACAAGCACGTCTTTACCCGTTTTCATAAAGCCCTCTGCCACGGCGCAGGCGGCGTAAGGCGCTAAGTATTGCATTGCGGGACTGTCCGACGCGGTGGCGGCAACCACCACGCTGTATTTCATAGCCCCCGTGTTTTTAAGCGTTTCTATTATCTGCGATATGTTAGAGGCTTTCTGACCTATCGCGCAGTAAATGCACAAAACGTCGCTGTTTTTCTGGTTTATGACCGTATCAATCGCTATTGAGGTCTTACCTGTCTGGCGGTCGCCTATAATAAGCTCACGCTGACCCCTGCCTATCGGAATCATACTGTCAATAGCCAGTATTCCCGTTTCAAGGGGTTTATCCACCGGGCGGCGCTGCATAATTGTAGGCGCGGTTCTCTCGCACGGCAGGTACTCCTTTGCAATAAGCGGCTCGCCGTCAAGCGGTCTGCCTATAGGGTCTATAACCCTGCCTATAAGCGATTGACCCACCGGCACCTCAGCCACAACTCCCGTGCCCTTAACGGTGCTGCCCACGCTTACGGAATCGGAATTATCCATAAGCACGGCGCCCACGCCGTCCTCTTCAAGGTCAAGCGCCATACCGTAAACTCCGCCCTCAAATTCGAGCAGCTCGCCGTAAAGGCGGTCGGGCAAGCCCTTTACCCTTACAACGCCGTCGCCCACGCTTGAAACCTTACCGCAGCGGTAGACTATCGGCGCGGTGTGAAAATCGGCTATTCTTTTTTTAAGAACGCTGCCTATATCTTCGTTTTTAATTTCCGGCACTGCTTACACCGCCCTTATCCGTCAATTTTTTTCTGCATCTCTTTAAGCTGTGAAGAAATGCTCAAATCGTAAATTTCACCGTCCGCGTCGGCGATAAAGCCGCCGATAATGCCGTTATCGGTAACTTTTTCAAACTTTACGTCATCGCCCAATTTTTCGCGGAAACCGCGGCATATGCGGGCATAGGTTGCGTCCGACATATTCTCCGCAGCGGTTATAACTACCGTTTTCATACTTTTTCTTCCTTTTCCCCGTATTTCGAGAAAAACTCATCGGCAATCGCCATATTATCGGCGTCGGTAACCTCGCGCGAAAGAATTTTCTTTGAAATATCAAAGGCTATGTCGGTAACATCTGCTTTGAGTCCCGACATACGCTCGTTATACTCGCGCTCGGCGTCCTTTCTTGCCTTTTCGGTAATGTCAGCCGCCTTTTTATCGGCGTCAGCCGTAATTTCGGCGGCTCTTTTCTGTGCGGAAAGCTCCGCTTCGCCTATAATTTTATCGCTTTCCTGCTTGCTTTGCTTTAAAGCCTCCTCATACTGCGCCTTTAAAGCGTCAGCCTCGGCATTTTTGTTCTCGGCGTTTTTAAGGCTTTCGTCTATTCTCGCCTTGCGCGCGTCAAGAAAATTTTTGACCGGCTTGTACGCAAGCGACTTAACAATAACAAACAGAACGATTATATTGATTATATTTATTATCAGATCCTTGACGGCATCTGATATTTGCAAACCGAACATGATGATTCTCCGTTCAAATTATACTTTTGCAGCCAAAATAAGCGCCACAACGAAAGCGTAAATTGCCGTTGATTCCGCCAGCGCGCAGCCTAAAAGAAGTATCGCGTTTATTTTACCCGAAGCCTCGGGCTGACGAGCCACAGACTCAACCGCCTTGCCTGTTGCAATGCCCATGCCGAGACCTGCGCCCACTGCCGTTAAAATTGCCAAACCTGCACCAATTGCTACCATTTTTAAATTCCTCCTGTTACTCAATTGCTTCGTTTATAAACGTAAGCGAAAGTATTATGAAAATATATGTTTGTATAAGCGGGTGGAAAAGGTTGAAATAAAGCCCCGCCACCGCCGGAATACCCGACGCATAGCCGCCTAAAACCGATTTTAAAAGGTCCATTACTATCATTCCGCCGAGCATATTACCGAAAAGTCGGCAGGCAAGCGAAATAGGAACCGCAACGTCGCTCAATATCTTCATGGGCAGTATTACGGGCGTAGGGCTTGAAAGATATTTTATTCTTCCGCCGAACCCCTTTTTCTTAACGCCGTAGAAGTTAATAAGCGCAAAGGTTATAAGACCCATTGAAAGGGTTATTAAAAGATCGGATGTGGGCGGTCGGCAGCCGAAAAGCTCGGACGCCGCCGAGAAGACCATAAACACCGCAAGTGAGAACATATAGGGCGCTAATTTCTCTGAATAATCGCCCACGGCGCCTTTGGTGAAGCTTTCCATTGCCTCAACCGCAAGCTCCATTATGTTCTGAAAGGCGTTTTTCGGTCTGTCTTTATCAAAGCGCGGGAACAGTATAAACCTGAAAATAAGGCAGAAAACAAGCACTAAAAGCATTATTATCCAGGTAAGCACCGTAGTTTGCGCAAACGAAACGCCGAAAAGCGTTACCCGCTCGCTGAACATTTCAAACTCCACATTCATGCCCGCTTTACCGCTTGAAACCGATGTTACCGCCGTGCCTATAAAGAACCACGCGGCTATAACGGCAAGCGCCAAAAGCAGAACCGAGCGTTTTTTCAGCTCCTTTGTTTCCCCGTGGTGCTTAATATAGGAATGAACGGCGCAGTAGCCTATAAATCCCAGTAAAAAAAGCACGGCGGAAAACGCAAATTCAGTTATTGTTATTGCTTTCGTTTTTATCATCCCCCGATTTTACCCTTTGGGTACGCACAGTGTAATATATAAACCAACCGACTACCGCCAGCGGCAGACCCGCCGCATAGCCGATAAGGCAGGCATAAAGTAGCTTCGGAAATACAAACACAAGCAATGCGGACGCTGCACCGTAAAGAAAAAGCTTTATAAGCACAAGTGTAACCGCTTTGGTGTAATTTCCCGAAGTGAAAGAGGAAAGCGCGCTTTTAAGCATCAGCGCCTCCGCTATTCCGAATACAAACGCAATCAAACCGCCGACCGTAAAGCATACCCCCTCGCAATTATTGTACTATTTTATTACTTATATCCAATAATGTCAAGTCTATTTTTACACAAATATCAACTCAAGCTTTTGAATTATCTGTTATTTTTTTTACAACATTATAAATCGTAGGATTTTCGGGATATAATAACTAAAAAAGGAGGGTTAAAAATGCAAAACGGAACAATGACATTTATGAAAGGTCTCGGAGCCGGAATGGTAGCCGGCGCTGCAGCGCTTGCCGTGGGTAAGGTAATGCTTAACGATAATAAAAACATTACCAAGGGCTCGGCAAAGCTTGTAAAAGCCGTGGGCGATTTTGTTGACGGCGTGCAGACTATGTTTCATTAAATTTAATAGGTGCGGCGGCACTGCCGCCGCATTTATTTACATATCTTTCTCCGGCACAAACATCATACAAAAGCTTATAAAAAGCAGCGCGCAGCAAAGCCATATTGCTTTATATCCCGCCGCGCGGGTCAGCACGCTGCCGAGCCCTGCGCCTATGCCGAAAACAAATATAACGCCGAAATAGGTTAATGCTTTTTTAAGTATTTCCTTATCCCGCACACGAAAGTATGCGCAAAGCGCCTCTGTGCCCGCGCGCATATTGCCTATGCACATGGTGCTGGCGTAGGCGTGCCCCCGCACCTTATGAAAGGTTTGCACCTGCAAAGCGCAGACGAACGAAACAAACGCGTTTGCAAGCGGCTCAACTTTTGCGGGCAGAAAGCCCACCGAAAAAAGCAGAAGTATTTCAAGCAGCAGTATTATCTGCCGCCAGTGCAGCTTTTCATAGCATTTCAGCTTTATATGAATAAACTCGGCAACCGCCGTGCCCACCAAAAAGGAAAGCACCGGAACGAGATATTTTAAAACCGTTTGCCACTCGCGCCCGTAAAGCGCCGTGCTTAAAAGCACAATGTTTCCCGTTTGGGCGTTTGCAAAAACCTCCCCGCGGCAGGTGTAGGTATATGCGTCCTGAAACCCGCCCGACAAAATTATAAACACCGCCGCCCTGAAGCTGTCGGACATCTGCCCCCTGAAGGGCTTACCGCTTTTCATGGTGCTTCCTCTTCTCTGGAATACTGAAAACAAAAAGCATATAAGAAAGCATAAACCCGAGTGCCGAAAGTGTCATTACGGCGTAACCGCCGCCAGCAATGCACTTAGACAAAATACCGAGCAAAAAGCCTAAGCTGAATGTAAGCGCCACAAGCCGCGTGCCGCCGTTTGCCGCCCTGCCATTTGCCGAGTAAATAACCAGGAAAAGCAGTGCAATATCAAATACCGCCGTCATAACCGTTTCAAGTAATTCCGCCATTTTAAGTTCTCTCCTTCATAAGCTTTTCTATTGCCGCAAGCTTTGTGCAAAGGCACAAAACCTTTATTGCCTGCGTTATTTCTTCAACCGTCGCAAATGACGGCGCAAGGCGAATATTTTTATCCTCGGGGTCGTAGCCGTACGGAAAGGACGCCCCCGCAGGCGTAAATTTCACTCCGTATTCTCCGCACATTTCAACAACTTTTTTTGCGCACCCCGGCAGCGTATTAAAGGAAAGGAAATAACCGCCGCGCGGCGTAGTCCAGTCGGCAATGCCGACGCCGCCGAGCTCCTCTTTCAAGGTTTTATACACTGCCTCAAATTTAGGCTTTAATATTTCGGCGTGTTTTTTCATATGCGCCCGCAGTCCCGCGCTGTTTTTGAAAAACCGTGCGTGCCGCAACTGATTGAGCTTATCGGGTCCTATGGTGGAAAACTTCAAAAAGGATTTTATATCAATTAAATTTGTAGGACTTGCGGCAAGTGCGGAAATGCCCGCGCCCGGGAATGTAATTTTACTTGTGGAGCAAAATTCATAAACCAAATCGGCGTTCCCCGCTTTTTCACACTCGCTTATTATATCGGGTATTTCGGCGTTTTCTCCGTCAAAGGCGTGTATGCAGTACGCGTTATCCCAAAAAATACGGAAATCTTCCGCCGCGGGCTTCAGCGCGGCAAATCTTCGCACCGTTTCGGGGCTGAAAACAATTCCCGTCGGGTTCTGGTATTTCGGAACACACCATATGCCCTTTACGGTTTCGTCCTTTATAAGCTCTTCAACCTCGTCCATATCGGGTCCGCTTTCGGTCATACCGACAGGTATCAATTCAAACCCGAAGTGCTCGGTTATTGCAAAGTGGCGGTCATACCCCGGGGCGGGACATAAAAATTTGCGGTTCTTTATTTCCTGCCACGGTTTCGCGCCGCATATTCCGTCGGTCATGCCGTGGCTTACAAGTTCGTACATCATTGTAAGGCTGCTGTTTCCGCCCACTATTGTGTTTACCGAGTGCGTGCCCATCATATGGCTTAAAAGCCTTTTTGCCTCTTCTATGCCGTCAAGCCCGCCGTAGTTGCGACAGTCCTGACCGCTTTCGCTGTCTAAAATGCTGCGGTGATCCAAAACATCCAGCATATTAAGCGAAAGCGCAAGCTGTTCCGCCGAGGGCTTTCCGCGGGAAAGATCAAGCGAAAGCCCGCTTTTTGCATATTTTGCAAGCTCAGCCGCGCATTTATCCCTTTCGCACATAAGCGTATACATATCCGCATTTTTATAGTCCATATAACCGCCCCTTGACTTTTGTTGACTGCTATATTATAATCATTTTATCCACATATGTAAAATATATAATAGATATGATTATAATATCATTTTGATATTGCGGAGCGTGCAAAAAATGTATATAAGCTATGATTATTACCGTGTGTTTTATTATGTTGCGAAATACGGCAATATAACCCAGGCGGCAAAGCTGATGCTTAACAGCCAGCCTAATTTGACCCGAACAATTAAAAACCTTGAAGCAGAGCTTGGCTGCGCGCTCTTTTCCCGCAGCAACCAGGGAATGAAGCTGACCCCCGAGGGCAAAAGGCTTTATGAGCATATTAAAATAGCGTATGAGCATATAGAAATGGGCGAGGCGGAAATTACCGACAGCCGCTCGCTGCGCTCGGGCAGCGTATATGTTGCGGCAAGCGAGGTGGCGCTGCGCTGCCTGCTTTTGCCCGTGCTTAAAAAATACAGGCTGCGCTACCCGGGCATACATATAAGAATAAGCAACCACTCAACCCCGCAGGCAATAGCCGCCTTAAAGGGCGGAACGGCGGATATTGCCGTTGTTACCACTCCCACCGTCCGCTCCGCGTCATTAACCGAAAGGGTCATACGCCCCGTAAACGAGGTGGCGGTGTGCTCGCCGTACTTTTCAAGCCTTGCAAACAGGCAGATCTCCCTTTCGGAGCTGACGAATTTCCCACTTATCTCACTCGGTGAGGATACAAAGTCCTTTGAGTTTTACTCGGGGTTCTTTTCTTCCCACGGGCTTGCGTATCGCCCCGATATTGAGGCGTTCACTGCCGACCAGATATTGCCTATGGTGGCGGCGGATCTCGGCGTGGGGTTTGTTCCCGAGGAATTTTTGCAAAGCGAAGATGTAAATATAATTGATTTAAAGGAAAAAATTCCCGAGCGAAATATTGTTTTAATAAAGCGCAAGGAGCAGCCCTTAAGCGTTGCCGCAAAGGAGCTTGAGCGGCTGATTGAGGAGCATACAATCTAAACGGCAGCAGTCATAAAAATTTGAAACAGCTTTAAAAAGAAACAGGCGGGCTGGTCCAAAAAGGTCAGCCCGCCTGTTTTCGGAGTTATTTCAATGTAACAACCCCGGGTTAAAAGATTCTTACTTCATGCTGTTTTCGTAAGATTCGATCATCTTTTTAACCATCTGTCCGCCGATAGAACCGGCCTGCTTAGAGGTAAGGTCACCGTTGTAACCCTGCTTTAAGTTAACGCCAACCTCGTTGGCAGCCTCCATCTTAAAACGGTTGAGGGCTTCTTTAGCCTCAGGTACTACGCTTTTGTTAGCCATGGTTTTTTTCTCTCCTAATTTTTTTCTTTGCGTTTGCAGTAATATTTTGTGTAAGGGCATAAATATTATTATAGGTAAATTTTGATTTATATTTTTAATAAAAATGGTTTTTAAGGAGAAAAATGTAAAAAACAATATATTTTGCCTGAACTAATCGGGAATGTGTTTTTCAAAGGTGAATTTTGAAATTCTTATATGCTTTCGGTCAACTGTGTAAGACATATAAATATTACCCTCGGTATCATACTGCACAAACGGATAAAAACAGCTTCCCTTCATATCCGCCTGCAAAACTACCTCGCTTTTCTCAATATCCGTTTATCTCAAACAGGTCTTCGGCTTTGTAATAAAGCGCGTAAAACGCGTCGTCACTTACAGAGCTGTTTTTGTTTGCGGTAAGCTTTGCTATGTATGGCACAGCCGAATCGGAAAGATAACCTAAATATTCCACGTCAAGCTCTTTCAAAATGCCGCTTTTGTATGCGTTTACATTGTAGCTTGCAACCGTGCGGTCAACATCGCAAAAACCGGTAATTAGACCGATTACGGCAAAGCAGCAAATTGCGCATTTTGCGGCGGGAAATCTTTTTATATACATAAACAGTATCATTATAATAAAAAGCAGGGCAATTGCAGCCATAAAAATGCTTGTGAGCAGGCGCAGCCGCGTAAGACCGTAATAGCCTATATATAAAAATATATTGAAATTTGATAACAAATTAAAATTGTTCAAATAAGTATTGCTGAAAATTTCTTTTTTGCGTAAAAACCTTTGCGTTTTGGAAAAATTTATATTATAATGATATACCGAGGATAATATAGGGAGGGAGCGAACGAATGAGGACGAATTTTACGGTATCGCTTGCGAAGATAATTTCGGAATTTTCGCTGGAAACGCTTAATATGCCGGCTAACCCCGAAAAAATACAAATATCCACCACCGAGGTAAACCGCCCGGGCTTGCATATGGCGGGGTATTTTGAGTTTTTCGATGAAAAGCGAATACAGATAATAGGCAAAAGCGAGGAAAGCTTTTTACTGCGGTTCACCCCCGAAAAGGCGGAAAAAAGGCTGAGAGAATTTTTCTCTCACAAGCCTGTGGCGGTGGTTATATGCCGCAATATGCAGGTGGACGAGGTATACGCGAAAACCGCCGCGGAATACGGCGTGCCGCTTTTGCGCACGGCAGAGACTACATCTGACTTTACCTCTGCCTTGATAGCCTTTTTAAACTTAAACTTGGCGCCGCGGGTTACGCGCCACGGCGTTTTGGTGGAGGTTTACGGCGAGGGAATACTGTTGCTGGGCGAGAGCGGAGTAGGTAAAAGCGAGACCGCAATTGAGCTTATAAAGCGCGGTCACCGCCTTATAGCGGACGACGCGGTGGAAATACGCCGTGTATCAAATAAATCGCTTGTGGGCACTGCGCCAGATAATATAAGGCATTTTATTGAGCTGCGCGGAATAGGTATTATTAACGCGAGCCGAATTTTCGGCGCGGGCGCGGTTAAGATCACCGAGAAGATAGACCTTATAATAAACCTTGAAATATGGGATGTAAACAAGGTTTATGACCGTATGGGGCTTGATAATCAGACGACGGAAATCTTGGGGCTTGATATACCGTCGCTCACCATTCCGGTAAAGCCCGGGCGTAACTTAGCGGTTATAATTGAGGTTGCCGCAATGAACAGCAGGCAGAAAAAGCTCGGCTACAACGCGGCGCAGGATCTTCTCAAACGTCTCGGTATGACCGACGAGCCAGAGGACGTAAGCACAAACGAAACGGTTAATCCGTTCTGATAATTTTTAAAACAGGAGTGTAAAGTAAGAATGTACAAATTGGGAATTGACCTTGGAGGAACGAATATTGTTGCGGGAGTTGTAGACGATAATTATAAGATAGTCGCAACCGCGCAGGTTAAAACAAACTGCCCCCGTCCGGCAGAGGAAATTGTGTCGGATATGGCTGAGGTTGCAAAGCAGGCGGTTGAAAACGCGGGCTTAAAGCTTTCGGACATTGAGGCTATGGGCGTGGGAACACCCGGAGCCATAGACCCGGTGCGCGGCGTGGTATGCTATGCTAACAACCTTGATTTTTACGACGTGCCCATGGCGGCTATGCTGAAAGAAAAACTGGGCGTTGATTTTTACATTGAAAACGACGCTAACGCCGCGGCATACGGCGAGTATATTGCGGGTGCGGGCAAAGGCTCGAATGATTTTATAGCTATTACTTTGGGTACGGGAGTCGGAGGCGGCGTTATAATTGACGGTAAGATCTATTCCGGCTCAAACTATGCGGGAGCGGAGCTTGGCCATGTGGTTATAAATATGGACGGTGAAATTTGTACCTGCGGCAGACAGGGCTGCTGGGAAGCATATGCCTCTGCTACGGCGCTTATCCGCCAGACAAAGCAGGCTATGATAAGATACCCGAAATCAAAAATGTGGGAAATATGCGGCGGAGATATAAGCAAGGTAAGCGGCAGGACCGCGTTTGACGCCATGCGCGCGGGCGACGATACCGCAAAGCGCGTGGTTGACAGATATATTGAATATGTTGCAATAGGTATTTCCAATAATATAAATATTTTCCAGCCGGACGTTCTGTGCGTGGGCGGCGGCATTTCAAAAGAGGGCAGTACCCTTATAGACCCGATTGTGGCTTATGTTGAAGGTGAAAACTACGCCCGCCACATTGCGAAGAAAACGCAGATAAAGGCGGCGGCTCTCGGAAACGACGCGGGAATTATAGGCGCGGCGTATCTTTGCGACCTTTATAAATAATTAAATTTTGGGAGTGGCTTTATGAGCGCAGAAGCATTGGCGAATTTTCTTGAAAGCGAAAATATCGAATACAGGCAAAATGAGCCTATGCGGGCGCACACTACCTTTAAAATCGGGGGAGAGGCGGATATTTTTATAATTCCCGCCTCTCCCGCCGCGCTTATTTCAGCCGTTAAAAAATGCACCGAACTTGAAATTCCGTATTTCATTTTGGGCAACGGCAGCAACCTTTTGGTGTCCGACGGCGGAATAGAGGGCGCGGTTATAAGCCTTGCGGGAATAAACGGTATTTCGGCGGAGGGTGAAAAAATCACCTGCGGCGCGGGGGCTATGCTTTCATCGGTCTGCCTGAAAGCCCTGTCATTATCACTTACTGGGCTTGAATTTGCCTACGGAATACCCGGAACGGCGGGCGGCGCGCTTTATATGAACGCGGGCGCTTACGGCGGGCAAATGGCGGATGTAATCGAAAGCGCCGAGTGCCTGACCGCCTCGGGAGAAATAAAAACCCTTAAAAAGGAAGATATGCGGCTCGGCTACCGCAGCAGCGTATTTAAAAAGGGCGGACTTATAATAATTTCCCTGACCCTTGCCTTAAAGAAGGGCGATAAGGCGGAAATTAAGGCTAAAATGGACGAATTGCTTAACCGCCGCAAGCAAAAGCAGCCGCTTGAATACCCCAGCGCGGGCAGCACCTTTAAGCGGCCCGAGGGGTATTTTGCAGGCGCGCTTATTGAGAAAAACGGCTTAAAGGGCAGTGCGGTCGGCGGCGCGCAGGTAAGCGAAAAGCACGCGGGGTTTGTTATTAACCGCGGGGGCGCAACGGCTGCCGATGTAAAGGCGCTTATAGGGAAAATACAAAAAACGGTTTTTGAAAACGACGGAGTAATGCTGGAGCCCGAGGTTATTTTTACGGGGCGGAACGGAGACTGAAAAAATGGAATTGTTAATAGTAACGGGAATGTCGGGCGCGGGAAAATCGCAGGCGGCAAACGCGCTTGAGGATATAGGCTTTTACTGCGTTGATAACATTCCGCCGGCAATAATACCCTCGTTTGTGGAGCTTTCGTCGCGCAGCGGCGATCTGCTTAATAAAATGGCTATAGTGACCGATATGCGCGGCGGCGTGCTTTTTTCGGAGATTGACGGGGTTCTCGGCAACCTTAAAAAGAACAATATTGAGTATAAAATACTGTTTTTGGACGCGGCTGACGATGTGCTTATACGCCGCTATAAGGAAAACAGGCGCAAGCACCCGCTGGCGGACGGCAACGATATGTCGGTAGCTGCGGCAATTGCGAAAGAGCGCGAAATGCTTAAAAAAATCCGCTTTTCGGCGGATTACGTGGTAGATACAAGCCGCATTTCAATAGCGCAGCTAAAGGTTCAGCTTTCAAATATTTTCTTCGGCAGCGTTAGCAACGTTTTAAAAATTCAGTGCAAGTCCTTCGGGTTTAAATACGGCTCGGATACAGAGGCGGATTTGGTGGTGGATGTAAGATGTCTGCCCAACCCGTTTTATGTTGAGGAATTAAAGGAAAAAACAGGACTTGATAAGGAAGTGCGCGATTACGTTATGGCAAGCGAGGACAGCAAAAGGTTTCTCGACCGCCTTTTGGCGTTTATAGATTGCGCCGTACCTATGTATGCAAAGGAGGGTAAAAGTCAGCTTGTAATATCCATAGGCTGCACGGGCGGAAAGCACCGCTCGGTCACCTTTGCGGAGCTGATAGGCGAGCATTTGCGCAACGAAAATTACAACTGCTCCATAAATCACAGGGATATTTACAAGCACTGACGGGCTTTATGTCCTTTTGCAGTGAGATTAAAAACGAGCTGATTTCGCTCAAAACACATTCCTGCTGCCGCTTACCGCTTGTTTACGGCTTTATGCTTTTCAGCCGCGCGTTTTCGCTTAAACGCATTTCAATACAAACGGGCAACGAATGTGTGGCAAAAGCGTATGCGGAGCTTATAAAAAGTACCTTCGGCGCCGCGGCGGAAATAACCTGCGGCGGCACAAAACGCCCGACCTATAAAGCCGAGGTTACATCCGATACGGACAGGCTTAAAATTCTGGCGGCGTTTGATTTCGGAATAAATGAAAATTTAATAGACCGCGGTTTACTTGCCCGCGACTGCTGCCGCCAGAGCTTTATAAGGGGGGCTTTTTTGGCATGCGGCAATATTAACGATCCTGAAAAGGAATACCGCGCGGAGTTTGCGGTTAAAAACGAAAAATTAGCCGACGAGTTTTTGCTTTTGTTAGCCGAATTTGATATTCATATGAAAAAAACCGCGCGCGGCACCGCATTTGTGCTTTACACAAAGGAAAGCGGAAGTATAGAAGATTTACTGACCATTATGGGGCTGCCGCACCGAACGCTTGATATTATGGATACCAAAATAATTAAAAGCGTTAAAAATGCGAGCAACCGCCGCAGCAATTGTGACAGCGGCAATATTTCAAAAACGGTTGAGGCGTCTGTCAGGCAGCGCGCGGCAATAGAATATCTTGAAAAGGCGGGGCTGCTTGAAAGCCTGCCGCCAGAGCTTGTAAGCGCGGCAATGCTGCGGCGGGATAACCCCGATTTGACACTTAAAGAATTATGTAAGCTATCCGACGAGCCGCTGACCGTTTCGGGGCTTAATCACAGGCTGCAAAAAATAACCCGAATTTATATGGAAACAAAGGCGCACAGGGGGTAGAAGCATATGGATTTCGCTCATTTGCATGTGCACACCGAGTACAGCCTGCTTGACGGCTGCTGCCGCATAAAGGCGCTTATAGACCGAGCGGCGGCGCTCGGGCAAAAAAGCCTTGCAATAACCGACCACGGTGTGATGTACGGCGTTATTGATTTTTATAAATACGCCGTTTCAAAGGGAATAAACCCCATAATAGGCTGCGAGGTATATGTTGCGCCGCGCAGCCGCTTTGAAAAGGTAAAGGGAGTGGACGCACGCTACACCCACCTTGTGCTTTTATGCCGCAATAACGAGGGCTACCGCAACCTTATAAAGTTAGTTTCCGCAGGATTTACAGAGGGTTTTTACTCAAAACCGAGAATAGATAAGGAGCTGCTTAAAAAATACAGCGGCGGGCTTATTGCCCTTTCCGCCTGCCTTGCGGGGGAAATTCCGCGGCTTTTAAGCTCGGGCGAATACGAAAAGGCAAAGGAAACGGCGCTTTGGTTTGACTCGGTCTTCGGCAGGGGCAATTATTATTTGGAGCTGCAGGATCACGGAATTGAGGAGCAGCGAAGAATAAACCCGCAGCTTGTAAGAATTTCGCGGGAAACGGGAATACCGCTTGCAGCCACAAACGATGTTCATTATATTAAAAAAGAGGACGCGCGCCTGCACAAGGTGCTGCTTTGCATACAAACGGGCACTAAAATAAACGAAGAAAACCCGATTGAATTTAAAACAAACGAATTTTATTTAAAATCCGCCGAGGAAATGGCGTCGCTTTTCCCCGAAGCGCCCGAGGCTATAGAAAACACGGTGAAAATAGCCGAAAATTGCCGCGTTACGTTTGAATTCGGCAAAATAAAGCTGCCGCGGTTTGATATAGGCGACAGGGATCATTTTGAATATTTCCGCAATAAATGCCTTGAAGGCTTGCACCGAATTTACGGCGAAAACCCGAAAAAAGAGGTTACCGACCGCCTTGACTATGAACTGGGCGTTATAAACCGAATGGGGTATGTTGACTATTATTTGATAGTAGCCGATTTTGTGAATTACGCTAAAAGCCATAATATACCCGTAGGCCCCGGGCGCGGCTCGGGCGCGGCGAGCCTTGCGGCTTACTGCATTGGAATAACGGGAATAGACCCCCTGAAATATGACCTTTATTTTGAGCGGTTTTTAAACCCCGAGCGCGTTTCAATGCCCGATTTTGACATTGATTTTTGCTATGTAAACCGCCAAAAGGTAATAGATTACGTTATAGAAAAATACGGATCGGACAGGGTCTCGCAAATTGTCACCTTCGGCACTATGGCGGCTCGCGGCGCCGTGCGGGATGTGGGCAGGGCGCTTGACGTGCCGTATGCCGTGTGCGATAAAATTGCAAAGCTTATTCCGCAATCGCTTAATATGACTATTGAGCGGGCGCTTTCAAGCTCACCGGAGCTTAAAACGCTTTATGATAACGATAATCAGGTGCACGAGCTGATAGACACGGCAATAGAGCTTGAGGGTATGCCGCGGCACGCCTCTACCCATGCGGCGGGGGTGGTAATATCCGATAAGCCGATAGCCGAGTATGTCCCCCTTGCCGTAAACGACGAGGCGGTAGTTACCCAATACACAATGACAGCGCTTGACGAGCTGGGGCTTTTGAAAATGGACTTTTTAGGGCTGCGCAACCTGACCGTTATTGCCGATACGGAAAAATATATAAGAAAAAAGCAGCCCGATTTTGATATTGAAAAAATACCGCTTGACGATAAGGAAACCTATAAAATGATGGGCGCGGGGCTGACCGACGGCGTTTTCCAGTTTGAATCCGAAGGTATGAAAAACGTGCTGCGGCAGTTCGGTCCCGAAAGCATTGAGGACTTAACCGCAATACTTTCGCTCTACCGCCCGGGACCTATGGACTCAATACCGAAATATATTCACAACCGCCACCACCCCGAGGACGTGACCTACCCCACGCCGCTGTTAAAACCGATACTTTCGGTCACCTACGGGTGCATCGTGTACCAGGAGCAGGTAATGCAGGTCTTCCGCACGCTTGCGGGCTATACCCTTGGCAGGGCAGACATTGTGCGCCGCGCAATGGCAAAGAAAAAGCATGACGTTATGGAGCGGGAGCGGCAGTTCTTTATTCACGGTGAAAAGGATGAAAACGGCAATATTTTATGTAAAGGCGCGGTTGCAAACGGGGTAGACGAGCAAACGGCAAACAAGATTTTTGACGATATGCAGAGCTTCAGCTCTTACGCTTTTAACAAGGCGCACGCGGCGGCATATTCCTTTGTGGCTTACAGAACGGCTTACCTTAAATGCCACTACCCGGCGGAATATTTTTCAAGCCTTATGACAAGTATGATGGACAGCCCCGCAAAGGTTGCGCTTTATACCGCCGACTGCCGCAAAAACGGAATACGGGTGCTGCCGCCCTCAGTCAATTCATCGGGCGCGGGCTTTACACCCGACGGAAACGCCATACGCTTTGGGCTTTTGGCGGTTAAAAACCTCGGCACGGGGGTTATAAACAGGCTTATAGCCGAGCGCGAGGAAAACGGCGCGTATACTTCAATGTACGATTTTTGCCTGCGCAATTACTCACGCGAATTTAACAGAAAAGCACTTGAGGGGCTTATTAAAAGCGGCGCTATGGACGGACTTGAGGATAACCGGCGGCAAATGCTTTATAATATAGACGGGGTGCTTGCCGCTGCGGAGGACGAGAAAAAGTACTCCGCAAAGGGGCAGATGAACCTTTTCGGTGAAATGGGAACGGACGTTTCCTTTAAGCCGATAAAGGCGGAGGAAATGCCGCGGGAGACACTTTTGGAGCTTGAAAAGGAGGCTACCGGGCTGTACCTTTCGGGACACCCGATGGAGGAATACACCGCGTTTACCGAAAAATCGGGCTTTGCGCGCGCGGCGGACATTGCGGCGCACTGCTACCCGGATTCAAAGCGGCTGACATTGGCTGGCATAGTGGACGGGCTTAAAGCGCGGCAGCTTAAAAACAACAGCATTATGGCTACCGCTTTTCTTGAGGATATGAGCGGGTCGGTAGGACTTACAATTTTCGCCGCGGCATATACGCAGTTCCGCAATCTTTTAATTTCGGGCGAGCCCGTAACGGTGAGCGGCAGAGTGTCCGAGCGGGAGGACAGAGACCCCGAGCTTGTGGTGGAGCGGGTGGAAAAAATACCTGAGACCGCAAGGGGCAGAGCGGCTAAAAAATACAAAAGCGGGCTTTATTTAAAGGTGAAATCTCAATCGGGCAGAGAATTTGAGGAGGTTAAGCGGCAGCTTTCATTGCACAGCGGCAGCACCGACGTTATAATTCTTTGCGCCGATACAGGCAAAAAGCTCGCAGTACCGCCGAACTTGCGCATAACGCCCTCGGAAACGCTTTTTAACACCCTTAAAAGTCTGCTCGGGGCGGAAAATGTTAAATTTATTAAATAAACGTAAATAAAAGAAAAATACTGTTGAAAAAAATTTTTGAATGTGTTAAACTCTAATTTGAAGATGTATATGGAGATGGTAAAGATGAAAACGATAGGTGTGCTTACAAGCGGCGGAGACGCGCCGGGAATGAATGCAGCCGTTCGCGCGGTTGTGAGAACAGCAATAGCAAGGGGTATGACCGTTAAGGGCATACGCCGCGGATATAACGGACTTATTGAGGGAGATATTATTGATTTGGACGTCCGCTCGGTATCGGATATAATCCACCGCGGCGGAACGGTGCTTTACACCGCAAGAAGCCCGCGCTTTAAAACCGAAGAAGGCATGCAGGAGGCAATTGCAAACTGCAAAAAGCACGGCATTGAGGGTATAGTTGTAATAGGCGGCGACGGTTCTTACCGCGGCGCGCGCGATTTATCCTTGCACGGAATACCCTGCGTAGGCGTCCCCGGAACTATTGATAACGATATTTCCTCAACCGAATACACCATAGGCTTTGATACCGCTATGAATACCGCCATGGAAATGGTTGATAAAATAAGAGACACCGCCCAATCGCACGACCGCTGCTCGGTTGTTGAGGTTATGGGCAGGCGCGCGGGCTACCTTGCGCTGCAAAGCGGCATTGCCGTGGGAGCTACCGCTATTTTGGTGCCCGAGGTTGAGCACACGGTAGAGGACGTTATAGCGAAGATAAGGGAAACCCAGAAAACCGGCAAAAAGCACTTTATTGTGGTTGTGGCCGAGGGCGTTGGCGGCGTTGAGCAGATAGCCCAAAAAATTGAGGAAATAACCGGAATAGAGTCAAGAGCTACCGTGTTGGGTCACGTTCAGCGCGGCGGCAACCCGACCGTTCGCGACCGCGTTGTTGCAACCCAGATGGGCTTTGCCGCGGTAGAGCTTTTAAGAGAGGGCAAGGGCAACCGCGTTATCGGATTGCAGCACGGCGAGATAGTAGATTACGATATTTACGAGGCGCTCAATATGAAAAAGCCGTTTGATGACGATATGTACGAAATCGCGCATATTACTTCTATCTGATTTTACTGCCCGGGGAACTCTTGGTTCTTCGGGCTGAATTTTATTTTATCGGGGGTTTAAAGGTGAGCGGAGAAAAGGTAATGGTAGGAATGAGCGGGGGAGTAGACTCCTCTGTTTGCGCGGCGCTGCTTAAAGAGGTGGGCTATAATGTCTCGGGGGTCACCCTGCGCCTTTATGACGGCGAGGATTACAACGCCGGGCTTACCAAAACCTGCTGCTCTTTATCGGACGTGGAAGACGCGCGCGCGGTTTGCGTGCGGCTGGGTATTCCGCACTATGCCTTTAATTTTAAGGAGAGCTTTGAAAAGGACGTCATATCCGATTTTATAAACGAATATATAAACGGCAGAACCCCCAACCCCTGCATTGAGTGCAACCGCAAAATTAAGTTTGATAAAATGCTGCGCCGCGCCGAAACGCTGGGGTACGATAAAATCGCCACGGGGCATTACGCGCGCGTTAAAAGGGCGAAAAACGGCAGATATTTGCTTTGCCGCCCGACGGATATTAACAAGGACCAGACCTATGTGCTTTACTCAATGACGCAGGAGGAGCTTTCAAAAACTCTGTTTCCCTTAGGCGACCTTACAAAGCCGCAGGTGCGTGAAATAGCCGAAAAACACGGCTTTGTAAATGCGGCGAAGCCCGACAGCCAGGATATTTGCTTTGTGCCCGACGGAGATTACGCGGGCTTTATTGAGCGGACTACGGGCAAAACGGCTGAGCCGGGGGATTTTACCGACGAAAACGGAAATCGCCTCGGTGAGCATAAGGGAATAATAAGGTATACAATAGGTCAGCGCAAGGGGCTTGGCATTGCGCTCGGTAAGCCCCGCTTTGTAATTGAAAAAAACGCCGAAAACAACACGGTGGTTTTAGGTGATGAAGATCGGCTTTTCTGCCGAAAGGTACTGGTTGACAGGCTTAATTTTATCCCGTTTGATACGCTTGAAGGCGAGATGCGGGTAACCGCAAAGCTGCGCTACCGCCACTTGGCGCAGCCCGCCGTTATAAAGCCGGACGGCGATAACGTTATAATAGAATTTGACGAACCGCAGCGCGCGCCCAGCCCCGGGCAGGCGGCAGTGTTTTACGACGGCGACGCGGTAGTGGGCGGCGGCACAATAGTGAAAGGGTGGAACTGATGAACGCTGTAATTGAAAAAACAATGAAAAGCCTTGAACGCAACAATATGAAGGCATATTACGCCGAAAATAGGGCGCAGGTCTGCGAAATAGTAAAGGGTATGCTTTTCCCCGGTGCGGTTATAACCGCGGGCGGCTCTGTGAGCTTAAACGAGAGCGGCGTATGGGATATTATAAGCGACCCCGAATATAAGTTTTTTAACAGATTAAAGCCCGGAATTTCCGAGGAAGAGCGCCTTGAAATTTTCCGCGCGGCAATAGGGTGCGATTTCTTTTTCTGCTCGTCAAATGCCGTTACCGAAAACGGCGAGCTTATAAATGTTGACGGAAATGCAAACCGCGTGTCTTCAATCTGTTTCGGTCCTAAAAAGGTAGTTATGGTGGTAGGCGCAAATAAGATTGTAAAGGACGTTGATGAGGGGATTCTGCGCGTAAAAAGAATAGCCGCGCCTATGAATACGGCACGGCTGAGTGTTGACGCCCCCTGCAAAAAGCTTGGGCACTGCGTTTCCCTTGAAAAAAGCGAAAACCCGAAGATGACCGACGGCTGCTGCGGCAGCACCCGCATTTGCTGCGATTACTTAGTTTCGGCAATGCAAAGGGTAAAGGACAGAATTAACGTTATAATCTGCGGGGAAAGCTTAGGCTATTAACTGAGCAGATAGTGCGAAACAATTAAAAAGCTTTTCATATTTTATATTTTTCAAAAATAAAGCACCCGTCGGCACAGCTTTAAGGGCATAATTATGCGCGGCGGATGCTTTTTTTCGTACCAAACTATTCGGCGGTGCTTTTTGCGCTTGCGGTTTTAATGTTTTTAAAGCAAATGAAAAAGTGATTTTTTAACCTATGTCCCTCCCCTTGAATATGATGTAAAAGAGTTATTACACATAGGGGGACGTATGCCATGGGTCTTACCAAAAGCTCAGTCGGAGTCGGCGCGGTCGATTCCGGCCTTGAAATAAAAAAACTTTTTGAAACCGATAAAATAATAGCCCTTGCGGGCAACCCGAACGTGGGCAAAAGCACTGTTTTCAACGCGCTTACGGGGCTTAATCAGCATACCGGCAACTGGCCGGGCAAAACCGTGAGCAACGCGCAGGGCTACTGCCGCACAAAAAAGCGCGGCTATGTTTTGGTGGATATTCCGGGAACATATTCACTTATGGCGCACTCGGCAGAGGAGGAAGTTGCGCGGAATTTCATCTGCTTCGGCGGGCCGGACGCGGTGGTTGTGGTGTGCGACGCCACAAGCCTTGAAAGAAATTTAAACCTTGTTTTGCAAACTGTCGAAATTTCAAAAAACGTTATAGTTTGCGTAAATTTAATGGACGAGGCAAAAAAACGCGGAATAGAAATAAATGTGCAAAGGCTGTCGACACTGCTGGGCGTTCCCGTTGTGGGAACGGCGGCGCGGAATAAAAAAACGCTTTTAAAGCTTACCGATACGCTTGATAACATAACGGAGGAAAAACGCGGAGGCTTTCGGGTGCGCTACCCCGAGCCTGTTGAAAGGGCGATTGCGGCGCTTATGCCCGAGGTTGAAAAATTATCGCGCGGCAGACTTGACAGCCGCTGGCTTTCTTTAAAGCTGCTTGACCGCGACCCCTCGCTTTTAAAGGAAATAGGCGCATATTTCGGAGCGGACTTTTTAAAAAGCCCCGCGCTTTTCGCGGCTATGGAAAAAGCGGAAAAAATACTTGCCGACAGCGGAATAACGCAAAGTGCGCTTAAGGATATTACCGTGTCTGCACTGATAAGCGCGGCTGAAAATATTGCCGCGCAAACCGTTGAATATAAAAAGGAAAAGTATTGCGCGCGCGACAGAAAACTTGATAAAATTCTTACGGGAAAATTTACGGCATTCCCCGTAATGGCGGCGCTGCTGGCGCTGGTTTTTTGGCTTACTATGGTGGGGGCTAACTATCCATCGGAGCTTTTGTCCTCATTTTTTACCTATTTAGAGGGTAAGCTGTTGTATGGGCTTACCCTGATAGGCGTGCCAGAGGCTGTAAAAAACGCTTTTATTTTCGGCATATGGCGGGTCACGGCAACCGTGGTTTCGGTAATGCTGCCGCCAATGGCAATATTCTTCCCGTTTTTCACCCTGCTTGAGGATTCGGGATATTTACCCCGCATAGCCTATAATTTAGACCGCCCCTTTAAGTGCTGCAACGCCTGCGGCAAACAGGCGCTCACGGTTTGTATGGGTTTCGGCTGTAATGCGGCGGGGGTTGTGGGCTGCCGTATAATAGATTCGCCGCGGGAGCGGCTGCTCGCAATACTTACAAACAATTTTGTGCCCTGCAACGGCAGATTCCCCATGCTTATATCGGTTATTACAATGTTTTTTATAGGTGCGGCAGGCGGCGGGTCCTCTTTCCTTGCGGCAATTTTTTTAACCGCGGCTATAATTTTAAGTATAGCCGTTTCCATGCTTTTAACGCGTCTGCTTTCAAAAACCGTTTTAAAGGGGCTGCCCTCCTCCTACACGCTGGAATTGCCGCCCTACAGGCGCCCGCAAATAGGCAGGGTAATTGTCCGCTCGGTTTTTGACCGCACACTGTTTGTTTTGGGGCGCGCCGCCGCCGTTGCCGCCCCCGCAGGGCTTATAATCTGGCTTGCGGCAAATATAAATGTAAACGGCGCGAGCATTTTAAGCATTTGCGCCGCGGCACTTGACCCCATAGGCAAAATAATGGGGCTTGACGGGGCTATACTGCTTGCTTTTATATTGGGTTTTCCCGCAAACGAAACGGTAATACCCATAATAATTATGACCTACGCCGCAAGCGGCACGCTTGAGGGTGCGGGCAGCTTGGCGGAAACACTTTCGCTTTTTGTTTCAAACGGCTGGAGCGTGCGCACGGCGGTATGCTTTATAATTTTTACACTTATGCACTGGCCCTGCTCAACAACCCTGCTTACGGTGAAAAAAGAGACGGGCAGCCTTAAATGGACGGCGCTTGCGTTCTTGCTGCCCACCGCCGCGGGCGCGCTTTTATGTGTTGCGGTAAATTTATTTTTTGGTTTGTTCGGTTTGTAATACTATTTTAATTTTGATAATTTTGCGGTGTTTACAATTGCAATAATCTCTGTATCCTTATCGAGCAATTCTTCGGGGTTTACCGGGGCGGTTATTTTCCCGTTTTTGCGAAAAGCGACCACGTTTACCGTATATTTTTTGCGCAAATTAAGCTCCTTAAGGCTTTTGCCTACCCATTCGTCACGCGCGGCAAGCTCTACTAAGGATAAATCGTCCGAAAGGGTAAGAATGTCTGTAAAGCCTGAGGTCAGCAGGTTTTTGGCAAGGCGTGTGCCCGATTCGTTTTCGGGGAAAACAACCGTATCCGCACCTACGCGCTTTAGAATTTTTCGGTGAGTTTCATTTGCGCATTTTGCTATTACGGTTTTAACGCCCGCTTCCTTGCAAAGCGTTATTGCAAGAATACTTCCTTCAAGACTGCTCGCCATTGCCACAATTACAACGTCCGCGTTTGAAATTCCAAGCTCCGAAATAACCTCGGGGTCTGTTATATCCGCGCATTTGCATATTGGCAGATATACCGATGAGTCCTGAACTATTTGTTCGTTTTTATCAACGGCAATTACGTCCGCACCGTTTTTAACAAGCTCCTTTGCAACGGCGGTGCCGTATCTGCCCAGCCCTAAAACAGCGTAAGTTTTTTTCTGCATACCGAAATCTCCTTTATATAGACAATATAATCGGACAAATTTTCTTTTCCGTTATGGGAAGCGTTGTACCCTGATTGTATTGTCTATCCTATACTTATTTCTTCCGTGGGGTTTTTAATAATGTTTCGGCTCGGATTTTTGCCGCCGAACGCAATGGCTATTGATATAGGCCCCACCCTGCCGAAATACATGGTGAAAATAATTATCAGCTTTCCTAAAAGGTTAAGTGCTCCGGTCAAGCTGCGCGAAAGCCCCACCGTGGCGGTGGCGCTGACCGTTTCAAACAGAATATCAAGCGCGGGGGCATTTGTCACGGCAGAGAGCAGCAGGGTGGATACAAACATAACCGAAAACGACATTACCGTAACGGCAACCGCCTTGTATACCGACTGCTTTGATATTGTTCTGCCGAAAAGGGAAACGCTGTTTTTTCCGCTTATCAGGGAAACGGTAATAGATAAAAGCACTGCCGCCGTTACGGTTTTTATGCCGCCCGCCGTGCCGACGGGCGAGCCGCCTATGAACATAAGCAGCAAGGAAAGAATGGCGGTCGGGTTTTTCAAATTTTCCTGCGGCAGACTTGCAAACCCCGCCGTTCTGGTGGTTACCGATTGAAAAAACGCAGCCTGAATTTTATCGCTCAGCGGCAGACCCTCTAAAGTCAGCGGGTTGTTATACTCAAAGCAAAGGGTAAGCGCCGTGCCGACAATAAGTAAGAACGCGGTGGAAATAAAGACGATTTTGCTGTGCAGGGTAAGGCTTTTAAAAAATCTGCCGCCGTTTTGTTTGCGGTTTTTTATTACCCGAGATACATCCCACCACACTATATACCCCAGCCCGCCCAGAATAATAAGCGCGGCGGTAACGGCGTTTATAAGCACATTTCCCGAATAATCGCAAAGGCTGTTTTCGCCTATAATGTCCATACCCGCGTTGCAAAAAGCCGATACCGAATTAAAAACCGATACCCAAATTCCCCTTGCGCCGAACTGCGGCACAAATACCGTCATATAAAAACACGCGCCTATGCTTTCAACCGTTAAGGTACCTATAAGCACCTTTTTAACAAATGCCACAATTCCCGAAAGGGTGCTGAGGTTAAACGCGTCCTGTATAAGCAGGCGGTCGGAAATACCTATTTTTCGGTTGAACAGCAGCATTACAGCGGTCATAAAGGTAATTACGCCAAGCCCGCCTATCTGAATTAAAAGCAATATTACAGCCTGCCCGAATACACTCCAGGTTGCGGCGGTGCTCACCGTAACAAGCCCCGTAACGCAGGTGGCGGTGGTCGCGGTGAAAAGCGCGTCTATATACGGCACGGCGCGCCCGCCCGCTGAGCTTACGGGTAAAGAAAGAAGTATGCTGCCTATGAGTATAACGCTAAGGAAACTCAGCAGTATAATTTGTGTTGTGGATAAATAAGGTTTTCTTTGACTTTTCATTTTCAACCTCTGCAAAGAGCATATTTTCGCCCGCATTTTATGCTTAGTATAGCATTACGGGCGTCGAATAGCAAGCTTTAGAGAGTAAAATGCGGCAAAAAGCTTTAAAACATAAAATAATACTTTTAATTGCTGCCGATATATGGTATAATAATTTGAATACTGTTTCGGAGTGAGAATATAAAATATGAACTGGACTGAAATTACCGTAAACGTGCCGCTTGAATATACCGATACCGCCGCGGCAATAGCTAATATGACCGTGCCCTACGGCATTTATATTGAGGATTACTCCGATTTGGAGCAAGAGGCGGAGGAAATAGCCCACATTGATCTGATTGACGAGGAGCTTGTTAAAAAGGACAGGACTAAATCGGTTATTCATATTTATATTTCCGAGTGTGATAACGCCGAGGAAAGCCTTGCTTTTTTAAAGGAAAGGCTTGCGGCTGAAAAAATACCGTTTGAGGTGGGTGCTGTCGGTGTAAACGACAATGATTGGAACGAAAACTGGAAAAAATACTTTCACGCTACCGAAATAGGCAAAAGGCTTGCTATAGTGCCGAGCTGGGAAAGCTACGAAAATGTAAGCGGCAGAAAAATTCTGCACATAGACCCCGGCGCCGCATTCGGCACGGGCACGCACGCCACAACATCGCTTTGCCTTGCAATGCTTGAAAATTATGTTAAGACGGGTACAAAAATGCTCGATATAGGCTGCGGCAGCGGTATACTCTCTATTGCGGCGGTGCTGCTGGGCGCCGAAAAGGCGGTCGGGGTGGATATTGACGCGCAATCGGTTAAAACGGCGCGCGAAAACGCCGAGCTTAATAATCAAGATGATAAAACCGAATATATTGTGGGCGATTTAGCGGATAAGGTAAGCGGAAAGTTTAACGTTGTTTGCGCCAATATTGTGGCAGACGTGGTAATAAGACTGCTTGAAAACGTTCGCGATTATATGGCGGAAAACGCCGTGCTGCTGGTTTCGGGAATTATTGACGCGCGCGAGCAGGACGTGCTGCGCGCCGCCGAAAAGCACGGCTTTACGGTTAAAGAAAAGCAATATAAGGACAATTGGTGCGCATTTGCGCTTATATAACGAAACGGAGGAAAACCAATGCTGGAATTTGAACAGCTGAAGCTCCGCCTTGAGGGTAACGAGGGCGAGCTGCGCGATTTAAAGGACGCGCTGGGCTACGAGCATTTAAAAAACGAAATTGAGGAATTAGAGGCAAAAACCGCTGCCCCCGGCTTTTGGGACGACGCCGAAAATTCACAGAAAATTCTGCAAAAGACCGGCAAACTTAAAAATACGGTTGAGACCTACGAAAAGCTCTGTTCTTCTTACGAGGATCTTTTAACGCTTATAGAAATGGGCGACGAGGAGGAAGACCTATCGCTTGTGGGCGAAATTACCGAAAGCCTTGAAGAATTTGAAAAGGGGCTTGCCGCGCAGCGCCTGCAAACCCTGCTTACGGGCGAGTACGATAATAACAACGCCATTTTAACCTTTCACGCGGGCGCGGGCGGAACCGAGGCTATGGACTGGGTATCGATGCTTGTGCGTATGTATACGCGCTGGAGCGAGCGCCACGGCTTTAAGGTGCAGCTGCTCGACTTTTTGGACGGCGACGAGGCAGGGCTTAAAAGCGCCACAATGCTGATAGCGGGCGATAACGCTTACGGCTATTTAAAGAGCGAATCGGGTGTGCACCGCCTTGTGCGCGTATCGCCCTTTGACGCGTCGGGCAGGCGGCACACATCATTTGCCTCGCTTGAAGTAATGCCCGAAATAAGCGACGATAACGACATTGAAATACGCGAGGAAGATATTAAAATGGACGTTTTCCGCTCATCGGGCGCGGGCGGTCAGCACATAAACAAGACTTCATCTGCGGTACGCTTAACGCACATTCCCACGGGAATAGTGGTTGCCTGCCAAAACGAGCGCAGCCAGTTCCAGAACCGCGACCAGGCAATGAAAATGCTCAAATCAAAGCTGCTTGAAATAAAGGAACGCGAGCACCTCGAAAAAATTGAGGATATTAAGGGCGTTCAAAAGGAGATTGCATGGGGCTCACAGATACGCTCGTATGTGTTTATGCCGTACACCATGGCAAAGGACCACAGAACGGGCTTTGAATCGGGCAATATAAACGCGGTTATGGACGGCGACTTGGACGGCTTTATAAACGCTTATTTAAAAGCCGCCTCAAAGGGCGAATTACAAAAGGTATAGGAGAAAATTATGAAAAGAATTATATGTGTGCTGCTTGCAATGCTTACAATGCTTGCTTTTGCAGGCTGCGGGAAAAAGGCAAAAAGACAGCTTTATAACGGCAAGCTTTCAAAATATATTACCCTTGCCGATTATAAGGGCTTAAAGGTTGATACCAAATCGGACGAGTTTAAGGAATACTACAATAACGTAATTTCTTCCGATGTATCGTCAAACGATTTATACGTTAAAAAGACCGAGGGCACCGTTGCAAACGGCGACACCGCGAATATTGACTACACCGGCAAAAAGGACGGCGTTGCGTTTGACGGCGGCACTGCGGCGGGCTATGACCTTAAAATCGGCTCAAATTCCTTTATAGAGGGCTTTGAAACGGGGCTTATAGGCAAAAAAATCGGCGATACGGTGGATTTAAACCTCACCTTCCCCGAAAACTACAATTCAGCCGAGCTTGCGGGAAAAGCGGTGGTTTTTACGGTTAAAATAAACTACGTTAAAACCGAGGAAGAAAGAAAACCCGAGGATTATTATTCGGAGCTCGGCTTTAAATCGCTCGATAAATACACCGCCGACGTGACCGAGCGCGCGGTTAAGAATTATCTGCTTGACAAGGTGAAAAGCGGCTCAAAAATAAAGGAATATCCGCAAACCGAGATTGATACTATGTACGGCTCTTATAAAAATATACTGGAGCAAAATTTAAAGAGCAGCTACGGCGTTGACTTTGCAACCTACCTTACTTCAAACAATATGACCGAGGAGTCGTTTAAAGAGGATCTTGTAAAAAATCAGATAAAGCCCGCAATGGACGAGCAGATGGTGGCTTATTCAATACTTGATAACGAAAAGCTGGGACTGAAGGACGAGGAAATAAATAAAAAGATTGACGAGACGGTTAAGAGCATAAACAATTCGCAGGTGACCGCCGAAACGGTTAAAAGCTACTACGGCGAGTATTATTTTGAGTATATGACCGTAAGCGAAAAGGTTGCCGATTATCTTTACAAAAACGCGAAAATTTCTTAATGCGGTGCGAGGTAATAAATATCCGCACCGTGTCGAACGATGAATACCGCGATATATCGGCGCGGCAATCGGACGAGCTTAAAAAAAGGCTTGAAAATTGCGGTGAGGACGATGTAAAGCGCACGCTTGCGGGCAGACTGCTGCTTGAAAGAATGATAAAGCGGATATACGGTAAAGAGCGCTTTGAGATTAAGTACAACAAAAACGGCAAGCCGCTTTGCGATTTTTGCTTTTTCAGCATTTCGCACTCGGGTGATTTTGCCGCAGTCGCCGTTTCGGATAATCAGGTAGGCGTTGATATTCAAATTCCCGGCGGCTTTAAAAAGCGCGAAAAATATATGCTTTTCTCCCCCGCCGAAAACGAATTTGTAAATGCGGAAAATTCCGAAAACCGATTTTACACTCTGTGGACGCGCAAAGAGGCATATATAAAGGCAGAGGGCGGCACTCTTTCGGACGCGGCGAAAATTTCGCTTGTCTGCGGCGGAGAACTTAAAGAAAAGCTCGAAGAATATCGCTTTGAAACCGAAAAAACGGAGTCATATTATCTGGCGGTGTGCTGTAAGTAAGTTATGAAAATAGGAAACATTGAAATTAAAGGGTATGCAGCATTAGCCCCCATGGCGGGCGTTGCAGACCGCGCAATGCGCGAGCTGTGCCGCTATTACGGTGCGGCGTTTACCGTGGGCGAGCTTACAAGCTCGCGCGGGGTGGTGCTGAACGATAAAAAGTCGGCGGCGCTGCTTACTGCGTCGGATAAGGAGCGGCCGTTCGGTTCGCAGCTTTTCGGCAACAACCCCGAAATAATGGCAGAGGCGGCAAGGGCTGCCTTGCGCTTTAACCCCGATTTTATTGATATAAATATGGGCTGCCCCGCGCCCAAGGTTGCGGCAAACGGCGGCGGCAGCGCGCTTATGAAGGAGCCGCTGTTAGCGGGTAAAATAGTGGCGGCGGTGGTGAAAGCCGTAAACATACCCGTAACGGTGAAAATGCGCACGGGCTACGATAACGAGAACATAAACGCGGTGTATTTATCGCAAATATGCGAAGACGCGGGGGCAGTGGCAATAACGGTGCACGGCAGAACACGCCCGCAGATGTATGCCCCCGGCATTGATTACAAAACAATAGCCGAGGTTAAAAAATCGGTGAAAATTCCCGTAATTGCAAACGGAGATATAACGAGCGGTAAAAGCGCCGAATATATGTATTCGGCAACCGGGTGCGATATGGTGTCAGTCGGTCGGGCGGCAGAGGGCAACCCCTTTATTTTTGCCGAAATAAACGCGTATTTTGAAAAAAAGCCCTATAAAAGACCGTCGCTTGAAGAACGTCTTAAGGTGCTTAAAAAGCAAATTTTACTTATGAGCGAATATAAGGACCCGCATATAGCCATGCTTGAGGCGAGAAAGCACGCTGCGTGGTATATGCAGGGCTTAAACGGTGCCGCGGCGCTCAGAAGAATGTGCGGAGAAATAGGCAGTATGGCGGATGTTGATAATATCTGCGAAAAAGCACTTGAACAGAATAAAGATATGTGATAGAATAATAAAGCGCGTCGAAAAAGTCGACACGCTTTTGGACGGGAATACCGTTCGCTCGAAAATCACGGATTTTCGGACTGCACTCTATCCCCGCCAATACCACCCCAGTGTTCTTGAAAAATAGCTTTTAAAGCTATTTTTCGCTTAAAAGGTGTTTTTCCGCCGCGCATGTCAGCGGAAAAACTTAAATGCGGCGTAAACGCCGCAAGAATGGACTTTGGGGTTTATCAACAGACTGAATATAATATGGTTATACTGAAAGGAAGCGTTACAATGTCAGGACATTCCAAATGGAACAACATCAAGCGTAAAAAGGAGAAGACCGACGCCGCAAAAGCAAAGGTTTTCACCAAAATCGGCCGCGAAATTTCGGTTATTGTTAAAACCGGCGGCGCAAACCCCAATGAAAACAGCAAATTAAAGGACGCAATAGCAAAGGCTAAGGCGGCGAACGTGCCCAACGAAAATATTGAAAGAATAATTAAAAAAGCGGCGGGCGACGGCGAAGCGAATAATTACGAGGAGTTAATATACGAGGGCTACGGTCCCTCGGGCGTTGCGGTGGTTGTTGAGACCCTTACCGATAACCGTAACAGAACAGCGGGCGAAATGCGCCATTATTTTGATAAATGCGGCGGTAACTTAGGGCAGAGCGGCTCGGTAATGTTTATGTTTGACCGCAAGGGCATTATTCAAATTGAGGCCGAGGGGCTTGACGAAGACACCGTTATGGAAGCGGCTTTAGAGGCGGGCGCCGAGGACTTTAATTTTGACGGCGACGTTTTTGAAATATCAACCGACCCGAACGATTTGGGCGCGGTTCGCGACGCGCTTGAAAAGGCGGGCTACAGCTTTTTATCAGCCGAGGTTGAGTATGTTCCGCAGACAATGGCTACCATAGAGGACGCGGAAACCGCGGCTAAAATGGAAAAGCTTATTGATATGCTTGAAGAAAACGACGATGTTCAGGCGGTATGGCACAACTGGGATATGCCTGACGAGGAAGAGGAAAATTAAAATTCAAAAATAAAATGCTTGCATTTTAGTTTGATATGTGTTATTATCAATATGTTATGAATAAGAAAGGGGTGACAAAGATGAAGGAAGGTATTCATCCGCAGTATGAAAAGGTTACTATAAAGTGCGCTTGCGGCGCGGAGTTCGAGACACGCTCAACGAAAAAGGATATCCGTTTGGATATCTGCTCTAAATGTCATCCGTTTTTCACCGGTAAGCAGAAGCTGGTAGACACCGGCGGTCGCGTTGACAGATTTAAAAAGCGTTTCAATATGGAATAATATAACCTTTTACTCCGCAGTCACTTTAAGCGACTGCGGATTTTTTTAATTCGGCAGGGGTTTGCATATCTAATATCTAAAATCTAACATCTAACATCTAAATTGGGGTGGGCAAAACGGAAAGCTATATTACGGTTATCGGCGAGACAGCCGCCGAATATACAGAAAAGCGCTCGCGGTTTATAGCAACGCTAAAGCATTGCAAAACCGAGGAAGAAGCGGCGGAATTTATAAACGCGCTTAAATCAAAATATTGGGACGCGCGCCACAACTGCTATGCGTATTCGGTGGAAAACGGTGCTTTAAAGCGCTTTTCGGATGACGGCGAACCGCACGGCACTGCCGGTAAGCCCATACTTTCGGTAATAGAGGGCGCGAGCATTACAAACGTCTGCATTGTGGTTACAAGGTATTTCGGCGGGGTGTTACTCGGCACGGGCGGGCTTGTGCGCGCCTACACAAAGGCTGCGGCAGACGCGGCGGCGAAAATAACAAAAGCGGTTATGACGCCCGGCACGGTTTTCTCTGCCGAGTGCGATTATTCATCAGCCGAAAGGCTTGCAAAGCTTATTGCCGACGCAGGCGGCAGTGTGGAAAACACGGTTTACACCGAAAATGTGAGGTATGAGTTTTTTATAAGCGATACCGAAAAGCAAAAATTTACCGACAAACTTAAAGAGACATTTTGCGCGCGCATTACGGCAGAGGAAATAAAAAACGAGGCAAGACCGGTGGAGACTAAATTAAAATGAAAAGGAAATATAAAGTATTGATTTTTGTGATTGCGGGAATAGCTCTTTTAATCGGCATTGCGGCGGTTTCTTTGAGCGTATATATGGTTAAGGCAACCGAAAAAAACATTTTTACTGCCGATACGTTTAAAAATGACGAAAAAGCGGACTGCATTTTAATTTTGGGCGCGGGTGTGAAGGATGACAAGCCTAAACCTATGCTGCGCGACAGGCTGCTTACAGGCATTGAGCTTTATAAAAGCGGCGCGGCGGAAAAAATAATTATGAGCGGCGACCGCGGCAGGGCGGACTATGACGAGGTAAACGTTATGCGCGCCTTTGCTTTGGAGCAGGGCGTAAGGGCGGAGGATATTTTCCTTGACCACGCGGGCTTTTCCACCTATGACAGCGTTTACCGCGCAAAAAATATTTTCGGTGCAGAAAATATTATAATAGTAAGCCAGAAATATCATTTATACCGCGCGCTTTACATTTCCGAAAAGCTCGATGTTAAGGCGGCGGGCGTGTCAGCCAACCTTAATACCTACGGCGGTCAGCTTAAAAGGGATATACGCGAAATAATAGCGCGGGATAAGGACTTTTTTAAGTGCATTGTAAAGCCCGAGGCTGAAATTATGGGCGATAAAATACCGCTTGACGGCGACGGCAGTATTACGCTCGGATAAAATTCAGAAAAAATTCAAAAAAATAGAGGTTTTTAAACATTTTCGTCTAATATAATAAATAAAGGGGGAAAATGTCATATGAACGCAAGAGAAATAAGCGAACAAAACGAACGGCTTATACTGTGCAATAAGGCTATGTTCAGCAGTGAAACCGCAGGCAGAAAACTGCCCGAGACAGAAAGCGACCTGCGCACTTGCTACCAGCGCGACCGCGACAGAATTATCCACTGCAAGGCGTTCAGAAGACTGAAACACAAAACGCAGGTGTTTTTATCCCCCGAGTCCGACCATTACAGAACCCGCCTTACCCACACGCTTGAGGTAGCGCAGATAGCGCGAACCATAGCGCGGGCATTAAGGCTTAATGAGGACCTGACCGAGGCGATAGCCTTGGGGCACGATTTAGGCCACACGCCGTTCGGTCATGCGGGCGAGCGGGCGTTACAGGAGCTTACAAATACGGGCTTTACCCACTATGAGCAAAGCGTAAGGGTTTGCGAGAAAATTGAAAAGAACGGTAAGGGTCTTAACCTCACTGCTGAGGTGCTTGACGGAATCCTTCACCATACGCGCGGCGAGGAGGCACACACCTTAGAGGGCAGAATTGTCCGCACGGCGGACAGGGTAGCCTACATAAATCACGATATTGACGACGCGGTGCGCGCGGGGGTAATAGCCGAAAGCGATATACCGCGCGATATTGCAGCGGCGCTGGGCGATACAAAAAGCCGCAGAATAAACGCGCTTGTTGAGGCAATAGTTAAAAACAGCGACGATACAATTAAAATGGACGCCGAAACCGAGAAATATTACGATAAGCTGCACGAATTTCTGTTTGAAAGCGTTTATAAAAACCCGGTTGCGAAATCCGAGGAAACAAAGGTATCTGGAATAGTGGAGGGGCTTATAAAATACTTTTTTAAAAACCCCGAAAAAATGCCGGAGGAATATTTAAAAATAGCGGCGGCAGAGGGCAAGGAGCGCGCCGTTATCGATTATATTGCGGGAATGACCGACCACTACGCCGTGACGGTATTTTCCGATATTTATATCCCGAAGGCGTGGTCAATATAAAAAAATAAAAGCGAGGAGGCGGTTTTATGATACCGGAGGACATTATAAACGAAATTAAATACCGTAACGATATTGAAACCGCCATATCGCAGTATGTCAATTTAAAGCGGCGGGGCAAAAATCTCGTGGGGCTTTGCCCATTTCACAGTGAAAAAACGCCGTCCTTTACCGTTTACCCCGAAAACGGCTCGTTTTACTGCTTCGGCTGCGGCGTGGGCGGCGATGTCTTCACCTTTACGGGGCTTATTGAAAACCTTGATTATATAGAATCGGTAAAGCTTTTAGCCGAGCGCTCGGGAATAACCCTGCCGCAGGACGGCTATGACGACTCTATGCAGCGCCTTAAAAAGAGGATATACGATATTAACCGCGATACCGCAAGGTTTTTCCACGCGTTTTTAATGTCGCCGGGCGGCAAATGGGCGCTTGACTATTTAACGGGCAGAGGGCTGACTGTAAAAACAATAAAGCACTTCGGGCTGGGCGCCGCGCCAGACAGTTGGGACGCGCTTATACACCACCTGAAGGAAAAAGGCTATACAGAGAGCGATATGCTCGCCGCGAACGTTATAGGTAAAAGCCAGCGCGGCAGTCTTTACGACCGTTTCAGAAAGCGCGTAATGTTCCCCATAATAAACATACGCGGCAATATAGTGGCTTTCAGCGGCAGGGCTATGCCGGGCGAGGATAAGCAGGCCGGAAAATACGTAAACACGGCGGATACGCCCGTTTACAAAAAGAGCGAAAACCTTTTCGGCATAAATTTTGCGAAAAATGTTTGCTCCGAGCGCGTAATATTGGTTGAGGGCAATATGGACGTAATATCCCTGCACCAGGCGGGCTTTGAAAACACCGTAGCCCCCTTAGGCACGGCGTTTACAACCGAGCAGGCAAACCTGCTTTCGCGCTACACAAAGGAAATTGTGCTTATGCTCGACGCCGACGCGGCGGGGCAAAAGGCGGTGCGCAGGGCATCCGAGCTGCTTGAAAATACGGGGCTTTCCGTTAGGGTGGTAGTAGTACCCGACGGCAAAGACCCCGACGAATATATAAAGAAAAACGGCAAGGAGCGCTTTGCGGCGCTGCTTGAGGGAGCGGTAAGCGATATGGAGTATAAGCTGCTTACCGCCGCAAAGGATATAAACCTTGATAATGAGGACGGCAGGCTTAAATATTTAGCCGCCGCAGCGGAAATAATAGCCGCGTCGGACGATATTATGACGCGGGATATTTACATAGGCAGGCTTTCGGAAAAGTACGGCGTTTCAAGAACCGCGCTAAACGCCAGAATTGAAGAGCTGCGCAAAAGAAACCGCCGCCAAAAGCAGAAAAAGGAAATATCCGATATTATTCGACCGAAATACACAAAGGACGACATAAACCCCGAAAGGCGGAAATCGGTAAAGGGCACGGCGGCAGAGGAAACGCTTATAGCGGTGCTGCTTAAAAACCCCGATTTTTACAAAATTGCAGCTGAAAAGCTTCCGCCCGAAAAAATGCTTACCTCGCTTAACCGCAGGATATACGAAACCATACTTTCGGTGCTGGAGCGCGGCGGCACGCTTGATATTTCAGCGTTTGCCGAAAAGCTGCTGCCGGCTGAAATAGGGTATCTTGTTTCCCTGCAAAACAGCGAAAAAGCGGGTAAAAACCCCGAAATTGTATTAAAAGATTGCATAGGGGTAATATTAGAAGAGGATATGCTGCTTAAATCCGCCGAAACGGCTGAAAACTCGGTTGAAGAATGGGCGGCGGGTCTTCAGAATCTTATCGATAAAAAAGTGAGAGGAAAGTAAACAATGGAAAAGAACAAAAAAACAGAGGAAATTAAAGAGAACACCGCGGCAGAGACCGACGCCTTTGAATCGGAGGAGGACAGAAACCTTACGATAGACGATATTGAAAACGCGCCCGACGACCCCGAGGAGCTTTTTTCGGAGCCGCCCACGCTCGACATTGATTTTGACGAGGAACCGACCGACGACGAATTAAAGCTTGAGGAAATGGATGTTGACGCGCTTGACGACATTTCCTTTGACAATATGAACCTCGACGACCCGGTTAAAATTTATCTGCGCGAGATAGGCAGGGTGCCGCTGCTTTCCTCTGATGAGGAGGTTGAGCTTGCGGTTAAAATTTCCGAGGGCGACGCATATGCAAAGCAGCGCCTTACCGAGGCGAATTTACGCCTTGTTGTAAGCATTGCAAAAAAGTATGTGGGCAGGGGTATGTATTTCCTCGACCTTATTCAAGAGGGCAACGTGGGACTTATTAAGGCGGTTGATAAGTTTGATTATCAAAAGGGCTTTAAATTTTCAACCTACGCCACCTGGTGGATAAGGCAGGCTATAACCCGCGCCATAGCAGACCAGGCGAGAACCATACGTATTCCGGTGCATATGGTGGAGACTATTAACCGCCTTAAGAAGGTGCAAAGCCAGCTTTTGCACGAAAACGGTGTTGAGCCGAGCGAGGAGCTTATTGCGGAAAAAATGGATCTGCCGGTTGAGCGCGTGCGTGAGATAATGCGCGTGGCGCAGGAGCCTGTTTCAATGGAAACCCCAATAGGACCCGAGGAGGACTCGCGCCTGATGGACTTCATACGCGATGAGGACGCTTTAGCACCCGATGAGGCGGCGCTTAAAACAATAACCAATGAGGATATTGACGGCGTACTTAAAACCCTTACCCCGAGAGAGGAATCGGTTATACGTCTGCGCTTCGGCCTGCAGGACGGCAGGTGCCACACGCTTGAAGAGGTAGGCTCCGAATTTAATGTAACAAGAGAGCGTATTCGCCAAATTGAGGCGAAGGCGCTCAGAAAGCTGCGCCACCCGGTACGCAGTAATAAATTCAAGGAAAGATAAGAGGCATAAAAGCAATGGAATTTTCATATAAAACTAAGGGAGTATGTTCAAGAGGAATCCTTATTGACGTAGAGGACGGAATTTTAAAAAGCGTCAGGTTTGACGGCGGCTGCAGCGGAAACACGCAGGGCGTGGCAAGGCTTGTAGAGGGAATGAAGATTGATGACGTTATAGACCGCCTTGCCGATATTAAATGCGGATTCAAGAACACCTCGTGCCCCGCGCAGCTGGCGGAGGCGCTAAAGGAATATAAAGCCGCAAAGGGTGAGTAAATTTGTGTTCGGACAGCGATATTAAAATTGCGGGGGATAAGCCCTCGCAGGAAATAAAAAAGCGCAGAGAAAGTACGGGTCAGCCCGAAACGCTTAAAAAGGACGATATAAAAAACGCCCGCGAGTGGGGCGCGGTTATTGCGCGCAAATTTATAGCGGACGCGCATGATACCGCCGAGGGCGCAGAGCCTGATAACAGTGAAATGATAATTCAGCGCCGGCTGCTTTTATCCTTTACGGCGACAGTGGGCTTTGAGCAGTTCTGCCGTGATGACGCTTTGTGCGGCATAGCGCAGAAAAGCTTTATTGATACCGTGAAAAAAGCCGACCCCGAGCTTTACCGCTCGGCGGGTGATACGGGGGCTTTCTCGTTTTATTACTTAGCCTACCGCCGCGGCAGTGAAATAGACCGCCGCATAGGTCAGACCTTTGCAATGCTATGCTCGCACGATGGTGACCCGGTTTACCAGGAGCTCGGTGAGGCGCTTTACTGCTGGTTTTTATCGGCAGTAAGAAAGGCGGCAACAGAGCTGGGTCTCAGATAAATCAACAATGCCCTGCCCGAAAAGGTATACTTTTGGGCAGGGCAATTTTTGTGCATACCAAAGACATAAGTTACTTCCCGTCGAATTAGCTTATTGCCTTTTCGGGAAGGGCATATTTTCGGGCAGACCTAAAATATAATCTGCCGATACATTATAATACTTACAAAGCGTTACTAAATGCTCAAGCGGCAGGGGGCGTTTGCCGTTTTCATATTCACTGTAATATTGTTGACTTGTCCCTATGAGGTTTGCAATTTCCTTTTGATTTGTTTTCGGTTCTTTATCTTCTCTTAATTCCCTTAAAATCTCATAATATTTCTTCATATTTTCCTACCGCCTTTTTTATTTTTTAAAATTATATCATACATCATAAATAATGTATTGACATTACATCATATATAGTGTATACTTTAATTGTAAATATTATTAAGAGAGGGTAAAGATATATGGAATTTTCAAATATGTTAAAAAGATGTAAGCTATCGGAAATAAGTGATTATTTTTTAGACTTAGGGCAAAGTCTTATTGAAAAGGAAGACCTTGACTATGAAACCGCAATAAGAAATATGGAGTGCCGTACCGAAAAGCTTATCAATTCTTATTTTAAAAATGAAGCCGAACGTGATAAATTTTATAAAGAAATTGCAAGCCGCGATGCCGTGATAAGAGATACATACTTTCAGATTGGTTTTATTGCGGCGGTAAATTTTATGAAAGAGCTTGAAAAGCGTGGGCAGGAGCTTAACAAGCCGGAAAGACGGCTGAGTGATATTTAGCCTATTAAGCCTTACGAAATTTTTTCAACCTTGCAGCCGGTGTAGTAATAGGTGAGAATTTCTTTAAAATCGCTACCCTGCTTTGCCATATAATTTGCGCCGTATTGACTCATACCCACGCCGTGACCGTAGCCGCGCACCGTAAAGGTAAAGCTGCCGTCTGCGTATTTAACGCTGAAATTAAGCGAGCGCAAATCAAAAATACTGCGAATTTTGGCGCCGTTTATATCGGTGCCGCACACGGGAACGGTTAAAACAGAGCCGGAATCGGTGCGTTTCGGCTCGCCGAAATAAGCGGCAGGCTCGCCTGATAGCTTACATTCATCTCCGAGCTTTTTTTGCAGCTCCTCGGCGGATACCTTTACCTCGCTTATATAATCGGGCGAGAGCTTATCCCCAGGGCTTGCAACGGGCTTTAGGTAGGAAAGAGAGCCGCCCCATATATCGCGGCTGTCCTCAGTTTTTCCCGAGGATATTGCATGGTAAACCGCCGTTATAGGCTCGCCCTCGTATGTAACAATAAGATTTTTGACATCTGCCACAGCGTCTTTGATTTTTTTTGAGTATTCCTCCGCCTTATCGCCCCAGCGCTTTTCGGCATCTGCCTTTGATATGTAGCTTTGGTCTACCGCGTAGTCGGTAGTAAGGTCGTAGCTTTTATCTTTATTATCCGCTCTGCGGCGGCACGCCAGCGTATATGCGGCAACCGCCTGAGCTTTCAGCGCCTCCGGCTCGTAAAGCGCCGGCATTTCGGCGGCAACCACACCGAAAATATATTCGTCTGCGGTCAAAACGCTTACGGTGTCGGTCTGCATATCGCAAATTCTAAAGGTGTCGCCCTTTTCCTGCTTGTCTGTTTTTGAAGTAAAAAACTTTGTTGCAGCTGAAACGGCGGGCTTTTGTTCGGTGGTGGCTCCTAAAAGCGGGAAAATAAACATAGCTGACAAAATTATAAGTCCCGAGCAAAGTATTTTTTTCATTGTTATTCCTCATATTTCGTATTATTTTATTGACATTTTCAACGTAAAGGGTTAAAATTATATGTACTCTTTATTTTTAGAATATGCTTTTTTTGGAGTGTAAATGAATGAAATATAAAAAAATACTTCTGTTTTCTGGCATAGCCCTGCCCGCATCGGTTTTGCTGCGCTTTTTGCAGCTTGTATTCACTGTGGATACAAAGACCGGATTTTTCAAGCCCGAGTATAAGGAAACAGGGTATTATCTTTTAATACTTATAATTGTTTGCGCGGCGGTTACGGCGGCGCTCTGCTTTACTACGCACCGCAAGCCTGAAAATCCGCCTAAAAAAAGTCTGCCTTTGGCAATAGTCTCATTTTTAACGGCGGTAATAACCGGTGTGGAAATATTTTCAGAGTCATTTTCGGGTACGGTTATGCACTGGCAAACCTCGCTTTTAATGCTTGCGGGAATTGCGGCGATTGCTTTTTTTACGGTTTACGGAATAAGCCTTGTTTCCGATTTTAAGCTGTCCCCAATTTCGGCGGCAGTGCCGGTTATATATTTTATTATTAAGGTTATATGCGTTTTCACCTCAATTTCATCGCTTGCGCTTATAACCGATAATGTGCTTATGCTGGCGGCGTATTGCGTTATGCTGCTGTTTTTCCTCTGCTTCGGCAAGCTTTACAACGGCATTGACCGTGAATACAATTTCAGAAAGCTGCAGGCGGCGGGCTTTGCCTCGGCTATACTTTGCTTTACACAAAGTATTCCGCATATAGTAATAAATCTTTTAAACGGAAACAGCTATCAGCACACTTCAAATATTTCAAATATATCCTTGCTGGCATACGGCTTGTTTACGGCGGTATTTACGCTTGTTTTCTTTTCGCTTAAAAACGTTACCGTAACCCACCGCCGCGATACTGTTACCACACAGCTTTATATGTGATTTTCGGTGAGCTTATATGAGAATGAGAAAGAAAAAGCACCTTGAGGAAAGGCTCGGAAATATATCCGAGCTGCTTTTTATAAGTGACCTTGAGGACAGAAACTTCAACAATGCGGCGGAAAATCCCGAATATATTGATTTTGATAAATGGTTCGGCAGGTCGGCACCGCGTTTTCTTGAAATAGGCTGCGGTAAGGGCGGCTTTGCCGTAGAATATGCAAAGCGCAACCCCGAAACGGATATTATTGCGGTTGAAAAGGACGCTAACGTGATAGTTGCCGCGTGCGAGACGGCGAAAAATGCCGAAGTTCGCAATCTCCGCTTTATAAAGTGCAGCGCCGAGTATCTGCCGAAATATATACGCCCGCAAAGCATTGGGCAAATATTTCTTAATTTCAGCTGCCCGTTTCCTAAAAATAAATACGCAACGCACAGGCTGACTCACCGCCGCTTTTTAAAAATATATAAGACGCTTATGCTGCCCGGTGCCGAAATTCACCAAAAAACCGATAATATGCACTTTTTTGAGTTTTCTATTGAGGAGCTTACCGCTGCGGGCTTTGCGCTTAAAAATGTATCGCTCGATTTACACGCAAGCAATTTTGAAAATAATATTGAAACGGAATATGAGCATAAGTTTTCGTCTCTCGGTCAACCGATTTACCGGCTTGAGGCGTATTTACCGGACGAGGTTTTGTAAATGATTGATTTTCATATTGAAAAAATAGCCGACCGCTGCGCCGAATTCGGCGCGGTGATTGATGGCGAAATTGCAGAACGTCTGAATTTATACGGTAATCTTTTGCTCAGTTGGAATGAAAAAATCAACCTGACCGCAATAACCGCGCCGGAGGATGTGCTTTACAAGCATTTTTATGACTGCATACTCTTTTTAAAGGCGATAACTCCCAAAGAAGGCGCCCGAATAATTGACGTAGGCACGGGAGCGGGCTTTCCGGGAATGGTGCTTAAAATTGTTCGCCCCGATATAAACGTAACCCTGCTTGACAGCCTGAATAAACGCCTTGTGTTTTTGAATGAGGTAATTGGGGAATTGGGACTTGAGGGTGTTTCTACCGTGCATATGCGTGCGGAGGACGCAGGAAAAGCGGCAGCCCACCGCGAAAGGTATGATATTGCCTGTGCGCGTGCCGTTGCCGCGTTGCCAACACTTATGGAGTATTGCATTCCGCTTGTAAAAAAAGGCGGCAGTTTTGTTGCTATGAAGGGTTCTTCAGCAGCCGAGGAAATGAGCCGCAGCCTTAATGCGGTGCGCCTTTTGGGGGCGGATAAACCTACTATTATATGCGAAACCCTGACCGGTAATGAGCAAAGAGCCTTTATAATTTCAAAAAAAATATCGCAAACCCCGACAAAATACCCGCGAAAACCAGCCGAGATATCAAAAAAGCCGCTTTAATGCGGCTTTTTTTGTTGTAAAGCGTCACATTCTCCCGACCGGTTTTTCTTTACAAATTCAAAAAAATGTATAAAATTAAACTTAGAAAGGGAAAAGGAGGAATAAAATGTATACTCTCTCCGATAAAAAACTTATAATGCTGCGCCCGCGGGACATAAAGCCCTCGCCCGCGCGCCCACGCCGATGCTTTGATGAATATGAGCTAAAGCTGTTAACCGACAGTATTCAGGCAAGCGGAATTATTGAACCGCTGGCAGTGCGGCGGCTGCAAGGCGGGGGCTACGAGCTTATAACCGGCGAACGCAGGCTGCGTGCGGCGCTTAAAGCGGGGCTGAGGCGGGTGCCGTGTGTGGTACATAAAACCAATGAAGAAACCGCCGCACTTTACTCGGTAATAGAAAATCTGCAAAGAAGCCGCCTTAACGCCTTTGAGGAGGCTGAGGGAATAAACCACCTTATAACTGAATACGGATTTTCGCAATCCGAGGCGGCGGCAAAGCTGGGAATAGCGCAATCAACCCTTTCAAACAAGCTGCGGCTTTTACGGCTTTCCGACAGTATTAAGGCAAGCGTAATATCATCGGGGCTTTCCGAGCGCCATGCGCGCGCCCTTTTGCGGCTGCCCGAGGAACGCCGACAGGAGGCGCTTGACCGTATTATTGCGGACGAGCTTACGCCCAAACAAACGGAAGAATATATTTTTGACCTTTTAAACCCGGAGTACGAGCCGTGCGAAACGCCCGAGGAGCCGGTAAGAAAAGCGGCTATAGGCGATGTAAGGCTTTTTTCAAACAGTCTTTCAAAGCTTATAACAACGCTGCAAAATTCCGGAATTGAAGCCGTTTCCAAAAAATATGAAAATGATAAATATGTTGAGTACAAGGTTCGTATACCGAAATCAGCGCCGAGTACAGAGCGCTGCAAGCAGTTAAAAATCTGCTGAATGAGCTGCGCTTTCCGCGTCTCCCCTGCGCGGAGCGGCTCTGAGCGGTTTTTAAATTCATATAACCGAGAAATCGCCCCGGCCTGTTCGGGGCGATTTCTTATAAAAAAGCTTGAAAAAAATACCGATATAATATAGTATAATAATTGGGGAGGGGTCTACATTGAAAAAAATTATTATCGCTTTACTTTCGGTAATACTGTGCCTTTTGTTTTCCGGGTGCGGCGGGGATAAAGCCGTTTCCGAGGGTGAAATTGCGGGCGGCGACTGGCGCACAACCGGAATAGTTCGCGACAGCGGCAGCATTGCCCGTGACGGAAAGGTTACTGATGTGCTTATTTGCGTGCACGAAGAAGACGCGGTGTTTTATTATGATAAGAAGGAACAGACTGTTTTCACCGATGTGAAGTATCCTATGGCGGTAAAAGACCCGTGGGAGGCTTACAAAAGCACCGATTTTGCCGATATGAACGGCGATGGAAACAGCGATGTTTCCATGACGTTTTTGCTGAGTGACGGCGATACCATGGCTATGACCTGGCTGTGGGACAGCGAGCAGAAGGCTTATATTTTCAGCGAGGAGCTGTCGTCTGTTATGGGCAGCCCTGAAAAATAAGGGGAGCTTATGAAAAAAATTTATTAAAGCAACTTCAATGTTTTTCATGCCAAGCGATACCCAAAGTCCTGACGGCAGCTACAGCCGGCGAGCTGTACGGTATAACGCTTTGCGGCGGCATATTAAGCGTTGCTCTTAGCACAAAGTATGTGTTTGCGGGTATACCGCAAAGCTTTGATTTCAGTAACATTGACGGAATACGGAAATATTACATCAATTCATTGCAGGATATGGGGCGTATTATTGAAATGATTAAAAAAAATACCGCTCTTTTCAGAGCGGGGGAGTGAGGAAGAAAATATGGAGCTATGGGTTGCAGCAGTGCTTTTAGTCTTTGCGATTTTGGGAATAGTGCTTTCCGCCCGCCTTTTAAAGCAGAAAAATAAGCTGCGCGTTTTCTGTATGGCAGTGTGCATTTTGGCGGCATTTGCCCTTACTGTATACATTGGGCTGACGGTTATTTTCGTCTATGCGGTGCAGAATCAGCCGCCGACAAACTGAAAATTATATAAATAAAAATAATAGGTAAAAAAACGAACGTCTGCGTAAAAAGCAGACGTTCGCTATGTTCTGAGATTTATCAGTCCTCGGCAATTGCCTCTACGGGACATCCGGCAGCGCAAGCTCCGCAGCTGCAGCACTTGTCAGCGTCTATCTCGTAATGCTCAGCACCCTCGGAAATAGCGTCGCAGGGACATCCGGCAGCGCAAGCTCCGCAGCTGATGCAAGAATCGGAAATAACATAAGCCATTAAAAACACCTCCATAGCCTGTTTTTACTTATTGTAACAATATTCGACTCAAAATGCAAGTAAAATATTATTCCAATTTGTATAATTATTTATTCTTCTTCCCGTTTTGGGCGTTTTTTAAAGCGGGAAAGCGGCTTTACCTCGTCGCGGTGTATTTTAAACGGCAGCGAATCACTGTCGGAAAGCCGTACTGTGAGATAGCCAGTTATAAGATTAACATCGGTAACAACGGCGTTGCCCTCGGGCGTTTTAACCGTTGAGCCTACGCTCGGGGTAAGTGAATTAAGGTATTCATAAGCGTCCTGCTCATATTTAAGACAACACATAAGCCTGCCGCAGCTGCCGGAAATTTTAGTGGGGTTAAGCGATAACCCCTGCTCCTTAGCCATTTTAATGGAAACGGGCTGAAAATCATTTAAAAATTGCTTGCAGCAGTAGGGTCTGCCGCAAATGCCAAGCCCGCCGAGCATTTTTGCCTCGTCGCGCACACCTATCTGGCGCAGCTCAATTCGGGTATGAAAACGCGAAGCCAAATCCTTTACCAGCTCGCGGAAATCCACCCTGCCGTCTGATGTGAAGAAAAATACTATTTTATTCGCGTCAAAGGAATACTCTACCTCGACCAATTTCATATCTAATTTATGGGCAAGAATAAGCTCCTCGCAAATTCCGAAAGCCTCTTTTTCTTTTCTTTTGTTATCTTCCCTGCGCGCCATATCCTTTTCGGTTGCCTTGCGAATAACCTTTTTTAGCGGCTTTACAATCGCGTCCTTTGCTACCTCGTGGTTAGCGGCGCTCACTGTTCCTATTTCTGTGCCGTTTTGGGTCTCTACAATAACATATTCACCCTGTTCGGCTTTAATTCCGGCGGGGTCAAATGAATATGCCCTGCCGTTCTCTTTAAATTTTACGGATATTATTTCTGTCATATACTCCTCCGTCAGCTTATTTCGGTTGCTTTGCAGACAAGTGCGCTGAAAAGCAGACTTAAATTAACATTTGTTGAAAGGCTTTGCTCAAAACCGCCGAGCGCGGCATAAAAATCCGACAAGGTACGCGCGGTAAGCGAATTTGTAAGATTTTTTTTAAGCGCCGCCGCAGTGCAAAGCTTTAATTCCTTTAAAAACGCATCAGCCTCGGTGCGGTTTTTTTCAAATTTTGCAGACGTTTTTAACATTCCCAGCTCATCTGAGGAAAGCATAAGCCTTATAAATTCCTCCGCCGCCTTTACAGCGTCCGACGAGCTGCCCGAAAGCAGGTTCAGCGCCGCGCCTATATTTCCGCCCGTTTCTTTAAGCGCGGGGCTTATTTGCTCGGCAGTGTAATTTGTATTTGCCACCATATATTTTTCCGCCTCGGAAATTTCCGGGGAAGAGAGTGATAGCACGGTGCAGCGGGATATTACCGTATCAAGCAGCGCCTCCTTGTTTTCGGCAATAAGAATAAAAAGCACAGAGCCGGGCGGCTCTTCAAGCACCTTTAAAAGCGCGTTTTGCGCCTGCTCGTTCATAGTGTCCGCCATATCTATTATAAAAACGCGGCGGGCTGACATATGCGGCTTTACATACGCCTCGCTCCGCAGCGACCTTATTTGCGCCACGGTTATATTCTTTTTGCCGTCCTCGGGGGCTACCGTCCAAATATCGGGGTGTGTGCCCGCATGCTCCAGCCGACAGCCGCGGCACTCGCCGCAGGGCTTATTTTCACCCTCGCAAACGGCGGCGCGGGCTGTAAATGCGGCAAGCGTATGCCTGCCTGTGCCCTTATCACCCTCTATAAGTATGGCGTGGGGCAGCCGCCCGCTTTCAATAGCGGCTGTGAGTGCGCCGCGTATTCTCGCGTTTCCTGCAAGCGGAAAGCTCATAGCACAAAACCGACCTTTTTCATTGCCTTGAAATAGGTCTTGCGGGCAATGTGCTCGGCTTTTTCGGCGCCCTCTTTATAAAGGCGCTCAAGCTCTTTTTTATCGGCGATTATTTCATCGTGGCGCTGCTTTATTGGCGCTAAGGTATCGGCTACCGCCTCGCCCACGGCAAGTTTGAAATCGCCGTAGCCCCTGCCCTCAAATTCGCGCTCTACCTCATCGGTAGATTTACCCGTAACCGCCGAATAAATGGTTATAAGGTTGGAAACGCCGGGCTTATCTTCCGACATTTTAATTTCCGAGCCGGAATCGGTAACGGCTCGTTTGAATTTGCGAATAATCGTATCGCGGTCATCAAGCAGAGCGACCCATGCGTTTACATTGTCGTCCGATTTCGACATCTTTTTTTCCGGGTCCTGCAGCGACTTTATCCTTGCACCCGCTTTGGGTATATATCCGTCCGGTATAGTGAAAACATCACCGTAAATATTGTTAAAACGAATGGCAATATCGCGGGCAATTTCAAGGTGCTGCTTTTGGTCTGCACCTACCGGCACCAAATCGGGCTTGTAAAGCAGAATATCTGCCGCCATAAGCACGGGGTATGAGAAAAGCCCTACGTTTATATTATCGGGGTGCTTTTTGCTCTTATCCTTAAACTGGGTCATTCTTGACATTTCACCGAACTGTGTATAGCAGGAAAGCAGCCACGAAAGGGCGGTGTGCTCGGGCACCTGCGACTGAATAAAGACGGTGTTTTTCTCAGGGTCTATTCCGAGGGCTAACAGCATTGCGTATGTGGAGTATATCTGACTGCGCAGCTTTGCGGGCTCCTGCCGCACGGTTATTGCGTGCAGATCGGCAACAGCAAAAAAGCAATCAAATTCCGATTGCATTGCCGCCCAGTTTTTAAGCGCACCGAGGTAATTACCGAGGGTTAAAAGTCCGCTCGGCTGTATACAGCTGAGAACGCGTTTTTTAGCGTCAGCCTGATTATTTTCGCACATATTCATTCCGCCTTTAAGCATTAGATTATTCGTAATATCTATTCTAACACATTTTTCGGCGACTTACAAGTTTTTTATGCGGCATAAAACATCATTTGCAGAGAACTTTTTTAAGTTACTTGACATTTTTTTAACAAAGTATTATTATAATAATATAACTACCGTTCCCGAAGGGGGAGATTGAAATGAGCAGCAATATTTCAGAATCCGTTATAAAGCGTCTGCCGCGCTATTACCGTTTTTTGGGAGAGCTTAAGGCGGCGGGTATGACGCGCATATCCTCGCGCGAGCTTTCCGAAAAAATGGGGCTTACGGCAAGCCAGATCCGCCAGGACTTAAACTGCTTCGGCGGCTTCGGTCAGCAGGGTTATGGCTATAATATTGAGCTTTTGCAATCGGAAATTGCGCGAATATTGGGCATTGACGCGCCGAAAAGCGCTATTCTTATAGGCGTGGGCAACCTTGGCAAGGCAATAACAATGCATGTGAATTTTGAGTCAAAGGGCTTTAAGCTTATAGGACTTTTTGACAGCAAGGAATCGCTTGTGGGGCAAATGATAAAAAATCTGCCCGTTCGCAGCATTTCAACGCTGGATGAATTTTGCCGCGAAAACCTGCCGGAGGCGGCTTTTCTGTGCATACCGAAAAAGGCGGCGGTGCAGCTTTCAAACCAGCTGGTAAGGCTGGGAATAAAAGGCTTTTGGAATTTCAGCCATTATGATTTAGCGCTTAAATACCCCGGTATAAAGGTGGAAAACGTTCACTTCGGGGATAGTCTTATGACGCTTTCTTACCGCCTGCATAATGAATAATAAATTGAAAATTATTGTTGGTAAAAATGCAAATATACGTTGGAAACTGCCGGAGAGTAGAATTTTATGTATTTTAAATTCTCTCCTTCCGTCTCGCTCCGCGAGCCACCTCTCTCGTCAGAGGGAGGCTTTTTTGTGCCTGATTTTTTTATTGCCCTTTCATACATAATTTACATTGAATGTGCGGGGCGGTTGTGTTAAAATATAACCGGGTGAAAAATGTGCTTAAATTTATTTTCGGGCGTCCGGCGTCCGGTAAAACATACCAAATTCTTGAAAAAATAAAGCGGCAAAGCGCGGCAGGCAGGCAGTGTGTGCTTATAGTGCCAGAGCAGTTCTCCTTTGAAAGCGAGCGGGCGGTTTTGCGCACGCTCGGCGATAAAGCGGCGCTCGGCGTTACGGTTACAAGCTTTACGCGCCTTTGCGACGAGGTGGGCAGATACGCGGGTGGAATTGCGGGTGTTACCCTTACCGACGCGCAAAAGGTAATATTTATGAACCGTGCGCTGCGCTCGCTTGAAACGGAGCTTACCCTGTGGCGCAAATACTGCCGCTCGGTAAGTTTCGCAAAAACAATGCTTGATACCGTGGGCGAGTTTAAAATAAACGCCGTATCGCCCGAAAATTTAAGAGCCGCCGCCGAAGAAACCGAAAGCGCGGCGCTTAAAGCAAAGCTGTGGAACACCGCGCTTATATACGAGACCTACGACGCGCTTGTGGGAGAGCGGTTTTTAGATCCCGCCGACCGCCTTACAAAGCTTTACAGGCAGCTTGAGGATTTCCGTTATTTTGAAAAAAAGGATGTTTTTATAGATTCATTCAAGGGCTTTACGGGTCAGCAGTTTGCGCTGATTGACAGAATTTCGGCACAGGCGGACAGCCTGACTGTGGCGCTGACCGACGCGCCCGAAATTAAGGGCGAGTTCGGCATTTTTTCAAATATCCGCGTTTCGGCAGAGAAAATACGCCGAGCTACTAAGCGTTATCATATGGCGGAGGATGAACCGCTTATTTTGGGCGCGCGCGGCACTGCGGCGGCGGGTATAGCGGCGGTGGAAAGGCTTATTTCGGGCGGCACCCCCAAAAAAACGGAAAACGACGGCTCACTTACCGTTTGCGCGGCAGACACCGCGGCAGAAGAAGCGGAGTTCGCCGTGAGAAACATACGCCGCCTTGTGCGGACGGAAAACTACCGCTACCGCGATTTTGTAATAATAGCGCGGGACGCAGAGCGGTATGACGACTTTATAAACGCCGCGTGCGAGACCTACGGCGTTCCCTGCTTTTCGGATAAGCGCCGTCCGCTTTCTGCATTTCCGCTTGCCGCCCTTGCCGACGCGGCGATACAGGCGATACTTAAAAACGACAGCGAGAGCATACTCCGTTTTCACAAAACGGGGCTTGGAACGCTTAATACCGACGAAATAGCAAAGCTTGAAAATTATGTGACCCTTTGGAATATTGAGGGGAATATGTGGCGGCGCGAGTGGGTTATGGATGTGCGCGGCTTTGTATCGGACGATACAGAGCCGGACGAAAAAGCGCTCGGCGAAATAAATAAACTGCGCCTAAAGGCAACAGCCCCGCTTGAAAAGCTGCGTACGGAGTTCAGCGGTACGGCGGAAAATATGGCGGCGGCACTGGTGCGGCTTTTTGAAGAATGTGATGCGGCGGGCAAATTAGCCGCTATGTCGCAGGAATTTTTAAATAGTTCCGAAGAATTTTCCTCGGACGTTTTAAAGCAAAGCTATGATAGATATATGAAGCTGCTTGACAGCATTGCCGCCTGTTTCGGCGCGCGCGAGGTGGGAAAACACGAATTTCGCGAGGTCTTAAGCCTTGCGGTTTCGTTTGAAACGGTGGGGTCTGTTCCGCGCTTTCTCGATGAAGTCACCTTCGGCGCGGCGGACAGAATACGACCTTCGCGCCCGAAAGTTGCCTTTATTTTGGGCGCTAATCAGGGCGTTTTTCCGAAAGAAATATCCGCCTCGGGCATTTTCGGAATATCCGACCGCAAAAGCCTTATAGCCCTCGGCGTTGATATTCCCGATAAATCGGTATCTGCGGCGACCGATGAAAATTATTTGGTTTACTGCAACCTATGCTGCCCGTCGGATAAACTTTTTATTTCCTACGCGCGGCGGTCGCTCACGGGCGATAATACGGAGCCTTCGGCATTTGTGCAGGAAATAACCGAAAATGTGGCTCATAGCTTTATTACCGAGCCTGAGGAAAGAATAACAGAATTAAACCTGCCCGAAACCGGGGCGGCGGCATACTCTGAGCTTTGCCGCAGAAGAAACGCCGAAAACGGCGGCGCTGCGGAGATACGCGCGGCGCTTGCGGGCACAGATGAATATAAAAAAGCGGAATACACCGAAAAAAGGCTTTCGGGCGCGTCTGCCGCTATAGGAAAAGACACGGCGCGGCGGCTTTTCGGGGAAGAAATTAAAATGTCAGCCTCGCGGCTTGATACCTTTAACCGCTGCCGTTTCAGCTTTTTTTGCCGTTACGGGCTTTCGGTTAAGAAATTGCAGCCTGCCGAATTTGACGTTTTGCAGCGCGGCACGGTGGTGCACTACTGCCTTGAAAGGTTTATAAAGGAATACGGCAGGGGCGTGGCGGAATTATCACCCGAAAAAATTGAGGAGCTTATAGACGGCTACATAAACGATTATCTTGACGGCGTTACGGGCTACCGCGCCGTTGAAACCGCGCGGGGCAGATTTTTGGTCTCGCGAATTTCGCGCTCGGTTAAAGAAGTGGCTAAAAGGCTTGCCGAGGAGTTTGCCCAAAGCGGCTTTGAGCCTGTTGCCTGCGAGCTTGAAATAGGCGGCGAGGGCGAAAAGCTCGAATTTCCGTATGACGGCGGCAAAATATCCGTTTCGGGCAGTATTGACCGCGTGGATAAATTCGGCGGCTATATACGCGTTGTGGACTATAAAACAGGAAGCAAAAAGTTTAAATTGCCCGATATTCTTTTCGGGCTTAATCTGCAAATGCTTTTGTATCTTTATGCCGCGGTGCGGGGCGCGGGGCTGCCCGATGAAGACGCGGCGGGAATACTGTATATGCCCTCAAAGCGCGATACTACCGATAAGGGTATGGCTATGAACGGGCTTATTCGCAAGGATGAGGAAATAGTTACCGCAATGGACAGGGAAAAGCAGGGCAATTTTGTGCCGAAATACGCCGTTACCAAAAGCGGCGAGCTTAAAAAGACCTGCACCTCGTTTATTTCGGCGGAGGAATTTTCGGAAATTTTCGATTTTATTGAAAGAATTATGAAGAGAACGGGGAACACCGTAGCCTCGGGTGATATTGCCGTAAGCCCGGTTGACGGCAGGGAAACGCCCGCCTGCAAATACTGCGATTTCGCTTCTGTCTGCTGCAGAGAGGATGAGCCATGCTTCCGTGTTCCCGACCTTAAAAACGAAGAAATATTTGAAAAACTGAAGGAGGGCGATGAATATGGCGTTTAAACCTACCGACGCACAGCGAGCGGCAATAAACGCGCGCGGGAATATTTTGGTTTCCGCTGCGGCGGGCTCGGGCAAGACCGCGGTTTTGGTTGAAAGGGTTATTAAAAGACTGACCGACGAAAACGACCCAATAAGCGCCGACCGCCTTTTAATAGTTACCTTTACCAACGCCGCTGCCGCCGAAATGCGCACGCGAATTGAAAAGCGGCTGGACGCTGAGTGCCGCGCCAACCCCGATAACATTGGGCTTTTGCGGCAAAGGCAGCTGCTTAGTAACGCAAAGATATGCACCATCGACTCTTTCTGCATAGACCTTGTGCGCGAAAATTTTGAAAGGGTGGGTATATCCCCCGATTTTAAAATGAGCGACGGCTATTCTCTGCGCCCGGTAGACGAATCGGTGCTGAAAAACGTGCTTGAAAGGTATTACGAAGAAAACAACCCCATATTTTTAAAACTTCTTGATACCGTGGGCGCAGAGTACGACGATGGCAATTTTTCTGCCTTTGTGCTTAAAATTTACGATTACAGCCGCCAATTAGCTTTCCCGAAAGAGTGGTTTGCGTATCTTCCGAGGGCGTATGAAAACGGCTTTGGGGCGGATAACGAATGGTATAAATACGCGGTGGAAACCGCAGCAAAAACCGCCGCGGATATGCAGGCGCTTATTGCAGAAGCGGCGGATATATGCTTAGAGGACGAAAAAACGGCGGAAAAATATTTGCCCGATATTACCGAATCCGCAAAGCGCATAGGCGCGCTGGCGTGTGCCTGTAATACAGGTGATTGGGACGAGATTTACAGTTTGCTTTCAGCCTTCGCGCTGTCGCCACTGCCGCGCGCAAACGGGCTTGCGGGGGCGCCGCAGGCAGCTGCCGCAAAGCTCACCTATAAATATATCGAAAAGGATACAGAGCGCCTGCAAAAGCTTTTTTATGCTGATTCCACCTTTATATCCGCGCAGTTAAATTCCCTTTACCCGGTAGTACGGCTGCTTTCCGAAATACTTACGGAGTTTGACGAAAGGCTGTTTGCCGAGTATTCCGAGCGCGGCACCTTTACCTTTCACAACACCGAGCATATGGCTTTATCGCTTTTGTGCGAGGCTGAAAAAACCGAGGGCGACGAGCTTTTAAGGCTTTACGACGAGGTTATGGTGGATGAATATCAAGATACAAACGATTTGCAGGATACGCTCTTCTACATTCTTTCCCGCCACGGGGAGCGGCTTTTTGCCGTGGGAGACGTAAAGCAAAGCATTTACGGCTTTCGCGGGGCAGCCCCCTCGAACTTTTTGCGCAAGAAAAACGCCGCCCTGCCGTATGATAAGGCGGGGGAGAGTGACCCCAAAAAGATTATTCTGGGCAGTAATTTCCGCTGCCGCCCCGAGGTGTGCCGATATATAAACTTCTTTTTTGAGCATATGATGACCGAAAACACGGGCAGCATAGCCTATAACGAAGAAGAAAGACTGATACCCGCCGCCGAATACCCCGAAACGGACGAGCCGCCCGCCGAGCTTGATATTATAAGCGTTAAAGGCTCTGCCGAGGAGCAGCTTACAGCCGAGGCGCGGCACATTGCGGAGTATATTAAATCGGCGGTGAACGGCAAACCGATGATACGCGTGGACGAAAATACCCTGCGCCCTGCGAAATTTTCCGATTTTACAATACTTTTGCGCTCGCCGAAATACAAGGCGGGAATTATTGCAAAGGAGCTGCGGAAACACGGTGTTCCCGCAAATTTTTCCGCCGAGAGCTTTGCCGAAACTACCGAAATATCGGTATTTTTGGCGCTTTTAAAGGTTATTGACAACCCCGAATCGGATATTGAACTGCTATGCGTGCTGTTGTCTCCCATATTCGGGTTTACGCCCGAGGAGACCGCGAACCTGCGCATAAACAGGCGGCGCGGCAGTCTTTATTCGGCGCTTGTGTTTGCCGCCGAAAACGGCGATATACACGCAAAAAACACCCTTGATACGCTGCAAAAGTACCGCCTTTTAAGCGTTACGCTACCGCTTTCAAAGCTTATAATGCGGCTGCTTGGCAGCACCGATTATTTAAACACCGTATCGGCGGGGAAAGAGGGCATACGCCGCCGTAATAACCTGCTGCTGCTTGCAAGCTACGCAGCGCAATACGAGACGGATGCGGGGCGCGGTATAGGCGGGTTTGTGAGGTTTATTTTAAAGCAATCCGAAAGCGGAATTAAATCAGCCGCGGCAGGCTCTGCGGGCGATACGGTAAATATTATGAGCATACACGCCTCAAAGGGGCTGCAATTCCCCGTTTGCATTGTGGCGGACACAACAGCCGCTTTTAACGACGGCGACGCGCGTGAGGACGCGCTCTTTTCGGCGGAGCACGGCATAGGCTTCAGGTATTTTGACGAAGCGGCAAAAACCCGCTTTACCACAATATGCCGCGAGGTGATAATTGATAAACAGCGCCAAACCGCAAAAGAGGAAGAACTGCGGCTTTTGTATGTTGCCATGACCCGCACGCAGGATAAGCTTATGCTTATATCATCTGTAAGCGATGCGGAAAAGGCGGTTGCCGATGGGCTTTCCGACCTGACCCTTTGCGGCGGGCAGCCCGATAGGCTTTTCTCCCGCTTTAAATCCTACGCAAAATGGCTGCTGGTATCTGCACTGCTGCACCCGGACGGCAAGGAACTGCGCGGAAACGGTACAAATATTATACCCGATACTACCGACAGCCGCCTTTTCTTAAGGGTGATATACCCCGAGCCTGAAAACGCCGAGGAAAAGACGGACGAAAAAGAGAAATACGCGCCCGATAATGAGTTGACCGAAAAAATACGGGAAAGCATTTCTTTTGAGTACCCCTATGCGCCGCTTTTGCAGGTGGAAGCCAAAAGCTCGGTTTCGGCGCTGGCAAATAAGGCTGAAAGCGATAAATTCGCGTTTTCGGCGCGCCCTGCGTTTATGAGCAAGGGCGGAATTACCGCCGCCGAGCGCGGCACCGCGACCCACCGTGTAATGGAGTTTATAGACTTTAATAAAGCCGGCGAATTGGATGCAGAGCTTGAAAGGCTTTACGAGTGGCAATATTTAAGCGAGCGGGAATATAACGCCGTGCCAAGGGATAAAATCAAAGCGTTTTTTGAAAGCGATATTTTTGCGCGCATAAAAAAATCCCCCTTGGTTAAAAGGGAGATGAGGTTTTTAACCGAGCTGCCCGCAAATAAACTGCTTGCAACCCCCGATAAAGCGTTTGAAAATGAAAATATAATCGTTCAGGGCGCGGTGGACCTCTGCTTTGAGGAAGACGGCGGAATAGTGGTGCTTGATTTTAAAACCGACCACGCCGAAAATGGGGAAGCCCTACGCGCCGCTTACGGCGGTCAGCTTGCAATTTACGCGCTTGCCTGTGAAAAAATATTTGAAAAGCCTGTAAAACAGACCTTTATTTACTCCTTTGCGCTGTCAAAGGAGATTGAAGTTTAACGTCTGTTGCTTTTGCAATGGGCAACTCTGCATTCCGAATTCCGAATTTCAACTTTTGTTGCCAACCCCTCGCTGAATGCGGTGGCGCCGCCTGCGGCAGTGCCAAGGCGTAAGGCATAGCCGAAATCCTTAGTTTTTTCATAGCCCGCAAGAAAGCCCGCGAGCATTGAATCGCCCGCACCCACCGTATTAACGGTTTTGCCCGATACAGCGGGCATAAAAAGGCTTTCACCGCCCGCGCCGTAAAGACAAGCGCCGTCATTTCCCATTGAAACAAGCGCGTTTTGCGCGCCGAGCGAAAGTAATTTTTCGGCGTAGATTTTTACATTTTGTTTTGTTACCTCTGTTTTGAAAATTCCGCTTAATTCTTCAAGATTGGGCTTTATTAAAAACGGGGAAAATTCAAGAGATTTTAAAAGAGCCTCTCCCTCTGCGTCAACCGCGAATTTCACGCGGCGCGGGGAGAGCTTTTTCATTATATTTTCGTAAATATCAGCAGGCATATTTTTAGGAACGCTGCCCGAAAGCACCACAGTATCGCCTGCCCGCACCTTTTCGAGCCTTTCAAAAAGGCGGTTAATATCCTCGTTTGATACCTCGGGACCTGCTGCGTTAATATCGGTCTCATTTTCGGCGCGCAACTTTACGTTTATGCGGGTAAGCCCCTTTTTAAGCCTTACAAAATCGGGTTTTGCAAAGGCGGAAACGGCGTTTGCAAGCGCGTCGCCCGTAAACCCGGCAATAAAACCCGTGGCAACCGAGGAAATTCCCAGCTCATTTAAAATAAAAGAAACATTTATACCCTTTCCGCCGAAATAAAGGCTTTCGCGCGCAGAGCGGTTTATTTCGCCCACAGATAAATTATTCGGGTACATAATATAATCAAGCGCAGGGTTTAAGGTTACTGTATAAATCATAAATTCTCCCTATAAAAAAGCCTCCCTCGTCAGAGGGAGACATTGTAAAACTTATTATACAATATCAATCTGCAAAGCCTGATTCTACCAAAGCTACAAGCCCGTCAAGAGCTTCCTTTTCATCAGAGCCGTCAACAATTATTTTGATGGTGGTGCCGCCTACAATGCCGAGCGACAGAACGCCCAAAAGGCTCTTTGCGTTTACCTTTCTTTCATCCTTTTCAACCCAAATTGAGGATTTATACTCATTTGCTTTCTGAATAAAAAAGGTTGCGGGGCGGGCATGAAGACCAACCTGATTCTGAATAACTACATCTTTAACACACATTGTAAAATCTCCTTTGGGATTAACATTTTATTAACTGCCTCGTTACATCCTTGTAACACCTGATATTATCATTATACCACATTTAATGAAATCGTCAATTATTTGTGAATAAGTTCTAATATTTATCCAACGATTTAAAAATCGGCAAGCCCGCATTTGTGTAGTTTCAATATAAATTTTCGGCAAAAATCACGGTTTTAACCCCTGTTCGATTATTTTATGCTCTTAATATCATACGGCGTGGTCTGGTAAACGAAGTAGTTGAGCCAGTTTGAATAAAGGAGATTTGCGTGCGCGCGCCACGAAACGAGGGGCGGATTTTCGGGGTTGTCGTCCCGAAAATAGTTTTTCGGTATTTCTATTTTTTCACCCGCCTTTAAATCACGGAAATATTCATCTGCCAGTGTGTTTGCGTCATATTCGGAATGACCGGTTATAAATATCTGTTTGCCTTTTTCTGAGGATACGGCGTACACTCCCGTTTCCTTGGAAGAGGCTAAAATTTTAAGCTGAGGCACTGCCTTTATATCCTCTGTTTTAAAGGTCGTGTGGCGTGACTGGGGCACCATAAAGGTATCGTCAAACCCGCGGAATAAAATTGAGTTTTTATAATCCACTGTATGCGGGAACACGCCGAATAGCTTTTTTTCAAGCATATATTTTTTTATGCCGTAATGGTAGTAAAGCCCCGCTTGCGCACCCCAGCAAATATGAAAGGTGCTGTGCACATGGGTCTTGCTCCATTCCATAATTTCGCACAGCTCCGCCCAATACTCAACCTCCTCAAACGGCAGCTTTTCAACCGGCGCGCCGGTTATTATCATACCGTCAAATGTGCGGTCGCGAACATCCTCAAAGGTTTTGTAAAACGTAAAAAGGTGTTCTGCCGAGGTGTTTTTGGAAATATGGCTTTTTGTATGCAAAAATTCAAGGTCAACCTGTAAAGGCGAGTTTCCGAGCAGACGGGATATCTGAGTTTCGGTCTCGATCTTTTTAGGCATAAGGTTTAAAAGCAGTATTTTTAGCGGACGAATATCCTGCGTGATGGCCCGCGTTTCGGTCATAACGAATATATTTTCATCGTTTAGCGTTTTAACCGCGGGCAGATCGTTCGGTATTTTTATCGGCATATTTTACCTGCCCTCTGCGCCGTCAAGCGCCTGTTTAATATCGTTTATAAGGTCATCTGCGCTTTCAAGCCCGCACGAAAAACGCACAAGGTCTGCCGGTACTCCCGCGGCGGCGAGCTCCTCGTCGGTCATCTGGCGGTGGGTGCTGCTTGCGGGGTGCAGGCAGCAGGTGCGCGCGTCGGCAACGTGGGTTTCAATCGCGGCGATTTTAAGCCCCTTCATAAAGCCCTCGGCGGCTTTTCTGCCGCCCTTTAAGCCGAAGCTTACAACGCCTGTTGTGCCGTTCGGCATATATTTTTTTGCAAGGTTATAGTATTTATCGCCCTCAAGCCCGGGATATATAACGTAAGCCACGCGGTCATCATTTTTAAGCGCTTTTGCCACGGCAAGCGCGTTTTCGCAGTGCCGCGCCATTCTGACATGCAGGCTTTCAAGCCCCAAATTCAAAATAAACGCGCTTTGCGGCGACTGAACCGAGCCGAAATCGCGCATAAGTTGCACGGTAGCTTTTGTAATATACGCGCCGCCTATGCCGAAACGCTCGGTATATGTAACGCCGTGGTAGCTTTCATCAGGCGTGCAAAGCCCGGGGTATTTATCGGGGTAACGCGTCCAATCAAATTTACCCGAATCCACAATACAGCCGCCTACCGCCGCGCCGTGACCGTCCATATACTTTGTGGTGGAGTGGGTCACAATATCCGCTCCCCACTCAAAGGGGCGGCAGTTGACGGGCGTTGCAAAGGTGTTGTCTACTATAAGCGGAACGCCGTGGCTGTGCGCGGCGGCGGCGAACTTTTCAAAATCGAGCACGGTAAGCGCAGGGTTTGCAACAGTCTCGCCGAATACCGCCTTTGTATTGGGACGGAAAGCCGCGTCAAGCTCCTCTTTGGTGCAGTCGGGCGATACAAAGGTAAAATCTATTCCCATTCTTTTCATTGTTACGGCGAAAAGGTTGTATGTACCGCCGTAAATAGAGGATGAGGAAACAATATGGTCGCCGCAGGACGCAATGTTAAACACGGCGTAAAATGAGGCTGCCTGACCGGAGGAAGTAAGCATAGCGGCAGTGCCGCCCTCAAGCTCGCAAATTTTGGCGGCTACGGTATCGCAGGTGGGGTTTTGCAGGCGCGAATAGAAATATCCGCTCGCCTCTAAATCGAAAAGTCTGCCCATATCCTCGCTTGTGCTGTATTTAAAGGTTGTGCTTTGAATAATCGGCACCTGTCTCGGTTCGCCGTTTTTGGGGGTGTAACCGCCCTGTACGCATATAGTATCTCTGTTCACCGTAATCACTCCAAATTAAAAATTTTACAAGCATTTATATTAAGTATACTCTTTATTTCGTTTTCGTCAAGGTTTAGAGATAAAAAGTATTCAAGCTCCTTTTCGGGCGACCACATGGGGTAATCGCTGCCGAAGAGCACCCTGTCCGCTCCGTAGCGGCGTATAATTTCCTTTGCGGTCTCCTTTTTAAGGTAAGGAAAAGCAGAGGAACAGTCAACATACAAATTAGGCGTGCCGCATAGCTTTTTGCTTGCTTCCTCCCAAATAGACCAGCCGCCGAAGTGCGCGCCTATAACGGTAAGCTCGGTGTAAATTTTAAGCACGGGCAAAAGGCGGTTTGGGTTTGAGTAATCGTAGCGGCTGTCACCTGTGTGCATAAGTATGGGCAGGCGGTTTTCTTCGCACAGCTCGTAAATTTTAAGGCAGCGGTAATCGTCTATTTTAAACGCCTGAATATCGGGGTGCAGCTTTACGCCGCGCAGCCCTAATGACATTAAGTGCGCAACATCACCCTTAATATCGGCGCTGTCGGGGTGCAGAGTGCCAAGCCCCACAAGCCTGCCAGGGTGCTTTTTAACCTCGCCCGCAATAAATTCGTTAATGCTTTTAACCTGGTGCGGCGTTGTGGCTACCGACTGGACGATATAGCGGTCAACTCCCGCCTTATCGCCCATTTCCATAAGCCCCTCTACGGTGCCTGAGCCTACCGAGTGCTCGTGATAAAAATTATCGGTTCCCGCAACCGCGCGCGAGGCTATTTTTTCGGGGTATATGTGGCAGTGCGCGTCGGTTACAAAGTATTTATTTTCCACCATTATGCCGTTACCACCTTATCCGCCTTTTGTAGACCTAATTTTTTAACCGCGTCCTCGCGCATTTTGTATTTTAATATTTTGCCCGCAACGTTCATCGGGAAGCTATCCACAAAGTCAATGTACTTAGGCACTTTATGCCGCGCCATATGGGCGTTTATAAACTCTTTCATTTCGGCCTCGGTCATAGTCTCCCCCTCTTTTAAAATAACACAAGCCATTATTTCCTCGCCGTACTGCTCGTCCGGCACGCCTATTACCTGAACGTCCTTAACCTTCGGGTGGGTGTAAATAAATTCCTCAATTTCTTTGGGGTAAATATTTTCGCCGCCTCTTATTATCATATCCTTAAGTCTGCCCGTAATTCTGAAATAACCGTCAGGCGTGCGGCAGGCAAGGTCACCCGTGTGCAGCCAGCCGTCCTTATCAATGGCGCTTGCGGTGGCTTTCGGCATTTTGTAGTAGCCTTTCATTATGTTATAGCCGCGCGCCACAAACTCGCCGTTTTCGCCGTCGGGGCACTCCTCGCCGGTTTCGGGGTCAATAATTTTGCACTCAATTTCGGGCAAAGCCTTACCCACGGTGCCCACGCGCTGCTCAATAGTATCGTAAATAGAGCTCATTGTGCAGCCGGGCGACGCCTCTGTCTGACCGTAGGTTATAACAATTTCTTTCATATTCATTTTGTCCACAACGTCCTGCATTACCGAAATGGGGCAGGGGCTGCCTGCCATAATGCCTGTGCGCATATATGAAAAATCGGTCTTTGCAAAATCGGGGTTTTCAAGCATTGCAATAAACATTGTGGGAACGCCGTGAAATGCGGTTATATGCTCGGAATTTATGCAGGCAAGCGCGGGCTTGGGTGAGAAATAGGGGAGCGGATAAATCGTTGTGCCGTGGGTCATACTCGCGGTCATGGCAAGCACCATTCCGAAACAGTGGAACATAGGCACCTGAATCATAAGCCTGTCGGCGGTGGATAATTCCATACAGTCGCCTATGCACTTGCCGTTGTTTACAACATTATAGTGCGTAAGCATAACGCCCTTGGGGAAGCCCGTTGTACCCGATGTATACTGCATATTGCAAACGTCGTCCTTATCAACTGCCGCCGCCATACGGTAAACCTCGGCTGTCGGCACTGTCTTTCCGCGCTCAATAGCGTCTTCCCAGGTAAGGCAGCCCTTTTGCTTAAACCCTACGGTTATAATATTGCGCAAAAACGGCAGGCGCTTTGCGTGCAGCGGCTCGCCCGCTTTTTTGCTTTCAAGCTCGGGGCATAACTCCGCCATAGTCTCTGAATAATTTGAATCGCGGTAGCCGTCTATCATAATAAGGGTGTGGGTATCGGATTGCTTTAAAAGATACTCCGCCTCGTGAATTTTATAAGCGGTGTTCATTGAAACCAGCACCGCGCCTATTTTGGTGACCGCCCAAAAAGCAATATACCACTGCGGAATATTGGTAGCCCAAACCGCCACGTGCGAGCCTGCCTTTACCCCCAGGGCTATAAGCGAACGGCAGAATTCGTCCACATCGTCGCGAAATTCGCTGTAGGTCCTCGTGTAATCAAGCGTGGTGTATTTAAAGGCGTATTGGTCGGGGAATTCCTCAACCATTCTGTCAAGCACCTGCGAAAAGGTCTCGTCTATAAGCAGATTTTTCTTCCAGACGTATTTTCCTGTGTGTGCGCGGTTGTAGTAAAGGGCAGACTCCGCCTTTGAGGTGTCCCCGAATTGACTTATAAAGTTTACAAAGTGGGAGAATATTATCTCGCTGTCGTCAAGCCCCTCGCACCACGCGGGGTCCCATTCAAGCGAAATAAAGCCGTCGTAATTAACAGAACGCAGGGCGGACATCATATCCCCCACCGGCAGCTTGCCCTCGCCTATAAGGCAAAAGCCCTCGCTGTCAAAGTCCTTTATATGAACGTGCTTTACATACGCGCCCAAATTTTTAATGGTTTCTTCGGGCTGCTCGTTCGCCTTGAAAAATGTTGAATACATATCCCAAAGAGCGGCTAAATTATCGCTTGCAAAGCTGTCAAGCAGCTCTCTGAGCGCGGCGGTGCTGCAAAACGCGCCCGAGGTTTCAATTACCAGCGTAACACCCGCTTTTTCCGCCTGCGGCAAAACCGCGGTTATAAATTTTTTTGCGGTGTCATTATCGCACTCGGCGGATTTTATGCGTATATTCGGTATATGCAGCTCCTCCGCAATTTTAATGCAGTTTTCGGTTTCTGCTATAGCGGCATCCTCGCTTATATCGGAAATTACGTCTATACACGGTAACTCCAGTTTCATTTCGTAAAGCCGCCTTACCGTCGCCGCGGCGGCGTAGCCGTGAAACGCGCCGTCCTTATTTTTAAATAATTCTCCGTTTATATTGTGCAGCTCAATACCGCCGAATTTAAGCTCTCTTGCAATATTGCAAAATTCTTCAAAGCTTTTGTTATGCCAGCCCTTTGTAGAAAACGATAACTTCATAATTTTCAAGCCTCCCCGTAAACTATCTTATTAACGGCGTTTATGTACGCCCTTATGCTCGCGCCTATAATATCGGTTGAAATGCCGTTGCCCGAATAAAGCTTGCCGCCGAATCTAAGTTTTACAAGCGCGCTGCCTATCGACTCTTTACCCTCGGTTACGGTCTCAATTTTAAAATCCTCAAGCTCATAGCGGCTGCCTATAATCTGCTCCAGCGCCAAAAACGCCGCGTCAATAGGTCCGTCGCCTATGCTTATGCCTGTAGTCCGCTTACCGTCGCGCTCAAGCGTTACCTGAGCCGAGGCGGAAATTATATTGCCGTTGTTTATAACATAATTCACAAGCGTGTAGGTGGGCGGCGCCTGCATGGCTGTGCTTGTAATAATAACCTCAAGCTCTTTAGCGCCTACCCTCTTTTTAGCCGCCACACGGCGAAACTCCTCGTAAACCTTTTCGGCGTCCTCGTCCGATAAATCGTATCCAAGAGATGCCGCGGCAGAAACAACCGCGTCCTTTCCGTCGCTGCCGTCAAGTGTAATTCCGCTTTGCTCTGCCGCTACGGGGGCTACGGTATCGGTTTTGCCGCCTGTAATTCTTACAATCTGCTTTACAATCCTGTTAAGCTCGGTATTCTTAATGCCTGAAGAAAATCCGCAGGTATCGCCGCAGTTCTTTATCATTGCGGCAAAGCCCTCAAGCGAGGTAATATCGCCCGAAACGGCGGTTTTAACGCTGTCCGCCCCTTGTTTTACCGCCATAACGGAAGATGCGGAAGCCAGCCCGTTTTTATCGCTGCACATAACCGAAATTTCGGCTTTGCCGCCTATATGCGCGGCAATTTCCGCAATAAATGCGGCAAACTCATCGGGCATTTGCTCCGCTGCGTCGTCGCTTATTGTAATAATGCCCGCGCCCGCCGCTATTGCCGTATCAATCATTTCGTAAAGAAAAGCCTTGTCGGCACGCGTTGCGTCCATAGCGCAAAACTCAGTATCGCTGCATTTTTCCTTTGCATAGCCTACAAGCCCGGTTACAAACTCGCCCATTTTAGGCGCTTTTTTGTGACATATATATTCCATTCCCACGGTGGAAAGCGGCAGCTCAATGCGAATACGCGGCTTTGCGGCGGTGCGCAGCGCGTCGGCGGCTAAATCAATGCTCTCGCGCGTTTTACCGCCGCAAACCGATAACACGCTGTTTTTAACAAACGACGCCACCGTGCGCACAAGCAGGGTGTCGGTCTTGGCGTTTTCAATTTCGGGCAGCTCTACCGCATTAACGTTAAGCCTTTCAAGCTGACGCGCAATTTCAATTTTTTCCTTAAAGCTGAAGTGCGCGCCCGCCGTGCAGAGCGTTCTGTCGCAGATTTTAATGTTTTTCATAACCTATCACTCTTTCTTGTTTTTTGTTGGAAATGATGGTATAAAAAAAGCCCCGAGATTGCTTTGCCGCAATCTCAGGGACGAAATATCTTTCGCGGTACCACCCTGATTACCGTTTTTATAAAACGGTCACTCCGTAAGGCTCCAACAAGCCTTCTGCCCTGATAACGGTGCACTGCCGTAGCGGCATACTAAAGGTTCCGCCGCTCTGCTCGGGAACGAGACTTTTTTACCCTGCCGTATCGGCTTGCACCAACCGCCGACTCTCTTAAAACCGCCGAAAGTAAAAAATAATTCCTTCGTAGCATTTAACTCATATTGGTATTTTAACACCGTTTCCTCAATTTGTCAAGAGTAGGAAATGAAAATTGCGGCTAACAAAAAAGATTTAAACCGCCCTGCTTCCGACAATGCGGTTTAAATCTTTTTAAACTATCTTGGGGCTAACCGTCTATCGGTTGCCTTTCTGTTTTTATTATAGCATATTTTTTCGGCTTGTCAAGCACCTGAATAGCTGCCTTTTTTAATTCGGCGGGGAACAATCAGTTGCCGCCGTTTTTCAGCAGAGCCTTACGCAAAAGCTCGCTTCTGTCCTCGGCGGAAATTTTGCTTTTTCTTCCGAATTGGGTAAAGCTGTTGTTTTTGTCGTTTTCGGGTTTTTCTTCGGTTTTTTCTTCAACCTTTTCCTCAGCCTGCTCGGTCGGCACTTCTGAAACGGTGCTGTCGGCAGCGGCGGTGGTTACAAGGTGCGGCTTTACCGTATAGGTTTTATTTTCACTTTCAACGGGTTCGGGTTGACTTTCTGCTTTTTCTGCCGTATTATGCACATTTTCGGTCGGTGAATCCTGCACTGTAAATTCGGCTGCGGCAGTGTCATATTCCGCTAAAAGCCTTTCGGTATTTTCAGCTGATTTTTCCACCGTGCCTTTAATGCTCCCGTAAATTTCCGCAAAGGCTTTCGCCTTATCAAGCATTGCGGCGGCAGAGTCGGCAGTGTAGCTTAATTTCTCATTAAGGCGTGAGAAAATATCCGTTATATCGCGCTGTATAGTCTCGTATTCGTCAATCATACCGGCGGTCTCGCTCATAGTATCGTCAAAATGCTTTTCTATTTTTTTCAGAAGCTCAGCGGCTGTTTCACGCGAATCGCATACAATTTCCCGCCCCGCACCATAGGCGCGTTTATATATTTTTGCAATATCACCGTAAATTTTGTCATTTTCCTGTTTTTCGGTTTTAAAGCCTTCATTTGCGGAAATAAGCTCTGAAATTTGCTTTTCAAGCTCCGAAACACGGCTTTCTGCGCTTTCCGCTTCGTGCATAAGGCGCTTTTTTTCTGCTTCCGATTCTTCAATTTTTTTATTAAGCGCCGATATTTCGGCATTTACGTCAGCTTTGTTGTAACCACCGAAAAAAGAGTTTTTAAATTTGCTCATTTAAAATCACCGCGTCCAAGTTATTTGCTTTATATTATACAACCTTATAAACCCCACGTCAACACTAAAGCGCTCACAATTTTTTACATCAGCCTTATTTTTCGGCGGTAAATAAAAAAATCACGGGCTGTAAATTGAAATTTCTTGACATAATCGGGCAGTAATTATATAATAATGTTTATATGGATTTCTGTGGGACAGAATCCGTTTATTATAATATAAGGTGGTTTTCTTATGGCAAAAGTAATTAAAATTACCGATGACGGACTGAAAAAGCTTGAAGACGAGCTTGAATATCTTAAAACGGAAGGCAGAGCGGATATAGCCGAAAAAATAAAGGTTGCCCGCGGCTACGGCGACCTTTCAGAAAACAGCGAATACGACGAGGCGAAAAACGAGCAGGCGAAAATTGAGGCGCGTATAGTTGAAATTGAGGCTATGCTCAAAAATGTTGAGATAATTGAAGACGTTAAGGGCAACGCAAAATCCGTTGTTGTAGGCGTTACGGTAAAGGTGCTGGATGAGGAATACGGTGACGAATGTGAATACCGCGTTGTCGGCTCAACCGAGGCAGACCCCCGCAACGGCAAAATATCCGATGAATCCCCCGTGGGCAAGGCATTGCTCGGCAAGAAAATCGGCGAAGAGGTTATAGTAGAAGCCCCCGGCGGAGAATTTAAGCTTAAAATTTTAAGCATTTCAAAGTAAAAGAATGTATAATATTCGCCGCTGCCGCGGCAGAAAAGGAGTAGCTTATGGCGCAGAACAACACCGCTAATACCGAGCAGGACCTTAACGAAATATTGAGATTAAGGCGTGAAAAGCTCGCCGCTTTAAAGTCGGCGGGGAATGACCCGTACACGGTTACAAAATACGATTTTGATTCCGATTCCGAAACAATAAAGAATAATTATGACGGGTTTGAGGGCAAAACCGTAAAAATTGCCGGCAGAATTATGTCGCGCAGAATAATGGGCAAGGCAAGCTTTGTGGGTCTTGCCGATTGCAGCGGTAAAATTCAGCTTTATGTTCGCCGTGACGACGTGGGCGAGGAAGAATACGCCGCGTTTAAAAAGTGGGATATAGGCGATATTATCGGTGTTGAGGGCTTTGTTTTCAAAACCCAGACAGGCGAAATTTCGGTTCATTCAACGAATATTTCGCTGCTTTCAAAGTCTTTACTGCCGCTGCCTGAAAAGTTCCACGGCTTAAAGGATACCGACACAAGGTACCGCCAGCGCTATGTTGACCTTATAGTAAATCCCGAGGTTAAGGACACGTTTTACAAGCGCTCGCAAATAATGAAGGAAATACGCGCTTTTCTTGATGCAAGGGGCTTTACCGAGGTTGATACACCCATACTCCTGCCGCTTGAAATAGGCGCTGCGGCGCGCCCCTTTAAAACCCACCACAATACGCTGGATATGGATATGTACCTGCGCATTGAAACCGAGCTTTACCTAAAAAGGCTTATAGTGGGCGGTATGCACCGCGTTTACGAGGTGGGGCGCATTTTCCGCAACGAGGGTATGGACACAAAGCACAACCCCGAATTTACAACGGTAGAGCTGTATCAGGCGTTTACCGATTTTCACGGTATAATGGACCTGGTAGAGGAAATGAACAAACAAATAGCGCTTAACGTATGCGGCAGCACCGTTATAACATATCAGGGCAAGGAAATAGACATGGGTCACTGGGAGCGCCTTACAATGGTAGAGGCGGTTAAAAAATATTCCGGTGCAGATTATAACGATTGGAAATCGAATGAGGACGCGCGCGAGTGCGCAAAGGCTCTGAACGTTGAGGTTGATGAAAAAGCCACGAAGGGCACTGTTTTAGCCGAGCTTTTCGACGCGTTTGTTGAGGATAAGTTAATACAGCCTACCTTTATTTACGATTATCCGGTTGAAAACAGCCCGCTTGCAAAAAGAAAGCCTGACGACCCCGCATTTACCGAGCGTTTTGAGTATTTTATAAACGCTATGGAATTTGGCAACGCTTTTTCAGAGCTTAACGACCCGATTGACCAAAAGGAGCGCTTTGAAAAGCAGGTTGCCGCAAAATTGGCTGAGGACCCGAATTGCAGCGCCGAGGTTGATTACGACTATATAACCGCGCTTGAATACGGTATGCCCCCCACAGGCGGCTTGGGCTTTGGTGTTGACAGGCTTGTAATGCTGCTTACCGACAGCCCGTCCATAAGGGACGTTCTCTTGTTCCCGACAATGAAACCTTTGGACTCTGACAAGAAGGTTTCCAAGGAAGTTTCGGCTCCTGCGGAGGCTGCTCAGGCGGCTCCGGTCGTGGAGGAAAAAATCGATTTTTCCAATGTTCAGATCGAGCCGCTGTTCCAGGATCAGGTGGATTTTGACACCTTCTCCAAGAGCGATTTCCGTGCCGTGAAGGTCAAGGAATGCGAAGCCGTGAAGAAGTCCAAAAAGCTCTTAAAGTTCGTTTTGGACGACGGAACCGGCACAGATAGGGTCATTTTGAGTGGTATTCACGAATATTATGAGCCGGAAGAACTGGTTGGTAAGACCTGCATTGCAATCACCAATCTGCCTCCGAGAGCGATGATGGGTATCGATTCCTGCGGTATGTTGATCTCTGCCGTGCATCACGAAAACGGCGAAGAAAAGTTGCATTTGCTGATGGTTGATCCCCACATTCCGGCAGGCGCAAAGCTCTATTGATTGACCCCCTGATCGGGTTAAAAAAGCCTCTCGTACACCAATCCGTACACCAATTTACACCAAGGGTGCACCACGGATGCCGAGAAAAATGTGCGATTGAATTTCAGCCTCGCAGAAGTGATTCTGCGGGGCTGTTTTTTTGAAAACTATATATTCAGATATGAGACTCGGTGAGAAATCACCGGGTCTTATTTTTTGCGCTCATTACGCCTACTAAACAGGTGCAGTGGGCGCTTTTTTGTTTTCTGGAACCGGCACAAAAATTTTTTTGAAAAAGTGTGGGAATCTCGCAAAAAAATTCGGCAAAGAGAAAGTGAGAAGGCGAAAGGCCTTCCGGGAACCTTGAAAATTTCATATACATTCATCAGATACATTCCTTGAGCCAACAGCCAAATGAAGGTACGCCAAGACCCACCTGCCGCTAACGGTATCAGCGGGACACAAGGTGGAGAGCGACCCCGAAACCATTCTGAAATATCTGGCAGCTACGGATACGGCCACGACAGGCTTAGGGTATAATGATACTTTTCTACGGAACCGGCGGAGTACCCGGCGGGGGTGAGATTCCCATGGACCCGATTCGCTATCGGGCGTCTGATGACTTCCTTTTCTGCATTTAGGGTTCGAGGAAAAATGAAATGCAGCGACGAAAGCCCCAAAGGATGCTTTGAGGCTTTCGTGGATCAGAAATGATTCAAATAAAGAGAAAGGAGGAAAACCCCATGGAAAACTGTAAGGTGATCGCCATCACGAATCAGAAGGGCGGCGTTGGCAAAACGACGACCACAGTCAATCTCGGTGTGGGACTTGCAAGCTCCGGGAAACGGGTCCTGCTGGTAGATGCTGATCCGCAGGGCAGCTTAACGGTGAGCCTCGGCATAAAGAACCCAGACGAGCTGGATGTATCGCTGTCTTCCCTTATGCAGTCGGTCATTGATGATGAGCCGCTTGCAGAGGGTGCAATTATCCGGCACCAGGAGGGTGTGGATTTGCTTCCCTCGAACATTGAGCTCTCCGGTATGGAAACGGGCCTGTTCAATGTCATGAGCCGCGAGTATGTTCTGAAGAACGCCATCGACGTCATGAGAAAGAGCTACGACTACATTCTGATTGACTGTATGCCCTCGCTGGGTATGATGACGGTCAATGCGCTGGTTGCGGCAGACAGTGTGATTATCCCGTCTCAGCCGAACTTCCTGTCAACCAAAGGTCTTAACCTGCTTCTGCGCTCCATTTCAAAGATCAAGCGGCAGATCAACCCGAGACTGAAGATCGATGGCATTTTGCTGACGATGGTGGATAACCGCACCAACAACGCCAAGGCGATTATTTCCTCGCTTCGTTCCACCGTGGGAGAGAACATCCGCGTGTTCCGTTCCGAGATTCCTTTTTCGGTAAGAGCTGCGGAGTGCAGTCTTTCCGGAGAAAGCATCTTCTCCCATGACAGGAACGGCAAGGTCGCAGCAGCGTATGAGGCACTCACAAAGGAGGTGACAGAGATTGAAGAGCGTGCAAAAAATCGATCTGGGCCTGACCGGGTACGATGAGCTTTTCATGAATGACGCGGAGCGAAAGGAAAACAAGCTCCCGCGCATTTATGATATTCCCCTCTCGGAGATCGACGATTTTCCCGACCACCCCTTCAAGGTGAAGCTGGACGAGGACATGGATCAGCTTGTCCAGAGTATCAAGGAGCGCGGGATCATCACTCCTGTTACGCTCCGACCGAAGGAAGATGGGCGGTACGAGATCGTATCGGGGCATCGCAGAAAGAAGGCCTGCGAGCTTGCCGGGTTTGATACCGTGAAGGCTGAGGTGCGGGAGATGACCCGTGATGAGGCCATCATTCTAATGGTGGAATCGAACCTGCAGCGCTCTGTGATACTGCCCAGTGAAAAAGCTTTTTCGTACAAGATGAGGCTGGAAGCTATGAACCGACAGGGACAGCGTACAGATTTAACTTCTGTGCCAGTGGCACAGAAGTCCACATCAAGAGAGTTGTTAGGGAAAGAAGTAGGTGAAAGTCAAGATCAGGTGCGACGCTATATCCGCCTCACGGAGCTCATTCCGGAGCTTCTGGATTTGGTTGACGAGGGGCGCATTGCGTTCAGACCGGCGGTGGAGCTTTCGTACCTGCAAAAGGAGGAGCAGAGTGTCCTGCTGGAACAAATCGCCTACGCGGATGCCACGCCGTCTCTTGCCCAGGCCATTAAGCTGAAGCGATTCTCCCAGGACGGAAAGCTGAACAACGAGGTCATCGAGTCGATTATGAGCGAGGAAAAGCCGAACCAGAGGGAGAAGATCAACATCAAGTACGCCGAGGCCAGAAGGTTTATCCCTGCCAGCGTTCCTTACGAAAAAACCGGTGAGTATATTCTAAAAGCGCTGGAATATTATCACCGGTATCAGGAACGGCAGAAGAGTCGGAATGACGCAAGATAGGTTCTTCGCCAAGGGGGCAGTCTACCCTTATGACGCTGCGTCAGCGCCGTTCCCCCTCTCACACTCTCCCCCTCATTAACCGGCAATACCAGCTCAAAGAGAAAATAGACAGGCGGCACAATTGAAGAAAACCAAGTGCATTCATACAATATGAGAAAAAACAGTCATTGGAGGTCATCCCATGAAAAAGAATCTCATGTTGTGCGCGCTCCTGCTTTCCGTATTGCTTTCCGGATGCGCCGCAGAGCCCTTGCAAGGGCAAGCGGCAGCAAACACCACGGAGGCTCCCACGCTGCAGGAAGGAACGCCTGCTTCCTTTGAGCCGGTATCCACAGAACCGAACGCTCCCACAGAAGCCCCGACAGAAGCCGCCGATCCAGCAGCTTGCACATCAAATGAGGACAAACATGAAAGCGGCCCTGCTATTTCTTCTGAGCCGGTAAGCGCACCCACGGAATCGGACGCGCCGGCATCGGAAGAAGCCAAGCAGCCACCCGTGCTTCCGGAGAAGCCGGAGAAAACAGAAAGTCCGAAAGAGGAACCGTCCGTTCCTGCGATAACCGAGCCGGAACCGACTCCGGAAACTGAACCCGCATTTGATATCGAGCACTGGATTTCCTACGCAAAAAGCACGGCAGTGAACTTGAGATTGACCTTGGAGAACTCAGCAATAGAATGCTGGGACAACCCGATTTCCGCAGAGCAGGACTGCATCTATCTGGAACGCAACATCAGCTCCCGCCTGAAGCGATACGCCGAGGACGAGAGCATCACAGATGTCTGGGTCTGGTACGAATGCGTCGGCACAGGCAGCTATCTGATCTACATCGGGTACGCATAAAACTTTATATCACTTTGAGAAGCGTCGTAGAAATACGGCGCTTTTTTCATACCAAAACTCAATTTCAGGAGGAATGAAACCAACATGAAAAAGAACATTTTCAGACGGGGAATGTCGGGACTTCTTGCGGTTCTGATGACATTCACCGCACTTATGGGCATCGGCACGACTACGGCCTTTGCTGCCTCGACTGCCGGAGAAACCGCTGAATCCTATTCCGTAGGATTCCCCAGAGACGGGGACGCCAATCTGGATTACAGCGGCACATGGGGTCACGATGAGCTTCACTACATGAATGGCTGGACCTCCGGCGAGGCAACCTGGATGACCACGCTGCACACCATCGGCTCCTTCGATGGACAGGCCTGCTACTGCATTGAGCCGGGTGTGCCTCGTCTGCTGGGCAAGACATATTCCCGCCATGGCGAGGATTATTGGAAGAACTACCCATCCGACTGCAACAGCACCATCGACGCTGACACCATTAAAACCCTGCTGGGACGGATCATGCAGTACGGTTATCAGGGCAATCTTTCCACCTCATGGAGATCGCAGAATGCTGCGGATGCCGACAAAATGGCCCACATGATGGCCACCCAGGCGTTAGTGTGGGAAACGGTCGTTGGAGAGCGGGATGCCAACTTCAACCATGTGGACCCCGGCAGTGCCGACGCAGTGAAATCCGTTTACCGTACCACCCACCCGCTGTACAGTCGCTTTTCCGCTTATTATGACAGCATTGAGGCCAGCGTGCAGAAGCATACCATTGTCCCGAGCTTCATGGCCAAAAGTACCGGCAAAGCACAGACCGTCGAGCTGAACTGGGACGGAAGCAGCTATTCGGCCACGCTGACCGATACCAACGGTGTCCTGGACAATTACCGTTTCTCTGCTAACCAAACAGGTGTGTCCTTCTCTGTTCAGGGAAATGTGCTGACGATTTTAACTCAGAATGCGCCTAATGCTACGCTCCGGGTCACTGCCGAAAAGGAGGCTCTGCGTAAGGGTGTTGTGGTGTGGAGCGATGGGCACTATGGCCCGGACGGCACCATGCAGGATGTGGTCACCTACAGTGCTACGGTCAGCGACCCGGTCACAGCTTTTCTGAATCTGAAGGTCAGCTATGGCGGCGCTAAAATCATCAAGACCAGCGAGGACGGCAAGGTGGATGGCATTGCCTTCACCATCACCGGCGAGGGCGTCAATCAGAGCGTTACCACCGACCGAAACGGTGAAATTCACATCGACAATCTGATGCCCGGTATCTATACCGTCACTGAACAGAGCTACGACAAGTATGTACCCCAGGAAAGCCACCGCATTACCGTGCTCGCCGGACAGACGGCGACGGTTTCCTTCAACAATGTGCTCCGTCGCGGCGATCTGACCGTGGCCAAGACCTCCGAGGACGGACTGAACCAGGGGGTGAAGTTCCACCTTTTTGGAACCTCTTTCAGCGGTCTGCCCGTGGATGAATTTGCTGTTACCGATGAAAATGGTGTTGCGACTTTTAAGGATGTGCTCATCGGCACCGGCTACACACTGGAGGAGATGGACACCGCCATTCGCTATGTGGTTCCCAACAGCCAGAGCGCCGCAGTGGAATGGAACAGTGTAACCAATAAGAGCTTTTCCAACATCCTCAAGAAATTCAATGTCACCGTCACCAAGAGCGACTGCGAAACCAGAACGACGCAGGGTGATGCTTCTCTTGCCGGTGCCGCCTACGGCATTTATAAGGGCGATCAGCTTGTGGATACCTACTATACCAACGAGAACGGCCAGTTCACCACCGGCTATTATGTCTGCGGCGACGACTGGACGATTCGTGAGATCAGCCCCTCCGAGGGCTATCTGCTGGACAGCACCGTTTATCCTGTCGGTGCAGAGGCGGCCAATTACACCGTTGAGCTGAACGCTGCACCTGCTGTGGCTGTAACCGAGCAGGTGCAGAAGGGCAATATCGCCATCATCAAGCACTCGGATAACGGCGACACACAAATTGAAACGCCCGAAGAAGGCGCGATTTTTGCCATCTATCTGAAATCTGCCGGCAGCTATGAGGCGGCAAAGGATACGGAGCGGGACTATCTGACCTGCGATGAAAACGGCTTTGCCCAAAGCAAGGATCTGCCCTACGGCGTGTATACCGTGCATCAGGTCTCCGGCTGGGAGGGCCGTGAGCTGATGAGCGACTTTGATGTGTTCATTGCCAAGGACGGCGAGACCTACCGCTACCTCATCAACAACGCTAACTTCGAGTCCTTCATTAAGGTCATCAAGGTGGATGCGGAGACCGGCAATACCATTCCCTATGCGGGTGCGGGCTTCCAGATCTTTCGTCCGGATGGCTCCAAGGTGGAAATGACCTTTACCTATCCGGAGGTTACCACCATCGACACCTTCTACACCAATGACGCCGGCATGCTCATCACGCCCGAGAAGCTGGAGTTTGGCAAGGGCTACTCCCTCAAGGAGGTCTCCGCTCCTTACGGCTATGTGCTCAGTCATGAGGCGGTCAAGTTCGATGTGACCGAAGAGAATTCCACCGAGGAAAGCGGCGTGACGGTCGTTGCGGTGAAGCTGGGCAACTACGCGCAGAAGGGAATCATCAAGATTTCCAAAACCGGCGAGGTGTTTGCCTCTGTTACAGCGACGGACGGGGTCTATCAGCCGGTCTATGCGGTGCAGGGCCTTGCGGGAGCGACCTATGAGATCAAGGCAACGGAGGACATCTACACCCCGGATGGTACGCTGCGCTGCAGCGCCGGCGAGGTGGTGGATACGGTGACTACCGGCGCAGACGGCACGGCGGAAAGCAAGCCGCTGTATCTGGGAAAATACGAAATCACCGAGATGAAAGCCCCCGATGGCATGGTCGTAAACAAGGACGCCCATACTGCAGAACTTGTCTACGCCGGCCAGGAAATTGAGATCACCGAAACGGCTGCCAGCTTCTGCAATGACAGACAGAAGGCGCGGATTTCTCTTTCCAAGGTGCTGGAGCAGAACAAGCAGTTCGGTATCGGTATGAATAACGAGCTTTCCGCCGTGACCTTCGGCTTCTATGCCGCCGAGGAGCTTACCGCAGCAGACGGTTCCGTCATTCCTGTGGACGGTCTCATCGAGATCATGTCCCTTGATGAAAACGGAAAGGCTGTGCTCAAGAGCGATGTTCCCTTCGGCAGCTACTATGTCAAGGAAATCAGCACCGACAGCCACTACATTCTCTCCGATGAGAAGTACCCTGTGACCTTCGCTTATGCCGGCCAGGAAATTCCCACGGTGGAGCTTGCTGTCAATGACGGAAAGAGCATTACCAACGAGATGATCTACGGAGAGATCCACGGCATGAAGAAGGATGAGGGCGGCAAGGCGCTGGCCGGAGCTACCATCGGTCTGTTCCTCACAGACGGCACAGAGCCTATCCTGACCACCGTTTCTGCAGAGGACGGCAGCTTCACCTTCGCGGACATCCCTTATGGCCAGTATGTGGTTCGTGAAATCGCTGCACCGGAGGGCTATGTGATGGATGACACGCCTTATACCGTGAAGGTAGATCAGAACGGCGCTGTGATCGAGATCGAGATCACCAACAAGCTCATTCGCGGCAGCGTTCAGCTGACCAAGGTGGATAAAGACTATCCCGATCATCACCTGAACGGCGCAGTCTTTGAGGTGTACCGTGACGGAAAGCTCGTGGGCCAGATGGAGGAGCTGTCCGACGGCGTCTACAAGCTGGACAATCTGCCCTACGGCGATTACACGCTGAAGGAAACCGAGGCCCCCAAGGGCTTCTTCCTTGATGAGAAAACCTATAGCTTCTCCATTAAGGAAGATGGTAAAACCGTCGTCGTGGAAAATGAGGCCGGAAAGGGCTTTGTCAACCAGGCACAGACCGGAGGCATTCGCATTGAAAAGACTTCGGATGACGGCGTGCTGAAGGGCTTTACCTTCCGCGTTGAGGGCACGGATATCACCGGCAATGCCTTCAGCAAGGACTTTGTGACCGATGAAAATGGTCAGATCCGCATCGAGGGGCTGCGCATCGGCGATTATGTGATCTCCGAGGTGTCCAACAAAGCCAACGAAAAGTATGAGCTTCCCGCAAATGTCACCGTAACCGTTCACGAAGGAAAGACGGTCGTTGCCAAGTTCCATAACAAGCTCAAGCCTGTTACGGATATACCCAAGACCGGAGATACCACCAATATGCCTCTTTGGGCAGCACTTGCCGGTATCTCTGCAATCGGTGCAGGTGCGGCGGCTTTCTTTACCTTCCGAAAAAAGAAGGAGGTAGGCAAGCATGAGCGCTAAGGTTATCATCGGCATCGGTCTTGTGGTGTTTATTATCGCAGGGCTGATCGTTCTTCGCCTGAAGAACAGAAAGTAAAAACGCCAAGGGGCGGCATCCGCAAAAAGATGCCGCCCCATTTGCAAAAGGAGACGCTATGGAAGAGACAAGAAAAATCGGAGATTACTCTGTAAAGTATTCCATGTATATCGGGCACAAGGATATTGCTCTGGGCGAGAATCCCAACGCCGACAAGGATGAACGGTATATGTGCTGCTTTGTAGAGACCAACGCTATTTTCGAGCGCTATTCCGGGGTTCTGGTCAGCGACGATTTTGCGGAGATTGCAAAGGTGTTCGGACAGCGCGTAGCGGACGCAGCCGAGGAGATTATTCAGGAAAACGAGAGAGCCTGTCAGGAGGTCGGCATAAATGAGGAACTCATGGCAGAAAGCTGCGCGCCGGTTTCCTACAAAGATTCCATTGAGAACAAGGTGGTTGTCATCAAGGGCAGCATTCTCCGGCCTGAGTTTCGCCACGCCAATCATCAGCTTATGCTGTGTACCGGTGGCTTCGGTGCGCAGGCCAATGCGCGAGGCCGTACCTGCTGCTGCATTTCTCTGTACGACGGGAGAAAGACCTCCTTTTACCGCACGGATTTTCTCGGTGTCATGGATGAAAAGAAGCTTCCCGAATGGGCGCTGAAGGGCTTGGAGAAAGCGAAAGAGATGCACGCGCAGGAAAAGAAACCGGCTAAAGAAAGAGGTGACGCAAGATGATCGAGTATGAAAAAAGAGCAATGATCGAGGCGGAGGACAAATATACCTTTCGCCAGAGCACGCAAATTTCCATGCAAACCGGACTGATCGGCCACCTCCGGGCAGACATGAATACAGACGGCAACGGCTTTTTCAGCAGCTGGTTTGATTTCCGGGAGGAGCTAAAAACCGACGAGTTTAAGGCGGAGTTTGACGATGTCATCAACTCTCTGCGTGAGGAAGGCGACATTCTTCATAACCGTAGGGCGCTTGCCAAGTACTGCTATTGCACACCCCAAAGCCGTATGCAGGAGGAACCGGGCTACTATGGCGTTCGTGTGGATACCGAAAAATATGCCTATCTTCTGCGCCTGAACCCGGACAGAGGCGAATACAACCTGTACTGTTATTGCTATCGCCGGGACTGGCTCGATCAGCACCTGAAGGACGCAGAGAAAGGAATCCGGTTTATTGACAGCCATTACAAGGAGCTGTTTCGCATTCCGGATGGCGGCAAGGTAAAAATCCACTATTCGTGGAATGAAGATCAGATTCGCACCTGCCGCTATATCGACGACTACCATGTGGAGATCGGGAGCAACCTCTATCACATCTGCGAGTTTGCCGAGCGCATGGAATATGGCGGCCATACCTGTGAGCCGGTTCGGGACAACCTGCCCGAGCAGTGCTACAGCGTCCTTTCCGGCAGCGACGAAATCATTATCATCAAGCGCGGTGAAAAGGGCTACTTCAAGACGGACATTCCCGTTACCGACAAGGACGAAGCCCGGAGCATCGTGAATGAGTACAACACAAAGCTCGGCGTCAGCAAGGCGCAGGAAGAAGCCATGAAGGCCGGTTCCATGTTCGGCTTTCAGGTGCCCGCCGCTGACCCGAGAAATTATGACGCAGACGGAAAGCCCGTGATGCCGAAGGACAGAGGTGATGCAAGATGAGTGAGAGCGATTATCGCATCTGGTCCAATGCTGACCTTGATTATGAAGAGTGGAAGGACTGGATGGAGGAAGAATATCCGACGCTTTCCGATGACGAGCGCGTCGCCATGATGTATGAGGAAAACGGGCACTACCTTGAGGACGAACGGCTCAATCTGGACATTCAACTTTCCCAGCCCATTCTGGTTGTTGCCGATCTGGGGCTTTGGAATGGCAGGCGCACGGGATACAAAGAAATTCCCAGCGGCAATATCCGAGACTGCCTTTACTCTGATTACGACTACACCACATGGTATGTGGACCGAAACGGAGACTTCCGGTGCGATGACACCCACCATGACGGCACAAACCATTATCTCTATCGGGTATATAAGGACAATGTTTCCCAGGCGCAGAAAGACCGGCTCAAAGAAAAAATCTACAACGGCACAGCCACCAGGGCAGACATTGTCCGTGTCACCCGCAGGCTTGGAGATGAGATCGGAAAAGTGTACGGCTGGAGCTTTCCAACCAGGCGGAGAGAGCGAGGTGAGGCACGATGAACCACGCACTGCCGAGCGAAAGTTATATTGCCAGACTGGACTATTTGGCTTTCAACGGAAAAGTATGCAGCAGCGTTGAGTACAGCGATGAGCAGCGCTTCCTGGAAGACCTGAAGGAGTCGCTCTATCACGGAGAGCCGCTGTGCGTCGTTCTCTACCGAGACCGGAACGGCAAGACCATTTCCCGTGCGTTTCTGAACGACCTGGATACACTGCCAAAAGGACTTTTCATAGAGGACAGTTCCCACAGAAAGCCGAAGGAAAGGGGTGAAGCACGATGAGGGTAAATGCCATGACAGAGAAGTTTGAGGATGTGACGGTTCTGGGGCATCCCATGCTTTTTACCTGTCTGCGGGTAGACCGTGATACCGTTCCACAGGGCATGTACATGTACGAGGTTCGCCACGATGATGACCAACAGGGCGAGCCGGTTCAGATTGCCAACTGGATCATGGTGAATCATTGGGGAACGTTGATTTCCAATAGACCCATTCGCTTGGAGCCCCGACCGGATGGGAGAAACGCCTACCGCGACATTGATCCTGAAAACGATTGGAACTATGAGGGCACGCTTACTACCGTGAAGGAGTACATGGAGAAGAATCCACCGGCGGTTCATAAGCAAAAAGACCACGAACCTGCGAGATAAGGAGAAGCTATGGATAAGAAGAAAGCCATCTGCGAGTATCTCCGTAAAAATCATATCGGCAAAGGAAATGCCATCCACAGCAAGGAACTTGAAAAGCTGTTTCTGCTTGACGGACGAAATATTCGCCGCAAGATCAGCGCCTTGCGACAGGATGGCTTTCCTATTTGCAGCGATGAAACGGGCTACTATTACGCAGATAACCAGAAAGAGATCAATACCACCGTCTGCCGGCTGAATGAGCTTGTGACGAAGGTGTCCAACGCCAGAACCGGGCTTTTATTTGCGTCAATCCTCGGAGAGAATGCGCAGACCGTTGAGGTCACGATCAAAGTAAGATAAGGAGGGAGTTCCCATGCCGAGCAAATACAGAATCATTTTGGAGATGGCGTCCCAGACTGCCAGGGATATCGCCTCCAATGCCGACCGATATACCGATTTTCTGATTACGGCGGCAAACAACTACAAGTACAGCTTTAAGGAGCAGCTGCTCATCCATGCGCAAAAGCCGGATGCAACGGCGTGTGCGGAAATTGACACATGGAATAAACTCGGCAGATGGGTAAACAAGGGCACGAAGGGTATCGCCCTGCTGATCGACAGAGATGTTCCCTACAAGCTGAGACATGTCTTTGATATCTCCGACACCAACAGCCGTGCCGGAAGGAACATCACCCTCTGGCAGATGAAGCCGGAGTACGAATATGCGGTATCGGAAAGCCTTCAGGCCAGCTTCGGCGATGTGGAGGAGCCGCGAGATTTCCCGCACCTTCTCATGGATATTTCCGGTTATGCCGTGGAGGATAATCTTTCAGATTATCTCATGGAGCTGAACGCTGTCAAAGCCGGCAGCTTTCTGGAGGAACTGGACGACACAAGCCTTGAAGCGTGGCTGAAAACCACGCTGAAAAGCAGCGTCGCTTTTATGGCACTCTCCCGTGCGGGGTATGAGCCGAGGCGGTATTTTGACCGGGAGGATTTCAGCCACCTCTTTGATTTCAACACCGTGGAGGTTATCTCCGTGCTCGGTGCCGCAGTCAGCGATATTTCTGAGATGGTCATCCGTGAAATGGGCGAAACCGTCAAGGAAATGGAGAAGGAGGAAAAGCGGAAAATTCGCACATTTGCGCAGACCGGTCCTTCTGCGTATCATAAGAACCGAACAGAAAACAAGGAAAGGAGCAACGAATATGGAACTGACCTATACGATGCAGGGGGACTATCTGATTCCCGATCTGACCGTGCCGGAGAGCCCGAAGCTTGGGAAGTATGGAATGCTGCGGCGGACATTCCTCCGCAAACACCGGGATGGGATCTACACCGGGATGCTGCTGAACGGAACACTGAACAGTCATCTGGAGGAGGTGGACCGGCAAGCCAACGAGATGATGGAACGCCTGACCCGACAGATGGCAGAGAAGCAGGGCGTGACGGAGCGCCTGAAAGCGGAAGATCAGATGAAATGGGTGCAGATGATGAATTCCATTCGTCACTCGGCGGAGGAAGTGATTCTGAACGACCTGATCTACGCGTAACGCTCCCCACAGTTGAACAGCAGCAGGAAATTATCGCAGAAGCGGAGGAAGAAAAATCCTCCGCTTTTTCTATTTCTCAGGAGGACATCGACGCCATTCTGACACGGGGCAGCGGCATCTATCAGGGCAAATTCCGCATCTATGAGCAGTTTCTCAAACAGGATTCTTCTGAGAACAATATCGCCTTTTTGAAAAACGAATACGGCATCGGCGGCGCGTATCCTGCCGTTTCCGGTAGAAATCTCGATGAAAGCCACGACGCCAAGGGAATCAAAATCAGCAGAGGCAGAATCTCCCAGCCCGACGCAGAAATGCTTTTGCGGTGGAATAAGGCCGAGAAGCGGATCGGGGAGCTGATCCGAGCCGACCGCTATCTGAGCCAAGCAGAAAAGGACAACTATCCTGCCTACCGGGAGCAGGCAGAAGCTCGGAGGAAACAAGGTGAAATCTCTGAGGAGTTCCGGTCGATTGTCTATGATTACAATGACTTCGTGACGCAGCTTGGTGAGGAAAGCAAAGCATTGAATCTGTACTATCTCTCAAGCTGCTGGAGTGCGTTCAGCGTGGGCGATAAGAAAATGCACGCCCGTACAGCGGAGGGTGACTTCATCCTCCCTATGATGCGCGAAGCAATGAATGCGATCATTGCGGACAACACCCACTTGACCGCACGGTGCGAAGCCATGCTGGAAGCGTTGAACAGCGATGTGGCAAAGGCCCTTGAGCCGACCTTTGATGAGCTGAACCCTACACCGGAACCCCGGAAGGAATACCGCTATCATCTCGGCGATGCAGTCTATATCGGCACACAGGAATACGAGCTGCTGTCTTTTGACGAGAAGAAGGTCGTCCTCTTTGATACGCAGTTCCCGCTGTTTAACAAGGAGCTGACTCGTGAAGAGTTCGATAACCGGCTCAAAGAAAATCCGCTGAATGACAGGCTGCTGCAAGCCGTGGAAGAACCCCCTGTCGCAGACAATACGAAGGCGAGAATATCCCTTGACACCGGCAGCAACAAGGTTCACTGGATCTACTTCAATCCCGATGCAGATGCAGGTGGACAGTATGTTTCCGGTGACCTTGATTTCTCTGTTTTTGAAGAGCTTGTCGAGCAGTATGACATTGCCAGCCATCCGGAAAACGCCGCCGACTTCCGAAATGACCTTGAAGAAATGTCGGATCAGTTCCTTGCGGACATCAATACTCCGTTCTTCATGGAAGCTGAAAATGACTATGAGATGGACTGCGATTATATCGAGTTCACGCCGGAAAACCTCCTGAAGATTCACGAGGATATTCTGTCTTTTGAAGCAGACCGGGAAGCGGCGCGAGAGACTGACCGATATGAGGCGGAGTTTGGTGCGGACGGCACACGGGTATTCAGAGAAACGGAAGATTTGGCAGAAGACGATTCCGAAATTGAGAGCCTAACGGACGAAGAATTGGATGCTCTGCCCATCAGCACCGTCAAAGACGGCGAGGTTGTGACCTATCCCAATGCGGAGGCCTTGCTCGATGACCAAGAAGAAGCGCTCGCTCCGCCTCCGCAGGTGAAAAAGCCTTCCAGGGTCGTGCCTCATGTGCTGCACCCAGAGATCAACACCGAGTACCGAACTAACTTCCGAATTGAGAACGACGACATCGGCGTGGGCACACCGCTGGAACGGTTCTATCACAATATCCGTGCCATTCAGCTCCTGAACAAGCTGAATGCGGAAAACCGGTTGGCAACACCCACAGAGCAGCGTGTGCTTGCCGATTATGTAGGCTGGGGCGGGCTCTCTGAATTCTTCAAGGAGGAAAATCCCCATTATAGCGAGCTGAAGAATGTGCTTTCCGATGAGGAATATGCGTCGGCAAGAGAATCCACGCTGACGGCCTTCTATACGCCGCCCGTGGTAATCAAGGCGGTGTACAGCGCATTGGAGAACATGAGCTTTCAGACCGGCAATGTGCTGGAGCCCTCCTGCGGCGTTGGCAATTTTATGGGTCTTGTTCCCGAAAGCATGAATGACGCGAAATTCTACGGCGTGGAGCTTGACAGTATTTCCGGGCGAATTGCGCAGCAGCTTTATCAGAAAAACAGCATCGCAGTGCAGGGCTTCGAGAATACAAACCTTCCCGACAGCTTCTTTGACGCTGCAATCGGCAATGTCCCCTTCGGGCAGTTCAAGGTGCCCGACAAGCGCTATGACAAGCACAACTTCCTCATTCACGATTATTTCTTCGCCCGCACCTTGGATAAGGTGAGACCCGGCGGCGTGATCGCCTTCATTACCTCAAAGGGTACGCTGGATAAGGAAAATCCCAATGTTCGAAAGTATATTGCGCAGAGAGCCGACCTGCTCGGTGCTATCCGGCTGCCGAACAACACCTTCAAGGCCGCTGCCGGCACGGAGGTCACATCGGACATTATCTTCCTCCAAAAGCGTGACCGATTGGTGGATATTGAGCCCGATTGGGTGCATCTGGCCACCGACGCCAATGGCATCCGGATGAACGCCTATTTTGTGGACAACCCTGAAATGGTGTTGGGCGACATGCAGATGGTCAGCGGGCCTCACGGCATGGAGTCCGCCTGTATTGCTTATGAAAATGCAGAGCTTGGGGACCTCTTGCTGGATGCCATCCAGAACATTCATGCCGAGATCACCGAATATGAAATCGACGATCTTGAAGCGGAGGATGAGGACCTTTCTATTCCCGCTGACCCTGATGTGCGCAATTTCAGCTTCACGGTGGTGGACGGTAAAATTTATTACCGTGAAAACAGCCGCATGAATCCCGTGGATGTTTCCGCGACTGCCGAAAGCCGCATCAAAGGCATGATTGCCATCCGTGATTGTGTCCGGACGCTGATTGAGTACCAGACGGAGGACTATCCCGATGCCGATATCAAGGCAGAGCAGGAAAAACTCAATCGCCTCTATGATGATTTCAGTAAAAAATATGGGCTTATCAGCGCAAGAGCCAACAATTCGGCTTTCAATTCCGACAGCTCCTACTGCCTGCTTGCCTCGCTGGAGGTGCTGGATGATGAGGGCAACTTCCTCCGCAAGGCAGATATGTTCTCCAAACGAACCATCAAGCAGAAGGTAACGGTGCAGTCGGTTGACACGGCTTCCGAGGCCTATGCTCTGTCCCTTGCGGAAAAAGCGAGAATCGACATGCCATATATGTCGCAGCTTACCGGTAAAACCGAGCAGGAGCTGTTTGAGGATTTGAAGGGTGTTATTTTCCTCAACCCCATGCACATAAGCGAAGAGGACGGCAAGCCGAAGTATCTTCCCGCAGATGAATACCTCTCCGGCAATGTCCGTGAAAAGCTCCGTTGGGCAAAACGTAGTGCGGAGCTCTACCCCGAAGATTACGGAGAGAATGTCCGTGCTCTTGAGGCGGTACAGCCGGTTGACCTGACGGCAAGTGAGATTTCCGTAAGGTTGGGCGCAACATGGCTGCCTCCGGAAATCATTGAGGAGTTCATGTTTGAACTGTTCAGCACCCCACGTTACTGCCAGTGGAACATCCATGTTCACTACGCGCAGTACACCGGCGAATGGAATGTGGAGGGGAAATCCTATGACCGTAGCAATGTAAAAGCCCACAACACCTACGGCACCGGCAGAGTTAATGGCTATAAGATCATGGAGGAAACCCTGAACCTCCGGGATGTGAGAATCTTCGACTACATCGAGGACGGAAACGGCAGGAAAACGGCTGTGCTCAATAAGAAAGAAACCGCCATCGCCCAGGGCAAGCAGGAGCTTATTAAGCAGGCCTTTGCCGACTGGATTTGGAGCGATCCGGAGCGCCGTGAAACGCTGACTAAGCTGTATAACGAGAAGTTCAACAGCATTCGCCCCCGCGAGTATGATGGCAGCCACCTGAACTTTGTGGGAATCAACCCGGAGATCACGCTGAGGCCGCACCAAGTCAATGCCATTGCGCACATTCTCTATGGCGGCAATACCCTGCTTGCCCATGTAGTTGGGGCTGGGAAGACGTTCGAGATGGTAGCGGCTGCCCAAGAGAGCAAACGGTTGGGCTTGTGTCAAAAAAGCCTGATTGTGGTCCCCAATCATCTGACGGAGCAATGGGCGAGCGAATACCTCCAGCTCTACCCCTCCGCCAATATTCTTGTCGCCACCAAGAAGGACTTTGAGACCAAGAACCGCAAGAAGTTTTGCGGGCGCATTGCCACCGGCGACTACGATGCGGTCATCATTGGGCACAGCCAATTTGAAAAGATCCCCATGTCCCTGGAACGACAGCGTGCCATCCTGCAGCAACAGCTGGATGAAGTGCTGGACGGCATTTCTGAATTGAAGAAAAACCGTGGGGATAATTTCTCCATCAAGCAGCTGGAGCGAACCAAGAAAACGGTCAAGCAGAAGCTGGACAAGCTCAATGACCAGTCCCGCAAGGATGATGTTGTGACCTTTGAAGAGCTGGGCGTTGACCGTATCTTCATCGATGAGGCGCATTACTATAAAAACCTCGCCGCATTTACAAAAATGCGGAATGTGGGCAACATCAGCCAAACCGAGGCCATGAAGTCCAGCGACCTGTATACGAAGTGCCGGTATCTGGACGAGCTGACCGGCGGCAGAGGCGTTGTGTTTGCCACCGGCACACCCATCTCCAACAGCATGGTGGAGATGTACACCATGCAGAAGTATCTCCAGTACGGAGCGCTGCGCAGGAATGACCTTCTCCACTTCGATGCCTGGGCCTCCACCTTCGGTGAGACGGTGACAGCCATCGAGCTCTCCCCGGAGGGCACGGGCTACCGCGCCAAAACGAGGTTTGCCAAGTTCTATAATCTACCGGAGCTCATGGCAATGTTCAAGGAGACCGCAGATATTCAAACGGCGGATATGCTCAAGCTCCCCGTGCCGGAGGCCCATTACCACAGCGTTGTCTTGAAGCCATCAGAAACGCAGAAAGAAATGGTGGCGGGATTGTCTGAACGAGCCGAGCGTGTCCGCAATAAGATGGTGGATTCCAGCGTGGATAACATGCTCCTCATCACCAATGACGGCAGAAAGCTCGCCTTGGACCAGCGGCTCATGAACGATATGCTCCCCGACAGCGAGACAAGTAAGGTGGGCGCGTGTGCGGAGAATGTTTTTGACATCTGGCAGCGCACTGCCGACCGGAAATCGACACAGATGGTGTTCTGCGACCTGTCTACGCCCCACGGCGACGGCAAGTTCAATGTGTACGATGATCTCCGGAACAAGCTGATTGCCAAGGGCATTCCGGAAGAGGAAATCGCCTATATTCATTCGGCAAATTCCGAAGCACAGAAAAAGGAACTGTTCGGCAAGGTGCGCTCCGGTCAGGTGCGTGTGCTCATCGGTTCCACGCAGAAAATGGGAGCCGGCACCAATGTGCAGACGAAGCTCGCGGCACTCCACCATTTGGATTGTCCGTGGCGACCGTCTGACCTGCAGCAGCGGGAAGGACGAATCATCCGCCAGGGCAACGAAAACAAGGAGGTCGATATTTACACCTATGTCACGGAGAACACCTTCGACAGTTACCTGTATCAGTTGGTGGAATCCAAGCAGAAGTTCATTGGGCAGATTATGACTTCAAAATCTCCCGTGCGCTCTGCGGAGGACATTGACGAAACCGCCCTGAGCTATGCGGAAATCAAGGCGCTGTGCGCCGGCGATCCCAACATCAAGGAGAAGATGGATCTGGACATTGATGTGTCCCGTCTGAAGCTGCTCAAGGCCAACCATCTGAGCCAACGCTATTCGCTGGAGGATCAAATCCTGAAGGAGTTCCCCCAGAGAATTCGGTCGTTGGAACAGCGCATTGAGGGCTATCAGGCGGATATTGACCAGCGCAAAAGAAATACCGAGTCCAACGAGGACGGCTTCTCCCCGATGATTATGCCGGGTGGCACGGTAAGAGAAAAGAAGGCCGCTGGTGATGCCATCCTCGGCCTTTGCAAGTCCATGACAAGCCCAGATCCGATTCCCATCGGCCAGTACAGAGGCTTCGATATGGAACTGTCCTTCGACACCTTCAGCCGAGAATATAAGATCACGCTGATTCATCAGCTGCGGCATACGGTCACGCTGGGAACAGATATCTTCGGCAACATTCAGCGACTGGACAACACTCTCGGCGCTTTTGAGGAACGAATGGCAGCGTGCACCGAGCAGCTGGAGAATACGCGGGTTCAGCTTGAAAATGCAAAGGCAGAGGTACAGAAGCCATTCCCCCAGGAGGAAGAACTGAAAACCAAATCGGCACGGCTAAATGAACTGAATGCGATGCTCAATCTCGACAAAAGAGAGAACGAGATCGTGGACGGTGAGCGTGGCGAGGAGGAGCCGCAAAAATCATCCGCAGACAGAGAACGCTAAAAAGAAAATCACAGCGGCAATGTGGAATACCTGCATTGCCGCTGTGATACGCAAGCCGGGAAATGTACCGAGTGTGCGATAGAATGAGGCTGACAAATCGGAATTTACCTCTATTCAAACATACAAGCTCTTGACAATAAAGCTCCTATATAGTATGATTTTATAAACTACTATATAGGAGCTTTTGCATGAAAACAAATGGCGGATTTCTTGTCACCAAAATAAAACAACTTGGAGACCGGATTTTTGAGAAGATTCTCA